>Ga0233425_10004599_pt1 | contig 22912 bp, 15 predicted proteins | sample Watercolumn_Towu_2_FD_181712 | JGI IMG/M metagenome (GOLD analysis project Ga0233425, IMG submission 181712) | Freshwater microbial communities from Lake Towuti, South Sulawesi, Indonesia - Watercolumn_Towuti2014_140_MG | ecosystem: Environmental > Aquatic > Freshwater > Lake | place... | reverse complement strand
TGGGTTCGACACTTTTTCGCTCAACAGGCAACAACAGGCCCGTGCAATATGCCTGAAAAGGTTCCACCCTGTCTGCATGACCCAACGCGGTGGACAGTTTTTCCGCATACGCACGAAACCTGGCCTCAATATTGGGTAAGGGTGCATTTTTCATACACCCAGCATACGCATAGTTTCCAGCTTTTTGCAACTTATTTATGACACAGTAGTTCTAACAAATTGTTGAAAAAATATCTTCCAAAGGAGGAGAAAGAATGTTCATCCTGGATCACGTGAAACCCGAAGAGGCCACCGGGAAGGTGGCCGAGGCCTATGCCTTTTTTCCCCCGGGAGTGCCGGTGCCCGAGCCTTTGCTGATGATGAGCGCCAGCCCGGACCTCGTCCACCTCTGGACCCAAAACATTATCCGGTATTTCCGGAATCATGACCGGCTGGATATGGGACTGATGGCCGCGATCCGCTATCTGCTGTCGTGCGAGAACAGATATGATGCCTGCATCAACTTTAACGCCGGCCTTCTCCAGCAGGCCGGGGGCATGTCCGAGGCGGAGCTGGCAAACATGAAAGCCAATCCGGAAAAAGCCCCCCTGGAGGAATCGCAAAAGGAAATGCTGCTTTTCGTTCTGAAAGCCGTCAAAACTCCGGAAAAGGTGACCCGGGCGGATGTGGAAAAATTGCATGAGTTCGGCTGGAGGGACCGGGATATCTTCGACGCCACTTTTATCGGCGCGTTTATGAAGGCCGTCAGTATCCTGGGGAAGGCCTTTACCGCCTGATTTTTATTCTCACGCAAAGACGCCAAGGTGCAAAGACGCAAGAGTTTAAAATAATAAATACTTTGCGCCTTGGCGTCTTTGCGGCTTTGCGTGAGGTAACCCTAAAAAATCAGCAAGGATACTAGTGCGGCCCCGGCGATGACCCAGAGGAGGTTGATTTTCAGGCCGATGAGGGCTGCGGCGCTGGCCAGCATGATCCCCAAAGTTTTCCCGTCAATGATTGCGGCCCGGCCCATCTGCCAGAGTACCAAGACCAGAAAGCCGAGGAGCGCGGCCAGGATGCCCCGGATCACCTGGCGCATCCATTTAGCCTCCTTAATGGCCTGGTAAAAGGGCGTCAGAAAAATGATCATCAGGGTGGGGGGCAGAAAGACGAAGACAGTGCTCACCAGCGCGCCCGGCAGTCCCTTGATGCAGAAACCCGCGAACGCGGACAGGATCAGCAAAGGCCCCGGGGTGGCATAGCCCAAGAGGATGCCGTCCAGAAACTGCCGCAGGGTGAGCCACTGGTAATGATCCACCACCTCCCATTGAAGGATGGGAATCATGACGTAGCCGCCGCCGAAGCTGACGGCCCCGATCTTGAGGAAAATCAGGGCCATTTGCGCCATGACCCGGTCGAGTTGGTACAAACCCGTTACCAGGGCGGCAATGGAGAACAAGGATAAGAAGACTTGCAGCACGATTGATCCCTGCAAGGGTCTCCTTTCCAATGCTGTTTCCTGAGGGGGTTCCTCATCAGGGTCAAACTTAACCCCGATGAATAACCTGACTAAAGCCGCGGTCAGAAAGACCAGGAGATAATTGAACTGAAGCGATAAGGCCAACAGCGCCAGGCAGGCGATGCCCCAATCCAGCCAATGGCGGCCCGCGGCCCGGCCCAGGTTCCATAAGGTCTGCAACACCAGGGCGATTACTGCCGCGGCCAACCCCCGGGATACCGTCTGTACCCAGGGGAGGTTGCCGTATTTAAAGTACAGGAAAGACAGGCCCAGCATGAGGACGAACCCGGGCAAGATAAACGCCCCGGCTGCGGCCAGCGCGGCTTTAACCCCTTGCAGCCGCCGCCCCACGTAAGCGGCCAGTTGCACCACCGTGGCCCCGGGCAGCATCTGGCACAGGGCTAGGCCGTCCAGAAATTCCCCCTGGCTGAGCCATTGTTTCTGCTCCACCACCCGCTTCCGGATGGGTTCGATCATGGCCAGGCCGCCGAACGCGGTGGTTCCCAGGTGGAGGAAGGTGAGGAAGATGTCGCGGGTCGTGGGCATGGTGAGCAGGGGTTAGGGATTAGGGGTCAGGGGCCAGTGGTCAGGGATCAGTTTTGGCTATCAGCTTTCAGCGGTCAGCTTTCAGCTTTTTTCTGGTTCCCAAGCTGCGCTTGTGACCCAGGCAGAAGCAAAGCTTTGCTTTGCGGATTAGGAGTTGATCAGCCACCATTGCCATGGCGGGCGCTGCCCAAGCACAGCTTGGTGATTAAGTGCGTTCCCAAGTAAAACTTGGGAACGAGGGACGAGATTCTTCACTCCGCTGCGCTCCGTTCTGAATGACAAATATTTCGTCTTGCTTTGCGCCTTTGCGTCTTTGCGTGAGGCTTTTCTTTAAGCTGATAGCTGATAGCTGAAAGCTGACAGCTTATCCCCTCGAATGATCTGTCAACTTTTCTCAATCAAGCGATAAACTTCAATCAGCGGCACGCCAAGCTTCTCCGCCATCTCCTTGCAGGCCTCGTACTCCGGCAGGACCCGGCGGTGGCCGCCGTATTCCATGACCTTGACTTTAAGCGGGCCGTAGGGGGTGTTGATGGTCTCCCGGCGGCGGTGGACCGCGATGCGTTCCATTTCCTGGACCCGCACCCCCAGGGTGGTGGAATCGAGAAAGAGGCGCTCCAGCAAGCCTTCCCGGGCCGCAAGGGGCGCGATGACCGTGAGGCGCACTCCGGGGCGGTTCTTCTTCATCTGGATGGGGGCCAGGGCCACGTCCAGGGCCCCGGCGGCAAAGAGCGCGGCCATCAGGGGCTCGTACAACTCCGGGTTCATGTCGTCGATGTGGGTCTCAAGGACCAGCACCCGTTCTTTGATGGCCGGGGCCGCGACAATTGGCTCGCCCAGATAGACCCTCAGCAGATTGGGGTGCCCGGGCAGGTCCCGGGAGCCCGCGCCGTAGCCCACTTTTTCCAGGCGCAGGCGGGGACAGGGTTCGCTTTTGGCCTCCAGGGCCTTAAGGATCGCCGCGCCGGTGGGGGTCACCAGTTCGCCGGGCAGGTCGGTGCCGTAAATGGAGAGACCTTGCAGCAGTTCCAGGGCCGCGGGCGCGGGGTTGGGGAGCCGGCCGTGGGCCGCGGCAATCATGCCCCAGCCCATGGGCAGGGGGCTGCAAAAGACCCGGGTGATCCCCAGTTTTTCCACCCCGTAGGCCACGCCCACCACGTCCGCCAGGGTATCCAAGGCCCCCAGTTCGTGAAAATGCACCTCCTCCAGGGGCTGGCCGTGGATGCGGGCTTCCACCTCCCCCAGAAGCCGAAACATCTTTCGGCTCAAGTCTTTTACCCGCGGGGTGAGAGCGGCTTGGGAGATGAGGCCTCGAATATCCCTGTAGCTCCGGTGGGGTTGGTGTTCGTGGCCTATGATTTCTACCAGGACTCCGCTAAGATGTTCCTTGGTGACCCTGTTTACGTTGATCCGGACTTCCCCCAGGGCCAGGAGCCGGAGAACCTCCTCCAACTCAGCGGCCTCCAGTCCCAGGTCGATCAAGGCCCCCAGGGTCATATCGCCGCTGATGCCCGAGAAACAATCGAAAAAGGCCCAACGTTCAGACGGATTCGCGTTCGACAAAGAGCTCCACCTCCTTCAGGGCCCGGGAGTCGGCCTGGCGCACGGTGAACCGGAGATTCCGGTATTGCAGGTGATCGCCGGGCCGGGGCAGGTCCCCCAATTGGGCGATGAGGAACCCGGCCAGGGTTTCGTAATCCCCTTGGGGGAGGTCCAGGTGCAGGGCTTCGTTAAGAGTGCCGATTTCCATGCGCGCGGCGATCAGGTAATGCCCCTCCCCCAGTTTTTTATAAGGCGCAACCTCCTGGTCGAACTCATCGGCGATTTCCCCTACGATCTCTTCCAGCAGGTCTTCGATGGTGACGATGCCCACCGCGCCGCCGTATTCATCCACCACCGCGGCCAGATGCACCGCCTGGCGCTGCATCTCCGCCAGGAGGCGGTCGATTTTTTTCAGCTCCGGCACGTATTTTAACGGACGCATGTAAGCCCGGACGGAGCGCTCCGGGGTTTCTTCGCCCAGGAGATCAAAGGCGTGAAGCACGCCGATGAGGTTGTCGATGCGGCGGTGGTACACCGGCAGCCGGGAAAAGCGGGAGGTGCGGAATTCCTCCAGGGCCTGGGCCACGGTCAGGGTGTCGGGCACTGCGGCCACCCGGACCAGGGGCACCATCACCTCTTTCACGGTGCGCAGGCTGAACTGCAAAATCCGGTGGATGATGCGCCGCTCCGGGGTTTCCAGGTCCACTTCGGGGCCGCTTTTTTTCACCACCAGGTGCAGGTCTTCCCGGCTGATAAAGGGCATCTTGCTGGGGTGGCGGGAGCCGGTGAGAAAGAGGATCACCCGGCTTAAGCCCGCAAAGATGAGGGTTACCGGGTAGAGGAGCTTAGACACCGCCCAGAGAATAGGGGCCAGACGTGGGGCGAGGGAGTTGGCCAACTGGCGGCCGATGGACTTGGGCGTGATTTCCGCCAGGATCAGGATCAGGGGCGGCAGCAGCAAAGCTGCTGCAATTTCCCCCATCGCCTCCCCCAGGGCTTCGATCAAAAACGCGGTGACCAGGATGCTGTTGCTGATTTCCGCCAGGTTGGAGCCCAGGAGGGTGGAGGCCACCAGGCGCTCGGGGGCATTCAGCAACCTCAAGGCCAACGCCGCTCCCCGATGCCCCTGCTCCGCTTTTTCCTGCAAGCGGTGGCGGTTGGCGGAGATCAACGCGATCTCGGAACCTGAGAAAAAGGCTTCCAGCAGGAGAAAGGGGATGGAGATGAGAAACAGGCCGATAATCATGGCTGCCGCCGCCGGACCTCCAGCTCCAGGATCCGGGTGCCCTTCCTTCTGGCCACCTTAAACCGCAGGTCCCCGTAAGAGATGCGGTCGCCTTCGTGAGGCAGCTCCCCGAACAGGTTGAGGACCAAACCGCCGATGGTGTCGAATTCCTCACCGGGCAGTGCCGTTCCCAAAGCCGTGTTAAAATCCTCCAGGGACATGGCGGCCTTGACCCGCCACCTGCCGGGGCCGACTTCCTCCAGGAGCTTCTCTTCCACCTTGAACTCCTGGGCGATCTCCCCGAAGAGCTCCTCCAAAATATCTTCCACGCTGACCAGCCCCACCAGGGTGCCGTATTCGTCCACCACCAGGGCCAGCCGCAGATGCCGGGCCTGCAACTCCGTCAGCAGGTCGAAGGCGTGTTTGTTTTCCGGCACGTAATAGGCCGGATGCAGCAGGTTGTCGATTACCGAGGCGCAGGCCGTGCCGGGGCAATGGTCCAGCAGCACCTTGGCATGGAGAATCCCCAGGATCTCGCCGGGCTGCTCCCGGTAAACGGGAATCCGGGAGAACCGGGAACGCTTCACTGCCTGGATCATCTCCTCGATGGGCATATCGTGGGGCAGGGAAAAAATTTCGGGGCGGGGGACCATGATCTGGGCCACCCGCACCTCCCCGAAGTTCAGGAGGTTCTGGATAAAATCCCGTTCCAGGGCCTCGATCATGCCGCCCTGGTGGCTTTCTTCCACCATGCGGGCGAAATCGTCCTGGTGCACCGCGGGCACTTCCAGGTCGGCCCGGAACCCCAGGGTGGCCAGAATGCCCCGGCTGACCTGAAGGAGAAGGATGCGCACCGGGGTAAAAATGACCATGATCACCCGCACGAAAGGGGCCACCAGGGGCGCGAACCGGGCCGGGTAGGTCAGCGCCATGGATTTGGGGATGATCTCTCCTAAAAGGAGCAGGATGGGAGACATGGCCAGGAGGGCCACCCATTTGCCTTTGTCACCCCAGATGCTCAAGGCCAGGGAGGTGGCCAGGACCGAGGCCAGGATGGTGACCACTTCCACGCCTAGCAGTAAGGTGATCAGGAGTTTCTGGGACTGCCCCAGGAGGGATTCCACTAGCGCGCCCTTAGCCTTGACCCGATCCTTGAGGCGCAGGCGGTCCAGGGGGGTGAGGGCAAAGAGAGAAGTCTCAGCCGCGGCAAAGATGATGTACAGGGCCAGCAGGCCGCCCAGGGCCAGCCAGCGGGGTAGGTGTTCGATTTCCATGATCGGTGGTATTAAAGAACCCGGTTAAGGTCTCCAAATATCATCAATTTCTTGCATCCGGTCGATGGTGAAACGCAGCACCTTAATCACATTGATGATATTTTCTTTTTCATCCAGGGAAAGTTCCCGGCCTTTTCGGGATTTCAAGTATTTGTCCAACACCTGGTAGCCGCCGATGTGAAAATTCCAGACGTCTTCAGGCACAGGTGTAAAGTATTGTTCCGCGTTGACATAAAGTCTCTGGTGGGGCGCGGCGTAAACCCGTTTATCGACCTGGTCGCTGCCTTTGGTGATCTCCACTTTCAGGGTGGCAGGAATATCTTTCAGTAAATGGGCTTTCACCAATTCCCGGCCCGATAAGGAAAGCTTTTCGAAAATCTCCCGGTCATCTACGAAAGGAATGCGGGGAAAGTCGATTTTCAGAAATTCGGCAAATTTGCGGCGATAAGACGGGCTGTGGAGTACGGCGTAGATATAGCCCAGGATTTCCTCCGGCTCGTAATGATGGCCGTATTGCTGGTCGATGAAGGCCCGAAAATTCGGAGCGAAGTTTTCGCGGCGCTCTTGGTATGGAGCCTGAGGTTCCCCGGCGAAAAGATGATTATTTGGGTTCTTGTTCGATTCTTGGTTTCTGGGGGTGTTGTATAAGTAGAGGGGGAAGAGATAGCTAATATCGTAACGCGAAACAGCTTTGTGAGCAATCATATGATCAGTTGCCAAGATGGACCATTCATCTTTTGTTAATCTAGTTGTCATTATTGCAATATTGTCTTTTCTATTAAACATATTACACATAATCTGCTTAACAGTGCGCCAAACTACAGAATCATCATAGAGAATATACCGCATGTCAAAAGGCCTGTATGTTACGGGCAATATTTTATTTTCAATATTATCATCATTATATTTTTGAAAATTATCCCATGCCTTTAATATATCCCACCCTGTCTTTTCCTTGACTGAAAATAGTTTATAAAGTTCTTTGCCGCGCACACTATCTCGAAAACTTATAAAGCGTTTTAGTAAGGTTTGTTTCTTATAATCTATTACAAATTCGTCGTGTGCTGTTGTCATGCCAACGCCATTAATCGGAAAAATATCAGTAATTTTCAAGCCCTTATCGTAAGCGGTACGCTGAGATTCATCTTGCGGGATAAAAAGATAAGAAGAGCTTTGGGGTTTTATTTCTTCCCAGGGCGTTTGGTCAAGCTCCATCTCCATACAAGCCCGATATTTCGCCTGCCGTTTGCCCCAGAGATCGGCATGGAAAATCTTCTGCTCCAACCCCGGTTTCCGCACCATGAGGGAGATGCAGACGCCCTGCTCAATGTCGAAGACGTTTTTGTCCTCGCCGCCGTCCGGGGCTTTTTCCTTTTTCTTGGCGTTCCCATGCAAATCAAGAACGTAAATCTGATTGAAGGTCTGCATCAGGCTCTGGCGCATGCCCCGGAAGGTGGGATTGTCCAGAAAGGAATGATTGGTGATGATGCCCACCACGCCTTCATCCACCTGGTCCATTTTCCATTGGGCGAAACGGATGAATTTGACGTAATCGTCTTGGAGCCACTTGGGATTTTTCTCTCCCAAGGGTTGGCCGTCCACCCGTTTATAAGATTCAATCAGCCCGCCGATGAAGGTGGAAACCCTCTTTTTTTGAAATTTGCCGTTGTTTAACGGCAATAAGGTCTCCCGGTAACTCGGGTTCAGGGAATGGCCGGAATAAGGGGGATTGCCGGTAATTACCAGAATCGGCTTATTCTTGACGTCTTGGGCCAGTTCCACTTCTTTGGAGAGCGCCGGCAGCAGCCAGTTTTTCTGCGGTTCAATGGGTTCCAGGGTGTTGGTGAGATAGATTTGCAACCTTTCCCTGGGCTTCATCCGGAAGCCTTTATCATGGAGATACTGGGACAGTTTCAGGTGGGCGATGGTGTAAGGAGCAATCAGGTATTCGAAGCCGTACAGATTTTTCAGGACATGCTCGGAAATCAGTTGATCCCGCATCCCCTCCGGCACGATCTCCAGAATTTGCTGCAACACCTCCAACAGGAAGGTGCCGGTGCCGGTGGCGAAGTCCAGGACTGTGACCCGCCGGCGGTCGGCAAAGCCATCCTTGATGCCGAACGTACTTTTCAAAATATCGTCGAGAGCGCGCACGATGAAATTCACCACCGGCGGCGGCGTATAATAAACCCCCCGGCTTTTACGCATGTGCCGGTCGTAAGCCTTTAAAAATCCTTCGTAAAAATAAACATAAGGGTCTTTGGCGAACAACAGCCGTTCTTCCTCAGTATGTCTAAACAGGCGTCCCTGGCGTTTGCTGAAGGCCAAATCCTCCTGGAGCGCGGCCAGGTCCAGGTTATTCATAATGCTTAAGATTTCTTCGAGCAGCCATTTGATTTCCCGGTATTCCTCCCGGTCCAGCTCGTCCAGAAAATCCACCAACTCGCGGATGAGTTCAAAATTCGTGGGAATGAACTGCTTGGCATTGTTAAGAGAGATGGGCGCGGCGTTGCCGCTGTTCAGCCGCGCCAGAAACAGGCCGTAACCCAGCATCTGCGCGAAGGCGTCGGCAAAGCCCGGGATATCCAGTTCATGAAAAACGTCTTTCCGGAAAACCCCAAAGAGGCCGAAGAGTTTGCCTTCCTGGTGTTCCCGTTCCTGCCTGATTAATTCTTCCGTGAGAAATTCCCGCAATTCATGGCAGCGCAGCGCCAGGGACAGGGCCAATTCCTTGGCCGTGCCTATGCCTTTGGGAGGAGTGGATAAAAAGGCGGCGATTAACGCCTCGACCCATCTAGCCTTTTCAGAGTCAAGGCGCGCCTTGGCATTGCCCACATCGCTGGGATAGCCCAGGGTTTCCCGCTTGACGATCTCTCCGTCCTTTAACCAGATCCATTCCAGGTAGTTGGTCAGGATCAGATTGCCGGACAGGCGGTTGTATTTGAGGATTTGGTCGGACTTCAGGAATTGGTCGAGATTTTCCCCGATTTTCTTGTTTTCCAGATAGCCGAGGATGCATTCGTCCCGGGTCTTGAATTTGAAATCGGGCGCGCCTTTGCCGGTCTTGTCCCGGGCGGGTTCGTGAATGACCTTGATCTTTTCTCCGGCCAGGGCTTTCAGAAGATTATCCAGGGCCGGGCGCAGGGTGTGCTCGGTGGCCTCCTGGACCTCGAGCTTTTTAATCTCCTCAAAATAGGTTTTGAAGTCTTTGATCATACCGGCCAAGGGGAAAAATAGGGACACTTCCTATTTTTCCAATTTTTCTTCATCACTTTCAGGTCTTTTATTGAAAAATAGGAAGTGTCCCTATTTTTCTAGACTCACACCGTTACCGGTGCGGTGGTTTCCAAACCCTTTCTCGGGGGTCTGGCCTTGCCGGGTTTGGCGAAGGGCGGCTGCACCAGGGCCTCGGCCAGGACCTCATCCATGCTGGTCACCGGCACGAATTTGAGGCGGCGCTTGATATTTTTGGGGATCTCCACCAGGTCCTTCTGGTTGGCTTCCGGGATGATGACCTTTTTGATGCGGGCCCGCAAGGCGGCAATGGCTTTTTCCTTCAACCCGCCGATGGGCAGGACCTTGCCCCGCAGCGTGACCTCCCCGGTCATGGCCACGTCCCGGCGCACCGGAATCTGGGTGAGCGCGGAGATGAGCGCGGTGGCCATGGTCACCCCCGCGGAGGGGCCGTCCTTGGGGGTCGCGCCCGCGGGCACGTGGATATGGATGTCCAGCTTTTCATAGAAATCCGGGGCCAGTTTCAGCAGTTCGGCCCGGGAGCGGGCGTAGCTGAGCGCGGCCTGGGCGGATTCCTTCATTACGTCCCCCAACTGGCCGGTGAGGGTGAGATGGCCTTTGCCCCGCATGAGGCTGGCCTCCACGGCCAGGACTTCGCCCCCCACCTGGGTCCAGGCCAACCCGGTGGCCACCCCCACTTCGTCTTTTTCCAATTCGCCGTCCGGGAGATAGCGCGGAGGGCCTAAATAGAGGTGCAGGTTGCCCCGGGTGATGGCAAAGGGGCCTTTTTCCCCTTCGGCGATCCGACGGGCCGCCTTGCGGCACAGGGAGCCGATCTCGCGCTCCAAGTTCCTTAGCCCCGCTTCCTGGGTGTAGTACAAAATAACCTGGCGCAGCACCCCGTCGGAGATGTGGAGTTCCCCTTCTTTCAGGCCGTTTTCCGTGAGCTGCCGGGGTAAAAGATAGCGGCGCACGATCTCCAGTTTTTCTTCTTCCGTGTAGCCGGAGAGGCGCAGGATCTCCATACGGTCCCGGAGCGCGGAAGGAATGGGGTCCACCAGGTTGGCGGTGGTGATGAACATCACCTTGGAGAGATCGAAGGGCACGTTCAGGTAATGGTCGCTGAAGGAATGGTTCTGCTCCGGGTCCAGGACCTCCAGGAGCGCGGCCGAGGGGTCGCCCCGGAAATCCATGCCGATCTTGTCCACTTCATCCATCATGAAGACCGGGTTGTGGGAACCCGCGGTCTTAAGGCCCTGGATGATCCTACCCGGGAGCGCGCCGATATAAGTGCGGCGGTGGCCCCGGATCTCGGCTTCGTCCCGGATGCCGCCTAGAGAAATGCGGGTGAATTTCCGGCCCATGGCCCGGGCGATGGATTGGCCCAGAGAGGTCTTGCCCACGCCGGGAGGGCCCACGAAACAGAGGATGGGGCCTTTCATCTTCTTGTTCAGCTTGCGGACGCTCAGGTATTCCAGGATGCGTTCCTTGACCTTCTCCAGGTTGTAGTGGTCTGCGTCCAGGATCTGCTTGGCCTCGAGGACGTCCAGCTTGTCCCGGGTGCTTTTGCTCCAGGGCACCTCCACCAGCCAGTCGAGATAAGTGCGGACGATGGAGGCCTCGGCCGCGTCCGGGTGCATCTGCTCCAGGCGGGAGAGCTGCTTCAGGGCCTCCTCTTCCGCGGCCTTGGGCATCCGGGCCCGGGAGATCTTCAGGCGGTAATCCTCCAGCTCCTGGCCCGCCTCGTCCATTTCCCCCAGTTCTTTCTTGATGGCCCGGAGCTGCTCCCGGAGGTAATACTCCCGCTGGGTGCGGTCCATTTCCTCCCGGGCCTGGTTCTGAATCTTGGCCTGGATGGCGGAGACTTCCAATTCCTTGCGGAGAAAATCGTTGACCTTAATGAGGCTGCGGATGGGGTCCATCTCCTCCAACACCGCCTGGGCCTCGTCGATCTTCAGGCGCAAGTTCGCGGCCACCAGGTCGGCCAAATGTCCCGGGTCCTCGATGGAATCCAGGATGGCCAGCAGATCCGGGGACATGATGCCCTTGAGCGTCAGGATCTTTTCGGACATTTCCCGGGCGTTGCGCATCAAGGCTTCGGCCTCGGGGGAGATGGCGCCCGCCTCGGTTTCCGGGATCACTTCCAGGGCCACCTGGAAGTAGGGGCGCTCCCGCAAATATTCCCTGACCTTGGCCTTGGCCTTGCCTTGCACCAGGATTTTCAGACGCCCGTCCGGGAGTTTGAGCATGCGCAAAATCAGGCTGACGGTGCCGATGCCGTAGATATCGTCCGGGTCCGGCTCTTCGACTGTCTGGTCCTTTTGAGTAGCCAGAAACAAGAGGCGGTCGTGGGCCAGCGCGGCCTCGATGGCCTGGACCGAAGTCTCCCGGCCTACGAACAGAGGCAGCACCATATTAGGGAAGACCACCACATCCCGCACCGCCAATAAGGGAAGGATGGGAGGAATGTCGATGTCCTGCAAATTTTCTTCTTCTTTGGTCCGGGCCATTTTATCTCCTGAGAAGCTGCGGCGCAAAAGGTCGGCGGGGCCGGCAAAGACCCCGGGGGCTGGCATGATTAGAAGGCTGACGGCATAAGCTGATCAATATGGTTTCCCATAACAGAGTTTCGGCGCTGGGTCAAATACGCAAAGCAAAAAAATGAAGCCGCGCTATTTTTTTAATAAATATAATATCCTTTGGGACTAATGGCAACTAGCACCACCCCCCTTGTCATCCTGAGGGAGCGGAGCGACCGAAGAATCTCGTTCTAGGCGGCAAGCTTTTTCCCTAGGTGCCGATGATTACAAGCAGATTGGAAATCATGATCGCCACAAGCCAGATTCTTCACTGCGCTTCGCTCCGTTCAGAATGACTTAAGAGTGATTTTTGCAGAGGTCTCATGACTTCTATCCCTATTAACAAAATCTTCAGGGGAAATATCATAAAGTTATAATAAGATGCCGGATTCAGCCTGACAATCGTATGGAGTTGGTGGCGCATTTTCTAAATTACCGGGGAATTTCGCCGTCCCGCTCCCTCGGATTCAGGTGCAAAAAAGTTTGGTCTTTCGTGCGATCATGTTATATTATCATGATTTAGAAGGATGCCAGGGAGGGAGAGACTTTGGGGGGGAGGTCTATTCCGGCGCGCCCTCAGGTTGTGGCGCCTCCGGTCAAAGATTCTTGGAGCCGGCTCCGCAAGGCGGTGGAGCGGGCCGCGGCGGCCATGCTGAAGCTCCAGCGCCCGGAAGGGTACTGGTGGGCCGAACTGGAATCCAACGTCACCATTACCGCGGAATATATCATGCTGCACCGGCTCCTGGGTCTGGACGGAGCCAAGGTGCCCAGGATGGCCGCGGATCTTTTGTCCAGGCAACTGCCCAACGGCGGCTGGTCCGTCTGGTACGGCGACGGCGGCGAACTCAGCGCCACCGTGGAAGCCTATATGGCCTTGAAGATGGCCGGTCTGCCCCCCGATGACGAACGCCTGGCCCGGGCCCGCCAATTTATCATGGCCGCGGGGGGGCCGCTCAAAAGCCGGGTCTTCACCCGCATTTTCCTGGCCCTGTTCGGCCAGGTGAGTTGGGACGGCATTCCCCTGCTGCCGGTGGAGTTCATGCTGCTGCCGTCCTGGTCGGGCTTAAGCATCTACGAGTTTTCCAGTTGGACCCGGGCCACGGTGGTGCCCTTGATGATCATCATGGCCCACCGCCCGGTCTATCCCTTGCCGCCGGAACAGGGGGTGAGGGAGCTCTTTGCCTCTCCCGACGAACCTTTCCACAAACATCGGGTCTCCTGGAAGCCTAAAGCATGCCTGGAGAACGTCTTCGTTCTTTTGGACCGGCTGCTGAAACTCTATTACCGCCTGCCGTTGCCCTGGGTGAGAAACATTGCGCTGAAGCAGGCGGAAAAATGGCTCCTGGAGCATCAGGAGGAAAGCGGCGACTGGGCCGGAATCCAGCCGGCCATGCTCAATTCCATTCTGGCCCTGCACTGTTTGGGCTATCCCCTGGACCACGACGTCATCACCCGGGGCCTGAAGGCCATGGAGTTCTTTGAACTCCGCGACGGCGACCGCACCTGGCTCCAGTCCTGTATCTCCCCGGTCTGGGACACGGCCCTGGCGGTGCGGGCATTGGCTGCAGCCGGGGTTTCTCCGGAGCATCCGGGAATGGCTAAGGCCACTTCCTGGCTCCTGTCCATGCAGATATTCAAGCCCGGAGACTGGTGCGTCAAATGCCCCGACCTGCCCCCCGGGGGTTGGGCCTTCGAGTTCGTCAACAACTGGTATCCGGACGTGGACGATAGCTCCATGGTGCTGGTGGCCCTGAAGGAAGGGCTGAAGGACACCGACGAGCACCGCTTCCAGATCAGGCGGGGCATAGACTGGTGCCTGGGGATGCAGTCGAAAAACGGGGGCTTCGCCTCCTTTGACAAGGACAATACCAAGGAGTGGCTCAACGCCATTCCCTTCGGCGACTTGAAGGCCCTGGTGGACCCGCCCACCGAAGACATCACCGCCCGGGTCCTGGAGATGATGGGAGCCTTCGGCTACCAATTGGAGGACCCCATTGCCCAACGGGCCCTGGCCTTTATCCGCCGCACCCAGCAGCCAGACGGCTCCTGGTGGGGCCGCTGGGGGGTCAGCGCCATTTACGGCACCTGGTCGGTGCTGACGGCGTTGCAGGCCATCGGCGAAGACCTGCGCCAGCCTTACGTCCGCCGGGCCGTGGCCTGGCTGAAGGAGCACCAGAACCCCGACGGCGGTTGGGGGGAATGCTGCTCCTGCTACCTGGACAAGGAGATGGAAGGCTGCGGGCCTTCCACCGCGTCCCAGACGGGGTGGGCCCTGCTGGGACTGATGGCCGCGGGGGAAACCGCGTCCCCGGAGGTGGAGGCCGGGGTGGAATATCTTTTGCGCACACAAACGCTGCAAGGCCGGTGGGAGGAACCTTACTACACAGGCACCGGCTTCCCCGGGCACTTCATGATCCGCTACCACCTCTACCGGGACTGCTTTCCGCTCATGGCCCTGGGGCAGTATTTGCAATTGATGACCAGCCAGGCGGATGGCTGAGCGCTTTTATCCCTACTTCGAGAGCGGATTCTTATACATGACGACATAAATAATTGCGCATTATTAATCTCTGCGCTCTCTGCGTCTCTGCGAGATAAAAAGGTTTCTCGCAGAGGCGCAGAGGCCGCAGAGAATGTCAACCGCGGTTAATTAAGTCGCTCAGTATAGTAACATTTCATCCATCTTATTTATGAACTCATCTGCAAAAACCCTGGTCACCGGCGGCACCGGCTTCGTGGGCCGGGCGGTGGTGACCGCACTTTTGGACGCGGGCCGGCAGGTCCGGGTCCTGGTCCGGGATCCGAAACACCCGGCGCTGGCCGGACTGGACGTGGAGGTGGCGGTCGGGGATCTGAAGGACGCCGGCTCCCTGGAAAAGGCCGTCCAGGGCTGCGATCGTCTCTTCCATGTGGCCGCGGACTACCGCCTCTGGGTGCCGGACCCGGCGGAAATGTACGCCGTCAACGTGGAAGGCACCCGGGCATTGTTGGCCGCAGCCGCGGCCGCCGGGGTGGAGCGGGTCGTTTATACCAGCACAGTGGGGGCCCTGGGCAATCCCGGGAACGGTACGCCGGGAAATGAAGCGACCCCGGTGAGCATCGCCGAGATGGTGGGCCACTACAAGCGCTCCAAGTTCCTGGCCGAGGAAGTGGCCCTGGACTTTGCAGCCAAGGGGCTGCCCCTGGTGGTGGTCAACCCCAGCACCCCCGTGGGTCCCTGGGATTCCCGGCCCACCCCCACCGGCCGGATGGTGATCGACTATCTCCAGGGCCGCATGCCCGCGTACCTGGAGACCGGGCTTAACCTGGTGCACGTCAAGGACGTGGCCCGGGGCCATTTGCTGGCCGCAGAGAAGGGGAGGGTAGGGGAGAAGTACATCCTGGGGCATGAAAACTTAAGCCTCTCCCAGATCTTTCAGATGCTGGCGGAGATCAGCGGCATCCCCGCGCCCACGGTGAAACTGGCCTACGGGGTGGTCCTGCCCATGGCTTATCTCGCCGAATTTTGGGCCAGGCACGTCAGCCATAGCGAACCCCGCATGACCGTCACTGCAGTGCGCATGGCGAAGAAATACATGTATTTCGACTCATCCAAGGCCGCGGCGGAATTGGGCTATGCCCCCACTTCGGTCAGGCGGGCGTTGGAGGAGGCGGTGGAGTGGTTTAAGGGGCACGACTACGTTTGAGAATGTTTTTTGGGTCTTCGGTCTCCGGTCATCGGAAAAAATGTGTTATAATATATGATTAAGAACAAATTGGACATCAAAAAGGTATTGTCATCAATTACTTACTTGCCGAAGACCGAGGACCGGAGACCGAAGACCGTCTCTTAGGAGAAAAGTAAATTGCGTTTCCCCCTTAGCCTCAGTCTGGATCTGACCCGGTACCTGCTGAAGAAGCATTGGCAGGGCGAGGAGCGGTTTCCCATGGTGCTGATGCTGGAGCCGACGCACCAGTGCAACCTGGCCTGCGTGGGCTGCGGCCGCATCCAGGAATACCGGGACACCCTGGGCCAGTCCCTGGCCATCGAAGAATGCCTGGACTCGGTCACCGAGTGCGGCGCACCGGTGGTCACTCTTACCGGCGGGGAGCCGTTGATTTATCCCCCCATCTTCGAGCTGGCAGAAGAACTGGTGCACCGGCAGAAGCATATTTATCTATGCACCAACGCCGTTCTCCTGGAAAAATCCCTGCCCCGGCTGCCGGTATCCAACCGCCTCACCCTGAGCGTCCATCTGGACGGCATGGCCCAGACGCATGACGGCATCCTGGGGCGGCCCGGTCTGTTCGATCAGGCCCTCCGGGCCATCAAGGAGGCCAAGGCCCGGGGGTTTCGGGTCTGCACCAACACCACCATTTATAAAGAAACCGAGACCGCGGAGATTGAGGAGCTCTTTACCCTGCTCACCGGCATCGGCATTGACGGATTGTTGGTGTCCCCGGCATACAGCTTCGCGGCGGTTAATACCGAAATCTTCCTGAGCCGGGAGGAAATCCGGGAAAAATTCACCAAATTGACCGGAAACGGCCAGAAGTTCCGCTATAACAATACCCCTCTATACTTAAGTTTTCTCCGGGGGGAGCGGCAATACGACTGCACTCCCTGGGCCAACCCCACCCGCAACCCCCGGGGCTGGCGCTCTCCTTGCTACCAGATTCTGGACGGCCACCATGCCACCTTCCGGGAGCTGATGGAACTCACTCCCTGGGAAAGTTACGGCGTCGGCCGGGACCCCCGTTGCGCCCAATGCATGATGCATTCGGGCTTCGAACCCACCGCGGTGCGCCTGGCGGGGAAGCGGGCGAAGGATATGTGGGAGCTGCTGCGCTGGAATCTTTCCTGATTTTTTTAAAAGAATTTTCTCGCAGAGACGCAGAGGCGCAGAGAAAGACGCAAAATATTAAATGGAAGATACTATTTTCGCACCCAAATTGATTCAAAGAGCCAGTCTGATCTCTAATCCTTGATGCCCCGCTCCTCGCCCTCCGTCTTTTGGTCCGGACCTTTCCTGCTGCTCATTGCCCTGGCGGTTTATCTGCCGTCTATGTTCCAGGTCCCCCTGATCCGGGCCGAGGCCATGTATGCCCTGATTCCCCTGGAGATGGTGAATTCCGGCCGCTGGCTCCTGGCCACCTTGAACGGCGCGCCTTACCTGGACAAGCCGCCGCTGCTGTACTGGCTCACCATTCTGGTGTACAAAATCTTCGGGACCTCCGCCTGGGCGGCCCGGGTTCCCACCTTGCTCTGCACCCTGGGGGAGATTTGGCTGACCTATCTCCTGGGCCGGCGCCTTTTTCCCCCCCGGGCCGCGTGGCTGGGCGGGTTCGTGCTGCTTTCATGCATCGGCTTCTTCGCCCTGCATTTGCAGATCCTGACGGATCATCTCATTACCCTGTCGTTGACCGCCTCCCTCTATTGCCTCCGGCGCTGGCAGGAGAGGCCCCGGCGGCGCTGGGCCCTGGGCTTTTACCTGGCCCTGGCCGCAGGTTTCATGAGCAAGGGCTTCATCGGCCTGGCCTTTCCCATTCTGATCAGCGGCCTCTTCCTGGGGTTCCGGGACCGGGCTTCTTTATTCCGGTTATGGTTCAATCCCTGGGGCCTGGCGCTGCTGGCCGGGGTGGCGCTCCCCTGGCTGGCGGCCATGGAACACGCGTATCCGGGATTTCTGCGGCATTATATTCTGAACGAGCAGATTCTGCGGTTCCTGGGAAGACGCGAGCCTCCGGACATCAACCCCTTTTCCATCCCCGGGTTCTGGATTTTTCTGGTCATCTGGCTGATGCCCTGGGCCTTGCTGCTGCCTTCGGCCCTGTACCGGTTTTGGCGGGAGAGCGGCAGCGCGGATTTAAGGGGAGGCCGGTTACTGCTCATTTGGGCCGGGGTGATCCTGGTCTTTTTCACCCTTTCTTCCAGCCGCATCGAATATTATTCCCTGCCGGCGCTGCCGCCCCTGGCCCTGATCCTGGGCTGGCGCCTGGACCGCTGCCTGGACGCGGCCAAAGACCGGGTGCCGGTCTGGGCTTTGCTGGGCATCGGCTTGCTGGGTCTGGGGATTTTATTTTTTCTGCCGTTTTTGGAGCAGTTGTGCGCGGCCAACCGCCGGGAGTTCCTGGGCATGTTCCAATTGCTGGAACCGGTGGCCCGGCAGGCCACCTTTTGGATCCCGGGGGTGTCGCTTCTTGGCGTATTGGCGGGCTGGCGCCATGCAAAAGCCGCGGTCTGGTGCTACGCCGCGTTATCCCTGGTGTTGTGCTACTTTACCTTGCAGACCCTGTTGCTGCTATCCCCCCACTTAAGCGATAAAATCCCCGGGGAGTTTCTGCGGCGGCACGCCGGGCCAAAGGACCTGGCGGTGATGGAGTCCATCGAGGAGTTTGAGTACGGGGCATCGCTGGCTTATCACAGCGGCCGCCGCATCCTAATGGTGCAGCGAGGCGGGCTGCCAGCTTTTCCTTATCCCGTGGCCCCGCCGGAAAATTATTTGATTACCCCGCACCGGCTCAAAGAACTATGGACAGGCTCCGGGAAGGTCTATCTCCTGGTGGATGACGCCACGCCTTTGGAGGATTATCTCCAGGCCGCCACGCCGGTTTTGACCCTCAAAGGGAAACGCCTGCTGGTCAACCGTCCTTGACAAAATTCCGGGGATGTCTTGCCCTTCCCGGGGAAATTCCTTACCATAAATACATATGTTAATCATTGTTTGCCTTGACCCCGGGGGAGCGTTATGATCCCCTTGAGGGACAACATCCCATCCACCCGGCGGCCTTACGTCAGTTACGCGATTATCGGCCTCAATGTCCTGATCTTTCTCCTCGAGGTGTCCACCGGCCCCCGCTTGCAGGAAGTCATCAATTCTCTGGGGTTTATCCCGGGACGGTTTCTGGACGCCCTGGAACACGGCGCGGTGAGCCTGGCGGTGGTTCCCATGTTCACTTCCATGTTCATGCACGCGGGTTGGCTCCACTTGATCGGCAACATGTGGACCCTGCATATCTTCGGAGACAACGTGGAGGACGTCCTGGGCCCCGGGCTTTTCCTGGTGTTTTACCTGGCCTGCGGGGTGGCGGCCCTGGTCCCCCATGTCCTGTTTGACGCGGGTTCCACCATCCCCCTGGTGGGGGCCAGCGGCGCCATCGCCGGGGTGATGGGGGGGTATTTCAGCTTTTTTCCCGGAGCCCGGGTCCTGACCCTGGTCCCCATTTTCATAATTTTTACCGTGATTGAAGTGCCGGCGTACATTTTTTTAGGCTTGTGGTTCGTTTTGCAGTTTTTCCAGGGCGCGTTTTCCATTATGGGCCCCGCGGCCAGAGGCGGCGTGGCCTGGTGGGCCCACGTGGGCGGATTTCTGGCGGGGGTGGTCTTGATTCGCTTATTTGCCCCGGGACGGGCCGGTAGTCCCTTTCGGAGGAGATATTAAAGTTCCGAGTTCCGGGTTCCGAGTCCGGGTAGGGCGCGCCTTGCTGGGTAGCGCCGGCTTGCCAATTTGTGCGGATTATGGCGGTGGGCGGATGTGCCCAAACTATAAGGTGACCATATGACATTTCTTATGACCCTGATAACCATCCTGGCCTTGTTTTCCGTGGCTCCCCCGGTATGGAGCGACAATGACCGGGAGGAAACTACCAAGTTTTTTCAGCAGATCGAACCCCAGGCCCTGCTGGCGTTCCACCGGGGATTGGGTCTGGAAAAAGAAGGGAAGTATAACGACGCGCTCCAGGCCTTTCAGGAAGCGGTGCGGTTGCAGCCGGATTATGGAGAGGCCTACCACCACCTGGGACTGGCCCGGGCCCAACTGAAACAATACCCCCAGGCGGTGCAGGCGTTTAAGGAGACGGTGCGCTTGCAGCCCCGGTGGGCGGAGGCCCATGAAAATCTGGGCGCGGCCCTGTTAAAAACCGGGCAATTGCCGGCAGCCCTGGCGGAGTTCCAGGAAGCGGCCAAGCTTCGCCCGCATCGGGCCGAAAACCAATATCTTTTGGGAGTGGCTTTCGGCAAACTGGGGCGGCATCAAGAGGCCCTGGAGGCATTTACCCAGGCCGTCAAACTGGAGCCGAATTCCGTCAAGGCTCTCAATAATCAGGGCATGGCCTATATCAAGCTGGAACGCTGGCAGGATGCCGGCAATGCCTTCAAAAAGGCCGTCAGCCTGAAAGCGGACGACGCCGAGGCCCGCTACGGACTCTGCGCCTACTACCTCAACGCGGGAGACCGGCAGGCCGCGGCCAGGGAATTCGAGACCCTGAAACGCCTGGACCCGAAGATGGCCCAGAAGTTGGCGGATCTCTTGCAAAAATAAGTTCCGAGTTCCGGGTTCCGAGTTCCGAGTCTGCTGGTTGGTTACTTGGCGAAAAAACCAAAAACCAAAAACTAAAAACCGTCTTTGAGCAAATGGAAGAAATCGAGCGGTGTTGCCGGATTCTAGGATTGGAGGCAGGCGCTTCCCCGGAGGAGGTGAAGCAGGCCTACCGCGACCTGGTGTATGTCTGGCACCCGGACCGGTTCGTGCAAAATCCCCGGCTGCAACAGAAGGCCGAAGCCATGCTCAAGGAGATCAACGCGGCCTACGAAATGATCCTGGCCAACCCCCAGACGGCCGCGGCTCCGGCTGCCGATAAAAAATCCGAGCCTGCCGCCAACCCTTATCCCGGTGATGGCCGGCGCCAGGGTTCCCGGAGCCGGGCCAGAACCGGCCACCGGCAGGCCATTCTGGCCCTGAAAAAGCAGCTCCGCCAAAATTCCCAGGACCCGGAGGCCTATTACAACCTGGGGATGACCTATCTGCATCTCGGGAGGAACCGTGAGGCCCTGGATTCTTTGCAGAAGGCGGCCAAACTGGCCCCCCGATCGGCCAACGTTCACCTGGGGCGGGGGGTGGCCTTAAGCCGTCTGGGCCGCGACCTCCAGGCCGTGGAGGCCTTTCGTCACGCCCTGGGACTTAATCCGGAAGACCCCCTCTCTTGCCTGAACCTGGGGATCGCCTACCGCCGCCTGGGCCGCCACCGCCGGGGCATGCAGGCCATTATCCAGGCCATCCGCCTGAGGCCGGATTACCCCGAGGCCCATTATGAACTGGGCCTGGCCGGCCTGTCCCTGAATAACCGGGCCATGGCCCTGGACGAATACAAGATTCTCATGAAATTGGACCTGAAGCTGGCCCAGAAGCTTTTCGGGCAAATTTACAAATAAAGTAAAAAGTAAAAAGTAAAAAGGCAAAAGTAAAAAAGCAAATAAATTGAAGCCGATGAGATCGTTCACATTATTGGCGTAATAATCGTAAATGCAAAAATTAATCGCCAATGATAAAAGTTTTTACCTTTTTACTTTTTACTTTTGCCTTCGAAAACATGGCCAATATCCCCAAAACCCGAGATAATCTTCCGGAATTTATCCGCCTGGTGAAATGGAACTGCCGGCTGGCCAGCGCCGGGGGGGCTTACCATTACTCCCTGTGCGGCCTGTTGCTGCGGCTGCGCCAGCTTTACAAGTGGGAGCACGGGTTGCAGCCCTGGCAGGAGCCGGACCCCGACGCGGTGCTGGCCTGGGTGGCGGAGCAGGAGCGGGTCTGGGAGTCCCTGGAGGACGCGCCCTGGCAGAACCTGGCCTTGGGTGAGATGGCCTTCGAACCCCAAGACGTGGACGGGGTAAACACGCTTCTTTTGCCCCTGGGTCTAGCCTACGGTGCGGGCTTAAGCCGGGGGATGAAGCCCACTTTTTTCCTGGGGGAGTTGGCGGAGGTCCGGCGGGAAGGGGAGCTGACCATCCTCATCCTGGCCAAAGAGCTGGCCCGGGACCTGGACGGCACCCCGGCCTTGTGCCAGGGTTCCCTGATTTATGCCCGGCATGAGGCCATGGGTTTTTACGTGTGGGACCGCCTGGCGGACCCGGTGCAGCAGAACAACGAATTCCTGAAAATCGCCTTGGCCGGACACGGCCTGAGGCTCAAAGGTTTGCTCCGGGACCCCGGGGCCCATGAAACGCAGTTCCGGGATTTGTTGGCCGCGGAACTGGAAGCGGCCATTCATCACGAAATCGGGGAGGCCCGGGAACCCTCTTTGCGCCAGGCCTTGCCCATGGTCCTGGCCTCTTTCCCCCAGACCCGGGTGGAGCATTGGGCCCGGGGCCTGAAAGACGCCCTGGCGGAAGTGAACGAATGGGGGCGGCTGTCATATATCATTAAAAACCGCAATCTCCCTTCCCTGGCCTTGATGCTGGCCTGGCGGCCCGGGCTTTACAGCCTGCTGATGCCGGAAATGGAGCCCGCGTGCCGCCGGGTGGCGGCTCAAGGCGACTGGGACGCCCTGGAAGAGGCCCGGCAACATATACTCGGCCGGCTACGCCGCACCGCCCAAGGGCTGACGGAGCTCATGGCCGCGAGAGAGGCCGCCGCGCCTGCCACCTTAAAAGAGATCGAACAGCAATATCTAGTGCCTTTGGGGTTGTAAATTTTCAGTCGGGCAATAATCGCCGCTTTGCTGTGAACATTTGAGGTAATCAAATGATGAAAAAAAATAAGAACGGATCAATTCAAGAATTTGTAAAAATTGAATCTATTCAAAATCATATTGGTCAAAAATTTAGAGAACTTAAATATCCTATAGCTACTATTGAATTTGACTTTCCAATTTTATTTAAATTTGCGAGAAATCACTCATTAAGGCTTAAGATAGATTCTGATTTAGCAAGTAAAAAATTAAGTGATGTTTGGTTTGCAATAGCTTCAGTTCAATTGAGCATTGGATATATGCTTGTTGCAAAGGATTCGGCTAAATTTCCACGGGGATATAAACAAACTACGTTATCGCATAAAGGATTAGAGATAGATATGAATATAGGAGACTTACATTTTTGGTACCATCATAATATGGCTGTCGAGTGTATTTATAGACAATGCCGTTGACTTAAGGAATTTTCCAGGCTATAATCAAGCTTAACTAATTGAAACAAAAGGATATCACATGATAACACCGTGAAAATGCCGTGCCAAATGCGGTAGAAAATGATGCTGCCGCC
>Ga0233425_10004598_pt1 | contig 22915 bp, 24 predicted proteins | sample Watercolumn_Towu_2_FD_181712 | JGI IMG/M metagenome (GOLD analysis project Ga0233425, IMG submission 181712) | Freshwater microbial communities from Lake Towuti, South Sulawesi, Indonesia - Watercolumn_Towuti2014_140_MG | ecosystem: Environmental > Aquatic > Freshwater > Lake | place... | reverse complement strand
CCCAAGGACTTCGCCAAGGCCCACTACCACCTGTTCGTGGCCGCGGTGTACGCCTTCCCGATGATCGGCGCGATCCTCGCCGATCGCCTGATCGGCAAGTACCGCACCATCTTCTGGCTGTCGCTGGTCTACACGGCAGGCCACGGCGTGCTCGCGCTGGGCGAAGGCTCGGCGTGGGGGCTGTGGCTCGGTCTCGGCCTCATCGCCGTCGGCTCCGGCGGCATCAAGCCGTGCGTGTCCGCGAACGTCGGTGATCAGTTCGGTCGCTCGAACTGGCACCGCGTGAGGACCATCTACCAAGCGTTCTACTTCATCATCAACTTCGGGAGCTTCTTCGCCACGCTGATGATCCCGTGGATCTGGAAGCGCTGGGGCATCAGCCTGGCGTTTGGCGTTCCCGGGATCCTGATGGCCATGGCCACGTTCGTGTTCTGGCTCGGGCGCGCCAAGTTCGTGCACGTGCCGGCCAAGCCCGGCGGCACCTTGGGTGTGCTCGACGCGCTCAGCTCGACAGCGCTGTTCATGACCGTCGGCCACTTCTTCTTCACCGCCAGCCAGCCGCTCTGGGTCCAGCTCGCGAGCAGTCTGGGCATGCTGGCCATCGGGCTCGTGCTGTTCGAGATCCGCCAGAAGAAGCAGCCTGACGACGGGTTCTTGGCGGTGCTCTGGTTCGCCGCCAAGCGCTACTTCGGTGGCGAGGAGGCAGCTGCCGAAGCGGAAACCCGCGAGGACGAAGAGGACAAGGCCGAGCTCACGGAGGAGGTGCGCGAGCGCCGCAGGCGGCTCACTGCCAGCCGCTTCTTCGGGCCGGCCGTGAAGCACTTCGGCGTCGGGACCGTCGAGGGCCCGGTGGCGGTCCTCGGCATCATGACGGTGTTCTTTCTGGTCAGCATCTTCTGGGCGCTGTTCGACCAGCACGGCTCCTCCTGGGTCATCCAGGCCAAGGCCATGGAGCGCGTGGTGCCCCTGTTCGGGTCGGAGCCCATCGACCCACAGCAGGTCGCCGCGCTCAACCCGCTGATGGTGATGATGCTGATCCCGTTCGTGAACTACGCGCTCTACCCCGGCGTGGAGAAGCTGGGCTTCAAGGCCACACCGCTCCGGCGCATGACCGCGGGCATGCTGATCGCCGCTGCGTCGTTCGTGGCCGTGGCGATGATCCAGCAGCGCATCGACGTCGAGGGAGTGGGCAAGGTGCCCATCGAGTGGCAGCTCGTTCCGTACTTGATCATCACGCTCGCCGAGGTGCTGGTCTCGGTGACGGGCCTCGAGTTCGCCTACACCCAGGCGCCGAAGCGCATGAAGAGCACCATCATGGGCTTTTGGCTCCTGACAGTGACCGCGGGCAACGTGCTCGTCTCCATCATCTCGAAGATCAAGCTACCGGAGGCGCAGTTCTTCTGGGTGTTCGCCGGGCTGATGGCAGGCGCGGGGCTGCTGTTCGGGCTGCGTGCCTACTTCTACAAGCAGCAGGACTTCATCCAGGACTGACGCGCGAGCGCGACGAGTCCGGCCCACGCCGCGCGCGCCGCGCCGGCGTGACACCCGACAGCACGCCGACGGCGCCGCCGACGTCCAGGCGAGCCGTGTGCAAGAAGCCGCGTACCGCGCGGTCGATGAGCGTGGCCAGCGTCTTCATGCGGTGCAGGCGTGCCAGCACGTCCGGCGGGACGTCGCCAGAGGCACGCGCCAGGCGCTCGGCGCGCTCGAGATCGGCCTTCACGCCGTGAACGAGCTTCGCCTCGCGCTCCTCGATCACGCGACCGACCATCTTCATCAGGTCCGTCTCCGCGCGGAAGTGCCAGGCGGCGTCCTGGTGTGAGCGCACGCGCGCGACCACACCCCACTGCTCGAGCTCGCGAGTCACCATCGACACCGCGCCCTTGGAGAGCGCGAGGGCGTCCTGCAGCTCGAGGGCGGTCAGCTCGCGGCCGCGCAGGTAGAGCAGCGCCCAGACACGGCCCTGGTTGCGCTTGAATCGCCAGAACTCGATCACCGTGCCGACCGCCTCGACGACCAGCGCTTCCCACTCCGAGATGCGCGCGCGTTCGCTCGCGCCGCGGGAGTGCCTCACGTCGACCTCGCCCGGCGCGGATCGGAGAGCAGTGACTCCGCGAAGGCCCAAATCAGGTCCACCGCGGGGTGTCCCGCGTCGGGGGCAAGGGCCGTGCGTGCCTCCGCAACGTCGCGCAGGATGGCGTCCAGCGTACGGTCCACCGCGCCCGTGTCGAGCACGGACTCGCCGAGGCTGCGCGCCGTGTCCATCGACACCGGCAGGGCGCTCCACGCTGCGCCGAACCTCGAGGCGAGCTCGGGCCGCTCCTCGCAAGCGAGCAGCACCGGCAGGGAGGGGTTCCGCTCCTTGATGTCGCCGTAGCGGTCCTGGTTCTGATCGACCAGGTCGCCGAGATCGTCCTGCATCTGGAAGGCCATGCCCAGGCTGCGCGAGGCCGACTCGAAGCGTCGCGCCCGCGCCGGGTCGCCCGAGAGCACCCCCGCGGCGAAGCCGCACAGGCCGAACAGCGCGGCCGTCTTGCCCATCGCGACCTCGCGCCAGCCCGCCGCAGACAGCGAAGCGTCGCCGCGCACCTCGACCTCGCGCACGGCCGCCCGCGCCATCTCCGCGACGACCTCGGCCGCGCGCGTGCTGAGTGCTTGCGGGTACCGGGCCAGCCGCACCAGTGCCCGCGACAGCAGGTGGTCGCCAGCCAGCACCGCGACCACGTTGCCGTGGCGCGCGTTCACCGTAGGGACACCGCGGCGCAGCTCGCCCTCGTCGACCACGTCGTCGTGAAGCAAGCTCGCGGAATGGATCAGCTCGACGGCTACGGCCGCGTCGACCAGCGCCTCGTGGGGCGCGCCGGCCACTTGCCCGAGCAGAAGTGTCAGCTGAGGGCGAGCGCGCTTCGCGCCGTGCGTGATGCACAGGTGACGCTCCGCGGCCTTCAAGAGGCCCGTCGACGGCCCGTCGAGCTCGCGCTCCAGCGCGCGCTCGATCTCCCCCATGTCCACCCGCTCGCGAGCGGCGGCCCGTGCCGTTTCGACGGCGCTCATGCTCATGCCGGGCCATCTAGTTCAAGACCGCTTGAACCGCAAGCGTCCCCGGGCGCGGTGATTTCAGTCGGAAGGGCGCCCCCGCCGCGCGAGCTTCTTTCGCAGCCGCTCCAAGGCGCCATAGAGCTTCGCTTGCTGCTTCGGGGTGATCAGCTTCGCGACCTCGTCCGTCTCCTTGTCGCGCAGCGCGGAGAGCTTCTTCTGCGCTGAGCGGAAGCCGTCGATCTGCTTCTTGTACTCGGCGTCGTCGTTGCTGTCGGCCTGGAGCAGATCACGAAGAGCGCGGCGGTGCTCCTGCTGCTGGCGCTGCAGCTTCCGGCGCTCGGGCTCGTACTTGGCGAGCACCTTCAGTACTTCATCGGCCTTCTTGTCGTCGAGCCCGACGTGTTGGCGGAGAACCTTGTTCCGCACCTGCTTCATGCGTTGCTCGACCCGGGCGCGTTTGTCTTCGTCGCCCTTGCCCTCGGCGCGCGCGGGCAGCGCCACCGCACAGATGGCCAGCACCAGGAGCAGGTGGCTGAACAGCTGGCGCATCAGCCGTCCTCCAGGAACGAGCTGGTGGCGGCGAGCCAGTCATCGAGCTCCGCGTCGTCCGGCTCGTCGAGCGGCCCTGGGAAGTCCTCGAAGTCGTCGCCGTCGTTCAGGTCACCGAGCTCGGCCAGCGCGCCGTTCTCTTCAGGTGCCTCTTCGTCGGGTGTCGACTCCTGGGACGGCGCCGGAGCGTGCTGCGTGACGCTGGGCGCCGGCGCTTCGAACCTGACGCTCGCAGTGCTGGTACCTCGTGCGACCTCGGCGTCCTTCGCCCCGCCTTGCAACATCACCACCAAGAGCGCGCCCGCCGCCACGGCCGCGAAAGGCGCCCAGAACAGCCAGCGCGGCCGCCGCGCGCGCCCCGGGACGTCGGCTGCGCGCGCGCGGAGCTTGGTGAGCTGCGCGCCGCTCGGCTCCTCGGCGGTAGCGTCGAACAAGGCCTTGAGCTCGTGCTCGTCCCGCTCGTGCTCGGGGTGGGTCATGGGGCCTCCGAAGTCTCCTCTCCTCGCACCAGGTCCGCAAGCTGTCCGCGTAGCTCCTTCAGCGCCATGTGCACCAGCACGCGGGCCGAGCCCTCCGTCGTGCCGACGGCCTCGGCGATCTCGGCGTAGGAGAGCTCGGCATCGAGCCGCAGCATCGCCACTGCACGACGCTTCTCGGGGAGCTTGGCGAGCGCGTCGCGGACGCGCACGGCGGCTTGGCTCGCGCGGACCAAATCCACGGGACCTGGAAGGCCCTGAGGCGCCTCGGCGCCTTCCTCACGGACTCGGCGGCGACGTTCGCCGCGGAGCAACGTCTGCGCTTTGCGCACCGCGTACGCGGCGAGGAACGCGCGGAACGAAGTGCCCGGTTGGTACGTCGAGAGCCGCTCGTACGCCAGGGTCAGCGCATCCTGAACCGCGTCTTCGGCGAGCGCGCGATCGCCACACGCGCGAGCCGCGACGCGGTACAAGAGCGCGAGGTGAGGCTCCACCAGGCTGGCGAACGCCCGTCCGTCGCCGTCCAGCGCGCGGGCGATGAGCTCGTGCTCGAGCGACACGGGACGGAGCTTTTCACCCTCGGGGGGAAGCTCGAGGGCGAAAACGCTCGGGGCGACGCTGGCTGGCACTTCGAAGGGACAATGCCGCAGCCCCGGGTTTCGTTAGGTCGAGGGGTCCAACCCGGTGCAATTCTTGAGAAATGGCGGACTCAGCGCCCCTGGAACGCGGGCGGACGCTTCTCCAGGAACGCCGCCAGCGCCTCGCCCAGGTCCTCGGAGGCCAGGAAGGCGGAGTTCCAAGCCGCCACGTAGTCGAGGCCGTCGGCGACCCGCCGCCCGGTTCCGAAGTCGAGCACCCGCTTCACGCCGCGCACGGTGAGCGGCGCGTTCTGCGCGATCTCGGCGGCGAGCGCCTCGGCGCCGGCACGCAGCGCCGCTGCGTCGGCGAAGACCTGGTTGACCAGGCCGATGCGCTCGGCGCGTGTGGCGTCCAGATCCTTGCCGGTGAACGCGAGCTCGCGGGTGTGACCCTGCCCGATGATCAGCGGCAACCTCTGCAGCGTGCCGAGATCCGCGACGATGGCGATCTTCGTCTCGCGCACCGAGAAGCGCGCATCGCTCGTCGCGAGCCGGATGTCGCATGCCGTGATCAAGTCCACGCCGCCGCCGATGCACCAGCCGTGCACCGCAGCGATCACCGGCACCGGGCAGCTCGCCACCTTCGTCATCTGAGCCTGGAGTCGCAGGATGGTGCGGTGCAGATCCGAACGCACCGCGGCCGTTCCACCCTGAAGCCCCGGCCCGAGCTCGGCGAACGCCGCGGGCAGGTCGAGGCCGTAGGTGAAGTGCTTGCAGTCGGAGCGCACGATGACTGCACGCACGCTCGATTGGCTCGAGAGCTCGTCGAAGGCGGCGCCGAGCTCCTCGAAGAAGAGCGGTGGCATCGTCGGCTTCTCGAGCACGATGCTCGCCACGTGGTCATTTCGTTCGATGCGGAGCGTCTCGGGCATGGCAGACTGCCGCATACCCCATGCGCGTGGATCTCGCCATCGTCGGCGCCGGCACGGCAGGTGCGGCCCTCGCGGCAATGGCTGCGGAGGCCGGTCTGCGCGTGGCGTGCCTGGAGCGGCGGAGCGCCAGCGAGGCCGGCGCGCGCTGGGTGAACGGCGTTCCCGGTTGGGCCTTCGACGCCGCGGGGATCACGCGCCCCGAGGGTGACGAGCTGTTCGGCAGGGGACACGAGCTGCATCTCTTGGCGGGCTACGGACCAAGCCGTCTGGCCATCCGCGGGCACGACGTGCTCGAGGTGGACATGCGCCACTTGGTCGAACGCCTGCAGCGCGGGGCGCGCGAGCGCGGCGCGACCCTGCTCGACCAGACACGCGTCACCGGCTTCGACGGCCGAACACTGGAGACCAGCGCGGGGCCGGTCAGCGCTCGCTGGTTCGTCGATGCTTCCGGGATCGCGGGGGCTCGGCTGCTCGAACAACCGCGGGTGAGCTCGCGGGACTTGTGCAGCGCGGCCCAGGAGGTGCGCCGTGTGCGCGACATGGCCGGGGCGCGCGCCTTCTTCGAACGGCACGAGGTCGGGGTCGGCGACACCGCGTGCTTCACCGCCGTCGCCGGAGGCTTCTCGGTGATCAACGTGCGTCTCTCCGGCGATCGCGTCGGCATCCTCACCGGGAGCATCCCTGGTGACGGGCACGCCTCCGGCCTCGAGCTCTTGGAGCGTTTCGTCGCCGAGCAGCCCTGGGTCGGCGAGCGGCTCTTCGGTGGCGCGCGCGCCATCCCACTTCGGCGCCCCCTCGACGTCCTGGCGCGCGGCAACGTCGCGGCCGTCGGCGACGCCGCGTGCCAGGTGTTCTCGGCGCACGGCTCCGGCATCGGCGCCGGCCTGATCGCGGCGCGGCTCGTCGCCGACGCGCTCGCCCGAAGCGGTGATCTCCACGACTACGCCGTGGCGTGGCATCGCTCCTACGGCGGTCTGTTCGGCGTGTTCGAGTCGTTCAGGCGCTTCTCGCAAGGGCTCGACGCGGCCGACCTCGGGCGGATGATGGCATCGGGGTTGCTCGACGAAGGGCGAGCCCGCGCGGGCCTCGAGCAGCGCATCCCGCGCCCGAGCGCCGGCGCGCTCGCGACGCTCTTGCGCGGGGTGGCGAGCGAACGGCGCCTGGCCATCAAGCTCGCCCCCGCGCTGGCCCGGGGCGCGGCGGCGGCGGGGCTCTACCGTCGCTACCCGGAAGATCCGCGCGCGCTACCGGGTTGGTCGGCGCGCCTCGCCCGCGTCCTCGGTTGAGAGGAAGCGCCGAATCGAGCCTGCGATGTCGGCGTCCACGTCGGCCTGAGTGCGACCGGACTTCTTCAGCAGAGCCTTCTGCACGATGAGCGAGTGGTCGCCGCCGTCCACGATCAGGATCTCACTGTGGGCCGTCATCCGCGCGCGCACGTCCTCCAGCCGATCGAGCGGGCAGAGCGCGTCGCGGGTCCCCTGCACGAACAGGACCGGCGTGCGGAGCGCCAGCAGCACGGCGTCGCGGACCTTCCCATTCTGCCCGACGAGGGGATAACCCAGGCACACGAGCGCGCTCACGGGCACGTCCGTCTCCGCGGCGACGTGGCAGCCGACCCGCGAGCCCATGCTCTTGCCGACCAAGACCAGCGGCGCTGCGCCGCCGCTCCGCGCCTCCGTGATGGCGGCGCGATGCGCTGCGATCAGAGTCGGTAGAGGATCGGGGCGCTTCTTCCCGGCCGCCATGTACGGGTAGTCGAACGTGTGCACCTCGCCCAAGCTCTCGAGCCGCGCACGCCAGCCTCGCATCCAGTCCGACGAGCTCGGCGCGCCGGCGCCGTGGGCGAGCACGATCAGCGGGCGCATGTCCGATGCTACCATCGGAGCGTGGCGTTGCCCCTCCTCCACGCCTACCTGAGCGACGTACGGACGCTGCTCACGGGCGGGAGCGCGGGGGTGCTCCAGCTCATGTACCCGCCGCTGGGCGCGGCCGTGGCCGCGCAGTCGGACTTCTTCGGCGACCCGTTCGGACGTGTGTATCGTTCGGTGCCGCAGATCTGGGCGACGGTGTTGGCGCCGGACGGCCCGGAGCGGGCGCGGCGCATCCGAGATCTACACCGGGGTATCCAAGGCAGCGACGGAGCGGGGCGGCCCTATCACGCCCTCGATCCGGAGACGTTCTGGTGGGCGCACGCGACCTTCACCTGGGAGGTGTTCGAGGCCATCCGCCTCTTCTTCCGCGGCGGCCTCGGCGCACTGGACCGCGACCGCCTGTATGCGGAGACCATCCGCTGGTACGAGCTCTACGGCGTGAGCTCGCGCCCGGTCCCGGCGACGTACCGCGAGTTCACCGCGAAGTTCGACGGGATCTGCAGCCACACCCTCGAGATGACGCCCGCCGCGCGGCGCACCCTCGACATGGCGCTGGCTGGGGAATGGCGCCCGCCGCTCGTGCGTAGGAACTTCCGTGACCCGCTGACGCGTGGTGCCGGGCGCCTGGTCGTGATCGGCTCGCTGCCCGCTGGGTTGCGCGCGCGCTTCGCCATCCGCTGGACGCGCTGGGACGAACGACGCTTCCGCCTGCTCTGCGCGAGCTTCCGCCACGGCTTCCGCATCGTTCCCCCGCCCGTGCATCGTCGTGCGCTGGGCTTCGGCCTGCGCTCGGTCGGAGTCCTGACCCGCCGCGAGCGCTTCGTGCCGCCACGATGATCGGAAGCGGGGAGCTGGGCCGGGCGTTCCCCCGGTTGGAGCCAGCGCGGTGTGGCAAACGGGTGAAGAGCGTCCAACTGCCGTCGAGCGCGATGCGCTCTTGGCGGCGGGAACCCCCCTCGCTCTGGCAAGCCTCGCGCAGACGCTGATCGGGACGCTCGCGGTCGCCGTGGCCGGCCGACTGGGGGACGTCGCCCTCGGTGCCGTCGGGCTCGGCTCGACGCTCTTCTTCACCGTGGCCATGCTCGGCGTCGGCATCCTCCTCGGCGTCGACCCCATCGTGACGCAGGCCCTGGGTCGCGGCGACGGGGCGACGGCCCGCGCGGTGGTCGCAAGGGGGCTTCGTCTGGCGGTGTTGCTCGCGTGCTCGCTCGGCGTGGTGCTGCTGTTCTTGGCGCAGGCGCTCGGCTACGCGGGACTGCCCACGGCGACGCTGGACGGCGTCAGAAGCTACCTCTGGGGCCGCCTTCCCGGCCTCGTGCCCTACCTCGCGTTCGTCGTGCTGCGGAGCGCGCTCGCAGCCCGGGGTCAGGCGCGGCAGGTGCTCTTTGCCGCGCTGATCGCCAACGTCGGTGTGCTGGCCACGGCGCCGCTGCTCGCCCGTTCGCTCGGTGTGGCAGGCGTCGGGCTCGCCGAGAGCGCGGGCGCGCTGCTCCAGCTCGGGGCCAGCGCCTGGAGCGGGCGACGTTTCCTGAGCCTCGCGGCGCCGAGCGCCCTCGGCAGCATCCTTCGCAGCGGGCTGCCCGTGGGGCTCGCGATGGTCGCCGAGTACTCGGTGTTTGCGGCGATGGGCCTGCTGGTCGCGCGCCTCGACGCGGGCGCGCTCGGAGCGCATCAGGTGGCGATCACTTGGGTCGGGACGCTGTTCGTGCTGCCGCACGGCTTCGGGACGGGCGCGCTGGCCCGGGTGGGGCGTGCGCTCGGGCGTGGCGCGCCGGACGCGGCGCTGAGGTCCGGCCTCGTGGCGCTCGGCATCGGCGTCGTGTTCGGGGTGTGCGCGGGGCTCGCGCTGCTCTCGTTCCCCTCGGAGCTCGCCGCTTGGGTGACGAACGACCCAAAGGCCATCGCGCGGTCGGCGCCGCTCCTGGCGGTGGCGGCGCTGGCGCTGGTCGCGGACTCGGCGCAGGCCGTCCTGGTCGGCGCCGTGCGCGGGACGGGTGACACGCGGGGTGCGCTGGTATCGTGCGTGGTCGGCCACTATGCGCTGGGTCTCCCCGCGGGCGTGGTGCTCGCGGTTCCGGTCGGGCTCGGCGCCGTCGGTTTGTGGCTCGGGCTCAGTCTCGGGCTCAGCGCCGTTGCAGTTCTCCTCGCGGTGCGCTTCATTCGCGGGGTCGCGCCGGTCCAAGCGCGCGCGAGCTCATGCGAGTCCCGCTCACCTCCGAGGTCGTTGCCCGCGCCGTGGCGGGCCCGGGGGTGTTCCCGGCACCCGAGCCTTGGGCCGGTGACTTCGCGCCTGCTGCCGTAGTGGTGCTGGTGCGGCTGGCCCCGCGCGCGAGCTTGCTCGTGGTCGTGAGGGCGGCGACGCTGGCGGATCACGCCGGCGAGCTCGGCTTCCCCGGGGGCAAGCCCCTCGTCGGGGAGGCGCTCTCGCGTGCAGCGCTGCGCGAGCTCGAGGAGGAGCTCGGGATCCGTGCTGCGGACGTGGAGCTCGTGGGTCAGCTGACGCCAATCCCCGTGGTCACAGGCAAGTATCTGATCACCCCTTTCGTCGCTGTGATGCGGGATGGGGTGGAGCCGCGCATCACGACGGCGGAGCTGGTCGAGCTCATCGAGGTCCCCGTCGATCCGTTCCTGGACGGAGCTGCGCCCATCTTCGGCTTCTTCACCGACTTCCGTGGCGCGCCATTCCTACTGCCGCACTTTCGCTTGGGCCCGCGGGTGTTGTTCGGTGCGAGCGCGGTGATCCTGTTCGAGCTGCTGGCGCGGCTGGCCCGCGAAGTCGGCGCCACGCTCCCCGAGCTGACCGTGGAGCACGATCGCCCCTGGGGAACGCGCTACCCTCCGTGAGCCATGGACCCCATCGTCCGCATGTCAGCGCTGGAGCTCGCGGGCCGCATCCGCGACAAGGAGCTCGGCCCCGCCGAGGTGGTGTTGGCGCACATCCGTCGCATCGAGCGCGTGAACCCCGCGCTGAACGCGGTCGTCGCCGAGCGCTTCGAGCGCGCCCTGGAGGAGGCCCGCGCGGCAGAGGCGCGGCTCGTTCGCACGCCGCGCGACGAGCTTCCGCCGCTGTTCGGGGTGCCGTGCACCATCAAGGATTTCTACGCCGTCACCGGCATGCCTCAAACCGGCGGTTTGTGGCTGCGCCGTGACGTCATCGCCGACTCGGACGCCGTGGTCGTCGAGCGCGTGAGGCGTGCCGGGGCCATCGTGCTCGGCGTGACCAACGTGCCCGAGGGTGGCCTCTGGCTCGAGAGCGACAACCGCGTCTATGGACGCAGCAACAACCCGTGGGACCTTCGGCGCACGCCCGGCGGGAGCAGCGGCGGCGAAGGCGCCATAGTCGCAGCGGGAGGGTCGCCGTTCGGGATGGGCTCGGACATCGGCGGGTCCATCCGACTCCCGTCCGCGTTCTGCGGCGTCGCCGGGCACAAGCCCACCGGGCGCATGGTGCCGAACACGGGCCACTGGCCGGACCTCGAGGGTGCGCTGAACGGGTACCTGGCGTGCGGTCCCATCGCGCGTCGTGTGGACGATCTCATCGCGGTCTGGAAGCTCGTCGCAGGGCCGGATGCGGCAGGCAAGACCGAGACCTGGCCGTTGGGTGACCCAGCGACGGTGGAGCTCCGTGGCCTCACGGTGTACCCGCTCGAAGCGGGCGGCGTGAAGGTCGAGCCCGCGCTACGGGATGCCGTACAGCGCGCCTCCCGGGTGCTCGAGCAGCGGGGCGCGCGGGTCGAGCCGCTCAGACCCGATCTCCTGAAGGAAGCCTTCTGGGTCTGGGGCGCGATGATGTCGACGGAGGCGGGGCCGAGCTACGCGGAGATCGTCAGCGGCGACCCGGAGCTCTCGGTGCTGCGCGAGGTCGCGAAGCTGTCGCTTGGTCGCTCGCGTCACACCGGGCCGGTGCTGGCCTTGATCGCGGCCGAGCGCGTGATGAAGCGCTTTCCGAGCGGTCGGACGGCGCGCCTGATCGAGCACGGCCGACGCCTCGCGCGTGAGCTCGAGCACAAGCTCGGCGACCACGGGGTGCTGCTTCACCCGCCCTATTCTCGTTCGGCGCCGCGGCATGGCGCCCCGCTGCTTCGGCCCTTCGATCCCGGGTTCACTGCCATCTTCAACGTGCTGGAGCTGCCGTCGACGCAGGTGCCGACGGGGCTCGACCAGCGTGGGCTCCCGGTCGGTGTGCAGGTGGTGGGGGCGCGTGGGCGCGATCACTTGTGCCTGGCGGTGGCCCGGGCCTTGGAGGAGGAGCTCGGCACGCTCACGCCCATCGAGCCCCGCCCGCGCGGTCGCTCCTAGCGCTCAGCGTCGGGTGAGCTCTGCCGCGATCAGCTCGAAGTAGCGCGCGCGGAGCGCCGGAGGGATTTGGTGTCCCACGCCGGGGAATCCCTCGAGCCGCGCGTCGAAGCCTCGCGCGACCAGGGCTTCGACGCCAGCTCGCGTCGGCGCGAGTGGAACCCGCTCGTCGGCTTCGCCATGCAGCGCCACGATGCGCACGCTCGGTCGGCCTGCGTCGAGCGCCGGCCAGAGGGGTTGCGGCAGCACTCCGCCGATGGGGAAGGCGGCGCGCACTCGCTCCGGGTGGCGCGCGGCGATGGCGAAGCTCAGCATGCCGCCCTGCGAGAAGCCGGTGACCACGGGCTTGCCGCGGGTCGGGCGTCGCGTTTCGAGCACGCCGAGCATCGCGACGACGCGCTCGGAGGCGCCGGCGATCCCCCGTGAGCGCAGCTCGTCGCCGTCGTTGGCGCGGAACGGAAACCACGAGAACCCTTCGCCCCAGGGGTCGGGCGCGCGGAGCGCGATCACCCGCGCCTTGACCCCGAGCCCCGCGTACAGCTCCGCGAACGACTCGGGGCGATCACCGAGTCCGTGCATGGCGACCAAGAGCGGCAGCGGTTCATCGGGCGACGCGCCGCCGGTCAGTCGCTCCACGTACTCGAGCGGCGTCAGGGCGGGTGCCGCGGCTGGGGCGGAGGGCGTCGGGCGTGTGGTGGGCGCTGCAGTGCTCCCGTCGCAGCCCGCGAAGGCCGAGAGCCAGAGCGCCGTGAGGAGGGCCCAGCGCATCACAGCGCCAAGCTAACACGCGGTGGAGCGCGCCCGCTTTCTGCGCTACCCTCGCGATGCTGGGATGCGACTCCGCGCGACGACAGCCGGTCTTCTCCTGTGCGGTGTGCTGTGCTGCAGTGCGTGCGGCGGTGCCGACTCCGAAGACCCGGGGTTCAGCGGCGGGGGCAGCGGTGTCGGCGGCGGCGGCGCGCCGTCGGGCGGCGGTGTCGGCGGTGCGCCAGGGGGTGCGGGCGGCGGCGGCGGGAGTGGCGCCACCGGCGGCAGCGGTGCCGGCGGCAACAGCGGCGGGACGGCGGGCAGCGGCGGAGTCGGCGGCGCTGGGGGGACCACCAGCGTCGCCTGCGCGCCGATGCCCGCGTGCACGGCGGCGCTGCCCACCTTCACGAAACGGCCTTGGAAGCACTCGACCATCAGCCCGATCATCGTCGCGACCGGTTTCGCGAATCATCGCGCGCGCGATCTGATCCTGGCGCCCGGGATGGACCAGTGGGTGCTCGGCAAGTTCGCCTACGGCGTAGTGGACAAGGACATCAAGGACGAAGAGGTCGACATCTGGCTGAACCGCGACTGCGGTACGACCTGGGAGAAGCTCGGCACTGCCGTGACCACCCAGGACGGGCAGCATGCGACGGTGGAGGGTGCGGAGGACACCGGCGGCCGCATCTACTTCAAGATCCCCTCCTCCCAGGCCCTGGCTATCGGGCGCCACCGCATCCACATGGTGGTCGCCGGGGACCTCTCGGGTGCCGACCAGTACATCGAGGTCGTTCCGCAGGGCACGACCTACTTCGTGACCGACGTCGACGGGACGCTCACCAGCAAGGAGACGGAGGAGTACTCCGCCATTCTCACCGGCGGCGTCTCCGACGCGAACCCGGACGCCGGAAAGGCTCTGAGCCTCCTGGCGCAGAAGGGGTACCGCCCGTTCTACCTGACCGCTCGCCCGGAGTTTCTGGTCGGTCGCACGCGCGAATTCGTGTCCGTGAAGGGCTTCCCGCTCGGGGTCGTGCACACCACTTTCGCCCTGGGCGCCACCGGGGGCGCCGCCGCCTCTTTCAAGAAGGGCGAGCTGGACGAGCTCCAGGGGCGCGGCTTCAAGGTCGCGTACGCCTTCGGGAACACCGCCTCGGACGCCGACGCGTTCTTCATGGCCAACATCGAGCCGTCGACGCACCGCATCTTCTTCCAGTACACCGACGCCGCCCACGGCGGCAGACGCATCGAGGCTTACACCGAGCTGCTTGCCGAGTTCAGCGCCTTGGCCAAGCCCTGCAACTAGTGCGGGCCGGCCTAGCCAACGTCGCCGCGCGGTCTTACATGACAGTTCACGCATCGGCGACAGAATCGGAGCTTTGGTGCCGATCCGGATGAACTTCTCCTGGCGCATCGCGACCGTTCGCGGCATCGCCATCCGCGTGCACGCCACCTTCCTGTTCGTTGTCGCTCTCGGGGCGCTCGAGTGGGGGTTGAGCCACGGCGCCAAGGGCGTGGTCTTCGGCGGGCTGCTGGTCTGCCTGCTGTTCACTTGCGTCGCGCTCCACGAGCTCGGGCACAGCTTGGTCGCGCAGAGCGTGGGCGTGAGCGTGCGCGAGATCCTGCTCTTGCCCATTGGCGGCGTCGCGCGATTGGGTCGCGAGCCGAAATCGGCGCTGCACGAGCTGCTCATCGCGATAGCCGGGCCCGCGGTGAACGTCGTGCTCGCCGTGTGCCTCGGGGGTGCGAGCGTGCTCCTGGTCGGGCGGGGTTGGTTCTCGGCGGGTGGCTTCCTGCAGGCGCTCGGCGCTCCGCCGGCGCCAGCCACGCTGCTCGCCGTGCTGACGGCCGCGAACGTCGCGCTCGCGGTGTTCAACATGATTCCGGCCCTGCCCATGGACGGCGGGCGAGTGTTCCGCGCCATCCTGACCTTCTTCTTCGGCAAGCTGCGCGCGACGCACATCGCCGCCACGGTGGGGCAGTTGCTCGCCGCGACGCTGGCCGCGGTCGGCTTGATGAGCGCGAACCTGATCCTGGTGTTGATCGGGGTGTTCGTGTTCCTGGGGGCTGCGCAGGAGCGCGCCAACGCGCGCATGATCGCTTCGCTCACCGGCCTTCGCGCCGGCGATGCGGTGGACCCGCGCGGGTTGACGCTCGAGCCCGGGGATCCGCTCGCCGTGGCGGTCCAGTACGCGCTCCGCTCGGCTCAGCCGCACTACGCCGTCGTGCTCGGGGATCGGCTCGTCGGCACGCTCTCGCGCGAGGAGATCCTCGACGGCGTCCGGCGGCTGGGGCCCACGACATTCGTCGCGGGGGTCATGCACCGCGACGTCGATGAGGTCGACGAGTCCGAGCCGCTGTCCGAGGTTCGGCTACGCCTGATCGATCGCGGCGGCCGCCCCCTCGTGGTGCGCGGGGCCGAGGGCATCATCGGGCTCATCGGCCTCGACGACGTCGCGCGCGCCGCGACCATGGCTGACCTGGTGCAGCACCTCGACGCGCGCTGATTATGCTACCGCTCTGCGAAACTTGCGTCGGACGCGCAAGTTCCTTGCGGTCACCGCGAGCGGGGCTGGGGCCCCGCGAGCCACGTGAATAGCCACCGAGATCGAGCTGTGCGGTCGCGTCACTGGTGCATGCTCCATGGGAAGTGTGCGCGGGGTGGGGCGCGTCGGGTCGGAAGACCTGAACGGTCCTTGGGTTGCGGGCACAACCCGCCTAAGATCCCGCTATGCGGGCAGCTCTCCTCTTCATCGGCTGGGTCGTCTTGGCAGCGTGCGCGAAGGAGGGCGGCGCCAGCGACGAGCCCGATTGCGTGCCCGGAAAGGTGGAGTCGTGTCCATGCCCGGCTGGCGGTCAGGGCGTGCAGACCTGCAACACCGATGGGACCGCCTTCGGGCCATGTACGGGCTGCTCCGCCGGCGGCAGCTCGGGCAGCGGAGGTGCGGCGGGCAGCGCTGGTGGGGGCGGCAGCGGAGCGGGCGGCGCGAGCGGTGGCAGCGGCGGTTCCGGCACCGGCGGCGGCGGGGCGACCGGTCCCTACTCGATGACGGACTCGCTCAAGGACGGGAACCCCAAGGGCAAGCTCGTCGGCGGAAGCCTCGGCGCGAACGGCTGGACCGTCACCCAGAAGACGGATCGTGTCTGGTACGCGCTGCCCCGCCTGGTGGAAGGCTCCATCGAGTTCACCGTATCGGGTATCAGCACTTCGAACCTGACCCTGGCCGATCACGAGATCTTCAGCATGTACGACGCCGGGCACGGCATCACCGAGCCCATCAACTACAACCCTCAGTTCCGCGACAACCATTACAAGCAGCTGATCCGCATCTACGGCCAACAAGTGCCGGATCGCCTGGGCGAGCAGAAGTTCATCATGCTCATGTGCCCCGACGGCGCTCCGGGCTACGGCACCTGCAAGTGCTCGAAGAGCTACTACGACGGTGACGGCTGGTGGGGAGGCAACCCGTCCTGGGACGGCTCCCCGAGCAAGATCAAGGTGACCTGGGGCAAAGGCAAGGCGACCTACTCGCGCGACGGCGTGGACGTCTGGACCAACGACTACTCGGCGACCGGCCTGACCTTCGGCCCCGCCGAGCTTCACTTCACCATCGGCTGCGCGCGCCACGACGCCATCGGTGACGCCGGAATGCCCATCGGCGCGACCTTCAGCGACGTGGTCGTGCAGGGGACCCAAGGTCCCCTTGGTACGTGTAATTGAGCCCAATTGACCTCGGGTTGAGCTTCCTCTGGGCCTCGTTCTAAGGTCCCCCCCGGCCAGGGAGGGCCTATCGGCTCATGAGCGAGAAGACCGAGGAAGCAAAGCCCGCGCAGTCGGACACTGCCGCGCTGGACGACGTGAAGCAGCTCGGGCTCGGCGCGGCCATCGTCTCGCTCGGCTACGTGTTCTGGGTCGTCGGCGCGATGGAGATGGTCGAGCGCTTCGCCTACTACGGCGTCAAGGCCGTCGCGACGCTCTACGCGAAGGCACCCGTGCGCGACGGTGGGCTCGGCGTGCCGATGTCGCAGTTCGGCATCATCCTGGGCACTTGGGCCTGGATGCAGTCCGTCGTGCCGGTGTTCACTGGCGGGCTCTCGGACCGCTACGGCTACAAGCAGACCATCTTCGCCTCCACGGTGATCAAGATCGCGGGCTACCTGGTGATGGCCAGCTTCCCGAGCTTCTACGGCTTCTTCGCGGGCGCGATGCTGCTCGCGGGGGGCACCGCGGTGTTCAAGCCCGGCATCCAGGGCACGCTGGTCAAGTCGACCAAGCGCGAGAACAGCTCGATGGCCTGGGGCATCTTCTACCAGACGGTGAACATCGGGGGCTTCCTGGGCCCGCTGCTCGCCGGCTACATGCGCAAGATGCAGTGGCGCTACGTGTTCCTGTCCTGCGCGGCGCTCATCGCCTGCAACTTCCTGCTCCTACTCACCTACAAGGAGCCCGGAAAGGAGGAGCGCCTCGAGCGTGCGCGCCTGACCAAGGAAGGGAAACTGAAGCAGGACGCGCTCTGGAAAGAGTCCCTGCGCGAGCTCAAGAAGAAGCACGTCTGGCTCTACCTGCTGATCTTCTCGGGCTTCTGGTACATGTTCAACGCGCTCTTCGACGTTCTGCCCGCCCACATCGAGGACTGGGTCGACACCCGCGACATCGTGAAGAGCCTGTTCGGCACGGGCGGCACGCAGTCCGAGCTCGTCAAGTTCTTCGTGGTGATGAACAAGGAGGGGACGGAGATCCTCCCCGAAGGCATGCTCAACCTGAACGCGGGCCTGATCATGACCACGTGCTTCCTGTTCGCCTGGGCGAGCGGGCGCATGCGCGCGACGACCAGCATGGTCGTGGGCACGCTGATGGCGACGGTGGCCATGTTCCTGTCCGGCTACTCGACCCTGGGGTGGATCTCCGTGGGAGCCATCCTGATCTTCAGCGTCGGCGAGATGCTCTCGAGCCCGAAGTTCAGCGAGTTCATCGGCAACTTCGCCCCCGCGGACAAGAAGGCGATGTACCTCGGCTTCTCGCAGATCCCGCTGGCCATCGGCTGGGGCCTGGAGGGCTTCACGGCGCCGGTGCTCTACGACCACTTCGCGTCGAAAGACCGCTTTGCCCGCGAGCTCCTGGCACAACGCGGAATGGCGGCTTCACAGCTCGAGACCGTCAAGCAGGGCGAGGCTTTCGCCGAGCTGGTGAAGTTCACGGGTGAGTCCCGGGAGCACCTGACCCAGCTCCTCTACACGACCCACAGCGTCGGCGTGGTCTGGGTCTTCATGGGCGCCATCGGTATCGTCACTGCGATGGGGATCTACGCGTACGGCAAGTGGATCCGGACCATCGTCAGGAGCTGAAGCCGCGGCTCGGCCGGCGCCGCCTGCTGTTCGGCGCCGCCGCCGCGGCCGGAGGCGCGGCGCTCGACGCCTTCGCGGTCGAGCCTGCATGGCTGTCGGTGAGCCAGCACGCGGTTCGAGTACCCGGGCTGCCGCGAGCGCTCGACGGCTTCAAGCTCGCGCAGATCACCGACGCGCACTTGCGCCGCGTGGGTCGCGTCGAGCAGGCCATCGTGGAGAGCGTGCGACGAGAGCAAGTTCAGCTCGTGGTGCTCACTGGCGACTTCGTCGACCGACCCGCGGGGCTCGGCGTGCTCGCGGAGCTCTGCTCGGCGCTGCGGGGAGTCGGCGCCGAGCTCGTCGCGACGCTCGGCAACTGGGAGCACTGGGCGGGCTTTCTGCCGCTCGCGCTGGCGAAGGAGTACGAGCGCCTGGGCGCGCGCCTGCTGGTCGACGAGGCGGTCGTGGTTCGGGGAGTGGTCGTAGCCGGGACGGATGACGGCTACGCCGGCGCGCCGCGCTGGGACCGAACGCTGAGCTCGCTCGACACGCTGTCGCGCGCGGGCACGCCGAGGCTGCTCCTGACACACAGCCCGGCGATGTTCGATCGGGTGCCGCCGGAGGCGCCGCGCTTCGATCTCGCCCTGGCCGGGCACACCCACGGCGGGCAGCTGCGCGTCGGGTCGTTCGCGCCGCTCGTCCCACCGGGCAGCGGTCGCTACGTCGACGGGTTCTACGACACGCCGGTGGGCCGGGCGTACGTGAGCCGAGGCACTGGCACCAGCATCATCGACGCGCGCTTCCTGTGCCGGCCGGAGCTGCCGGTCTTCAAACTTGGTGTATAGAACCCCAGCGATGGCCCCTGACCCCCGACCCGCGGAGCGCTTCTTGCAGAGCGAGACGCACGCCGGTTGGGCGGAGATCGCGGTCGCAGACCTCGGGGCGACGCTCGGCGACCACGCACACTGCGAGAAGAAGGCGAGCGCCAGCGCCATCGCGCTCATCAACGACTACCCCGAGGACGCCGAGCTCGTCATCGCGATGGCTCGCCTGGCGGAGGAAGAGATCGGTCACTTCCGCGAGGTCCACGCGCTGCTCCTGGCGCGCGGCGTCGAGCTGCCGCGAGATCGCGGCGACCCTTATGCACGCGCGCTGATGGGTCTGCTCCGCCAGCCGCCGGAGCTCAGGAAGCTGGATCGGTTGCTGGTCGGCGCGCTGATCGAAGCCCGCTCCTGCGAACGTTTTCGGCTCCTCCGGGCGGCGCTCGAGGAGCGCGGCGAGAGCGAGCTCGGGGCCGTCTATCGCCGCCTCGAGTCCAGCGAGGCAGGGCATGCTGCGCTCTTCGTGCACCTCGCGGAGCAGCGCTACGGTCGCGACCCGACTCGGGACCGGCTCGGCGAGCTCGCGCGGGCCGAAGCCGCCATCGTCGCGGAGCTCCCGCTGGCCCCTCGGATCCACTGAAGAGCTGTCAGACAATCGGCGGACCGAAAGCCGGCGCAACCGGCCCGCGTGGGTGGGGTGCCTCCCCGACTGACAGAGTGAAAGAGCTGTCGATTTGTCGACGGCTCTCGAGTCACTTCAGCTTCGGCTTCGGCCACGGGATCTCGCCATCCGCGAGATCGACGCCGTGCTCCGTCAGCGAGCGACGGCTGTCGAAGCAGAGGTCGTGCTCTCGATCCGTCGTCAGCACGCTGCCCCCGCCGTCTTCCATCAGACAGCCGCGATTCGGGCAGTGGTCGAGCCCGAAGGTGTGGCCAATCTCGTGGACCGCGACCTTGCCGAGTCGGATGCGCGCGTGCTCGGCGTTCTTCGCCAAGCGCTTGCACCGGAACGACGACAGCACGCAGGCGACCCCGTCGATGGTGGCCAGTCCCAGGATGCCCCAGTCGTCGACCTTCCCCTTCGTGGTGCTGATGTCCACGCTGGTCAGACCCAAGATTCGGCTCCCGCCCTCGGGCATGCGCGGCTGGAGGAAGTCGAGGAGCTTCTCAGCGCGATAGCGCGCGCGCTTGGGGTAGTAGGCGCTCTTCGGCAGCTCGACGCGCCCGAGGGTCTTCACCTCCACCGCGTAGAAGGCGGAGAGAGCCCGCACCACCATCGCCACGTCGGCGTCGGGCAGCGCCTTGCCGAGGGCCTGCACGTAGACCACGCGCTTGCCTTCGCTCGCGAAGGCAGTCGGCGCCCAGCAGAGACCCGCGAGGCCCAGGAAGCTGCGGCGGCTGTGCGGGGTCATCGCTCCGAGAGGAGCTTAGCAAGCTCTTCGGGGCCGAGCCGCACCGGAGTCGGCGGAAGCTTCCTGAGCGAAAATTCGGGGAGCGCCTCGCGCGCGGTGACGCGCTCGGGTGTCGCCAGCCCCGACACGCGGGCAGCCCAGCCCACGACCGCACGGGGGTCGACGCCACTCGCTCTGAGCTCGGCGAGGCTCAGATCATCGGCCCGCTTGGCGAAGCGGCGCCCGCCCTCGTCCACCACCAGCGGGACGTGGACCCAAGTCGGATGCTGCAGGCCGAGGGCGCGCTGCAAGTGCCACTGGCGCGCGGCGCTCGGCAGCAGATCGTCGCCGCGCAGCACTTCGGTCACCCCCTGGTGAGCGTCGTCCGCGACGACCGCGAGCTGGTAGGCCGGTGTCGCGTCGCGCCTCGCGATCATGAAGTCGCCGACCTCCGCCTGCACGTCGAAGCTGGCGACACCCGCGAACGCGTCCGAGATCGCCAGCGAGCCCTGGGGCACGCGGAAGCGCAGGCTCGCCGCGCGGCCCGTGAGCGCGACTGCGGCGCCGGCCGAGTCGAAGCGCCCGCGGCACGTCCCTGGGTAGCGCAGCTCCACGTCCCCCTGCTGGGGCGCGCTGAGCGCTACCCTGACGTCAGCACGCGAGCACACGCAGGCGTACGCGAGGCCCGCATCCGTGAGTGTGCGGACGGAAGCGCGGAGGCGCTCGAGGCCCGTCGACTGCAGGAGCATGGGACCGTCCCAATCGAGGCCCAGCCACTCGAGATCGCGGAGCGTCGCGTCCACCATCCCCGGACGCATCCGGGGTACGTCCAGATCCTCCAGGCGCAGCACGATGCGGCCCCCGCGTGACCGCACGCTCCACCAAGCGAGCAGGAACGAGCGCGCGTGCCCCAGGTGCAGGAGCCCGGTGGGGCTCGGCGCTAGGCGACCGACGACGGGCTCCACGGAGCCAGGTTAGACCGCCCTGCCGGAAGTCTCACATCTTCTCGACCGACTTGAACATCTCGGTCACGAACGAAGTACGCGGACGGATCAGGAGCACGCGCCCTTTCAGCGGTCTCACGTGGATGCGGCCGCCGGAGGGGAAGCTCACGTCCGAGTCGACCAGCTCGTCGTCGAACTCGTGGTAGTCCCCGTCCTTCGTGCGCTGGCTGCTCCGCACGTCGGCCGAGGCCACGCTCGCCAGCGAGAGCACACCCAGCGCTACCAGCGCCGACACCCCGATCCGAAACATGCGAGTACCTCCACGGGATGGAACCCGCAGCCCCTCGCGCGCTTGGGTCAGTCCTTCGAGGGCTCGCACTTGCAGGCCGCGACCCGGGCCTCGCTGTCCTTCACGATGCCTTTGGCGCGCGCACAACGGGCGTTTTCCTCCCCGGCCAGGCGGCAGACGGCGGCGGCTGCACGGCGCAGGGACTCCATGGCCTTGCAGGCGTCGGCACAGCGCGCGTCACCCGCAGCGAGCGGAGTGGCCCGGGCGCTGCCCCCGGAGCGCCCACCGGTGAGCTGGCTCAGGTCGGCCACGGCCTGGTCGAGCTGCTTCTCCGCCTCGGCGATGGTGGTGGGCGCCTTGCCCAACGCGTCCTTCCGCTTCTCTTCCGGCTTCGGCTCTTCCTTCTCCTGCCCCAGGGTGGGCGCGGGCGCGGCTGTCCCCGGCGCCTGACCCGGTGGCATTGGTGCGGGCGCGGCCGTCGGAGTAGCGGGTTGGTCAGCGCTCGCCGGGGCGCTCTTCGGCTCGGGCGGTGCCTCTGCCTTCTTGCAGCCCGCCAGCAGTGCCCCGCACGTCACCAGCGCCACCCATCCTCGCATCGCTTTCAATCTCCGTTCTTCTCGCACTTGCAGGCAGCGACGCGCGCCTCGTTCTCCTGCACGATACCCTGGGCCCGCTTGCAGCGGGCATGGGACTCGCCAGCCAGCCGGCATACGGCGCTTGCAGCTCGCTTGAGCGAGGCGAAGGCCTTGCAGGCGTTCAGGCACCGATCGGCGCTCTCGGGCTGAGCGGCGCTGGCGTCCGCCTTGGGCGCAGGCGCGGTGGTGGGCTTCTTGGTCGAAGCCTTCGGCGGCTCGGCGCTGCGCGGCCGGTCGGGGCCCAGCTCGGCCCGCGCCTTCTCGAGGGCGGCTTCCGCTTCCGCGAGGCTCGCGTATTCCTGCTGGCTCCGGTCGTCGTCCAGCGACTTCTTGTCCCGGTCGGGGCCGCCGCCTTCTGCGCTCGACGGTGTTCCGGGCTTCGACTCCTCGATCGGCGGTTGGCCTTCGCCCGGCAGCGTCGCGGTGGGCGCCTCAGCGGGCTTCTCCGGCGTTGCCGGGCTCGCCGCCTCGGGGGAGCGCGGAGCGCCACATGCGAAGGCGACGGAGCCCGACACGAACAGCGTGACGATCTGGCAGGCTCGCATCATCGGGATCTCCGGCAAGCGTACACGCAGTGAGACGGGCGAGGGACGGAAACGATGGGTCCGGCCCGCGGAAATGGCCAGACCCGCCCGTGCCCGATCGGTGAGAACGATCGAGCCGGTGCGGGCCTTACACCGTGTCGAGTGTCCAAGAATCGGCGGCTCCGTCCCTCCGCCGCCTCGAGCTCGCTTCGCTCGCTCCCAGAGCTGTCCAATTCTGGACAGCTCTTCAGTGGATGGCGTCGGGACGGCGGTAGATGGTCACGACGGCAGCGCCGCCGAGGCCCAGGTTGTGCTGTAGCGCGATCTTCGCGCCCGACACCTGACGTTTCTCCGAGAGCCCGCGCAGCTGCCAGTTGAGCTCCGCGCACTGAGCGAGGCCCGTGGCACCGAGCGGGTGCCCCTTGGAGATCAGGCCGCCCGAAGGGTTCACCACCCACTTGCCGCCGTAGGTGACCGCGCCGGAGTCGATGAGCTCTCCGC
>Ga0233425_10004597_pt1 | contig 22915 bp, 22 predicted proteins | sample Watercolumn_Towu_2_FD_181712 | JGI IMG/M metagenome (GOLD analysis project Ga0233425, IMG submission 181712) | Freshwater microbial communities from Lake Towuti, South Sulawesi, Indonesia - Watercolumn_Towuti2014_140_MG | ecosystem: Environmental > Aquatic > Freshwater > Lake | place... | reverse complement strand
GCACGGCGCACAGTGCCGTAGATGGCCGGAAGATGCTGGGTATGGATCCGGCCTGGCACCACCTCGACGCGATCGACGCGAACCCCATAGACGGCGGGCTGATTGACGAACTCGCTATAGCCGGGCCGCATCACGACCGGGCGCTCCACAGTGGCGTACTCGTCAGGCAGACGGACTTTCTCATAGCATTCCGCGCCGCCATGACAGGCCGAGGCCGGAGTCTGAGCAGCGGACAACGCGAGGCCGAGAGCGGCCGCCGCGACCCAACGCAAGATCATGAGCCAAATTCTCCTCGAGTGCGGCAGTGCCGAGATTGGCCTGCCCGAGCCAGCGGGTGCGCCCCCTGACCCCCTGCCGGAAAAAACGAGACCGGCTCATCAGATTGTCGATCGAGTGCCCCTCGCCCTCATCGTATGCCAGTCCGCATACGCCTCAAAGCGATTAACCAATTCAGGGTGAAGCCTGTTTTTACACGTGTTTCTCATCGGGAGCGGGGCACGGAGTTGCTGGCATTTTTGCAACTGTCTTTGCCTTCCATTAACCTTGCCGCCAGCTCCGTCAACGAATACGACGGCAGATATCACGGCGTTCGAGGAGAAGTCGGTCTCATGTCACGTGCAACTTCGAGCGGGCTCGCGCGGCCCCTGGCAGGCATCCTCATTCTCGCATTTGCCTCGGCTCTCGCGGGCTGCGGGGTCAACAACATCCCGACCTATGAGGAGAGCGCAAAGGCGGCCTGGGCCGAGGTCCAGAACCAGTACAAGCGCCGCGCCGACCTCATCGGCAATCTGGTCGAGACGGTCAAAGGTTTCGCCGAGCAGGAGAAAAGCGTGCTGACCCAGGTGACGGAGGCCCGCTCGAAGGCGACGGGCGTGCAGATCCCTCCCGATGTCCTCACCAACCCCGACGCGCTCAAGAAATTCCAGGACGCGCAGAGCTCGCTCGGCGCCGCGCTTCGTCAACTGATGGTCGTGGTCGAACGCTATCCCGACATCAAGTCCGGAGCCAACTTCGCGCAACTGCAGAGCCAGCTCGAAGGCACCGAGAACCGGATCGCCATCGCGCGGCGCGACTACATCGAGGCGGTGCGCCTCTTCAATACCGAGCTCAATACTTTCCCCGGCCGGCTCTGGAAGGCGGCGCTCTATCCCGACAAGAAGGAGATGGCCTCGTTCGAGGCGACGCCCGAGGAGACCGAGGCTCCGAAGGTCGATTTCGGCACCGACAAGAAGTAGGCGGGTTCCGCACGGGCGAGGCGAAGCGGGGCACGCATCGCCCGATTCTTGGCCGTCCTTTAGAGGGACGACACGATGGGTCTCTGGATGAGGGCTCTTGCCGTCAACGCCGTGCTGATCGCCCTCACACTCGCGGTGGCATGGGCAGCCGGCCCCGCCTTTCCCGCACTGACCGGACGCATCGTCGATGAAGCTGGCCTCATCTCCGCCGAGGATCGTGCGGCGATGGAGGCCGAGCTCGAGGCGCTCGAGGCGAGGTCGACCGATCAGATTGCGGTCCTGACGACGCGGTCCCTGCAAGGCTACGAGATCGAGGACTACGGCTACAGACTCGGCCGCCATTGGGGCATCGGGCAGAAGGACAAGGACAACGGCGCCATCCTCATCGTCGCCCCGAGCGAGCGCAAGGTGAGGATCGATGTCGGGCGCGGGCTCGAGCCGCACCTGACGGACGCCATGAGCCGCCTCATCATCGACAGCAGGATCCTGCCCGCGTTTCGCCGCGGCGACTACTCCGGCGGTATCCGGGCCGGTCTAGAGGACATGAAGGACGTGCTCCTCGGCAATGCCGAGGCCGTCAAGGAGCGCGCCGGAGGTGCCGGCAGCGGTCCCGGTCTCGATTGGGTCGCGCTCGTCTTCATCGCCATCTGGATCGGCATCTTCCTTTACGTGATGGTCGCGCAGTATCGTCACGCACGGCAGAACCCGATGCCGATGGGACGCAACCGTCGCGGCGGGCGCAGCACGTGGGACGACGGAGGCGGCGTCATCGTGATCCCGGCCGGCTCGGGGAACTGGGACAGCGGTGGCGGGGATAGCGACGGCGGCTGGTCCGGCGGCGGCGGCGATTTCGGCGGAGGCGGCGCGTCCGGGAGCTGGTGAGATGGGAAATGGGGCGAATGACGGAGCGGCGGCGATGAAGAGAGCGGGCGAGATGAGGCGCCTTCCGGGCCTGCTGTCCGAGATGGATGCCCAGCGCGTCGCGGAGGCCATCACGGCCGCCGAGCGCAAGACGGCGGGCGAGATCGTCGCTGTCGTGGCGCTCGAGAGCAGCACCTATCTCTACGCGCCGTTCCTGTGGGCAGCGCTGGTCGCGCTCCTCGCTCCCTGGCCGCTCATCTACCTCACATGGATCAGCGTGCAGTGGATCTTCGGCGTCCAGCTCGTCGTGTTTCTCGTGCTCCTGATGGCTCTCATCCCGCGTCCGATCCGCCACCGGCTCGTGCCCCCGGGCGTGAAGCGCTCCCGCGCCCACCGGCGTGCCGTGGAGCAGTTCCTGGCGCAGAACCTGCACACCACGGAGGGACGCACGGGCATCCTCATCTACGTCTCGATTGCAGAGCGCTACGCCGAGATTCTGGCCGATACGGGCATCGAGTCCAAGGTCCCGAAGGGGACTTGGCAGACGATCGTCGACGACCTCACCCGGCATATCAGCCGGCACCAGCCGGCCGAGGGCTTCGAGAAGGCGATTGCGGCCTGCGGGGCGCACCTTGCCGCGCACTTCCCGCCGGGAACAGCCGATGCCAACGAGCTCCCCAATCACCTGATCGTGCTCGGCTGAGGCCGGTGCAATGCGCGCTCGCGCGCCACTGCACATCTGCTCACCGTTTCCGGCTTTTGGCTCAGAAAGCGCCATGCTAGGCTGATCGTTGGACACAATGGGAATGGGGGAGCACGACGATGGCCATCGATCCGGTTTGGTTTGCAGTGGGTGCCTACGTCCTGGGCGCCATTATCGTGGCCGCTATCGTCGCGTGGTACTTCAGGAAATAGCCGGCGCCGCCACCCATTTCCCGGCGGGGCTAAGATGTGCTACGCGCCCGCCAGATGATCTTCACGACGCCCCTTCCTATCGACGACAAGCTCGAGATGCTGCGCGCCACCCTGGCGCGCAATGCGTCAGCCGTGCTCGTCGCGCCACCGGGTGCCGGCAAGACGACGCGCGTGCCCCTGGCGCTCCTCGAAGAGGAGTGGCTCGGCGGCAAGAAGATCCTCGTGCTCGAGCCGCGCCGGCTCGCGGCGCGCGGTGCGGCCGAGTTCATGGCCCGCGCCCTCGGCGAGAACGTCGGAGACCGTGTCGGCATGAGGGCACGGCTCTCGTCGAAGGTCGGGCCCAGGACACGCATCGAGGTCATCACCGAGGGCGTCTTTACACGTATGATCCTCGACGATCCCGCCCTTGAGGCGGCGGGCGCCGTCCTTTTCGACGAGTTCCACGAGCGCTCGCTCGACGCGGACCTCGGGCTTGCGCTGGCGCTCGAGACCCAGCGCGGGCTGAGGGCCGACCTGCGCCTCCTCGTCATGTCGGCAACGCTCGATGGCGCGCGCGTGGCGGCGCTCCTTGGCCCTCAAACGACCGTCATCGAAAGCGAAGGGCGGGCCTTTCCGGTCGAGACGCGCTACCTCGGCCGCGCGGGCGCGATTCGATTGGAGGATCAGATGGCGGACGCCGTCCTTCGTGCCCTCAAGGCCGACCTGGGCTCGGTCCTCGCCTTTTTGCCGGGCCAGGGCGAGATTCTGAGGGTCGAGGAGCGTCTCGAGCAGCGCCTCGGCGATCCATCGATCATCGTGGCTCCGCTCTATGGCGCCATGGACATGGCGGCACAGGATCGCGCCGTCGAGCCGGCGCCCAACGGAAAGCGCAAGGTCGTGCTGGCGACGGCGATCGCCGAGACCTCGCTCACCATCGAAGGCGTGCGCGTGGTGATCGACTGCGGGCTCTCGCGCGTTCCGCGTTTCGAGCCCGATGCCGGCGTGACGCGTCTCGAGACGGTTCGCGTCTCGCGGGCCTCCGCCGACCAACGCCGCGGCCGCGCCGGGCGTCGAGAGCCCGGCGTCTGCTACCGCCTTTGGGACGAGCCCCAGACGGCGAGCCTCCTCCCATTCGCCGAGCCCGAGATCCGCTCTGCCGATCTTTCGGGCCTCCTGCTCGACTGCGCCGAATGGGGCGTCACCGACCCTGCGACGCTGTCGTGGCTCGATCCGCCGCCTGCCGCATCGATTGCGGCCGCAAGGGCCGATCTCGTCAGCATCGGCGCTTTGGGCGGCGACGGGAGGATCACGAGCCTCGGCAAGCGCATTCGTGCTCTGCCGCTGCCGCCGCGCCTCGCCCGCATGGTGATCTCGGCGGCCGACGGCAATAGCCTAGGCGAGGCGGCCCGCCTCGCTGCCATTCTCGTCGAGCGCGGGCTCGGCGGCAACGACACGGACCTCACGCACCGTCTCGAGCTTTTCGGGCGCGACCGCTCGCGGCGCGCCGAGGACATGCGCCGGCTGGCCGATGGGTGGGCGAGGATGGCCGGCCCTGCTGCTCGCGCCAGAGGCGAAACGATCGGCCCGGCGAAGAGCGAGAAGAAGTCAACGGCCGCACTCCTTGCGCTCGCCTTTCCCGAGCGCATCGCCAAAGCGCGCGGCACACCCGGGCAGTTCCTGCTTGCCAGCGGACGCGGAGCCTACGTGGACGCAACGGACAGGCTGGCGCGCCACCCGTTCCTGGTGGTCGCCGAGATGCAGGGTGCGGCGGCGGCAACCCGCATCCTTCTCGCTGCGCCCCTCGACGAGTCCGAGATGCTGGCCATTGCCGGCAATCGCGTCGTCGTACGCGATGAAATCGCATTCGATCGCGAGGCAGGGGCGCTGCGCGCGCGACGCGTTCGCCGCCTCGATGCCATCGTGCTCGCCGCCGAGCCGCGTGCCGTGACGGTGGGCCCGGAGGCGGCCGAGGCGCTGGCCGGCGCGGTCGCAAGCTTCGGTGTGGCCCGTCTCGCCTGGAGCAAGGCGCAACTTCAGCTCCGCGATCGCGTGGCTTTCCTGCGCGCGGCCGGCGAAAGCGACTGGCCGGATCTCTCCGACGCCGCTCTCTCCGCCGGCGCGCGCCAATGGCTCATGCCCTTTCTCGCCAGCAAGACCCGGCTCACGGAGATTACGGCCGAGGACCTTGGCAGCGCGCTCGATGCGCTCCTGCCCTGGCCCATGAAAAAACGCCTCGACGACGAGGCGCCGACCCACTTCGAGGTGCCGACAGGAAACCGCCATGCCATCGATTACGAGGGGGCCGGGGCGCCGGCACTGCGCATTCGCGTGCAGGAGCTTTACGGGCTCAAAACCCATCCCACGATCGCCAACGGCAGGCTGGCCCTGACCTTGAGCCTGCTCTCGCCCGCGCACCGCCCTATCCAGATCACCCGCGATCTGCCCGGCTTCTGGGCGGGCTCCTGGAGCGCCGTCAAGGCCGAGATGAAGGGCCGCTATCCGCGCCATCCCTGGCCCGACGATCCCGCCAACGCCATGCCAACAGCACGCGCAAAGCCTCGTCTAAAGTGATAGTCATGCTCAGTAATTGTGCCACGGAGCCAATGCGATGGGGCAAAGGGGCACCATCGCTGACGGCGGTGCGTCTGGATGAGCCTGTCGCGATGGGGTCCCCTTTGGAGCCAACCCGATGTCGAAGACGATCCCAAGAGTCATCTCTTTTCAAGGTCCGCTGCCCGAGCCCGAGCGTTGTGCCCCGCCCGCCGACCGCATCGTCTCCGGCAATCCTCGGCAGAGCGTGCAGAACCTGTTTGCGAGCGCAGACGGACGCTTCAACAGCGGCATCTGGGAATGCGCGCCCGGCAAATGGCGCGTCGTCTTCACCGAGAGCGAGTTCTGCCACTTGCTCGAGGGCAAGATCATCGTCACTGGCGACGACGGCTCCGTCGCCACATTTGAGGCGGGCGACTCGTTCGTCTCGCCGGCCGGCTTCAACGGCACCTGGGAGGTCGTCGAGCCCGCCCGGAAGCTCTATGCGTTTTATGAGTGATGCGTAGGGAAAGGCGACCCAATCGCGCCGCTCATCGCACGACCGCAGCGCTTTCCACGTAGGTTGGGTCAAGGCCCGCTTCTTCAGCGGGCCGCGACCCAACGATTTTTGGCCAGCCGTTAGATGTTGGGTCGCGCTACGCTTGACCCAACCTACGGCCTGGGACAGGCCGCCGCCTACGCGGCGGTGACAATGAGGGTAGGGCCGGTCAATCAATCTGCACGGACGTATGATATGGACATTGGGGAAACCGTCTCCGAACAATGGGACACCATCGCGACAGGCTCATCCAGGCGCTCCGCCGTCAGCGATGGTGTCCCTCTCCGGCCGGCCGCTCATCGCGCGTCGACCATTCTGGCGAGCCGTTCCGCATAGCGATCGAGGAGTGCGTTCGCCTCCGAGATCCTGGCCGCGCGGCATGCTGAGAGGCGCGCCCCGGCGGCCGCCTTATCTCCCGTTGCGAGGGCCGATACGAGAGCGGCATGATCGTGCCTCAAGCCCTCGAAGCTCTCCCGGCCCGCAAGGCTCTCGTCGCCGAGGAGAGCGAAAATGCGCTCGAGCCGCGTCTTGCCGCGCAAGGCGAGCCGGTCGATCTCGAGCCAGGCGAGGCCGGCGGCCGCCCGCATGGTGCCCTCCCCGGCGATGATCACCACCCCATAGGTCTTCGTCGCCTCCTCGAGGCGCGAGGCGATGTTGACGCTGTCGCCGAGGATCGAATAATCGAAGCGCTCCGGCGATCCCACGTTTCCCACGCAACAGAGCCCCGTATTGAGCCCGATGCCGATGCGGACCGGCTTCGCGCCGTGTGCGCCGCGCGGGCGCGCATCCGCCGGCCAGTGTCGGTTGAGCTCGTCGAGGCATGACATCATCCGGAGCGCCGCACGGCAGGCGTTGGCCGCGTGCGCCGGGTCGGAAAGAGGCGCGTTCCAGAAGGCCATCACCGCGTCGCCCATGAATTTGTCGATGGTGCCGCGGCTCTCGAGTATGATCTCGGACAGCGGTGTGAACAGCGCGTTGACGAAGCGGATCAGCTCCTCGGCCTCCATGCCTTCCGAAAGGCCCGAGAAGCCGCGCACGTCGGCAAACAGGACCGTCACCTCCCGCATCTCGCCGCCAAGCTTCAATTTGGCGGGATCGCTGGCAAGCTCCTCGACCAGCGGGGCCGAGACGTAGTGACCGAACGCGGCCCGCACGCGCGCTCGCTCCGTCTCGGTCCTGATGTAGGTCAGAAGCGAGCCCGACAGATAGAGTGCCACGAGCGACAGCACGGCATAGACGGGATCGACGAGCAGGCCCTGTCCGAAGGCGAGCCACGAGCAGGTGAGCACGGCGAGCGCCGCAACCGATCCTGTCACCGCCGCCGCGATCGGTCCGAGCCGGCCGATCAGCCAGGCGACGAGAGCGCCCGAGAGAGTCAGAAATGCGATCTCGGCGCCCGTGGCCCACGACGGGCGCACGAGGTGATCGCCCGAGAGCATCTGCTCGAGCGCCTGGGCGTGGATCTCGACGCCGGGCACTGCCGCATCGAGCGGCGTCGCCCGCAGGTCCAGAAGCCCCGTCGCCGATGATCCGATGATGACATGGCGCCCGGCAAGCACTCCTGATTTCATGCTGCCGTCGAGCAGTGCGTGAGCAGGAACATAGCGCGCGTGATCATAGGGGGCGAAGCGCAGCCACAACTGCCCATCCGGTCCGGCCGGCAGCTCGAGCCCGCCTGCGCGCACGCTGTCGACGCCCGCCTTCTCGCCGAACGACAAGACCCCGCTACCGCCCGAGGCGCGCACGAAAAGCGTCGTCTCTTTCCGCGCAAGGCGCAGATGCTCGAGCGACAGCGACGGATAGAGCGTGTCGCCGATGGTCACGATGAGCGGCACGTGGCGTACGATCTGATCGCCCGACGGAAGCCAGTTCACGGCGCCCAGAGCGCTGGCGCGCTCCGAGAGCACGCCGATCGGTTGAGCGGCACCGGGGAAATGCGGAACGAACGCGCGCGGATCGTCCCCGGAGGTGGCGAAGGCCGCGCGTGGTGCTGGCGGCTCTGTCCCGCCACGGACCTCGCCCGAGATGCCCAGCACCGAAGGCAACCGCGATATGGCGACGGCGAGAAGCTCGTCGTTGGAGGGCAGCCTCCTCGCAGCGTCGACGAGCGGAGCCAGCTCGGGCCTGCCCCGGAACTGCTGCGCCAGCTCCTCGGGCGAGAACCGGTCGGGCTCGGCGAGAATAAGGTCCAATGCAACAGTTTTCGCGCCCGCCTCCCGCACGCGATCGACCAGCTCTGCCAGCCGGCTGCGCGGCCACGGCCATTGCCCGAGACGGCCGAGCGACGTTTCGTCGATATCGACGACCATCACGGAGGTCGCCGGATCGACCGTGCGCGGCGCAAGCCGGAGGAAGCTGTCGAAAGCGGAAAGCCTGAGGCGCGCGATCGGCTCCGGATCGGCAATGCGCAGCGCGAGCAGCGCCATGAGCACCACTCCCGACAGAACCAGCTCGACCGGCAGTCGTCGCATCCCATCCCCGGAGCGCAGCCTATTCCGCTTGCTGCGAGTCGGCGCATGGTAATCCGAGTAGGCTCCGCAACGAACGGCAATTCGATCCCGAGACCGGGTTTTCCTGCTGGCCGGCTACCTCTTCTCGCCAGGTTTCGCGGCTTCGCGGGGAAAGCCGGCGCGCATGTACGCGATGACGGCCCATATCTCGTCGCGCGAAAGCGTATCGCGGAAGGCGGGCATGGCGGAGTCGAACTGCTTGCCCCCATCGGAGATGGTCCACAGGAGGTACTCGTCGACCGAGATTGGCTTGCGGATCATGAATGCGAGCAGCGCCGGCGAAGGCGTCAGCGCGTTCGCGGCGTCCCCGTTGCCCATGCCGTTCGCACCGTGACAGCGCGCGCAGTGTGCGTCATAGGCGGCCCTGCCCTTGCCGATGGCCTCCGGCACCGTCTCGACGGTTGACCGGGCGCCCTCATACTCTTGGGGCACGCCCGTATGCACGAATGTCGTGTGCCTGAGGAGGCGCACCATCATGCCCTTCGGCATGCGGCCAGGCCCCCACAATTCGCGCACCATCCATTCGGGTTGCCAGTAGTCGAAACCCGGGGCCGGATGGCTCTGCGGCTTCTCGTCCGCACCAGCCCCGCGGGAAGCGGCGAATATTGCCATGGCCGCCAGCCCCGCCAGCACATAATAAATGCCGCGACGACGCCTCAGTGCACCACGGACTTCCGATGACCATCCCATTTGTCCCTCCAGCAAGTCGACGGCGCACGCCGTGCGGGCCCAATCGATGCTGGTAGGGTTGCCCGCCGGGCGGGGCATTGACCGGGATCAGCCGGGACCGGTCACTACTCGGCCGCCGTTCGCATGGGCTCCGGAACGGCTGTCGCAAGGGTGGCTAAGGCCGCGGACCAGAACCGTGCCTCCGCCTCGGCCTCCTGCTTGCGGCGCCGGAACGCTTCCAGCCACTCCCAGATCAGAAGCGGGTTGCTCTCGGCAATGGCCATCAGGTCTTCCGGCGACTTCTCTAGAACAGCCCCTGCCAGGCGCGCGAGCTGCACCGCCTCGATAGGGTCACGCCCCGCCCCGGGAAGCCGCAATGGCTCTTTCCGAGGTACGGGCCGTCTCTTGTGAGCGACTGTGATGTGGAGCATGGCGCACTCCTTTGTCGGCCACACTGAGCATAAGCGAATCCCTGAAAAAGCCTGTGGGAAGCCTGCACTCTCCACAGCTAACGCGTGTGTTATCCTCAATCTGTTCTTGTGCGGCGCGAAGAATCTCGTGCTGCGACGCCGTGCTCAGGATACGGAGGAACGCCATGACCACCAACAGAGGGCTCGCCGAGCTCATAAAAGACGTCTTGTCCCCACTCGGGGCCATCGTCGTCCGGCGCATGTTCGGCGGCGCGGGCGTCTATTGCGACGGCGTCTTCTTCGCCATCCTCGACGGGGACGGGCTCTACCTCAAGACGGATGAGACCGGGCGCGGCGCCTTCGAGGCCGAAGGGCGCGGCCCCTTCACGTACACGATGAAGTCCGGCACGGGCACGTTGGCGAGCTACTACCAGGCCCCCGAGCGGCTGTTCGACGAGCCCGACGAAATGCGCGCTTGGGCGCTCCGCGCGATCGGCGCCGCCCGCGGCGCGACTGCACGGGCGAAAGCGTCGCCGAAGCTGGCGAAGCCGCCGGCGGCGTCGCGGACCGCAAAACGCGGACCACGCCGCTCCCGGTCCAAATCATGACCGCGAGCGGAGCCTACTCGTTGGCGGCCCGCACGGTGCGCGGCGGACGGCGCAGGAAGGCCGGCACGTTGTTGTCGGCGAAGCCTCCAGCCGGAGCTTCTCCCTGCCGCGGCTCCGCGTGACGCTGCCGCTGGGGCTTGCCCTGATGAGGTTGAGCCCGAGCCTGCTCGCTGGGGGGGTGCTCCTCGCGCGCCGGGCGATCGATGCGCGGGGCTCTCTCCTCGCGGGGCGCGCGTGCCTCCCGCACCTCGCCCGGCCTCGGCTCACGCCCCGTCCCGGGCGCTGGAGCGCGCCCGGTCCGCGAGAGCGCGCGCCGTTCCTGCGCCTCCCTTCCGCGTCCGTCTTGAGAGGGGCGGGCGGACGTCCTCTCGGCATGACGCTCACGCACCGGATGCGCTTCGCCGCGGCGGCCTTCGCTCTCCCGCCCGCGCTCGGGCGCCGCCTCGCGTCCCAAGCCCCGGTCGCGGCCACGATGCTCTCCGCGGCCCCCGGCTCCGCGCCCGCCCGCTGCAAAGCCGGCGCGGCTGCCACGGCCGAACCTGCCACGCCTGCGCTTGCCGGCGTCCGCGTAGTCCTCTTCCGTTGGCGGCTCTCCGAGCCATTGGGCCGGCTGGCCGAGCATCCTCTCGATGTCCTTGAAGAGCTTGAGGTCATCGACGGTCACGATCGAAAGCGACGTGCCGAGCTTGCCGGCGCGGCCGGTGCGGCCGATGCGGTGCACGTAGTCGTCCGGCTGCCAGGGCAGATCGAAGTTGAAGACGTGGCTCACGTCCGGAATGTCGAGCCCGCGTGCCGCAACGTCCGAAGCAGCCAGGAGCGTAAGCTCGCCCGACCGGAACTTGTCGAGCGTCGCCATGCGCGCGGACTGATCCATGTCGCCATGCAGCGCCCCCGCGTTGAAGCCGTGCTTCAGGAGCGACTTCAGGAGGATCGCCACGTCGCGCTTGCGGTTGCAGAAGATGATCGCGTTCTTGACGTTCTCGGTGCGGATCATCTCGCGCAGCACCTCGCGCTTGGCCCAGTCCTCGCCGTCGGGTGCGAACCGGAAGCGCTGCGTAATCGTCTTGGCTGTGGTCGCAGGCTTGGCGACCTCGACGCGCACCGGGTCCTTCAGGAACTGATCGGCGAGGCGCGTGATCTCGGGCGGCATGGTGGCGGAGAAGAACAGCGTCTGGCGCCGCGGCGGCAGGAGCTTGCAGATCCTCTCGATATCGGGAATGAAGCCCATGTCGAGCATGCGGTCCGCCTCGTCGATGACCAGGATCTCGACGCCCATCAGCATGATGCGGCCACGCTGGAAGTGATCGAGCAGCCGGCCCGGCGTCGCAATGAGGACATCCACGCCGCGGTCGAGCTTCCTCACCTGGTCGTCCATCGACACGCCGCCGATCAAAAGCGCCACGTCGAGCTTGTGATTGACGCCGTACTTCTCGAACGCCTGCGCCACCTGGGCGGCGAGCTCGCGCGTGGGGGCAAGGATGAGCGAGCGCGGCATGCGGGCGCGTGCCCGTCCGTGCTCGAGCCGGGTGATCATGGGCAGCGTGAAGGCCGCCGTCTTGCCGGTGCCGGTCTGCGCGATGCCGAGCACGTCGCGGCCGGCGACGGCGATGGGAATGGCGGCGGATTGAATGGGGGTGGCGGTGGTGTATCCGGCGGCCTCGACGGCGGCCAGGACCTTGGGGCTGAGAGTGAGCTCAGCGAAGGGACGGGTTTCCAAAAAACGTGTCTCCGCTTGTGTTCAAGAGACCGCAGCACATCGCGCCCGCGCACCAGGATCTGGCGCGGGAGGTGCCGGCAGTCGACGGAGCGCAGGGGTGCCGCAAAGGGCCAAACCGGAAATCGGCGGGGTCTCGAAAGGGATAAAAAACGCAGTCGAATCTATCCCCTGCGCTCGAGCCGAGGGCTTGCTCGCACAGGCGGGCCGAAAAATCAAGGAAAAGACGGCCGCAGGGGGCTTTTTGCGGGGGCCCAGCGCAACTCCGTCACAACCCGCAGCGCCCGGCGCCGTGACGCACGCGCCGGCTTCCGGGAGGGATGCTCTCGTCCTTGCGCCCTGCGCAGGCGTTGAGTTTGACCTTGAAGAGACTCAGCGCGCAGTCGTGATTGAGCGCAGGCGTAGGTTGGGTTAGCGGCCACTGCACTTGGCCGCGTAACCCAACAACTTGCCCGCGGTATCCATCACTCACGCCCGACCCATTGTGGCAACGGCGGCGCGTCGTCCGATCCCCACCACGGTTCGTAGACGCCGCGCTCGACCCAATCCTGAAACGTCGAATGGGGCCAATCCCGAGCCGCTTTCACAAGTCCGTGCTTTACCGGATTGAAGTGAATGTAGTCGAGGTGATCAAGGAAATCCTTTTCATCGTGAATCGTGTGCTCCCAGAACCGGCGCTGCCAAACAGCGCGCTCGCCCTTGGCCTCTCGGCTCGGAGATATGCCGCACATGGCATCGAGATTGCCGGCCGACCTCGTGAAGTACGACTTCATCAGCCGCACGCGTGTGGAATAGTCCGCATCGTCATCGGGCAGCGTCCACAACACGTGGATGTGGTCGGGAAGTATCACCTCGGCATCGACAATGAATGGACTTCTCTGTTGCACTTTGCTGACGGCGGCGCGCAAGTGCCCGATCACTCGGGTGTCAGCGAGGACAGGCCGCCGGCCGAACGTGACCATGGTGAGAAAATATGTTGCCCCGGGTTGCAGGATGCGGCGATAGCGCATGGGTCGAGACTGTGTTGGGTTACGCGCGGCTCGGCGCCGTCAGCCTATCTCGGATAGACGGGCCGCGCTAACCCAACCTACGCGGGCTCTGGTGTTGCGGCCCACGGCTTCGCCTCGCCCTCCAGCCGGTGCTCGGGGGCTTTGTCATCCCGCTTCTCCACGGCAGATTGCTCCACCGCAGAGGGGATCAGGCTATCGGGTGAACGGACCATTCCCCGAGTCGACTCCTTTCATTCGACAAGAAACTCAGGACACGACGGACGCACCCCCTGGACCCACGACGTAAAGAGGTAATGATTCAGGGGCTAAGCGTCCTCCCGACACGGAAGCCCAGGCCGCTGTCCCGGTAGCCGGAGGTGAACCAGAGGCGGTTGGCCGAGCGGAGGTAGTCTGGAAGGCTGACCCAGGAACCGCCGCGGAGGACACGACGACTGCAATCTCCGGATGTAACGGCTGAGCCATCGCTCGCTGCCCCTGCATAGCTGTCCTTATAGCAGTCCTCGACCCATTCCCAGACGTTGCCATGCATGTCATAGAGGCCGAACGCGTTGGGCTTGAACGAGCCAGCAGAGGCCGTGAAGATCGAGCCATCCTTGCTGGGAGCCAACACGTAGGGCGGATTAGGCGTCTTGCGCCGTAATCCGCCGCCTGGCCGGACCGGGCATCCGGCGGATTACGCGCAGCTCAATCCGCCCTACACGTCGCCTCGCCTGCCTTGTGCGCACCAATGTCAAGCTTGCCCCGTCTGCAGGGCTCGTCTCGACGGCAGGGGACGCCCCCGAGAACCTGCAAAGGGCAGCCCCTGCGGACCGCCCTTTGCTGCGTTTCCTGACTTCTCGCGTCGAGGCTCACGCCTCCTCGGCCATCCAGTTGTAGACGAGCGCGCCGATGACGGCGCCGAGGATGGGGGCGACGATGAAGACCCAGAGCTGAGCCAGCGCCTCGCCGCCGGCGAACACCGCCGAGCCCAGGCTGCGCGCCGGATTGACGGAGGCGTTCGAGACCGGAATCGCCATGATGTGGATTGCGGTCAATGTCATGCCGATGGCAAGCGGCGCAAAGCCCGCCGCAGCGTCCTTGCGCGTCGCGCCCATGATCACGATCAGGAAGAACGCCGTCAGCACCGTCTCGAGGATGAACACCGAGCTCAGGCTCGAGCCCAGCATCGACAGGCTCCCATAGCCGTTCGCCGCGAAAGCATCGCCCGTATTGCCGACGAGCGAGAACACGAGGCACGAGGCGAGTGCGCCGATGCACTGGGCGATGATGTAGGAAATGGCGCTCCCCGCATCGAACCGTCCGCCGGCCACGAGGCCGACCGTCACCGCCGGATTGTAATGACCGCCCGAGATGTGGCCGATCGAGCGGGCGAGCGCCATGACCGTGAGGCCGATCGAGAGCGCGACGCCCAGAATGCCCGCTGCGCCGGCCTTGGCACCGAACGAGTAGAAGGCGGCACCGAGCACCGATGACATGAGCATGAACGTGCCGATGAATTCGGCTGCGAGTGCTTTGATCTTCATTTGTAGGCTTCTCCCTGCTGGCTTCCGCAAGGTGTCCGTCTCAGTGCGACGCGGGCCTGAAGCCCGGCGGGAAAAGAGTTGACTGCGCCCCCGGCAACCTCGAATCGATTGAAACCGACAGTGGCAATATATCATGGACATGCCGGCTTCGGACGAAATGGCCGGGACGCCGAGGCGCCGAAGCCTGGCTGACCCTCGAGGCGCGCAGCTGCGGCCGGATTTTGCAGCGCAGCATCGGCTTCAAGGCAACAGCGGCCTTGCGAATTGACGATGGCAGGTGAAGAATCAATCGAGCGGCGACATAGTGCCGGGATCAACCTTGAAATGCGAATTCAGCGCGGAGCGGACTCGCCATGGCAAGCGCACGAGCCGAGCAGGAACGGGAGCCCATCGAGCCGAGCGATGTGCGCCCCGCCCCGATCCGCCGCGGAGCCGAGATCGCCGCACTGAAGCAGCGCGACAACGTCACCAACTTCGGCCATATCGCCTTCGTCTACGCGATCATCGCCGTCACCATCGCGGCCACCATCACTCTCTTCGCCGCGATCGAGCGATCGGGATGGGGGCTCTCATGGCAGGCGCCCGTCGCCCTCGTAGCGATTGCCGTGATCGGCGCCTCGCAGCATCAGTTCGGCGGCGCCATCCACGAGGCCACGCACCACATCCTGTTCGACAACCGCACGCTCAACGAGCTCGCCTCGGACTGGCTCGTCGCGTTTCCGATCTATACCTCCACCTTCGCCTTCCGGCTGCACCATCTCGCGCACCATCAGTTCATCAACGATCCCGAGCGCGACCCCGATTTCGCGCAGCTCCAGGACAGCGGCCACCATCTCGATTTCCCGATCACGCACGTCGACATGCTGCGCGCGCTCGTGAGGCAGCTCTGGCTGCCAAATCTCTTCCGCTACACCATCGCGCGCGCACGCTACTCCGCTTTGGGCGGCGTCAAGAACCCCTATGTCGACATGGAGCGCCCGGGAGCCAAGCTGCCGGTCCTCATGGGCGTCGCGTTCGCTGCGGGCATGCCGGCACTGCTGGTGACGCTGCTGGCGATGAACGAGAGCGTAGCCGCATTCAGTGTGCTCGGAGTGTCGACCGCCTTGATCCTTCTCTATTATGCGAGTCTCCGCGAGGAGGCCTTCCCGCGCACGCACCTGAAACCCGTCATCTCGCACAAGACGACGGCAATCGGGCGCATCCTTTATATGGCGCTGCTCTACGGGGCGCTCTCCGCCATCGAGGCCAGAGGCTGGGGCCCGGCGTGGGCCTGGTTCGGGGTTCTCTGGATCGTGCCCCTCTTCACCACGTTTCCCCTCTTCATGATCATGCGCCAGTGGGTGCAGCACGGAAATGCGGACCGCGGGCGCCTCACCAATACTCGCGTCTTCCTGGTGAACCCACTGATCCGCTACGCGGTGTTTCCCTTCGGCATGGACATCCACCTGCCCCACCACATGTACGCCTCCGTTCCGCACTACCGGCTCAAGGAGCTGCACGCGCTCCTCATGAAGGATCGCGACTATCAGGAGAAGGGTATTGTCGTCGAAGGCTATTTCCGATCTCCGCACCGCAGTCCGCCGGAAGCGCGCAACCCCACGGTGATGGAGGTGCTGGGACCGGCCTATGCCCCGCGCGAGGCATCCGACATCTACGTCGACAACGCCGCCATCGCGGAAGCCGACGTTGCCGACCAGGAGGCCCTCGATCGCGAGGTGAGGCTCTCCGAGCTGGCTAGAGAATGAAGTCGGCCTTGCCGAGTGAGGATGCGCCTTCCACCTCGATGCGGAAGTCTGCGCGCCCGTCGCCGTTGACGTCGCCTTCGACGATCACGCCGCCGGCATACGCGCGATAGGTCGTAGGTTGGGTCAAGCGTAGCGCGACCCAACATCTCACGGCTGACACAAAGTCGTTGGGTCGCGGCCCGCTGAAGAAGCGGGCCTTGACCCAACCTACGTGGAAAACGCTCTAGAGAATGAAGTCGGCCTTGCCGAGTGAGGATGCGCCTTCCACCTCGATGCGGAAGTCTGCGCGCCCGTCGCCGTTGACGTCGCCTTCGACGATCACGCCGCCGGCATACGCGCGATAGTGAAGCTCTCCCTCCTCCCCGTGGAAACCTCGTGCCCCGATGAATTTGAACGCCTGATTGCCGCTCATCTCGCTGTTGGCATCGATCGTTCTCAGGTCGATCTTGTCTGCGCCGCGCGTGAAATCGGTTATGACGTCGCGGGCGGCTCCTGCGAGCCGGGTCTCCTTCAGGGAATTGAAATCGAAGGTGTCGTTCCCTGCCCCGCCGGTCAGATAGTCCTTGCCGAGGCCGCCGGTGAGAACGTCGTTTCCGTCCTTGCCGTCGAGATGATCGCCGCCGGCGTGGCCGCGCAGAAAATCCCGGCCGATATTGCCCGAGATCGTGTCCGCTCCTGACGTGCCGTCGAACTCGATGTGCTGGAGCTCCTCGAATTCTCCGGTCAGGAGATTGTCGACGCGCAGAAAGCCGATGCCGTCGGCATAGAACTTATGCTCCTGCAGCGAGGGATCGAGTGCCGTGAACTCGTAGGTCTGAAGCGCATGGCTGAAGTCGGCATAGGGTGTGCTGACCGTGGTGTCGAGATTGAGCACGGTCGCCGCGTCCTCGGCTATGCCTGGCGCGTTCTCCTGCTGGTAGGTGTCCCCCACCATGGGCGCCGCTTTCATGACGATGCCCGGCTCGGCCCCGTTCACGCCCGCGAGCCACGAGCCGTCCGTATTTTCGAAATGCCCGTCCACGAAATTCCTGACGGCCTCGCCGAAGTACCAGACGTTGCCGGCCGTATCCTGCGCGAAATAGTCGAAGGTGTCCTCGACCAGCACGCCGTCCTCCGTCACCACGTCGTGCACGACGACGCACGTGACGCCCATGACCGTCCTCGTCTCACCGGTGATCTGGAACCTGATGATCTCGGCGCCCGCCGGATTGCGATAGACGAGCGTGGTGCCAGGCACGAGCGGGAACTTCGGATTGTCGATCGTGGTCGTGAAGTCCGCGGGATTGATGGGCATGGTGCAGCTCCTGCAGCTCTGTCGTGAACGATGCGCCGCAGCCAAGCTCAGCCGTTAGCGCTCGCGCACATCGCGCAGGAGCAACTCAGTGAGACCCGATTTCTGCGGAACGTTCCGGTCCCCGAAAACGGGGGCGAAGCGTCATATGCCGATACGCAGCGAAGCCGGCAATTCTTTCAGAGCGGCGCAATTTTTTCGCGGCTCGGCGCCGCCGGCCGCAGTCGCGTTGCCCCGAGCATGAGATCGGTCGACGGCAACTATGATCGAGGTGAGAACGAAGGCCAGCCCTGCTTCGAGGCCATCCAACGCGGCTAAGGCGAGAAAGAACAGAGCGAGACTCGCAGCATATGGCGCCCGTTGGCGCAACCAGGCATTACTGCGCACGTTTCGGCCTCATCCTCTGACCCAGTCGGATTCAAACGAGTACATGGGTCAGCGGACGATATACGGCTTCTGTGACGGTTTTCTTTCAAGGCCGACGAAGAAACGGGATCAATCCCAGTCTTTGATCGAGGTGGCTTGGAAGGTATTGGCGCCTGTTCGGGTGCCGGTCATCTCGACGTCCTCGGGAGACCCCAGAGGCTCGTCGAGCAAAACGGTGGAACCGCTCACATCGACCGTCCAGGTCTGGCCGGAAAAGTCCACGACGAGGAGAATGGCCTTTCCGTCGTAGCCTTTGACAGTGCCTGCGAGACCGCCCTTATCGGGGTCCGGATAGCCATCCGCCGAGCGCGGCCGCGTAAATTCCGCATAGGATCCGCTGTACGTGGCCAGAAACTCGTGCGTCCTGCGGCCGGCTTCTGCCACGTGCAGGACGACGCCGAGCGCGGAGCTCAACGCGAGAACGCCCGCGAGAATCCGCCCCGTCGTATGGCGATATCCCCTGGGAGTCTGCCGGAAGCTCGCCCAGGCGCTCAGCATCAGAACCGCGAGCGCCAAGAGCCACGCCACTGGCAGAGAGCCCATGAGGTCGTCGAGCGGCATCTCGTCGAACCCACGCCCGTCATTGCCAAAATAGTCCGGGACGGCGAACAGCAGCACCGCGACGGCGATGCCACCCAGCATGACAGATAGCGCTGCCAGCCCCCAAAGCACGCTACGTTTGGCGAGAAAGTAGGCGTAGGGGCGCGGCGACAGCCCGCGGCTCTCGATCGCCTCCAAAACTTTCTGCTCCAACTCCGTCATCAATTGCTCTTCACGAGGACGTCTTGAGGCCCAGCGAGACCAAGGCCGCACGCAGCTGCTTTGTACCCCGGCTCACAAGCGTGGCAACTGTTCCCGGCGGCAACTCCAGGATGTCGGCGATTTCATCGTAGCCCTTCTCCTCGAGATATCGCAGCACCAGGGCATCGCGATATCGCGGGTCGAGGCTATGAATTGAGCGCAGCACATCCTGGTATATACGCAATCTGACGCCTTCTTCTTGCACGTCGCGTCCGTCGCTCAAGCGCTCGATGATGAGGAGAGCGTCCTCACCCGTGACCAGCGCCGGCTCCGCCCTCAGTTTTCGCAGGTGACTGACGGTCTCATTGCGGGCAATGCGGTAGATCCACGGCCCGAACGACAGACGGCGGTCATAGGCGTTGAGGTTGACGTAAACCTTGATGAAGATGTCCTGCAGGACATCGTCGGCCGCCTCCGCGTGACGGCCCAGGAGCCGCCGGACATAACGGGACAGCGGCGGCTGCCAGCGGCGCACGACGAGCGCATAGGCGTTTCGGTCGCTGAGCGCTGCAGCAACCAGCTCTTGGTCGGGCCGTGATGAGACGTCCTGCACGCAATCCGCCGGGAACTCGACCGATTTCCCCTGAGAGCCGCGAATAATGTCTTATCGATGACCGGGCTTGCAGCATGGAGAACCGGCCCCGGCTCAAAACTCGAACACCACACCTGTCATGAGTGTCTGCAGCGGCGCGATAGCGGGTGCCTCCATATGTCTCCCGCTGGAATCCGTTAGGCCGATGCTGGCCCCGTATCGCCGGTAGCCGGCATAGAGCTGGACGCCAATATCACTCCAGGCCTGTACGGCCCCAAACCCGAAGACCCCGGCGTCGCTGTCACTGACGAAGCAGGGAACGCCTGCGCCAGCGCATATCGGCCCGGACGCGATCCCAGTCAGGCTCGCGACCCCGGCCGCATCCGCGTCCGCGCCGAGGAATCCGGAGAAGTGCGCGGCCTCGACGTAAATCCTGGTCTCTCCTGCCCCAGTGAGATTGCCCCTCCAACCGGCCTTGGCATAAACATACGACGCTCCAGAGGCCAAGCCCCGCGTGCCGGAATTCATGAGTGACGCGCCTCGCACCTCGCGCACACCGCCGGAAACCGTGACATTGATCCCAGACCCGGTTTCGAGAACCGACAGCGACCCGGCGAGGGTCTGTGAGTTCCAGGCCCCCTCACTACTGCCATCCCGGTCCTCACTCACTGCAATACCCGCCGAGACCTCTAACCCGCCGGGCCAGGCGCCGTCGTAACCGAGCGCTGCACTCCATACGTCGTCCTCGCCCCACAGGGCAGAAAACGTGAGGCCGCCCCACTCCGGCGAGGAATAGGTCACAGCGTTTCCATCCGGCTCATCCAGACTGCCTATAAGGCCCTCCCAAGCAATGTCCGTCAGATGCGAGGGCGACTGCGAGGCCGCGGCCCGCAGCAGAAATCCGCCGCCGATATCGGCGACACCGGCATAGGCGACGCTCTCCGTGCCGGAAAGATCGTGCTCGTTGGCTCCCGACGAGCCACGGGCGCTCGTGGCCCCGATGGCAACTTGACCGAGCGTGGCAAACTCCATCCAGAGCGAAACCTCGCTCGCCTCGAGAGTACGCGCTCCGTCTGTGTCACTCTGGCTGACGTGGCCCGATCCCGCCGACAGGAGCTCGAGCTCGATTGTGATCCCGGCGGACCAAGACTGACCGGCGTCCGAGGTTTCGGCGTCGAAGGTCAGGGCCGAGCCGTCGCTTTCGCCGCCAGTTATGTAGGCGTCTCGCGCGCTCCCATCGTCCCAGAAGATAAAAGCGTGGTTGACGGTGCCCGAAACGGTAAGCTCGAGACTTGGACGGCCGCTCCTGGCCAGACTCTGCTCGAGGTCCAAAATGCGCTGGCCGAGATCCGCACAACACGCCCCTGCATCCCACGATCCCGCGTGTAGCGTCACCGCCGGACAAAGTATGAGGGTCACGGCGACGGCCAATCGCGTGACCAGCGGTAAACGCCGGCATCTCTTGGCGGCACGTGCGCCACGCATACATACCGGATGCAGCCGCATGGACCTCCACTCCCCAGTCCTCACCGGGCTATGGCACGGCCCGTGAAATAAGGAAAGGCGGAGGGGGCAGAAAGACCTGCGACGTTCGCTAAAGTGCGGCGGCCGCAGCTTCGGCTGGCACGGGCCGGCGGACGTTTTTTCACCGGATGGACCGGCGGATTAGCAAGCGCGGCCAGAACCAGCTCTGATCCGCCGGCTCTCAATGACGGTCTCTCCGACAGGTCCCCTCGACGGGAGATCCCCCGAGCTGGGACCGGCAAAGTGTCGGGAAAAGCGCGCGCGCTCGAGCGAAGCCCTTACACCGGCTCCGAGGTCAGGTCTCCTTCATCAGCACGGCCGCTCCCCGTCATGCCGCGCGACCAGTCGATATGTAGCGTCGAGAACATGACGGCGGAGAGGGCAGCGAAGCCGAGAAGCGCGCCGGCGAGCAGGGCATAATCCTCGAGCTGCAAAACGAAATAGAGGAAGCCGTAGACGGCGAAGAACAGAAGCAGCATCAAGGCGCCGCTCGTCCGGCTCGACAGCGCCTTGCCGACATAGAGCGAAAGCATGCTGCCTGTGGCGACCGAGGCCGCGAGGTACGCCATCCCGAACCCGATGTGCTCGCAGAGAGAAAGCAGGAGCACGTAGAAGAACACCATCGCAATTCCTGTGAACAGATACTGCACCGGGTGCACCCGCTTCTCCGACAGAAGCTCGAGCACGAACACGCCCATGAAGCCCAAGGCGAGAAACAGCACGGCGTATTTCACGGCCCGCGACACGAGATCGTAGAAGTCGACCGGAGCGTAGAAATCGACGCCGAAGAGATATGGGCTCAATCGCTCGAGCCCGCCGTCGCCCAGGCTCCAGGCGTTGGGAACGCTGCGCGCGAGATGCGGCACTTTCCAGCTCGCCTCGAAGCCGCTCGCCGACACCTTTCGCTCCGCAGGCAGGAAGGCGCCGGAGAAGCTCGGATGCGGCCAGTCGGATTGAAGCGCAACGCGCGTCTCGCGGGCGCCCGGCGCGAACATCAGCGACGACGAGCCCGTGATCGACAGAGCGATGCGGAAAGAGAAGGGCCTCAAGGGCTCCCCAGCGGAGCTCGCCGCTGCGCTGGCTTCGGCCAGGCGCGCATGGATGCCGTTCTGATTCGATGCCGCAAGGCCGATGCTGGGCGAGAACGGCACCTTGCGTGTCCCGTCGAGCTCGAGGACCACGCTGTCCTTCAGCCCCGTGATGCCGCCGACGGCGAGGCTGATGAATGCATCGTTCCAGCGGACCGAGAACGCATTCGGATCCACCTCTGCCATGTCGGGTGTCAGGAACCGGCCCTCGAGGGTGAGGCCCGACGTGTAGACGTTCACGTCATAGATCGAGCGGTGCAGCACCTCCGCTCGGCTCTTGCCGCCGATCGAGAGCTCGTCAGGGAGAAAGATCGCCTTCCTCTCCACGGTCTGCTCGATGCGTTTGTCGCCCTGGATGGCCTCCGTCCTGACCAGGTAGGGCACCACCAGAAAGGGCCCCGTGATGTGCTGAGGCCCGCCCCAGTAGCGGGAGATCTCGTTTCTGACGGATTGGGCCCGCCCGGCGCGCTCGGCAACGAGCCCCATCACCATGAGGAGGGGGACGAGGAGCAGCACGATGAGAATGCAAATCAGGACGAGCTTGGTGGCGGGGCTGCGCAACGTCTCAGAGATTGCGGACATGCTCGAGGACATGGGGCACCTGCCGGCTGTTATAGGGGTGCCGCAAGCCTGGCAGAGCCCTTCACGGACGGGTAGTCGACAACTCAGGACATTCCGGCACCCGGGCGCAACGGCAGGTGCAGGCCCGTCCCGGAATTTGCCGATAGTTGCCGAGCCCGGTCCCCGGCGCGCGCGCCCTTAAATATCGAGCCCCTTCGCAAAAGCCGCGCGCTCCTGGATGAAGCGGAAGCGGGCCTCGGGCTTGGAGCCCATAAGGGCGTTCACGGTCTCGGCGAGGGCGCTCCTGTCGCCCTCGCCCACCTCGACACGCAGGAGAGTTCGCCGCGCGCGGTCCATCGTCGTCTCTTTGAGCTGCTGGGCGTTCATCTCGCCGAGGCCCTTGAAACGGCTGACGTCGACCTTGG
>Ga0233425_10004596_pt1 | contig 22920 bp, 17 predicted proteins | sample Watercolumn_Towu_2_FD_181712 | JGI IMG/M metagenome (GOLD analysis project Ga0233425, IMG submission 181712) | Freshwater microbial communities from Lake Towuti, South Sulawesi, Indonesia - Watercolumn_Towuti2014_140_MG | ecosystem: Environmental > Aquatic > Freshwater > Lake | place... | reverse complement strand
TCCTTTGTTTTTATGCCTTCCCTACTCCTTATGCCAGCGCTCCGATCAAGGCCGTCAAAGACCAGGCCACACTCCTGGGTTTTGAACTTGGTCCGGATCAGGACGTTTCCTTAACCGCCCTGGACACCAAGAGCCAGGTCCTTGGGGCCAAACAATTCAAGCCCGATCTGGTTTGGCATGGGAACACCACCATGTCCGTTGCCACGGCTATGCGGGATGCCTATTCTTTGGGATTGGGAGCGGACCATATCATCAACAACTGGGGGTTTGATGAAAATTTACCTCGTCTGGCCGGACCGGCAGCCGAGGGCGCGATGGGTGCGGCGGTTTGCGCCTTTTTCGGCGGCAAGGCCCCGATGATGGACAAAATCATGGCTTACGCCAAAAAAATCAATCCCGGGGTACCGGCCAGCAAACGGTTGATTCGAACCGTCCAAGCCTGGGGAGCGGTTCTTCTTCTGGCCGACGCGATGAAGATCGCCGACAAACAGGGCAAATTAACCGGGGAATCCATCATGAAGGCCATGGAGACCTTTAAAAATAAAGATCTGGGCGTCGGATCTCTCCCGGCCAGTTTCTCCGCCACAGACCATCGTCCGGCCACCGGTTGCCCGATTTATAAAATTGAAAAGGGAAAGTTTGTCCTGGTGGAAGGTGTGGATTTAAAGAAACGGTGGCCCGACAAATGGGAAAAGGAATGGTTGGGCTGGTAGAAAAAGTACGGAGTTCAGTGTTCGGTGTTCGGCGAAAAACCAAATAATGGATGTTGGCTGAACATCGGATGCTGACTGATGGATTTATTTCAAGGAGGTAAGGCCGTTGGCAGAAGAACCGATTATTAAAATTAATAGTATCGAAGTCAAATATCATGAGGTGATCTTGGTCCTGAAGGGGGTCTCCATCGAGGTTCCCCAGGGAGGGATCGTCGCTCTTCTAGGGGCTAACGGAGCCGGGAAAAGCACTACCCTCAAGGCCATATCCGGACTCTTGAAACATGAAGACGGCAAGGTGACCGACGGCAACATCATGTTTCTGGGGGAACGGATCGACCGAAAAAATGCCGAAGAGATTGCCAAAGCCGGTATTGTCCAGGTCATTGAAGGGCGGAAGGTTTTCGAGCACCTGACGGTGGAACAAAACCTGATCGTCGGGGCCCATCTCCGTCGGGACCGGGGGGCGGTCAAAGACGGCTTGGAAATGGTCTATCACTATTTCCCCCGTCTAAAACAGAAGCGCAATGAAACGGCCGGTTTTATCAGCGGAGGTGAGCAGCAGATGACCGTGGTCGGCCGGGCACTCATGGCCAATCCCAAGCTGCTGCTCTTGGATGAACCCTCTATGGGTTTGGCACCCATGCTGATCAAGGAGATTTTTAATATCATTACCCGGCTCCACGAGGAATCAAAAATCTCCATCCTTTTGGTCGAACAGAATGCCAAATTGGCCCTGAGCGTGGCCCCTTATGCCTACGTCATGGAAAACGGCCGAATCGTCATGGACGACACGGCGGAAAAACTTTCCGAAAACCCGGATATCAAAGACTTCTACCTCGGCCTTACCGATCTTGGAACCCGCAAGAGTTTCCGCGAGGTCAAACATTATAAACGCCGAAAACGCTGGTTAACCTAAGGGAGGATCTTATGAAAAAATATGCAGTCACCTTGCTAATATTACTCGGTATCCTTAGTCTGATCGCCTTACCTTGTCTGGCCGCCGAAGAAAAAGCCGCCCCGGCCAAAGGGAAGGGTATGAAAATGCCCGTTGTCAAAGAACCGGTCGTCAAGCTGGAACGGATAGAAATTGCCAACTATTGGGGTTACTATCTGGACGGCATTCTGGATAAGGAAGGCAAATTAACGGCCGGCAGAAGAGGGGCGCCTTTGGTCCTTTCTTTTGTCTATTCCGTGACGAATCCCAACAAAACCAAAGCCATGCTCGAAAATATGAAATTTACCGTGGCCTTTGAGGGATTCGAACTGAATACCCTGACCAATTTTGATGTCAGTTATATCCCGGCCATGACCACCAATACCATCCGGATCAACGGGACCTTCGATTATAATACGGCCAACCTGGCTTTAATGGTGGCCAGCGGTCACCGGCTCCAGGAGATGAACGTCAAATCGACTGACCTTTTAAAGAAGTGGTGGGAAGGCATTTCCGATTTTACTTTCCCTATTACGGTCAACGGAACGGCAAACTTTGCTTCCCCTGACGGCAAAATGGTCGTAGTCCCTTTTGAGGCTACTTTTCCCCCAAAAAAATAAACTTCCCTTCGGATAAAAAAGGGGCCGGATGGATTAAGCCTCCGGCCCCTTTTTCACCAATAGGATCATCTGGGATCATCATCGGTAAATTTACCCTCTGGGAGGAACAATGGTAACAAAAAAGGATCGTTTCGCCGGGTATTTCTCTAAGCATGAAACCTTAACCGCCTCGGAACGGCTCCGGTTTCAAAACAGAAAATTAAAGCAAATTGTCACCTATGCTTATGAAAAGGCACCGGCGATCAGGAAAAAGCTAGACAAGGCCAAGTTGAAACCTGGCGATATCCGGTCGGTTAAGGATCTGGAGAAACTGGCTATAACCGAAAAAGCCGATTTAGTGGGCATGCAAAAAAAGACCCCCCCTTTCGGCGGCTTCCTGGGTGTGAATCCGGAAGGACTCAGACGCATTTTTGTTTCTCCCGGACCCATCTATGAGCCTGGGGAAATGGATTATGAAGATACCCGCTGGGCCCAAGGATTATATGCCGGAGGATTCCGGGCCGGGGACATCTGTCAGGTTACCTTTAGCTTTCATCTGGTCCCCTTCGCCTTTATGCTGGATTCGTCCTTAAAAATGCTGGGCTGCCGTAGTATCCCGGCCGGGGTGGGCAATACGGAAATCCAGGTGCAAATCATGAAAGATCTGAAGGTCAGTGGATTTTTAGGCACCCCCAGCTTTCTCTTCTCGCTTATTCAAAAAGCTAAAGAATTGGGTTTTAATCCCAAAAAAGACTTGGCCTTAAAGGTGGCCTTTGTGGCCGCCGAGATGCTTCCCGAATCGCTGCGAGACAACCTGGAATCCGAAATGGGCCTGATCGTCCGCCAAAGTTATGGAACGGCCGACATCGGCAGTCTGGGCTTTGAGTGTATCGAGAAAAACGGCATGCACTTTCCGGATGATTGTATAGTGGAAATCGTTGACCCTCAAACCGGCCGACAATTAGGCCCGGGAGAAGTCGGAGAGGTGGTCGGGACCTGTTTTAATCCTGTCTATCCATTAATCCGCTTCGGTACGGGAGACCTTTCTTATATTAGTGATGAACCCTGCCCTTGCGGCCGCACTTCTCCCCGATTGATAAAAATCCTCGGACGGGTGGATCAGGTGACCAAAGTCAAAGGAATGTTTATCCATCCGGGATTGGTCGATTCCGTAGCTGCCAAATTTCCGGAAATCTGTGCCTGTCAGGTCGTCGTAACTCGTGAAGGACATCAGGATAAGATGACTTTTCGAGCTGAACTGTCCCAACCCTCCCGTGATCCCCACCATTTATCCGAGGCTGTTAAAAAGGTCATTCAAGAGATCCTCCGCATCCGGGGAGAGGTTCAACTTCTGTCTAAGGGATCTTTCCCGCCGGGAATAAAAAAGATAGAGGATAAACGGACCTGGGATTAACCTTCATTACTCGTTCACCTTTTCCTAAAAATTAACAAAGTCCCTAAAGTTAGGCCCCACTCTAACGGGGCCATTTTTCTTTCTTTCTTGACAACCGTCCGGGCGAACAGTAAATTATAAAGTATTCTTGAAATGAAGTTAGACCTTTTAGCCGAAGAAGAGGCCAAACACACGTATCAGTATGTTCGCATCCGAAAACGCCCTTTCCGGATGCGAACATACAGCTACTGGCTACTCTCCGTGGCCAGAAACCTCGGTCGATTTCATCGACCTTAACAGGAGATCGGCGGAGCCGATCGGGCTTGAAAAAGGGGTTTCTGGCCAGAGTCGCAAGTCAGAATCCAGGTGTTTTCATCCGGAAATTCGAATTTCCGGATGAAAACCAGTTAGAGTCCACTTATGATGATAACCTTTTAGAATGATTTGGCCGATGAGTGCAGACCTTTCAGAAGATTCCTGGAATACCCTCACCGAGGAGAAAGAATTTGAGATCACCCCGTACACAAAAGGCGAGGTGGTTCAATATGACCCTCTTCAGAGGTATCTTTATGAAATAAATCGATATCCTCTCCTGACCCCTGAAGACGAGAAGGCCCTTTTAGTCAAATATCATCAAGCCCCCGAACCCGAGTTGGCCTACGAGCTGATCACCGCTAATCTGCGTCTGGTTGTCAAAATAGCCATGGAATTTCAGCGTTATTGGATGCAGAATTTGTTGGATCTGATTCAGGAGGGGAATATCGGTCTGATGCAGGCCATTAACAAATTCGATCCTTTTCGAGGGATCAAGTTTTCCTATTATGCTTCTTTTTGGATTAAGGCCTACATCCTAAAATTTATCATGGATAACTGGAAGCTGGTTAAAATCGGAACCACCCAGGCCCAACGAAAACTTTTCTATAACTTGAAAAAAGAAAAAGGACGACTCCTGGCCTTAGGAATCGATCCGGCACCCAAACTCCTCTCGGAGACCTTTGAGGTCAGCGAAAAAGAAATTATCGAAATGGACCAAAGGCTGGGTGAATGGGAACTCTCCTTGGATGCTCCCATCAGCGAGAATTCTTCCGAAGATCATAAGTCTTTTTTGCCTTCCAAAGAGGCTTCGCCGGAAACGGTATTGGGAGAACTGGAATTAAAAGACCTTTTAAAGACCAAGCTCGATATCTTTCGAAAAGGACTCAGTCAGCGGGAATTAGTTATTTTTGAAAAACGGATACTGGCGGAAGATCCTCTGACCTTACAGGATTTAGGGGCTCAATTCGGTGTCTCCCGGGAAAGGATCCGTCAATTGGAAGAAAAGGTCTTAAAGAAGGTTAAAGTCTATCTGGAAAAAGAACTCCCGGATGTTAAACCAAACTATTTAGAGGGATTCTCCTGAGTAAGGATCGTTTGAGATAAATGGGCAGATCAGAGAAGAAGGCGCGCGCGCAGGCCTATTGGCCTTTCTCGATCCCCTTCCATTCTGTCGCCATACCCTCACTCAAAGAAAAACGACTCAGGCTGGTAAGTACCTAAGAAAAGAATCCTTAAAAAGGTCCTCAACTTTATTTATGAAAAGGCCTTCATCCCCACATTTTCTCCTGCTAATCGCACTTGCTTTTTTACTGGTGGTTAATGGGTCCGGCTGCCAAGGGAAATGGGCGCTAACCTCTGCTGAAGTTTTGGACCGTAGGAGCCCCTCTCCCAGAGATGCCTCCAAACCGGCTGACAAGCAAGCCTCAGCCTATTATCATTATATCTTGAGCAACCTCTACTTTCAGGAGGATAATGATCCCCAGGCTATTGAGGAACTGCAGAAGGCCTTGACCTTGAACCCGGACTCTTCTTTCTTGGAATTATCTTTAGGGCGTCTTTATTTAAAGTCTTCCAACCCAACCAAGGCCATAGAACATGCCAAGAAGGCCATTGATCTCAATCCAAAGCATCAGGAAGCCTATTCTCTTTTGGCGGAAATATATATTTCCCAGCAAAAATGGGAAGAGGCCATCCAGGTCTACCAAACCCTTTCCAACCTCAACCCTCGAGATGAAGATGTCCTTTTTAATCTGGGCATCCTTTACCTCCAGATTAAGAAGGTGCAGTTATCTCTAGACTCCTTCCATAAATTAATTAAATTAAATCCCAAATCGGAAAAGGGGCTTTTCTTCCTGGGCCGGGTCTATTTGGATCAGAAACAATATGACCGTTCGAGGATCTTTTTCCAGGAAACGATCAAAATTAGTCCTTACCATCTTAATGCCTACCTGGGACTGGGACAGGTCTATGAATGGACCAACCAGCCCAAACAAGCCTTGGCCATGTACCAGAAAGCCCTCCAGATAAATCCTAAAAATCTGGAGGCCCAGGAAAGAGCCGGGGATCAGTTGTTAAAGTTGGGGAAGGTCGAACAAGGGCGTGAAATCCTGGAAACGCTGAAGAAGAATTCCAACCAGGATCCGGAGGTCCGGTTTCGGATTGGGGTTATTTATCTGGATAACAAACAATACCATCTATCCCAAGAAGAATTTGAAGCCCTTTTAAAAGAACGTCCCAACAGTGATAAAATTAAATATTTCTTAGCCTCAACTCTGGTTGAACAAAAAACATATAAGCGGGCAGAGGAAATACTCAAATCAATTCCCGAACAATCGGAATACGCCCCCCAAGTCCTCCTGTTGGAAGCCTATATCTTAGAAAAAGAGAAAAAATATTCTGAGGCTATTCAACTCCTGAAAAAAGCCTTGATTATCGCCCCAAAAAAAATCGAACTCTATCTGAATCTAGCCGCACTTTACGAACAGACCAACGACCTTCCAGCAAGCAAAAAGGTCCTTCAGGAAGGTTTGGAAATTGATCCGGACCAGGCGGAACTCTATTTCCGTCTGGGGGTTCTGGCGGACAAACTTGGTCAGAAAAGAGAAACCATCCAATATTTAAAATCGGCCATAAAAAAAGACCCCTTTCATGTTATGGCCTTAAATTACCTGGGATACACCTATGCAGACCGGGGGATCAACCTGGATGAAGCCGAGGATTTGATTAAACGGGCTTTAAAATTCCGCTTCAATGACGGGTATATCATCGATAGCTTGGGATGGGTCTACTATAAAAAGAAAAAGTACGACGAGGCCTTGGTGGAACTGGAAAAGGCCTGGAAACTGGCTCCCAATGATCAGGTGATCGGAGAACACTTAGGGGATGTCTATGTTAAAAAAGGGTTCTGGGATAAGGCTTTAAAAACCTATCGCCGGATTTTAGAGGTTCACCCCAACGCCAAAGAAAAAGAGACCATCCTAAAAAAGATCAAAGAAGTCCAACAGAAAATGGAAGAAGAAAAGGCAGGAGGAGAACATCAGAGCCTTTACTAAACTACTGGGGATTACTTTGGGAGCGCTCTGTTTTCTCTCCTTTCCTCTTTTTGCGGCCATTGAACGTCCGGCCCTTCCTGATCAAACCCTTCCTGGGGGAAAAGGGGAGCTAAGCTTTCAATCCTTACTCGATCGCTTGTCGATCCTGAATGAACCCGTCTCTCGAGAGGGCACGGGGCGTTTGACCGCCCGAGCACCGGGGGAATACTACCGGTTTCAGTTTCGCCTAATCGCCAGGGGGCCGGAGGCCCTTCGTCTGGAACTATTCGACCTCTTCGGGCGTCCGGTCCTTTATCTCATTTCTTATCTGGGAGAAACCCGTATCTTTTCCCTGGCCCAAAACAAGGAAATCCCTCTAAGGCAATCGCTGCCCGGTCCGTGGTCTCCCGTCTCTCAGATGCCCATAATCGAAATAATGAAATTGTTCTGGGGCCGGGTCCCTCTCTTCCCTTCTGAGTCTTATCAAATCAAAACAGGAGAGGAAAGAGGAAAAGAATTTATTAAAATCCTCTTTGAGGGTCCGATGCACCAGGAACTGTGGATAACTCCCTATCCTTTTTCCTTAACCAAGTCGCGGATCAAGAACCAAAAAAATGAGGGGGAACTGGAAATTTTGTTTACCGACTTTTCCTCCATTGCCGGCAGCCAAATCCCGCTGCAAATGGAAATTAAAGAGGGGCAAAGCGAGAATGTCTTGACCCTCCGCTATGAGACTCTGATCCTTCGACCGGATATTCCTGAGGATACGTTTAAAATCCCGGATCTGCCCCCATCACCACCGGCCGATAATTCCTGATCACTTTCCTGGTGACAGTTTAGAAACGATACCCCTTACTTTTTTTACCGAGATTGAATGCTAAATGATTGGCCGATATCGGCCGTTTAATCCACTATCAACAATCAAATTTTTTTTGATCCATGCGATTCTGGATAGCCCCCCATCTGGCTTTCTTGGTTCAATGGTTACGGATTCTTGGAATCGATATCCAAGTCTGGGATAAAACAGTGTCCCTGGGGACCAAGGAAGAAACCGTTGTTCAATGGGCCCCCTATCCCCTGCCTCTAGAAGACATCAGGGTCCCCCAAATCACCTTATATGCCTCCAGCCGGGAAGCCCTTTTAAGAGAATTTCTTGAGGTCTCCGGTATCCAAATTAGCCCGGCAAACCTATTCAAACGATGTCTTCGCTGCAACACTTCCCTTATCTCCTTGGACCAGGATGAAGCCCGAGAGAAATGGCCGGCCCTGCCCCCTTATGTCTATCAGACGCAGAAACGGTTTAACTGGTGTGAGTATTGCCGGCAGCTTTTCTGGTCCGGCACCCATGTGCGGAATATGATCCGGACCTTGGAGGAGTGGGGGATTATTTGACTTTAAAAACAAGGCCGACCCTCTTATAATCATCCCCCGCCTTTCAATTGGTCTTGTCTCTCCTTTCCCTTTTATTTATCCTTTTCCCAATCCAAAGCTTTATACCGAAAGGTCCAGAAAGGTAATCGAAGATGACCTAAAAGATGTTCCTAAAAAATGTGATGATCTGTTTCGTTTTACTCCAAGTCTTTCTAACCGGAGAAGTCAGGGCGGAAACGATGACCAATGAGGATGTCCTTAAACTTATCGCCGCCGGGGTAGTGGAGAGCAGCCATGCCCGGACTTTTTTCTTAGCCCATATTGGCCCCGCCGTCCACACTGATCGACTGACCGGTGATATTCCTGGCCTCTGCGGACACCAGGAAGGCCACCAGGCCGGCGATATCTTCTCCCTCCTGGGGCCGTCCCAAAGGGGTGACCGATTTCACCCGGGCCTCGAAGATCTCTTTGGGGGTTTTATCAGCCAGGGTGGGGAATTTCTCTTTGAGCCAGAAGGCCATTTTTTCCCACATGGGGGTCCAGACATATCCCGGGCAGACGGCATTGACCGTGATCCCATATCGTCCGAGTTCTTTGGCCATCACCTGAGTCAGACCGATGACCCCGAATTTAGAGGCGCAATAGCCGCCGATGAATTCTTCCCCTTCCTTTCCCCCGATAGAGGATATATTGACAATCCGTCCGGTTTTCCGGGAAATCATTTTTTTAGCCGCTTCCCGCGAGCATAAGAACGTTCCTTTCAAGTTGACGTTCATGGAACTTTCCCAATCCTCGACGGTATGATCGATGATCAAACCTGTTGTGCCGATGCCGGCATTATTGACCAGTATATCAACCCGTTCAAAGGTATCCAGGGTTGCCTGGATCATCCGCTCTACCTCTTTCTCATCGGCAACATCCATGGGCAAGACGATTCCCTGCCCACCCCGACCAATGATTTCCCGGAGCAGGTCTTGAAGGGCCTCCCCGTTCAGGTCTACAGCGACTATAATGGCCCCTTCTCTGGAAAGTCGAAGGGTGATGGCCCGCCCGATTCCACTGGCGGCTCCGGTGATTACGGCTACCTGACCATCAAGATGATACATAGCTGTTCTCCTTTTTGGTTAAGTCCTTTGGGAAGCCCGAGGAGTTTATGGGAGCGGACGGGATTGCACACAGAGTGGGGGCCTTGGATCGTATAGCCTAAAACCAATCGTCTCCCCTATTACTTCAATCACAGACCGGAATTCGTATAGACCCTCTTATTGTGCGCAATCCCGAGGATCACCCTTGATTTTTTCAATGGCATGGGGAATGGCCGGCAGGATGACCGGCAGCATCTCTTGAATAGCCTTAAGGCTGCCTGGGAGGTTGACGATTAACGTTTCCCCACGGATTCCCGCCTTGGCCCTGGAGAGTTGGGCAAAAGGGGTGTGCTTGAGTCCTTCCAGACGCATGGCCTCGGCCATGCCCGGAATTTCCCTCTCAATCACCCTTCCGGTGGCTTCAGGAGTGAGGTCCCGGGGGCTTAAACCCGTTCCCCCGGTGGTCAAAATAAGATCCAGTTTCTTCTGATCGCTCCATTCGACCAACACATCGATGATGGCCGGAATTTCATCCGGCACGATGGCCGTCAGTTGGATATGAAAGAGATCTGGCGGAAGCAGTGACTGGATCTGAGGCCCCCCCTGATCGGCCCGCAATCCCTGCGATCCTTTGTCACTGATGGTCAGGATACCGACTATAAATTTGGTCATGGGGTCATTGAGTAAAGGGTCAATAGTCAGTGAGTCCTTGTCAACATTACCTAATGACTTAATAGCCAATCCATATTAAGAGTTATTCTTCCAAGGCTGCCTTGGCCTCTTGGGTTAACTTTTCACTCAAATAGGCCGGGATTTCTTCATAATGGGAGAACTCGGAAATAAACGATCCCCTGCCCTGGGTCATGGCCGTTAAATCCGGGGCATACTTAGCCACTTCGGCCATGGGGACGTAGGCTTGAATAACCTGATAATTCCCTTTGGAATCCATGCCCAGGACTTTTCCGCGGCGGCTGTTCAAATCGCCGATGACATCCCCCATATAATCGTCCGGAACGGTTACGCTGACTTTGACGATCGGTTCCAGCAAAACGGGCTGGGCTTGTTGAACCGCCTTCTTAAAGGCCATGGATGCGGCGATCTTAAAGGCCATTTCCGAAGAATCCACTTCATGGGATTTTCCGTCATAGAAGCGTATCTTAAAATCGACCACCGGATAACCGGCCACCACCCCGGTCTGCATGGCCTCGGTAATCCCCTTCTCTACCGCCGGAACAAAGTTGCGGGGCACATTCATGCCCACCAGGGCATCTTGAAATTCAAATCCTTTACCCCGCTCCAAGGGGGAGATATCGATATGGACCTCGGCAAACTGTCCCCGGCCTCCGGTCTGTTTCTTATGGCGATAGATGATGCCTTTGGCGGCCTGGCGGATAGTTTCCAGATAAGGGATCTTCGGGGCCTTCAGGTTGACTTCCACCCCGAATTTTCTCTTTAATTTTTCGATAGTGGTTTCGATATGGACCTGCCCCATGCCCGAGAGGATGATCTCCTTGGTCTGGGAATCCCGATCTAGACGTAAGGTCGGATCTTCTTCCATCAGGCGGCTGAGGGAAGAAAAGACCTTATCTTCTTCTCCTTTATTCTTGGCCTCCACGGCATACGAAATAACGGTCGTCGGGGGAGGAGAAAAGGAAAAGAGGACCGGATCTTTCTCGTCGGTTAGCGAATCTCCGGTAACGGTTTCTTTCAATTTGGCTACCGCCAGGATATTGCCGGGATAGCCTACAGGAATCGGCTTCTGGGCCTTTCCTTCCAGGACAAACAATTGTCCGAAACGTTCTTTGGCCCCTTTATTGACATTGTAAAAACCGGAATCGGCGGTGACTTGTCCTGAAAAAATGCGAAAAATGGTCAATCGGCCGGCATAGGGATCGGCCAGGGTTTTAAAGGCCAGAGCGGCAAAAGAGGTATCCGGAGAAGGCTCTTTGGCCTTTTCCAATTTGGTTTTAGGATCCTGCCCGCTCCGAGAACCGCGATCCAAGGGAGAAGGCAAGGCCGCATTGATCGCCTCCAAAAGGAGATCGACCCCCATATTTTTTAAAGCGGCTCCGCAAAAAATCGGGGTAAAGGTCCGATTCAAAACACCTTGTCGAAAACCGGTATTCAGCTCTTCGGCGGTCAGGGATTGACCATCCAAAAACTTTTCAATCAGGGCATCATCCGATTCGGCTAAATGTTCAATCAGGGCCTCACGGGCCGACTGGACATCATCCGCCATATCCGCCGGGATGGACACCTCTTTCCCCTCACCGAGGCCTCCCCCATATTCAAAAGCCTTGTTCTTCAAAAGGGAAACAACCCCTTTGAAGGTCTCACCGCTGCCGATGGGCAGGGCCATTGGTACGGCCCTGGTCTTCAAAAGTTTTTGGATGGAATTCAAGGCTCCCTGGAAATCGGCCCGTTCCCGATCCAGTTTATTGATAAAAATCAGACAGGGAATGTTATATTGTTCGGCAGCCTGCCAAATACGTTCCGTCTGAAACTTGACCCCATCTATGGCGTCGACCACCACCACCAATCCATCTAAGACCTGCAGGCAGGCGAAGGTGTCGGCGATAAAATTTTCATCTCCTGGTGTATCGGCGAAAAAAACCTTGTGCTTTTTCCAGTCGTAATGGTGGAAGGACGTATTAATGGTCAGATGTCTTTTTAATTCTTCCTGTTCATAATCGAGGATCGAGGTGCCATCATCCACCCGTCCCATCCGGTCGGTGGCTTTAGTGGTATATAATAGGGCTTCCCCTAAAGAAGTTTTTCCCGCTCCGCTGTGGGCGACAAGTCCGATGGTTCTGGTTTTTTCAAGATTTTTTTCCATACTTCTTCCTTTCACCTTGCTGACAAATGATGGTTTTAATACCTTAAAAAGTCAACAAAAGTCAAGAGATTTGACGGCCTGTATCTTACACAGAAAGCCCTTTCAGGATGGATTAAAAAAACGGAATTATTTTTTCTTGACAACCTTTCCATTCCTAACTATTTGTTAATACAGACGGATCATTGTGGAAAGGACCGGCCGGACTCGCGTTGACCACCTTTATACCAGAGAACCCTATTAGGTCATTTAAAAACCAGCTCAAAGCTCAAAGCGCAAAGCTCAAAGAACTCCCCAATATTCTTTACTTTTCAGCTTTCAGCTTTAACTTTTCAACTTCATAATGGAAGCCATGATCCTGGCGGCCGGAGAGGGAACCCGTCTCCTGCCCCTGACCCGTTACAAACCCAAGCCCCTTTTCCCAATCCTGAACCAGCCTCTCCTCCAGGTTACCTTCGATTACCTGAGCGGCTTTGATCTTCGCCGGGCAATCCTCAACACCCATCATTTGGCCCCTCAGATCGAGGACTTTATTCAAACCCTAAAAGGAAGTCAGACCTTTGAAATAGCCACCTCTTTTGAACCCACCATACTGGGAACCGGTGGAGGAATCGGCCAAACACGCGCCTTTTGGAAAGATGCCTCCTTCCTGGTCATGAATGGCGATATCGTAACCGACATTGATTTATCCCAGGCCTTTGATTTTCATCGCCGTCACCAAGGTCCGGTTACCTTGATCGTCCAGGATTATGCCGAATTTAACCAAATAGCCGTAGATCAAGAGGGACGGATCCGTGACTTTCGTTTAGAAAAAGGAAACGGTTGGGCCTTTACCGGAATCCATATTCTCGACCAAAGGATTTTCGATCATCTACCTTCAACGGGCTATTATGATATTATACCCATCTATCAACAGATGATTCAAAAGGGGATTCCTCTTTGGGCCTATATCAGTCAGGATCATTATTGGCGTGATATCGGAACTCCCCAGTCTTACCTGAAGATCCATGAAGAATTGTTGACCACCCCCGCCCTCTCCACCTTTATGTTAGATCGGGGGGCGGGAGGATTTTTTATTCCTCCCGAAACCCGAATCGATAAAGGAGCGGAGATTTCCGGATGGGCCTGTCTGGGAAAAGGATGCCGGTTGAGGGAGGGGTGCCGCATTCACAACTCGGTGCTTGGGGAAAACGTGGTGGTGGAGCCGGGCGTCTTGATCTCCGATTCTCTTATCAAAAGCGGTATTACCGTCTTCCGAGACATCCGGGAAGAGGTCTTTGTTTAATTCTTCTCCTCAATCTCCCGGTAAATGGTGGGCCATGGCCGGCATCGGCAGCGGTGTGCTCATGGCCACCTTGGATGCCAGTATTGTCAATGTCTCCCTGCCGACCATGGTGGCCGCCCTCCAGACGACCTTTGCCCATATTCAGTGGGTTATTCTAGGCTATTTGTTAGTCCTTACTTCCCTGGTCCTGGGAGTCGGCCGCCTGGGGGATATGTTTTCAAAGAAGAAATTATATTTAGCCGGGTTGGCCGTTTTCTCTTTGAGTTCCCTGCTCTGCGGCTTGGCTCCAGGAGTGGGTTGGTTGATCGGGTTTCGGATCTTTCAAGGATTGGGGGCGGTCATGATGCAAGCCCTGGGGGTGGCCATTGTCACCGAGATTTTCCCCGTTTCAGAACGGGGACGGGCCTTGGGGATTATTGGGGCCGTCGTCTCTATAGGCCTTTCTTTTGGTCCGGCCCTGGGAGGAGTGCTTATTAGTCTGGCCGGATGGAGATCGATTTTTCTGGTTAATGTCCCGATAGGTTTGACGGCAGCCCTGATCATCAGCCGCCATCTTCCCCTTCTCCCTCCCCAACGGTCCGGGCAGCGTTTTGATTATATCGGAGCAACGCTCCTGATGATAACCCTCTTATCCTATGCCCTGGGCATGACTTTAAGCGAACGGTTCGGCTTCGGACACCTTGGGATACAAATCCTCTTGATCTTGGCCGCCGCTTGCTTATGCGCATTTATTGGTGCGGAATGTTATATTTCCCAGCCCATGATCGAGCTTCGGCTGTTCCGAGACCCCCTCTTCAGCTGTAATCTTTTAATGGGCTTTGCGGTCTTCATCTCCTTATCGGGTCTCTTCCTTATTCCTTTTTTCCTGGAATTGGTCAAAGGGTGTGAAACCTTGATCATGGGTTTGATTATGATGGTTGTCCCCCTGTCCATGGGTCTCTTGGCCCCTGTAGCCGGTCTCCTCTCAGACCGGTTCGGATCCCGGGGGATCAGCTTTGGGGGACTTCTATTGGCCTTTTTGGGCTATCTGGCGCTCAGCACCATTGACCAACATATCAGCCTTGGCCGGTATATCTTGTATGTAATTCCTCTGGGTTTGGGCCTTGGTCTTTTCCTGTCTCCGAATAACAGTGCTATCATGGGGGCCGTATCTCGGGAAAGGTTGGGCGTGGCCTCCGGTCTCATGACCTTATCCCGGACATTGGGCCAAACAACTGGGTTGCCCATAATGAGCACCATCTTTATCACCCTTATTCATCGTCAAGGGGGCTGGTCCCCGGGGGGAAATTTGTCCGCTATCCCGCCAAAATTGATTGTCAGCGGTCTGATCGGCACCTTCCGCCTCGCAGCGCTCCTGATCCTGATTTCCCTGGCCCTGTCCGTCATGGCCTGGTGGCTGGATAAATCTAAACGTCCGGGAGGGTCAGAAGGATGAGAACTCTGCTGGCTTTTTTAAGGGAGACGGTCACCCCGGGCATGGCCTATTCGGGCCGCCTGCGCCTCAAACCCTTGAAGGGGGACGGATCGGACCGGCGGATCTACCGCTTGTATTGCCGAAGAGGGAACATCGTCGCCGTAGTCCATCCCAAGGGCCGGCCGGGGCGTCCTTCGGAAAATGATTCCTTTGCTTATATGGCCCGGCACTTGAAAAAGAAAAAAATAAACGTCCCCCGCCTCTTCGCCTACCATCGCCGCCGCGGCTGTTTTCTGATGGAGGATTTTGGAGATCTGGATTTGGCCGCCCATATTACTGGGCATCCGGATCCTCGGCGCATTATAACCATTTATAAACCCCTCTTGGAGCACCTTTTAAACATTCAGATAAGGGGAGCCGAGGGCTTTGAGCCTCGCTTTTGTTACGATACCCCCCTGTTCGACGGCCTGTTCACCTGGCATCGCGAATCCCGCTATTTTCTGGAGTCCTTTCTGAAAGGCTATCTGGGTTATCCGGTTCAGCCGAAGGGCGTGGAGGAGGAACTGCGTCACATTGCCGGGCAGGTGGACCGGGAAAAAGTGAGGGGTTTTCTTTATCGGGACTTTCAGTCCCGCAACATCATGGTCCAAGGGGATAGCTTCGGTTTCATTGATTTTCAAGGAGGCCGATTGGGGCCGCCCCAATACGATCTGGCCTCTCTCTTAATCGACCCTTACGTTCAATTATCCTGGGAAATTCAAGAAGAATTGTTGGAGTACTATCTCAAAGGCCTATCTTTTCAAATGGTTTTCAATCACCGGCATTTTATAGATAATTATGAATTTATCGCCTTCCAGCGAAATCTGCAAATCCTGGGGGCCTTTGCTTTCCTCTCCCGGGTCAAAGGCAAGACCTATTTTGAGCAGTACATCCCGGCTGCCTTGAAGACCTTAAAAAGAAGAGCGGCCGGAAAACCTTTCCGGTCCTTTAATAAAGTAAGACGTTTAATTGAAGGGCTATAACCATTCAGGGGCGCTAGGAAGGATAAAAATTTCTTAAAGATTCAAGGGGCCAAGGGGTCTAAGATTCAGCCGCTCGGCTACGCCGAGCTTTTGAAAAAGTTCCTATTAAGGAACCGCATGAACGGCGCGGAAGAAAAACCGCTTGACCCCTTGAATCCTGGAATCCTTCAATCCTTTTTTTGTCTTAATTACTAAAACTGATGCTGGGCAGGACATCAATTTTAACTTCTTTGAGACCGGGGAGATTGCCAACCATTTGTTGGAGTTCCTGGACCAGGTCCACATCCTGAGCGTTATGGGCCTCCATAATAAGATTGACCACTCCATTGTTGGCCACGACCTGGATATCCGGTTTGAGGTTGATAAGGGTGGCCTTAACCTGTGAGGCCAGAACCAGGTCGTCGAGGATAACTTGGGATTCGGGAGTCGTACGGAAGTGTCTCAGATTAACCGTATGACAGATAATATCGGCGGCGTCATCCACCGACAATTTCTGGATATGGAGGACTAGATCATACAGACTAGGGTCGCTGGTATCGATACCGTAAAGCTGACGGCTCCATTTCAGTCGTTCTTCATCCAGTTTCTTTAGGGTTCGTATGGCCTCTTTAGCCGAGACCCTGTCTCGTTCCATAATGACCTTGATCCGGTCGTTCATATCGGCAATAATCCGGACCTTTAAGACATGAGGAATACCTTTAACGAAAAAATGTCCGGCCATCCCGTGATAGACCACATTGTCTTGCTGAAAGTGTTTCAGAATCGCCGCCTGGATATAGGCAATGTATTTTTCCCGGCCATAGGTAAACCGATCCAGGATGGAAGGGGCATTTTTAATGGTCATCAAAAGTTTAGCCTCGGGTATATTGAACTGTTCGGAGGCCTCCAGGAGGACTTCTCGGGCGATACATTCATACCCTAACCGTTGAGCTACCTTCTCGGCCACCTCTTTTCCCTGGCTGTAAGAACCTCTGGAAATAGTGATAATAGACATACGTTCTCTCTTTCACTCACTCTTAAGATGAATAAGATGATCAAAGTATAAAACAGGGTCGGAAACCGGTCAAGGAGAAAAATCCTAGGCAGATTGGATGATCCTAAAGAGAGTCTTCTTCAGATCACTGACCTGAAAGGGTTTGATCAAAGCGCCCTTAAATCCATACTGTTGATAATGATCCATGATCGGATTGTTATCATAACCGCTGCAGACGATGGCCTTGACAGTCGGATCGATTTTGAGGAGTTCCTGAAGGGTTTCCATTCCCCCCATTCCTCCCTTGACCGTTAGATCCAGTATTACGGCCTCAAAAGGCTGCCCCGTGCGCTCCTCCTGCCGGTACGTTTCTACGGCCTCATGGCCGTTCTGGGTCATTACCGCTTCATACCCCAGCCGTTTCAGGATTTCTCCGATCATTCGACGGATCATTTCTTCGTCGTCCATGATCAGGATTTTCCCTTTTTTCGGAAAGGTCGCCTGAAGAGAAGCATCTTTGGCCCAAGTCTTTATTACGGCCGGAAGATAAACCTGAAAAGTCGTTCCCTGGCCTATTCGTGTGTCAACGGTGATCACCCCGCCATGTTTTTTAATGATGGAATGACTGATCGTCAGTCCCAGCCCCATTCCTTTTTGGTCGCCCCGTTGTTTGGTGGAAAAATAGGGATCAAAAATTTTCGGCAAGACCTCTTCCTTAATGCCTCCCCCCTGATCGGTTACGCTTATTTTCACATATTGCCCCGAAGGCAAAGGCAGACCGGAGGATACGGGCAGGTCTTCATTGGCCGCCTTGACCGAAATCATCCCCCCTTCAGGCATGGCCTCCCGGGCATTTAAGACGATATTTCGAAAAACTTGGTTTAGCTGAGCCCCATCGGCCATAACCGGCCAAAGATCCGAAGAAAAGGAAAAGGCATAATCGACACTAGATCCGCTTAAGGTGAACCGGACCTGCTCTTCAAGCAGACCCGGGAGGGTGGTTAACCGGATGATCGGATCACCTCCCTGGGCAAAGGTTATAAGTTGTTTGGTTAAGTCTCGGGCCCTCCAGACCGCCTTCTCAATCTCTTCAAATGACCGGGCCGTTTCTTCATCGGGTTGAATTTCCATCAAAATCAGTTGCAGATTTCCGATGACGGCGGAGAGGAGATTGTTAAAATCATGAGCGATTCCCCCGGCCAGGATCCCGGTGGACTCCAGCTTACTGAGTACCAGGCGTTCATCCTCCATCCGCTTCCGCTCGGTTATATCCATGATGTTCCCAAAAATCCGTATCGTTTTCCCGGATTGGCGTTCGGCCTGGCCGGTGGTGCGGACCCATTTTTCGATTCCCTTGGCACTGACGAACCTGAGCGAAAGATCGTATGGTTCACCTTCTTCTACGGCTTTGTAAAAGGCTTGTTCAATGGCGAGTCGATCCTCGGGGGCATAAAAGGCAATAGCCTTTTCGATGTTATTCAGGTCATAATCAAGAGGGACATCGTGTAGGCGATACACTTCTTCCGTCCACGATCCCTTCTTGGTAAGAACATCATACTCCCAACCGCCTATCTTGGAGATTTCCTGGGTTTGCTTTAGAAAGGCTTCGCTTCGACGTAAGGCTTCTTCGACCTGTTTTCGTAAAGTAATATCCCGGGCCACGCAGATTATCCCGACGATCTTTTCTTCCCGAATTAAGGGCGATCCGCTGATCTCCCCGTACTTTGTTATCCCCTCCTTAGTCCTAAACTCATAAATGGTGGAAGCAATACTTTCCCCGGCGAGGATTCGACGAATATCTTTGGCGGCCAGTTCACTATAGAGAGGAGTAAAAAGAGGGAGTTCATAAAGATGTTTCTCCAGTAGCTCTTCCGGTTTGTACCCTAAGGCCTTCTCAATGGAAGGGGAAACCATACGAAAGACCAGGTCAAGATCCAGGGATATAATCACATCGTCAATATTTTCAAAATGGGATCGGTATCGCTCTTCGCTCTCCCGGAGCACCGCTTCGGCCTGTTGACGCTCGGTGACCTCAACCCAAAGCCTCTCGTTGGCCTCTTGCAGTTCAACGGTCCGCTCTTCCACCCTCCGTTCCAATTCGGTATAGGCTTCTTCTAGGGACCTTTCCTTTTCTATCAAGGCCTCGGTTTTTTCCAAGAGGGCCTCATTTTGGGCAACTAATTTCATTCTATTTTTTTTCAAAAGACCGGAGGTATAGGACGAAACATAAGCAATAGTAAACAGCAAGCCAAACAAAACCAGGCAGATGATCAGTTGTTCACGCAAAGGAAAATGGAAGGAGGGGATGAGGCCATGGTGCGAAAGAAACCCGTAATGTTCGGCGGCAACCAAAAGAGAAAAAGCAAGGGAGCTGAAAATGGCCAAAATATAGGGTATTCCTCTTGGGGCGAAGACCCCTACGTAGGTAATCAGGGCGGCGTAGAGAGGAGTCAGATAAGTGGCTTCAATGCCGCCCAAGAAGTGAATGACTGCCGTGTAGCCGATAGCCTCCAGGAGGCTATGGAGAAGGGAAATGAAATTTAAAACGGCGATCTTTGTGGTCTTTTTTAACAGCCAAAGGATAGGCGGGTCGATTAAGATGATGGCCAGTACGGTCCAGGAAATACCGATGAAATGGTTCGCCTGAATAATACCGGTGAGAAAGGCGGCTAAAGCAATCAGCCATAGGGCGACGGTGGCCAGGCAACTGACCACGGAGGCCTGATAATGTCTCTTATAAAGAAGCCTGGCAAAATCGGCAGTTGGCCCGGGTACGGAATGGTCGGCCGCCTCTGACATATATACCTCAGGAGAGTCCGCTGTCGCTATTCTACTATTTGAGGTGATATTTTATCCTGCCGGAAACATGGCGTAAAGTCTTGAGATATGCAATTTTTTGGATAACTTCCGGGAAAATAGGGATAAGATATTGTCTCTTCCGAAATACCTTATTCTTTGTTTCCGTTGGGTTGCTCTAGGCATAGCCTCCTGATATCGTCCCTTCCCAACAGGACCATGGCCAGAATGATTGCCCCCAAAGCGGGCAGGACAATGGGGAATTTCAGGTATTCTAAAGGAAGGTTTTCATAAAGTCCATACATCCCGAAACCAATAAAGATTAAGGCGGCGATCCATTTGATCGCTCTCTCCGGGATCGTTTTCCCTAGAACGATGCCTATACCGATCCCGATGGCATCGGCTATGAGCATTCCGGCGGTTGTCCCGGTCAGCACCGGCAGGATCGATTGATATTTAGCCGCTAAGGAGATGGTGGCCAGTTGGGTCTTGTCCCCCATTTCAACCAGAAAAAAAGCCACTGCTACGGTCCAAAAGGGGCTGAAATGGAACCGTTTGTCCTCTCCCTTTAACTCGTCTCCGCGAATAGTCCAAAGGCCGAATATAATAAAAGAAACCGATGCGGTAATCTGTATGGTTTGCAGGGGAATGAGATGGGTCAAATAATTGCCCACTAAAACGGCCAGGAAATGATTGGCGGTCGTGGCGGCAAAGACTCCCCACATGACCACCGAGGCTTTAAAGCGGCAGGCCAGGGCCATGGCCAGCAACTGGGTCTTGTCCCCCATTTCGGCCAAAACGACGAATCCCAGGGAAAATAAAAAAACGGTCATCTATATACCCTTTGAGTAAAAAAAAACGAGACATTAGCATGACGTTGTCACACTAAAGGTCTCGCTAATTGGTCTCCCCCAACGACAAGGCCAGGGTTTCCCCGGTATGTTGACCTTGTCTTTTTAACTACTCCCCTTTAGAATAGGCTTAGATTAATTTATGGTCGACTCGAAGTCAAGGGGATTTTTGGTGTTCCTTTTTTGAAATATAAGGCCAGCGATTTCAATTCCGGATATCACCCTATTGATTATCTACCCAAAAAAATTGACAATAATCAAACGATCAAGTAATTTAATAAAAAATTTTGAATCGTTAAGCTAAAGAAAGCCAAATGAAAACTGACCCAGCCAATAACCAAAAAAACCCAAAGAGCCCAAGCGGTATCTTGGCTTTATCCCTGGGGGCATTGGGGGTGGTCTATGGAGACATCGGGACCAGTCCCCTTTATGCTGTTCGGGAATGCTTCCATGGTCAACATGCCATCGCCCTCAACCAGACCAATATCCTGGGGGTTCTTTCATTAGTATTCTGGTCTCTTACCGTAGTGATCACCGTAAAATATGTGGGCTTCATCATGAAGGCCGATAACCGGGGAGAAGGGGGTATTTTCGCCCTGCTGGCCTTATTACTGGGGGTAAAAGAACGGATGTCCTCTAGGAAACGAGGCTGGGTTGTTCTGGCTGCCGTATTTGGAGCGACACTCCTCTATGGAGACGGCATTATCACACCGGCCATTTCGGTATTATCAGCAATTGAGGGCCTGGAAGTGGCTACGGCAGCTACCAAACCTTTTATTGTCCCCTTGACCTGCCTCATTCTGTTCGGGCTTTTTTTTTTACAGAAACACGGAACAGAGCACATCGGACGCCTCTTTGGGCCGATCATGGTTATTTGGTTCGGAATCATCGGCTTGCTGGGACTGATTTCGGTCATCCAAGTCCCATTGGTCCTAAAGGCCCTGAACCCCTGGTATGCCATCCATTTTTTCCTGATCAACCATTGGCATGGTTTTATTGTCCTGGGATCGGTGGTCCTCTGTATCACCGGTGGCGAGGCCCTTTATGCCGATATGGGTCACTTCAACCCCAAGGCCATCAGACTTTCCTGGATGGTATTGGTCTATCCGGCATTAATTTTAAATTATTACGGTCAAGGGGCCGTACTTCTCACCACTCCTCAAGCAGCCTTCCATCCCTTTTATGCTTTAGCTCCCCGGATACTGCTCTATCCACTGGTTATCCTGTCTACCATAGCGACGATTATCGCCTCACAAGCCATGATCTCAGGGGTATATTCTCTTAGCCAACAGGCCATCCAACTTGGCTACCTTCCCCGGCTGCGCATTATCCATACCTCGGCCCATACCAAGGGGCAAATCTACATGCCGGGAGTGAATTGGGCCCTGATGGTTGGATGTCTCGGTCTGGTCCTGGCCTTTCGGGAATCCAGCCGTCTGGCCGGGGCCTACGGAATCGCGGTAACGGCCACCATGGGAATTACCTCGATTATCTATTTCTTTGTTGTGACGAGGCACTGGAATTGGTCTTTGGTCAAAGCCCTCCCTCTGGTCAGTCTGTTCCTTTTATTTGATTTAAGTTTTTTCGGGGCCAACTTGTTTAAAATCATCGACGGCGGCTGGTTTACTCTTGGGGTGGCCACGATCCTGGCTATATCCATGACCACGTGGAAAGAAGGAAGAAAAGTCTTGGGCCGGGCCATCAGTTCCTTCCGAATGCCGGTGGATCTATTTCTGTCCGATGTGGCCCGGGTTACCCCGCACCGTATCCCCGGAACCGCTGTTTTCATGTCCGTTTCTCCAGAGGGGATTCCCGGGGCCTTAATGCATCATTATAAATTGAATAAAGTGCTGCATAAGACGGTAGTCATATTGTCCGTCTTGGTGGAAGAGATCCCCAGAGTAGCCCCACGAGATCGTCTGAAATTGGAAGATTTGGGAGAGGGTTTTTATCGTTTGACGGCCCGTTACGGTTTTATGGAAACCCCCAATGTTCCCGAACTTATGCGGCAGGCCAAGGATTTTGGGCTGAAGACGGAACCCATGGCCACCACCTATATATTAGGGCGGGAAACCCTCTTGATGACCGGCAAGTCAGGCATGAGCCCATGGAGGAAAGTCTTGTTTTCCATGATGTCCCGAAATGCCATGAATCCGACCAACTTCTTTAAATTGCCTCCCAATCAGGTCATCGAAATCGGCGCTCAGATAGAGGTTTGAGTTTCTTCGGCTCAGGGATGCCGAGTACACCGGAAATCAATGTGTAACCTTCCAACGTGTTTGCCTTAAGCCGAGGATTCCCCCG
>Ga0233425_10004595_pt1 | contig 22924 bp, 15 predicted proteins | sample Watercolumn_Towu_2_FD_181712 | JGI IMG/M metagenome (GOLD analysis project Ga0233425, IMG submission 181712) | Freshwater microbial communities from Lake Towuti, South Sulawesi, Indonesia - Watercolumn_Towuti2014_140_MG | ecosystem: Environmental > Aquatic > Freshwater > Lake | place... | reverse complement strand
CGGTTATTCGCTCATCATCATCCCCGAAGACATGGGCAGCGGCTTGTCGCCGGCAATGGCGGCGAGCTTGAAACGCTACGTTGCCGGCGGCGGCAAGCTGCTCGTCATCGCGACGCCGCTAATGACCGCGCGCCGCGACCTCACGGACGAGAAGGACCTCACGCGCGAGTTCTGTGGCGTGGAGATCACCGGGCCGGGCTTGGCCGGCTACGTCGCGACGGAGAGCGGCGGGAAGTTCTGGTCGGGCAGCGTCAAGTCCGTGCGGCTGTGCGGCGCGGAGGTGGCGTTGAAGCGCGGCACGACGGGCGAGCCGTTGCTGGTTAGGAACGGCGGCGTTCATTTCGTCACGACCGGTTGCAGTGAAGATGCAGCGCCCTTCCTCGCCCAGACCGCACAAAGTCTGCTCCGCCTGCCCGTCACGCTCGCTGACAACTCCGGCCTGCGCATCCTCGAAGGCGTCGTGAAGGACGGCAAAGCCTGTTTCACGCTTTGGGGCACCGGCAAAGCCAGGCTGCGACTCGACGCCCACGCGCTTGGCCTCGGCTCAGCGACGCTCCGCGCTAAAGACGCCGTCACCGGCACGACATTGGGCGATTTCACGAGCGAGCAACTCGCGGCGGGCGTCCCAGTGGAGATCAAGCATCCTTGCCAGCCCTTGGTCTGCGTCATTGGAGCGAAGGACGCGACCGATGCGTTTCGGGGACTCTATCCCTCCGCCGACGTTTTCGCCGGCATGAAGGAGAAGGAAAGCCTCGACGATCCCGAAGTGCCGCGCGAAGCGCTGGGCGAGCAAGCAAAGGCATCGGCTTCACCGGCGGCGGTCGCGACGCGAACCGGCCCTCGTGACAAGGCGATCGGCGTGTTGGACTACGCGAAGAAGTTCGAGGTGAAGTCCAAGCGCGACACGGAGCGGATGCTCCAGTCGCGGCTCCAGATGATTCAACAAGCCGGCCTGACGCCGGAGACAGTGGACGCGGACATTTTCCTGCCGCAGAACCGTGCCGCGCGCAACCGTTACAAGCGGCTGTTCATCCCCGGTGGCTCGGATTGGTTCACGCAGGCGGCTTATGAAGGCATGGCCGAGTATGTTCGCGACGGCGGCCTGCTCATCACGTGCTCCGGCCTCTTGCTGCTGGACGCCAACGCCAACGGTCGCGCCGATGAAAGCGAGGGTATCACTGAATATGCGAAGAATGGCTTCCTCGGCGTGCGCGCCCACGCTGGCGCGACGATGCGCCGCCTGAAGGTCCTCCAGTCGTGCCCGTTGACCGCCGACCTCGCGACGGACGGCTGGCTCACGCTCGAAACGCCTCTCAGCGGTCGTGACACTCTGAACCGTTCCGCCGAGGTCGTCATGATCTCCGACCGCACCAAGAGGGACCAACCCGATGGCGAGCAACCTTTCCTGACCTACAAGCACACCGGCCGTGGCGCGTGCGTCTATCTCGTCGGCCAGACCACGGCGACGCCGGACAAGGCTCTCGTTCTGCTCCTGAAGAACATCTGCTCGCCCGCGACGCTGGAGTGGCTCTGCGCGCCCTGAGACGCGCGGTGCTCAGCGAACGGGCAGCGGCAGAAACTTCACCTCGCCCGGCGCGAGTCTGAGTTGCTGGCCGAATGCCGAGAATGAAACCGGCTCGTTGGCGACGCACGCAAACACCGCCGCTTCATCGCCCGCCGGCGAACGCCATCGGCTGTGCAACACTGCCGGCACGTCCAGTTCGCGCGGTTTGCGGTCGTTGCCGGTGTAGAATCTGCCGCGCACCGTCGCCACATCGAGCGGCTTGGTGGCCACGCGCCGGCCAAACACCAGGAACTCCCGCGCCGGCCCGCGCCACAACTCGACATGGCCGCGCAGCAAGCGCGTCTGTGCCGCGTCAGTCGCTTTCGGATCGTAGGAGCGTGTCCAGACCGCCACACCGGGCGTCTTGCCGCAGACGAGGTTCATGCCTTGCTGGTAAAGCGTGCTGCCGCTCGCGTTGGTGGAGACCCCGCACGAATCGCCGCCGTAGCCGTGCATGAACTCGTGATAGACGTGCGTGAAGAGCGGCACGCCAATGACGCCCGCGCCGTCGCGCGGCCAGCGGCCTTGCGCGTAATCGCGGGCGTGATAGGTGTCGAGCACCGGGATGAAGAACTCACCCGGCTCCTCCATGGACCACGCGAAATTCAGGTCGCGCTTCTTTCCCTTGCGGCGGACTTCGTCGAAGATCTTGTAGAGCGCCGCCGCTGACCAGTTGCCGCCGCCGGGCGGGTGACCGTGCTTCGTCGAGTAACACGGCGGCATTCCTCCGCCAACGATCTGGTCCGCCTGCACGCAATCAATGCCGAGCCGCTGGCACTCCAACGCCGCGCCGAGCAACATCTCACGCGCCAGCGCCGTCGCCGGACAAATCTGCGCGTGCTCGCCCGTGCCCACACTCTTGTCGGGATCGGGATTGCCATATTTCTGCGGCCAGCCATCCGGACCGCAGATTGCACTCGCCGCGCCGTGCCGTTCGAACTCGGCGGTGTCATCCAGCATTTCCATATCGGGTTTCATCAGCTTGCGCAGCGTCCACTTCAATCCCGATAGAAAGACGAGTGTGTGATGGCCTTGAGCGTGCAGCGCGGCAGTGGCAGCCCCGAAATCCTTTTCGCCGCCGAATGGCGGGAAGTAGTCTGGCGCGACCCACGCGCCCTTTTTCTCCCACGACATCAGCATGAACGTCGTCGGCCCGCCGAGAAGTTCGCGCCAAGCTTCGGCTTGGGCCGGCACGGTTGGCAGCCGGTTGCCGATCTTCCTCGGCTCCACTTCGCCGCGCAGGCTGTAAGCGTAGAAGAGCGACGGCTCTGCAAGCCAGTGCGGCACATCACCGCTGGCCACGCGTTGCGCGAGCGTGCGGCGGCACCACGGTTGTTTCAGTGCCCATTGCTTGTAGATGTCCGCCGCCGTTTGCCAGTCGCCGCGCGACTGAATCGCCGGCCGGTGTGTCATCGCCAGCCGGAAGACGTTGCCACGTCTTTCGATGCCGAAGTTCTTCGTGAAGCACTGGCTGTCATAGCTCGCCGCATACAACCCGGCGGTGTCGTCGTAGTGCGCGAGGAACTGCATCGAAGCCGAGCCGGGATATGAAGCCGACGGCAGCCAGCCGATGTTGCCGGGCGACTGGATGAGGCAGCCGTCGTTGCGCGGCAACACAAGAAACTCACGCTCTGGCGACGCGCCAAGCTGCTTCGGCCACGCCAGCGCCGGGAAACGCGCGCCGGTGAGCGCGTGGCCGCTGTCGTTGCGCACGGCGATGCGGCCGAAGATGAGCGGCGAGTTTGGCTCGGTGCGGAAGCGGCACTCGACGGCAACGGCAGCGTTGGTGTGACGCGCTGTGCTGATGATGACAGAGTTACCGTCGCGCTTGACCGTGATGCCCGCAGCATCGGCCTCCGTCAACGTCGGCGCGTTGGTGAAGCTTAGTGAATAGAGCAGCGGCGTGCTTGTCTTCGTCGCGGCGAAGTCGCGGCCGGTGGCCTTGTCCACCAGCGAGACGATGGCGCCGTTGCGGTCGGGGTCGAAGCCAATGCGTGTAGCGTCGGTTTCCAGTGTGACGATGGTGGCGAGCAGCAGAATCATGGTTGGTTGGAATCGTTCGCGGGACGTTGGGTTTGAAAAAGCTGCGTGACTTCGTCGTTGCTGAGGGCGCGGTTGTAAATGAGAACTTCGTCCACGTCGCCGATCCACGGATGATGGTAAGCGCCAAAATGATGGCCGCCGATCTGGACGCTGGCTTGGCCGGACGGCAACGGTCCTGAAAAAGTGTCCGAAGCCGACAGCTTGCCATCCAGGTAGAGCTTCTGGCTGCCGCTTCGATGAGTGAATGTGAACATGTGCCAGCGGCTGTCGCGAAGGTTCTGGTTCATGTCGCGGCTGTAGAGGTTGACTTCAGTCCTGCTCCTGTTCCAAACCATCGCATGGGCACGGTTGCCCTCTTCGGGCTGTCCGTCAGCCAGCCCCAGGGAAAAAGGCCCGCCGGACTCGTCAAGCTTGCTGATCCACGTCTTCCAGTCTCTGGCATGACCCGGCTCGCTGGTCCGAATCCAGCCCGATACTGCGAATTGCTCCGATGAAAAATCCAACGGCCCCAGATCAATCCCTGCGTTGCCGTCAAAACGGTAAGCGCCGCCGGAAACGCCTTGCGTTGGCGTCGCACCGGCGATCTTGCCGTGATGACCGTGGCCGCTGACATCATTCGCATTGCCGTCCAAGGGCCAGTGCCCTACCAGTCCTTCCGCGGGCACGTTGTTGGTGCTCGTTTGTGTTCTGCTCGTTTGACAAGACAGCGCGCAACCCAACCAAACTGCCAGAAGACCAGTAAGGCCAATGCGACCGATGCTTGCTTTCGACCTGACGACGGCGGCGAGGAATGAGGTCATGTGTTTGCCTCCGACAGAACGACGCCGACAGTCTGCTGACAGCCGCGCCAAGTTTCAAGCCGAAGCTGGCAATCCGGTTGCCAGCACGGGCGGCGCGTGCTAGAGGAAATGGCGTATCGCCGATGAAAGGACGCCGCCCATGCAAGAACAGGACCCGCAGAGCCACCTCAACCGCCGGACTTTCCTGACCCGTTCCCTGGCCGCCTCCACGGGCATCGCTGCCGCGACAACTTCGCGCCAAGTGTCCGCCGAGCCGCGGCCGGTCGTGAAGCTGCTCACGCAAGCCCCCGGCTCACTGCCGAGCGGGAAGATCGGTGACTTGGAGATCAGCCGGCTCATCCTCGGCACGAACCACGTCACCTTCTTCATGCACAGCCGCGACCTGCGCTACGTAAACGATCTGTCGCGGCACTACAACACCGATGAGAAGATCATCGAGACCTTCGCCACCGCCGAGGCCAACGGCGTCACGGCGTTCATGACCCACCAGGATCCGAAGATCGCCAAGCTCTTCCGCCAGTATCGCGACCGCGGCGGCAAGCTGAAGTGGATTGTCGCGCCGTGGAGCGACGCCGAGGGGCGCGTCGCCGACCCGGCGAGCTACCGCCGCGCCGTGCCGCAACTTGTGGACAGCGGCGTGGATGCGCTCTATGTGCCGGGCATGATCACCGGGCCGCTGGTGAAGCAGGGCAAGGGCGCGCAGATTGGCGAGATGCTCGGTATCATCAAGGCTACGGGCTTGCCCGTCGGCGTTGCCTGCCACGAGCTGGTGGTCGTGCAGTTCTGCGAGAAAGAGAAGTTGCCGCTCGACTTCTACGTGAAGACGCTCCATCACCTGAAGTATCCGACCGCGCCGAAGCCCGAGGCGATGAAGACCGAGCACGCCGAGCTACCCGGCTACTGGTGCAACAACCCGGAAGAGACGGCGGAGTTCATGAAAGGCGTGGCGAAGCCGTGGATCGCCTTCAAGGTGATGGCCGCCGGCGCCATCCCGCCGCGCGACGGTTTCAACTACGCCTTCGCCAACGGCGGCGACTTCATCCTCGCAGGCATGTTCGACTTCCAAATTGCCGAGGACGCGCAGATCACGCGGAGCACCTTCGCCGCCCACAAGAACCGCGCGCGGCCGTGGCGCGGGTGAAACGGGAAAGCGAGCAAGTCATGAGCCGACGAATTCCTCACGCGGAGCGTGAGGACTACTATGGCGCAAAATCGTAGTCCTCACGCTCAACGTGAGGAAATAGCTTATGAGACCTTTCTTTGCATTTTGCCTCGCCGCGCTGGTGGCCGCTGCGGATGCACTGGCCGCCGCGCCGAAACCCAACGTCATCGTCATCCTCACCGACGACCAAGGATCGGTGGACGCCGGCTGCTACGGCGCGAAGGACCTCGCAACGCCGGCGATTGACTCGCTCGCGGCACGCGGCGTGCGGTTCACTCAGTTCTATTCCGCCGCGCCGGTCTGCTCGCCGTCGCGCGCGGGGTTGCTGACCGGGCGCTATCCGTTGCGGTGCGGCGTGCCGAACAACTGCGCGTCGCAGCGCGATGGCAAGGGCGCATTGCCGGCGGACGAGGTGACGATGGCGGAGATGTTCAAGGTCGCCGGCTACGCCACGGCGCACATCGGCAAATGGCACCTCGGCTACACGCTGGAGACGATGCCGAACGCGCAGGGGTTCGATCACTCGTTCGGACACATAGGCGGCTGCATAGACAACTGGTCGCACTTCTTCTACTGGGCCGGCCCGAACATCCACGACCTGCACCGCAACGGCACGGAGGTGTTCGCCGATGGCCGGTTCTTCGGCAGCCTGATGGTCGAGGAGGCAGCGAAGTTCATCTCGGCCAACAAGGAGCGGCCGTTCTTCATCTATTTCGCCATCAACGAGCCGCACTACCCGTATCAAGCCAACGTGAAGTGGCTGGAGCGGTTCAAGAGCCTGCCGTATCCGCGCAACCTCTACGCGGCGTTCCTGGCGACGATGGACGAGCGGATCGGCGCGCTGCTGCGTTGCGTGGACGACCTGAAACTGCGCGAGCGCACCATCGTCGTGTTCCAGTCCGACAACGGCCACTCGACCGAGGAGCGCGCGCACTTCGGCGGCGGCAGCGCGGGGCCGTATCGCGGCGCGAAGTTCAGCCTCTTCGAGGGCGGCATCCGGTTGCCGGCGATCCTCTCGTGGCCGGGCCGGCTTCCCGAAGGCGCGGTGCGCGGCCAGGCGGCGCACGCCTGCGACTGGCTGCCGACGGTGGCCGAACTGGCCGGCGTGAAGCTGCTGCGGGCGGACATTGATGGCCGGAGCCTCGTGCCCGTGCTGAAATCCGCCGACGCACCCAGCCCGCACGAGGCGCTGATCTGGCACGTCAGCGGCGGTCAGAATCCGCAATGGGCCGTGCGCGAGGGCGACTGGAAACTCATCGGCAACGCATGGGACAGCGCCGCCGCTGACAAAAAGCCGCAGCGGTTCCCGTTGTTCCTCTCCAACCTTGCCGAGGACATCGGCGAAAAGAAGAACCTCGCCGCCGAGCGGCCCGACGTCGTCGAGCGATTGCGCAAACTCCATGACGAGTGGGCGCGCCAGTGCGAGAGCCAGACAGCGAAAGAGCCAAGACCATGACAACCTTCCGTTCCCTCATCACGCTTGGCGCAATCTTCGCCGTGTGCTTGTCGGTGCCGGCCGCGGACGCGCCGAAGCCGAACATCATCTTCATCCTTGCGGACGACCTCGGCTACGGCGATCTCGGTTGTTACGGGCAGGAGAAAATCCAGACGCCCTGCCTCGACCGCATGGCGGCGGATGGGATGCGGTTCACGCAGTTTTACGCCGGCTCCACCGTCTGCGCGCCGTCGCGCTGCGTGTTGATGACCGGCCAGAACACCGGGCACTGCTGGGTGCGTGGCAACGCCGGCAAGAACAACGCGCAAGGCCAGATTTTGCGCGCGCAGGATGTCACGGTGGCCAAGGTTCTTCACGGTGCCGGCTATGCCACCGCGCTCATCGGCAAGTGGGGACTTGGTGAGCCGGACACCAGCGGTCTGCCGCGGCGGCAGGGATTCGATTACTTCTACGGCTACCTCAGCCAGTTTCACGCGCACAACTACTACCCGGCGTTTCTCTGGCGCAACGAAGCGCGCGTGCCGTTGAAGAACGAAGTGCCGCCGGGCAGCGTCGGCTACGGCGAAGCGGAGTTCGGCCAAGGCTGGGCGACGAAACGAGTCGAATACAGCCACGATCTCTTTGTCGCCGACGCGCTGAAATGGGTCGAGCAAAACCGGAGCAAGCCGTTCTTCCTCTACCTCGCCATCACGACGCCGCACGCCAACAACGAAGGCGCGCGCGGCACCGGCAATGGCCAGGAGGTGCCCGACTACGGCATCTACAAGGACAAGGACTGGGCCGAGCCGAACAAAGGCCAGGCGGCAATGATTACGCGCATGGACCACGATATCGGCCGGCTGCTGGCGAAGTTGAAACGACTCGGCCTCGACGAACGCACGCTGGTGCTTTTCAGTTCCGACAACGGCCACCACAAGGAAGGCGGCAACGACCCGGAGTTCTTCGACGCCAACGGCCCGTTGCGCGGCATGAAGCGCGACCTCTACGATGGCGGCATCCGCGTGCCGTTCATCGCGCGCTGGCCCGGCCGGATTAAAGCCGGCGTCGTCAGTGATCACGTCGGCTACTTCGGAGACTTCATGGTCACCGCCGCCGAGCTTGCGGGCGTGGAACCGCCGCCCAACCTCGACAGCGTCAGCTTCGCGCCGACGCTGCTCGGCCAACCGGAGCGGCAGAAGCGGCACGATTATCTCTACTGGGAGTTTCACGAGCGCGGCTTTGCTCAAGCCGTGCGGCTGGGTAACTGGAAAGCTGTTCGCCTCGGCACGAAGAAACCGGTGGAACTTTACGACCTCAAGAGCGACATCGGCGAAGAACACGACGTCGCCGCACAACACCCGGAGGTCGTCGTCAATGTTGAAGCGATCCTGAAATCCGCCCGCACGGATTCGGAGTTCTTCCCGATCCGAGAGTTTGCGCCGAAGAAAGCCGCCGCGAAGAAGAAGCCATGACCGCTCCGATCGAGTTCTTTCGCTGCTGCCCGAAATGCGGCCAGCCCGTGCGCCGCGTCGAATCCAACGGCATCCGGTGCCAGGCGTGCGGCTTCTTGTATCACTTCAACCCCGCGGTTGCCGTGGGTGCGTTTGTGATGAACCATGAAAGCAAGTTGCTTTGGATCCGCCGCGCGAAAGAGCCGGGCAAGGGCAAGCTGGGGCTGCCCGGCGGTTTCGTGGATGTCGGCGAGACGGCCGAGGAGGCGCTTCGCCGCGAAGTGCGCGAGGAGGTCAATCTCGAACTCAGCCCGCTGGAGTTCCTCTGCACCTGCGCCAACCAATATGATTATGGCGGTGTCACCTATCCGGTGCTCGACATCTTCTACACCGCCAGTCCTCGCGCTACCGAGTCCGCCGTTGCGTTGGATGATGTCGAAAGTTTTTGCTGGTTGAAGCCGCAGGAAGTTCCTCGCGATGGGATTGCGTTTCCATCGGTGAATGCCGCATTGAGTTGCTGGCTGCGCCGCGCAGGTTAAAGCGCGCAGCACTCATCCCCCACCAAACACAAGGGACAGCCCGGAGGCTGTCCCTTGCGAAACGAAACTGATTTTTCAGGCGCTTAGTTCGCCTGCCGGCCCGCGACACCTTTGGTGCCCTTGGCGATGGCTTTCGCCGGCTCCTTCGGGCGCAACGCGCGGACAGCCGCGCCGGCTTGCCACATCTCGGAGTTGTGAATCTCGCTCAACTCTTTCTGCAACTGCACCTGGTAGTTCGGCGCGCCGCACGCGGTCAGGACGCGGGTGCATTCCTTGCCGGTCTTGACGCGGTTGTAGAGGTCCTTGAACACCGGCAGCACGGCCTTGCGGAACTTCGGCTTCCAGTCGAGCGCGCCGCGCTGGGCGGTGGCGGAGCAATTGGAATACATCCAGTCCATGCCGTTCTCGTCCACGAGGCGGATGAGGCTCTGCGTGAGCTCTTCGACGGTTTCGTTGAACGCTTCGCTCGGCGTGTGGCCGTGGGCGCGGAGCACTTCGTATTGCGCCTCCATGATGCCGGCCAGCGCGCCCATGAGCACGCCGCGTTCGCCCGTAAGGTCGCTGAAGACCTCGTGCTGGAACGTCGTCGGGAACAGGTAGCCCGAGCCGATGCCGATGCCGACCGCAATGCAACGCTCCTCCGCGCGACCCGTGGCGTCCTGGCCGACGGCGAAGCTGGAGTTGATGCCCGCGCCGGTGAGGAAGTTGCGGCGGACGGAGGTGCCGCTGCCTTTCGGCGCGACCATGATGACGTCCACGTTCTTCGGCGGGATGACGCCGGTCTGCTTGCAGTAGGCGATGGAGAAGCCGTGCGAAAAATAGATCGCGTCGCCGGGCTTGAGGTTCTTCTTCACGAGCGGCCAGATGGCGCGCTGCGCGGCATCGGAGACGAGCATCTGGATGATCGTGCCCTTCTGCACCGCTTCCTCGATGTCGAACAGCGTCTTGCCGGGCACCCAGCCGTCGGCGACGGCGCGGTCCCAGTCGCGCTTGAACGACTTGGCCTGGCCGACGATGACCTTGAAGCCGTTGTCGCGGAGGTTCAACCCCTGCGCCGGCCCCTGCACGCCGTAGCCGATGATGGCGATGGTTTCGTTCTTGAGAACCTTGCGCGCCTTGGCCATCGGGAACTCCTGCCGCGTGACGACCGTTTCCTTCGTTCCACCAAAATCAATAAGTGCCATGTTATTTTTCCTTTGTGTCTGCTTCTGCTGAACTTCTTCCGTTTGAATCGAGCAGCGAATCCTAGTGGCGAAGTGCCGCCAGTCAAACAGAAACTTCCGTCTTTTTCGCTCAAAACCCCGTGATGCCAGCCTTTCCCGTTCGTGACAAACGGCCCTGAATTGTGGGAAGCTGCACGCCAATCGAATCAAGAACCTGTTATGAAACTGTTGCGCATTTGCTTTTGCCTCGCCGCGATGACCGGCATCGTCCAAGCCCAAACCGTCGTCCGCGAGTGGAAACCGACTGACATAGCCAAGTGGTCGCCGAGCTATGTGAAAAACCTCCGCGTCGAAAACGACGCGCTTGTCTTCGAAACCCAGCCCGGCGACTCGATGCTTATCAGTCCGACGTTCGACGGTTTTGCCGCGACACCGTGGCAGCGGATCGAACTGGAGATGAAGACCGACGTGTCCGGCGGCGGCATGTTTTTCTGGACCAAGACGCTCCAGACGAAATACGGCGGCTTTTCGCCCGACAGGCTCACGAACTTCAACTTGGTGGCGGGCGACTGGAAGACCTATCGCATCGAACCATTCTGGCAAGCTGAGAAGAAAATCATCAAGCTGCGGCTCGATTTTCCGCATGAAGGCAACGGTCACTACGTCATTCGCGCCGTCCGCGTGGTGGAGGAGCCGCCGGCCGCCACGGTCTCGCTGCCGGCGCAAGACGTGAAGCTCAACACTAACGGCGAATGGCGCGCGCGGGTGTCGCTCGACACCGAGGACGGCGCGTTCATCGCTGTGCGCATGGCCGCGAGCGCGGGCGAGGCGGGTGCGGTGACATTCGCCAGCGACGCGGTCAACGGCCTGCATCGCGTGAACTTTCCGCTCCACGCCGACGGCCGGATGCACACCTACAACGTGGACGTCGGCGCGAACACTCACTGGCGCGGCAAAATCGTCGAGCTGCGGCTGCAAGCTCCGGCCCGCAAGGGCGCGAAGACTGTTGTCGAGAGCATCGCCTTCGGTTCGGAGCCGCAGGGGCCGCCGGACTTGGAGGTGACGTGGCTGGGCCTGCACGACCCGTTCACACGCGCCGGCCGGCCCGCGCGGCTCGAAGCCCGCATCGTCAACCGCGGCGGTGAGCCAGCCCGCGACCTGAAACCGCAGCTCAGGCTTTCGGGCGTTAAGCTAATCAAGGCGGAGCCGCTGCCGGCAAAGATTGAGTTCGGCGTTCCCGAAACTCTGTCGTGGACAGTGCAGGCCGACCGCCCGTGCAGGGCGAAAGCGACGCTTACGCTCGAAGGCGCGCTGCCAAAGACGGCGACGCTGGATTTCCTGTCCGCGCCGAGTTTGCCGAAAGCCGCCTGCGTTCCCGAACCGAAGCCCGCCAAGGGCGATTATCAAGTTGGCGTCTATTATTTCCCCGGCTGGAACACCGCGTCGCGCTGGGCGCCGCTGAAATCGTTCCCGGAGCGGCAGCCGCTGCTCGGCTGGTATCGCGAGGGCGACCCGGAGGTGGCCGACTGGCAGATCAAGTGGGCCGTCGAGCACGGCGTCAACTTCTTCCTCTACGACTGGTATTGGGACCGCGGCGTGCGACACTTGGAGCACGGGCTGCACGACGCGCTGTTCAAGGCGCGCTACCAGAACCTGATCAAGTTCTGCCTCCTCTACGCCAACCACAACCCGCACGGCTCGCACTCGCCGGAGGACTGGGAGAAGATCACGCGCTTCTGGATCGAGAACTACTTCAAGCGGCCGAACTACGTCACCGTCGAGGGCAAGCCGATGGTGGTCATCTTCTCGTCGCAAAACCCCGCGCGCGACATGGGTGCGGAAAAGGTGAAGCCGACGTTCGACCGGATGCGGCGGATGTGCCGCGACGCCGGCTTGGGCGGCCTCTACCTCGTCGCGTGCATCAACAGCGGCACCAACCTGCTCGCGAAGATGAAGGACTACGGCTACGACGCCGTCAGTGCCTACAACTGGCCGCACCTGAACATGACGCCGGAGGAAAACCGCGCGCGCCGCTCGCCCTTCGCGAAGACCATCGCGGGCTTCCTGCAAGTCTGGTCGGACATCGCCTCCGCGAACGTCCTCAAGCTCATCCCGCCCGTCTGCGGCGGCTGGGACTCGCGGCCTTGGCACGGTGACACCGCGCTCGCGCGCACGAACCGCACGCCGGAGCTGTTCAAGAAGCATTTGCTCGACTGCAAGAAGTTCCTCGACACTCGCAAGCAGGACCCGAAGTTGAAGATGCTCTTCGTCGAGGCGTGGAACGAGTGGGGCGAGGGCAGCTACATCGAACCGCACCGCGAGTTTGGCTTCGGTTATCTCGAAGCCATCCGCCAGGTTTTCGCGCCGAAATCGCCGAAGCCGAAGCTGATGGTCCCTGCTGATGTGGGCCTTGGTCCCTACGATATCCCCGACGAGCCGCTGGCGACTGCATGGAACTTCGCTGCCGCGAAGGACCTGCTCGGCTGGAGCGGCAACGTCGAGCACCTGCGCGTCGAGGGCGGCGCGCTGCGGTTCACGACGCGCGGCCGCGACCCGATTCTCAGCAGTCCGCGGCTGCGCGCGGCGGCAAGACAGTTCCCGTTCATCGTCTTCCGCATCAAAGCGAGCCGCGATATCGGCTGCCAGTTGTTCTGGGCTACGTCCTCGTCACCGCAGAGCGAAGCCAACAGCGTGCATTTCACGGTCAAGGGCGGCGGCGAGTTTCAAGAGATCAAAGTCCGCCTCGCCGACAACCCGCGTTGGCGCGGCATCATCACTTCATTGCGCTTCGATCCCGGCAGCGAGGACGGCGTCAAGGCAGCGGTGGAGTCCATCCGGCTGGAAGAGAAGTAGGCGAAAACCCGCCTGCAATTAGCGGCCCGAGATCATCGCTTCGATGGTGCGCAGCTCTGCATGAGCTTCGTCGCCGGCGTGTTCCATCTTACCCGCGCGGCGATACCAGTAACGGCTGTTGTCCATGTCGCCTTCGATCTTGTGCAGGATGGCGTGGATCCACGACGCGGTGGCGTCGTTCTCGTGGCGCTGCACGATGCGATGCGCGGCGTCCCATTTGCCGGCGAGGGCCAGTTCGATTGCTTCTAGAAACTCTGTCTCATATTCGCGTGCTGTGCTCATATCGGCGGAGGTTTCTTCTTCGGGATTACGACTTTTGCACCGTTTCAATCATGGCGAAAATATTCTCCAGAGGTGTGCCGGCCTGGACGTTGTGGCAGGAACAACAGATGAAACCTTCGCGGCCCGCACCGAGCGTCGCAAGGCAGTCGCGCGTCTCGCGGCGCACGTCGTCGGGTGTGCCGCGCGGCAGAGCGAACTGATTGTCCACACCACCATGAAAAACCACGCGATGGCCGAACTCCTTCTTCAATCCCGCCATGTCCATGCCGGGACAGGCGTGTTGGATCGGGTTGAGCACGTCCACGCCGCAGTCGAGGATTGGCTTGATTAAAGGGCGCGCCGCGCCGTCGGTGTGGTAGAAGACCTTCAGGCCGTGGGCGTGGATGAGGTCGCACCAACGGCGCAGGCGCGGCTGGAGATGGCGCTCCCACATCACCTGCGAGATGAGCAGCGATTGCTGGCCGGCGATGTCGTCACTGATGAAGACCAAGTCGAGCGTCTTACCGGTGCGCGCAAAGAACCGCTTCATCATTTCCGTCTGGATCGTTTCGACGCGGTCGAGGATGGCGTCCACCAGCGCCGCGTTCTCGATAAGGTCCATGAGCGACTGTTCGAGGCCGCGCAGTTGGCAGTAGATCTCATAAAACGACACCCACGGCCCGATGACGGCGAACTCCCCCGACGCGGCGCGCGCTTTTTCGACCGCGCCGTCGTAGTCGAAGCGCGCCACGTCCGGCCACCACGGATAGTTGTCGAGCGAGGCGGGTGTGTTGAAGTCCTTCATCGGCGCTTCGCCGAACTCCGCGTAGTGCGCGTAGCCGGCTTGGATGCCTTTCAACGGCACGCCCCACATCGTGCGGCTGCCACTACTCTCGGCGCCCGCGCCCGACTGCGCCCCAGCGCGCTCACCCGCGCCTGTTTTGTAGTCCATGAAATCCCAAACGATTTTATCAAGGCCGAGCGCGCGATAGACATCAAGGTCGTCGTTGACGCGACAATGCCGGCGCAATTGCTCGCCGATCTCCGGCGTGTGCCAGAGGTCCACCGGTGTGCGGTCTGTTGGTTGGCGGTTGAGTGTGGCGAGGATGCGTTCTTTCGGGGGCATGGTGATTATCGTAACCCTCCATTCTGTGGTGGGAAATCAAAAATCCAGAATCCTACCGCAAAGTGGCGGGCTACGACCGCGCCGCCCACTCGCGCAGACGCCAGTAGGCGACAAGCCAGGAGGTGATGGCGACCTCGGCGATGCTTTCGGGGAGGCGGGTGTGGGTCATCTTCTGCGGGTCGGTCAGGCGGCTGAGAATCTTCGGGGCGAGTTCGGTGGCGCGTGTGCTGGGGTCGAGCGCTTCCACAATGGTCGCGATGGCGGCGAGGCGCGTGCCCTGCGAGTCCTTCTGCGGCGGGGTGCTGCCTTCGTAAGCATCGCCGTTCGCGTCAATCCGCTTCGAGCCGCGCTGCCAGAGGGTCTTGATCGTCTGCGGCAGGCGCGGATCGTCGAGGCCGGCCTGCATGGCGACGTGATAGCCCTCGACCATCAGCGAAGTCATGTTGAAGTTGGCGAGAAGCTCGTCGCGCAGCGAGGCGTCCATCGCGGCGCTGAAGCTGGCGAGATGCTTGCGGTAGCCAGCGTCGCCGGAGGTCTTGGCGGCGAGGATGACCAACGGCACAAACAGGCCGAGCGCGTGATGATGCGTGTCCACCGTGACAATGGTGCGGTGGCGATAGGCGTGGCGGAACTTCCGCGCAACGAAGAAGTCAGCCGCATCCACGAAGAAGCGATCAATCACCGTCTGCTCGTCCTTGCTGGCGAGCGGGCGCCATGCGTGGAGGGCGACGATGGCCTTGGTGTATTGGTCGGTGCTCATCTCGTGCGAGTTGCGCGCGTTGCGCAGCCCGCCGAACGGCTTCGGCAGCCAACCGGGCATGTAATGCCGGCCCTCCTCGATCACCGCGAGGATGGCGCGAATCGCCCGGTGCGCCAGGTCGCGCGCGGCGGCGTCCTTCGTGACGCGATGGCGGACGATCTGGCTGACGGCGAACTCGCCGGTGGCCATGAGCGCGTTCTCGTAAGACATGCAACCGGCCTTGTCGGGCGAGTTCTGGAACATGTCGGTGATGAGCCGCTGGTCGGTCTTGGCGAGGTCAGCGTTGGTCCACGGCGCGCCCGTCGCAGCGCAGAGGGCCGAGCGGCAGAGGCCGTCGCCATCCATCATGCGGTTGACGACGAAGTCGTGCATCACTTTCTCCGTGGTGATGAGGGCATCGAGACTGGCTGGCGAGGCGGCGCGCAACCGTCCGGTCGCGCCTGCGGCTGCGGCGAGCACGGTGCCGAGGAACTGGCGGCGTGTCAGCGTGTTTGTGGTCATGTTACGGCCCGCGATACTCGCCCTTCCAGATGGGGACGAGATAGCGGCTCTTGTGATCACGATATTGCGCAAACGAAAACTCGGTGTCGGCAAGAAACTTCCGATACGCCTCGTCGTCGCGGTGGAAGACGGATTTCTCCGCGTCGGTGAGCAGGCCGGCTTGGCGCAGGTCGTGGTGCAGCCGGATGAGATTCTCGCCGAACATTTCGAGGCGGCGGCGCTGGGCTTCCGTGGCGGTCTTTGCCATCGCATCGAGGTAGAGCCGCTCCATCTCGGCAAAGACGGGCGCGTGGACCTCGGCGAGGAGGTTATAGTTCACCTCGTAGTTCTGGCCACGATAGGCGGGCGACTCTTCCGCTTTCCGCGCCATCATGCGCGCTTCGAGCATGCGGAAGAGTTTGTCCATTGCTTGCCAGCCAGGACCGTAGGCGCGTTGCAGCCACTCGCGGTAGAGGGCGTCCACGTTCACGCGCGGGTTCCACATTTGTCTGGCAAGGATGTAGTTGGTCGGCGCGCCGTAACCCCACGCACCGAGGCCGACCATGTCCACGGCGCGCGCGCCGGCGGAGTGCGCAGCGGGGAGTTCGAGCTTGAGGATGTCGAGCGCGGGCGGAATTGGCGCGCCATTGAAGGAGCGCATCCAGGTGGAGTAGTTGTGATGGATGAGGTTCGGCGTGACCGCGCGCCACGCGGCGGCGATGCGCTTGAACTCGTCGCGATAGACAGGCTTGGCGAGGCCCCAGCCGTAATAGTTCAGCGGCGTCCATGAGAGCCACAGGTTCGGCGCGAGCTTCGCGGACAGTTGCGGCGGCGGATACATGTAGTTGTAATAGACGATGCCGCAAAGCAGGCGGTCGGGATGTTTCACGGCGACGCGGCGGGCCACTTCGTCGTAGAAGCGCACCATCAGCGTGGAATACGACGGCTTGCCGTGCGGGTCTGTTGTGATGTGCGGCGCGCACTTGGCGCACTGGCAGAAATCGCCGCCGTCGCTGGCGGAGATGGAGGCGCAACGGCGTCGCGGATTCTTGTCGAGGCTGCGGATGACGCCCTCCGCGAACGCCTCGATCAGCGCCGGTTCGAGCGTGCAGAACTTGATCGCCTTATGCCGGGCGAAGCGGCGCGGCTTGCCGGCACTGTCCTTCGCAAGCCATTCGGGATGCTCGTCCGCCTGCTGGGGCGTGATGTAGTCGTCCCACGAATGCCCCGCCGACAACTTCCAGCCGTCGAGCGTCGAGGGAATCTTCTGCCGCTGCAACCAGAGCTTCGGCGCGGAGGGCTGCTTGTCCCCCGGTGGGCGGCGGTCCTGCACGTCCTGGAGGATGCGCGAGAAGAACGCGGGACTCTGCCGCACGTTCATGCGCGGCACCGTCAGTGTCGCGCGGCGCGGAATGTCCTCGCCCCACTCGCCCGGCAACAGCCAGCGCGCGCCGAGCGTTTCCAGAAACTCATACGCGCCGTAGAGCGTGCCGCGGCTGGCCCAGCCTGGCGGAGGGCGCGGCTCGTCGGGCGAGTCCTTGCCGGCGATGAAAAGGTTCTCGCCCACAGTGCGGAGAATGAAACTGTCATCCGCCGCATCCGCCGCGAGCGCGACGCCCGCCTTGCGCGACGCTTCGTTGTCGCCGAGACAGATCATCTGATCCGCAGGCTCGCGCGACAACGGCAGTTCCGCGCCTGTCATGATCTTCACGACTCGCTGAATTTCCTTCGCCGCCTCTTGCACGGACGCGGAAGCGTTTGCATCGCAGTGGATGACGTGGCCACTCTTGCCGTCCTGCACGAGCCGGAAACCGTCGCTCGCAAGCGCAGCGACGTGCAACGCGGGGAGCGGTTGTGTGAGCGGGTTGCGGCCGGTGGCTTGGTTGACGAGCACTCGCAAGCGGGCGTTGGGGCTAAACTTGCCCGCGAGCACGTCATTCTCGTTGAAGACGGCCATGAGGACTTGCTTCTCGGTCTTGCGGCAGAAATCGTAGATGAGGCGGATTTCGCCGGACGGGCCTTCGATCGCGTCGGGATAAGAAACGCCGGGGCGCTCGTCCACCAACAGGCCCTTGCCCCACGTGCGGCCGTCGTCTTCGGAGAGGAACGCGGTGAGATGGGCGCGCTGCGTGATTTTCGGCGCGTTGTGGCGCACGAGCAACAGCCGGCCGCTCGCGAGGCGGCGGATGAAGAAGCGCGACTCGGCGTGCGGGATGCCGGAGGGCGCGACCGGGGTCCATGTCTTGCCGCCGTCGGTGGACATGCTGTGACCCAGGCCGTAACCGGTGCGCACGAGCATCCAGAGGCTGCCGTCGTTGCGCTCGATGATCATGTTCTCGTCGCCGTTGCGGTCTTCCTTCACGGGAATGCCCGCTGTGCCGAGCAGTTCGAACGTCGCGCCGCCGTCGCGGGAACGCAACACGCGGGAACTGGCGTCGTCGCGCCAGATGCAGGTCGGCAACAACCAGTCGCCGTTGCGGAGGACGGTGGGTTTGTTGAGCATGACGCCCGCGCTGATGCGGCGCGGCGGCGACCAGACCGGGTCGGCGACGGTGGAGTCGTCGGCGGTCATGGCGAAGTTGTGCATCGCGACGCGATCCTTCTGTCCCCAGAACAGCCAGAGGCGGCCCTTCGGGTCGTGCCAGAGGCAGGGGTCGAACGCGCGCGCCGGACCGTTGCGGTCGGGGTCGAGGACGAGCTTGAGGGGCGACCACGTGCGGCCGTCGTCCGCGCTGGTGGCGAGCATGACGTAGTTGTGATGGTCCTCGCCGGTGCCGCCGCCATACCACGTGGCCCAGAGGCGGCCGTTGCGGGCGCGCTCGATGCTGGGGATGCCTTGATGCATCCGCGCGTTGTCGGCGTATTTCGGGCCGGGGGAAAAGTTCGGCACGGCCGGCGTCGCGGCAGGGCTGGGCGCGGCGGCGTAGAGCACAGCCTGCGACGCCAGCAGCAGGGCGGCGAGGATCGGTAGAACGATTCGTGTCTTCAATTACATCCTTCGATAAATCGTAGCCCGCCACTCCGTGGCCGGGAATGGAATGTCCACAATCCCGCGACGGAGTCGCGGGCTACGGTCATTGTTACGGATTGAACTTCAGCGAAAACAGGTCGGCATCTTCTAGGACGAACCGCAGACGCACGGGCTTGCCGGCGAGCGCGCTGACGCTGGAGCCGGCTTTCCATTTCACGATGTGCGCGATGTCGTCGCCGGTCATCGGCTGGCAGTCGCTGAGCGCAAACTTCGACAGCGGTTTGCCGGCGGCGTCCTGAATCTCCACAAGGAGACTGCCGTTGCCAGCGGTGCGGCAGTTGAGCTCCAGCGCCTTGCCGGCGAAACGCAGCGGTTTGGTCAGCAACTCGGCTTTCCCCGGCGCATGGACGGACACGAAACCGTCAGTGCGGAACGTAAAGCGGCGGACGCGGCTGGCGGGGCCGGCGTAGTAAGCCTCAGTGGCATAGACGGAGAGTTCGCGGTCGTGGCTGGGGAGTTGGAGCAGGCCCCACGTCATGTAATTGCTGCGATTGCCGTCGCGGTCCTTCGGCGCGGTGATGGGGATGAGTTCCTCCGGCCATCGTCGAAACAGCGCGCCGTCGCGGCTGGTCATGAAGACCGGCTCGACCTGCTGGGTCTTCGGCTGGAAGCGCGTCGGGAACGCGACGAACAAATGCGGCGCGCGGAAGTAGGGCATCACGGCGTTGGTGTAGAGATGTTCCGGCGGCGAGTCCACGTATTTGAGGTCGGCCTGGTTCTCCCAGTGGATGAAGTCCTTCGAGGTCGCGGTGCGAATGGCGCGCACGCCTGACGGCTTCCAGCCGCGCTCGTCGGTGTAGCCGGCGGTGAAGATGCGCCAGTAGGCACGATACTCGCGGCGCACGCTGTCCCAGAAAGCGAGGTTCTGCGAATCGAACGCGCCTGCTGTGATGACGGCTTCCTTCAGCATCGTCCAGCGAACGCCGTCCTCCGACTTGAGCGCGTTCAGGCAGCTCTTCTTCTTGCCGTTGACCAAAGTAAAGCCGCCGGCCAGCGCCTTGAAGCGGGCGTCGCGCGCGCAAGTCGGGTGGGCGTCTTTGAACGGCGTGAAGTTGTGCGAGCCGTCGCCGGTCCAGACGATGTTATTTTCCTTGGAGCCATCGAACTCGCAGACGCCCAGCTTCGGCTTCGTCCACGTGATGCCGTCCTTGCTCTCCGCGTAGCAGGCGACCTCGCGATGCGGCGCCTTCTTCGTCTTCTCGTCGAAATGCGAGCCGCGGTAGTAGGCGCGGAAGCGGTCGCCGTCGCGGAAGATCGCGTAGTAAGCCGACGTGTTACCCTCCCACGGCGCATCGCAAACCAGCGCAACATCCTTCGCCTCCGGCTTGTGCGGCTTCAGCGTCGCGCCGGGCATGCGTTCGATGAGGAAATCATCCACGAACAGCTCGCGGCGCGAGACAATGTTGATCGCTGCGCCTGGCTCGACGGCCCAGAGGCTCGATGGCGGCCTTGCGCCAAACGCAATGGCGGCGGCGAAACTGGTTCGGAGAAAATCCCGGCGGGTCAGCAAGGAGGGTGTTTTCATGGCCGTCATTTGACCACGAATCCGCCAAAAAGCACGGCTGAAATCAGCCCGCCTTCGCCGCTACGATCCCGCGCCGGTCTTGGGCAGCGCGCTCACGATCTCCTGGAGCGACACGCCGAGCGTGGCGCGCGCGACGGTGTCGAGCGCCGGCTCCGGGCCGGAGAGATGGACCGTGCGGTGGATGTGATCAAGCGACTTGCCGGGCTTGAGCGCGGCGGCGGGCGAGGAGGATTCCAGTTCGTAGAACGGGCCGAGCGGCTTGGCGCCGGGCGCGGGCGGGCCGTCGTTGTAGCTGTTGACGGCGTCGCCACTGAACGGATCGTCCTGGAGCTTCCAGAGCGAGTTGACGTAGTCGGTCGCGCCGGCGGGTTGGTTGAACTGCACGAGCGTCAGGATCTTGTTTGCGGCGTCGTAGCTGCCGGCCACCGCGAGGCTGCGCTTGGGGCCGATGCCGATCTTGCTGCGGCACTTGCCGTCGCCGCTGAAGAAGATCACGCGATCCTTCACCACGAGCCGCTCCGGCGGCACCTGGCCGAAATAATCCGCCGTAACAACCTTGCCGAGTTTCGACACCGGGCCGGGCTTGATCGGCACGACGATGGTCGTCGCGGGCGACGGATTGAACATGCCGAGAATCCAGACGGAGAGCAGGCCCGTCTGTTTCGTCCATGGCTGCTTGCCGGCGTTGGTGATCTTGTTGGACGACTCGTAAGCGACGACGTTCACGCCGCTGGCGGGCTTGACCTTCAGCTTGCGCCAGGCGTCGGCAGCCGTGAGCAGCCGCACTTCGCGATCCACCTGCACGTCGAACTTTGTGCCGGAGAAGTTCACCAGCGAGAACGCGTGCGCGAACTTCGCATTGCCTGCCGCCTTGGCGACGACCTTGAACGCCTCGGTATCAATCGCCGCCGGCGTGAACCAGTGCGCGAGGTCGAACGGCACGCCTTTGGCGAAGAAGATGGAGAACTGCCCGCCTTCCGGCCCCAGCCAGAAACGGTCCTCGCCGCCGAAGACGTTGATGTGCTGTTGGATTTTCCGCGACGCGATCAATTCGCGGTTGATCCAGCCGAAGCTCAGCCCGCGGTCGCCGGTGGCGGTGCTGGTCATCACTCGGCCCTGCCACGCCGGCGCGACGGCGACCTTGGCCTGGCCGGCCTTGTCGGCGAGCACGATGACGTCGGTGTGTTTCTGGAGGAACGCCACGTCGTCATCGAACTGCGCGGCGCCGGCGGTGGTGGCGCACAGCATGACAGCGGGAACGTGGCGGGGAAGTTTCTTGAGCTTGAGTTTCATGACAAGTCCTTTTTTCGATTGCGCGGAGATTATCCGCCGGACGCGCCGCTGGCCATACAGAAATAAGAGTCGCCAAGCAGGTGGGCCAAACTGGAACAGCGCGGGAGATCAAGCACACAACGCCTCTTCTCCGAATCCTGTGGCGCGCCGCCGCAGTTGCCGCACGACATCCACGACAGGCGCGGTCAGCAATGCCAGCGCCACGCCGAAGACCGGCCAGTTGAACTTCGCCGGCAGCACGTTGCACAACGCCTCCACGCCGCCGTCGGCCACGCGCATCGTGTCCGCCATGAACACCGCCGGCGCCAGCACCGCGCCGGCCGCCGCCATCGCCCAGACCGGCCAACGCGAGCGCAGCGGGCGCGCGGCGGTGTCGTTCAACGCGACCAGCGTCCCCCACGCGATCATCAGCGCCGCAATCAGCATCGGCGCGATGACCGGCCCCCACCACGGCAGCGGGATGAGGAACAGCACGTCCCAGTCGAGCAGCGTCCGCGGCCAGCCGCAGATGATCCGCAGGAAGACATAGTAGAGAACATCCCACACGCCGAACGCGAGACACGCGAACGCCCACCGCGCCCGCCGCGTCTCGCCCGCAAACCAGCCGACCGCCCAAAGCATCACCAGCGTCGCCGCCTCACGCACCAGCTCCGTCGGTCCCAGCTCCGCCATGAACGGCAGCGGGTTCGGTTGATACGGCTCCAGCCGGTCCACCAGCAGCCGCCCGTAGAACACGATGGCCGATTCCAGCCATGCCATCGCCGTCGCGAACAACACCACCATCCGCCAGCGTCTCATTGTGCTCATCGCTCGCTCCTTTCCGCCAACTCCCGCGCGCGGCTCTCCACCGCGTCAATCACCGCATCCGGCGTGGACGTGCCCGCCGTGATGCCCACCGTCGCCGCGTCCGCCAACCACGCGGCCTGCAAATCGTCCGGCACCTGCGCTTGATGCACCCGCCCGCAAAACCGACGGCACGTCGCGGTCAGTTCGCGCGTGTTGTTGCTCTGCTCGCTGCCGATGACAACCACCACGTCCGCCTGCCGCGCCAGTTCCGCTGCCGCCGCCTGCCGCAGCTTCGTCGGCTGGCAGACCGTGTCCGCAAACCGCACCTCGGCCCCAGGGAACCGCGCGCGCATCAGCGCCACGAGCCGCTTCACTCGTTCGATCGGCTGCGTCGTCTGCGCCACGACGCCGAAGCGCGCCCGTTCTGCCAGCCCCATCACGTCGCTCTCGGTCAGCACCACGTCGAACTCGTCGAGGTCCTCGACCATCCCGCGCACTTCGACGTGGAACCTCTGCCCGACGATGACCGGGTGACAGCCCTCCGCGACCCACTCTCGCAAGCAGTCGTGCGCGCGCCGCACCAGCGGGCAGGTCGCCTCCAGCACGCGCAAGCCGCGCTGCCGCACTTGCTCCATCGCCCGTCGCGACGCGC
>Ga0233425_10004594_pt1 | contig 22924 bp, 22 predicted proteins | sample Watercolumn_Towu_2_FD_181712 | JGI IMG/M metagenome (GOLD analysis project Ga0233425, IMG submission 181712) | Freshwater microbial communities from Lake Towuti, South Sulawesi, Indonesia - Watercolumn_Towuti2014_140_MG | ecosystem: Environmental > Aquatic > Freshwater > Lake | place... | reverse complement strand
GCGGTCGGCGATCTCGAGCACCTCGTCGAGGATCTCGAGGCCCATGTGCACCTCGTCCACGGGCGTGGTGCACGGCGGCACCACGTGGATGCGGTTGAAGTGCGTGAAGGGCCACAGCCCGCGCTGCTTGCAGGCCGCGGCGAGCTCCACCATCGGCTTGGCGTCGGCGCCCGAGGCGTTGAACGGCACGTACGGCTGACGGGTCGCGCGGTCGCGCACCAGCTCGATCGCCCAAAACACGCCGAGGCCGCGCACGTCGCCGACGCTCGGGTGCTTGTCCTTCAGCTTCTCGAGCGCCGGGCCGATCACCTCCGTGCCGAGGCGTCGGGCGTGCTCGATGATGCCCTCTTCCTTGAAGATGTTGATCGACGCAACGGCCGAGGCGCACGCCAGCGGGTGGCCCGAGTAGGTGAGCCCGCCCGGGAAGGCGCGCTCCTTGAAGGTGTCGGCGATGCGGCGGCTGATGATCACGCCGCCGAGGGGCACGTAGCCCGAGTTCACGCCCTTCGCGAAGCAGATGAGGTCGGGGGCGACCTTCCAGTGGTCCACGGCGAACCACTCGCCGCAACGGCCGAAGCCCGCCATCACCTCGTCGCACATCATCACGATCCCGTGCTTCGTGCACAGGTCGCGCACGCCCTGCAGGTAGCCGTCGGGCGGCACGAGGATGCCGTTGGTGCCCACGACGCTCTCGAGGGCGATCATCGCGACCGTGTGCGGCCCCTCCACCATGAGCACGTCCTCGAGGTGTCGCAGCGCGCGCTCGCACTCCTCGCGCTCGTTCGCGGCGTGGAACGCCGAGCGGTACGGGTACGGTCCCCAGAACTTCACGGCGCCCGACATCGCCGGCTCGTTCGGCCAGCGTCGCGGGTCGCCCGTGAGCGAGATCGCCCCCGCAGTCGCGCCGTGGTACGAGCGGTAGGTGGTGAGGATCTTGTGTCGCCCGGTGTGCAACTTGGCGAGTCGCGCCGCGTGTTCGGCTGCCTCGGCGCCGCCGTTGGTGAAGAACACCATGTCGAGGTCCCCGGGGGCGAGCTCGGTGATGAGGCGCGCGGCCTCGGACCGCGCATCGTTGGCGTGGAACGGCGCGATCGTGCACATCTTCGCCGCATAGTCTTGGATCGCCTTCACCAACTTCGGGTGTTGGTGGCCGATGTTGACGTTGACGAGTTGGCTCGAGAAGTCCAGGTATTTCTTGCCCGCGGAGTCCCACATCCACGAGCCCTCCGCCCGCACCACGTCGATCGGGTCGATCAGGCCCTGTGCCGACCAGGAGTGGAACACGTGGGACCGGTCGTCGAGATACGCCCTGCTGCGCCCGTTGCTCGTCATGGCTGCATCCTAACTTTCACGGCCCCGCGTCGCGGCAGCGAAGGGCTCGTCGAGTCTCGGTAACCTCGGAGCGGTGACGTCACGTCGGCTCGCGGTGGTCGTGAGTGCGAACGGGCTTGGCCACATTCGGCGGCAATTGTTGGTCGCGAGCGAACTATTGCACCGCGAGGCGAACCTTTCGATCGTCCTCGGCATCACGGAGGCCCAGCATCGACGATTCAAGGGGGAGATCGACGACCTCGGACCGCGCGTCGACGCCGTGGTCGGAGTGACCGAGCAGAGCCCCCGTTGGCGCCACGACCCCGAGGCGTACGCCGCGAGCGATCTGGACGGCTGGGAGGATGAGTGGCGTCGCGAGCCCCGTCTCGTCGAGGCCGACTTCGTCGTCAGCGACAACCTTGTCGGAGTGCTCGCCTCCAGGCCGGACGCGGTACTCAGTGGATCGTTCCTCTGGTCAGACGTGCTCGAGGTGCATGGATCAGCGAGCGAACCCTGCCGTCGGTACGTCACGCGGGAGAGGGCGCTGCTGGATCGTATGCGCCCGTGGATGCTCGCGAGTGCCGATCTCGCCACCAATGGTGTTCGCACGAGGACCCGAATGGTGCCCCTCCCGTGGATGGTGGATGCGGAGGTGCCCAGCGTGTCCGCGAGGCGAGACATCCTCCTCGTGCACGGGGGCGGGACACGCACCCTCGACACAACGGTTCGAAGGATTGCCACGACGCTCCGCGCGGGCGGTCTCCAGGTTGCCACCGACCTAGAGGACGACGAACGTTGTTTCGGCTTCACCGACGACGAGTGGCGCCGCGTGGGGCTCGTCATCTGCCGACCCGGAGTGGGGACGGCTACGGAGTGCGTGCGGTGGCAGATCCCCATCGTGGTCATCCGCGACCCCCAGAACACCGAGGCCGAACATGTCGCGGCGCGGCTTGGCGCGTTGGGTCTGGCTCGCGAGTTGCCGACGCCGCTGGATGCGACCACGCTCGTGCCTGCCGTGCTCGCCGCTCGCGACGCGGGGGCTCATGGTGCGATGGCTGAGGCGTTGAGCACACGGTCCCGCGGTGGGGTGCTGCGTGCCGCTGAGTGGATGTGTCGCTACTGGTCGTTGGGAACCTGACGCCCGTCCACCCACGCGGCGACGCGGCCCCCGTAGTAGTCCCGATTCAGCAGCTCCGCGTGCGAGAGGTCTCGCTGAGCCATGCCGAGTCCCACCTCCCACTCCGGCCACTCCTTCGCGATGCGCTCGCGCCGCGCCGCGGCGTCGAGATCGGCGAACGACCGAAGCTCGGCGAGTTGCGTCGGGTCCACCGACACGGGGCCATCCCGCGTCGCGGACGGCTCCAGGACCGTGAAGTGCCGTTCCAACACCTCCGCCCCCTCGGCCAGTGCGAGCAGCGAGGCGCGCAGACCCGTCTCGGTGGGCTTCGTATGGTCGCTGAAGCCCACCCTTGACGAGAAACTCCGGAGCCATTCCATGCGTCGCAGATGCAGTTGATCGAGGGGTGTCGGATAGATCGTGACGCAATGGAGCATCGCCATCTGGCCGGGCCTGAAGACCGTCGCAGCCTGCGCGATCTCCTCGTCGTATGACGCACCCGTCGAGAGGTAGATCTCGTTGAAGCCCGCCGCGACTTCGCGCAGCAACGGCACCGATCGGCAGTCGTAGCTCGCGACCTTGACTGCGTCAAACCCGGCGGCGACGAATCGTTGCGTGGATCCGCGGGTGAACGCCGTGATCATCGAGCGGATCCCGGCCCTGCGACACTCTTGGACGAACCACGCCTCATCCTCGTCGGTGAGGTCGAGGCGCTCCAGACGCGTGCGCTCGGCCTCGAAGGGTCTGGAGATCACCCTCACCGTGCCGTCTGCGTCGACGAGACCCCGTTCGAATCGCTCGCGGTGCGTCAGTTCGTTCGAACGCAGCCCCTGAATCTTGGCGAAGTCGGCGCCGGCTTCGGCTGCCGCGTGGACCATGCGCTTGAGGATCTTGCGGTCACCGTTGTGGTTCTGGCAGCACTCCGCGATGATCGTGCACGCCACGGCGAGAGGGTACCCAGCGTCAGGTGCAGCGCGTGGTGATCGTGCCGAGCGACTCGACCGTCGTCTCGATCACGTCCCCGGCACGCAAGAAGCGCTTCGGCGTGCGCCCCGCGCCGACCCCGGGCGGCGTGCCCGTGAAGATCACGTCCCCGGGCCGCAGCTCCACCACCGACGAGAGGTACGACACCACCGCGGCCACGCCAAACACCATGTCGCTCGTGCGCGAGGCCTGCATCGTCTCGCCCGAAACCCGGCACCCGATCGCGAGGTCGTCGCGCGACGCGAGCCCCGCCGCATCGGTCACCCACGGTCCGTACGGGGCGAAGCCCGCACGGCTCTTGCCCAGGCCGAACTGCGGCGGCGACCCCGCGTACTGCAGCGTGCGGTCCGACAGGTCCTGACCCACGCACAGCCCGGCGACGGCGTCCCACCCGCGCGTCTCGGGCAGGTCGCGCCCGCCCGCGCCGACCACCACCACGAGCTCGGCCTCGAAGTCGCAGGTGTCGCCCAGCAGCCGCAGCGGCGCGTGCGGGGCGGCGATCGCGCTCTGCCACTTGCCGAAGATGAGCGGCACCTGCGGCACGGGGTTGCCCATCTCGGCGGCGTGCGCGCGGTAGTTGATCCCCACGGCGAACACCTGCGACGGCCGCGGCGACGGGTTGTCGAGCTCCGCATTGGAAAATGGCCGCGTCGCCGCGCGCACCGTCGCGTGCGGATTGGGCGACGCGGCGTCGGTCAGCACGACGCCCGCGCCCGCACGCACCTGCGCCCAGCCGGCGTAGCACGCCATCGGATCCGCGGGCAGTCGGCCCGCCGTCGCGTGCTCCAGGTCGAGCGCACGCCCCCCACCGGCGTCGACGGCCACCACCGCGTGTGCGCGGCCGTCGAGTACGCAGAGTCGCAGCGTCATCGCGTCGCCCCCGTCGCCCGGCCCGTACCCGTCGCCCCGCCCGCACCCGTCGCCCCGCCCGCACCCGCCGCGTCATCCTTCGGGATCGCGAAGCGCGCGTCCTCGGCCATCAGCCGCTTGAACCCCTGCAGGCTCGTGGAGTACTGCACGGCCATGAGTCGCGCCGCCTCCAGGCCGAAGCGCTCGATCGCCCCGGGCAACACATCGCGCAACGCCTCGACGTTGGGGTCCTCCTGCGCCGCCCCGAGCGCCTCGATGCACCACTCGGTGCAGGCCTCCGAGAGCATCACACCCGCATCCAGCCAGGCGCGCCGCCGCGAGAGCCCCGCGCGCACGAGTCCCCCGAGCGCTGGGTCGTCGTAGGCACCCGCGCGCAGGCCCACGCGGCGCGCAAACTCGTCGCGCAGCCGTTCGGGCACGCCCCGCGCGAGCGCGGCCAGCGTGGCGTCGTCGATCGACCCGAGCACCGCGGCGTACCGACGGTCCAGCAGGATCGCATCGCGGGCGTCGGACATCAGGTCACGGTACCCGCGCGCGGGTCGTGCCGGGGCGCGCGGAAGCCACGCTCGTTATGTCTCGGGGTGCGCCGCTGCGCGCGAGGTCAGGCGATCGCGCGGACGTTGTGCGCCTCGACACCCTTGCGGCCCTGGCCGAGTTCGAACTCGACCTGCTGGCCTGCCATGAGCGTGCGGCGCCCGGTGCCCTCAATGTTGGAGAAGTGCACGAACACATCGGGCTCGCCGTCGGCGCGCTGGATGAATCCGTACCCCTTTTCGTCGTTGAAGAATTTGACGGTACCGGTTGGCATTGTGCTGTCTTTCTGCTTGCTGGCGGCACCGAAGTACCGCCGTGGGTCGCAACTCTCGCAACGACCCGTGAATGTGGAGTCCGCCGACATCGGCGTTGGCTTCAGGCTACTTGTCCGACTCCGTTCGCGGCTCCATCGTGGGCGCCTCACGCGTCGACGAGCGCCTGCCACTCGCGCACGCGCATCAGGTGCGGCAGCGAGGTGCGCACGTCGGGCAGTCGCCCACCCGCGCCGGTGTTGGAGTTCCACGACACCTGCCAGACGATCGCGAGCCGCGCGGGCCAGCGCCCGAACGGGTGCATCGCCGAGGAGTGGCGCCACGAATAACTGCAGTGTGATTCGCGCCGGTCCCCGTCGCCCGGCTGCCACGGGGTGCCCGGCCCCGCGCACGACACCGTCCCTCGTCCGCGCAGCCCGTCACCGGGGTCCAGCTCGAGGCGGCGCGGCACCGCGGTGGTGGTGACGGTGATCGGCCCGCTCGGGGACGGCACCCACGCCGTCACCGAACGCGGCTGCCAGAGCGCGGCGTCCACCCAGAACCAGGTGTCGACCTTCACCGTCCCGCGGTCGGCGGGGGGCGCGAACCGCCCGATCGGTGCGGGCACCATCGCGTACATCACGTCGGCCACCTCCCACGCGATGCGCTCCTCCGAGGTCTCGGGGATCCAGTGGTATGTCGTCTCCTCGCCCTCGCACTCGCAGTCGTGGAGCCGCAGGCGCACGCCCTCTTCCTCGCGCGTCACCTCGGTTTGTTGGCCGATGCGCGCGTCGTGGGGCACCGACGCCGACCAGCGACACCCCGTCGAGGTGCGGTCGTCCTCCGCGCGTCCGATGCGCACGCCCGCCATGAGTCGGGCCCCCTCCACGCCTCCGGTCACGTCGCGCACCACGCCGTCGCCGTCGGTCGCGCGCGGCGCCGACGTGCCGATCGCTCCCGTGCCGATCGCCGACGCACCCGGCGTCGCGGTCGCGAGCACGGTCGCGAGCACGGTCGCGCGCACCGTCGCGAGCGTCACCACCCCGGCGCCCGCCGCACGCCACCATCGGCCGCTACGCGCCATCGGCGCACCCGTCCTCACCGAGGTGCGTGATGCGTTCCTCGAGCGCATTCCAGCGCCACGCCCCGGCTCGCCACCGCAGGTCCCAGGTGAGGCGCGTCGTCCAGTTGCGCACCTCCCAGCCGAAGCCCACGAGCGTGAACCGTCGCCGGTCGTACGCGCACGCCACGATCGTCGCCGCGTCGGCCTGCACCGTCGCGCGGCGCAGCACGATGCGATGCGCGGCCGGCCCGTCGGCGTCCGCGATCACCTTGATCCGCGCCTCCTCCACCTCGGCGGCGAAACTCGCGGCCCACGCCGAGCCCGGCACCGTGAACGACGCGTCGCACGCCGCGGGTCGCGCGAGGCACGCGTACCAGGCCGTCAGCCCTGCCCGCCAGTCGGCCTCGAGCCGCGTCGCATCCGGGGGTCCGTCCCCGACGGGCAATGGCGCCGCCTCCGGCGGCGCACCCGCGCCCGCAGCCACCCGCGCGCCGGGGTCCTCGGCAGGTACCGCCGTGGGGGCACCGGCAGCCGGCGCCGTGGGGGCACCGGCAGCCGCCGCCGTGGGGGCATCGGCGGGCCCCGCCGCTGTTGTAGGGGGATCCGCCGCGGCGTCGAGGCCCGGCAGGGTCGGGTCGCCACCGCACGCCGCGAGCAGCGCGATGGCCGCGACGCCCGCCATGAGCCCGCCCCACACCGCGTTCCGGTCTCGTGCCGCGCCCCCGCCCCGCGCGCCGGGCTGGGCCGACACGGTGCCGCGGAGCCGCTCGTCGGAGCACACGGCGGGCATCGTGCGCAGGATGTGTGCATGTCGCGCCAAGTCGTGCGGCGAATTACAGCGGGGTAGACCGCCACTGCCCGCGCGCCGCGCACCGCCTCCTCACCCCGCGCACCGCCTCCTCACCCCGCGCACCGCCTCGTCACCCCGCGCACCCCGTCGCGCACGACACCCCCGTCGGTAGAGTTGAGAAACCCCATACACCCCTTCATGGGCCCACCGGCCCACCCGAGGCCACGCACCGCGGTGACGACGCACCCCGAATTCGACGCCGAGCAGCGGCACATCGACCACGCCTACGCCTGCCTCGAGCGCCTGCGCGACGACGCCTGGCGGATCCGCGAACTCACGGAGGCCTCCACGGGCGGCACCTTCCAGGCACGCTTCGAACGCAACGCCTTCGACGAGGCCCTGCTCGCGAGGCTCACACAGTTGGACCTCGGCGACGCCGCGCTCGTCTTCGGGCGCATCGATCGCGTGGCCGATCGCGACGGCACCCCGGTGCCCGGCGTGTGTGCGAACGGTTCGGCAAACGGCACGACGAACGGCACGACGCCCGACACGAGCTCCGACACGCCCGTCGAGTCGTTCCACATCGGTCGCATCGCCGTCGCCGACGAGTCCGCCGAGCCGGTCGTCGTGGACTGGCGCGCACCCGTGGCCGAGCCCTTCTACCGCGCCACGGGTCGCGACCCCATGGGTCTCGCGCGCCGCCGCCACCTCGCCGTGGACGGCCGCACGCTGCTCGGCATCGAGGACGAACTCTTCGGCGCGGGTCACCTCGGCGTCGGCCACGACGAGGGACTCGAGGGGATCGGCCGACTCCGCGGCTACGGCACGCTCCTCACCGCCCTCGCCCGCGGCCGCACCGGCCAACTCGGCGACATCGTCGCCACGATCCAAGCCGAGCAGGACGAGATCATCCGCTCGCCGCAGGGCGGCATCCTCGTGGTGGAGGGCGGTCCCGGCACGGGCAAGACCGTCGTGGCACTGCACCGCGCCGCCTACCTCCTCTACACGCACCGCTTCCCGCTCGAGAACCAGGGGGTGCTCGTGGTGGGCCCAAACCGCGTGTTCCTCCGCTACATCGAGCGCGTGCTGCCGTCGCTCGGCGAGGCGGGCGTCGAGCAGGCGCTGCTCGCCGACCTCGTGCCCGGTGTGGCCTTCGGCGCCGCCGACACGCCCGACGCCGCGCGGGTCAAGGGCGACGCCCGCATGGCTCGCGTGGTGGCCAAGGCGGTGCGCGACCGCGAGCGCGGCCTGCGCGCCGACGCCGAGGTGCCCTTTGGGGCGGGCTACCTGCGCCTCGGCGCGACCCAGTCGCGGCGCATCGTGGCCGAGGCGCGTCGTCGTTACCGCCGCCACAACCCGGCACAGAGCTGGGTGATCGGCGAGATGGTCGCCACGATGCTCGCCACCAGCCGCACCCCCGACACGGACCCCGCCGAGGTGCGCGAGTCGTTGCTCGACATGCGCGAGTTCCGCGCCGTGCTCAACTCGGTGTGGCCGCTGCTCAGTCCCGCCGAGCTGCTCCACGACCTGTACGGATCGCGCGCACTGCTGCGCCTCGCGTCCACGGGTGCGCTCGAGGAACACGAGTATCTCGCCCTGCACCGTGCGCGTGCGGCGTCGCTCGCGGAGGCGCGATTCTCCGATGCCGACGCCCCGGTGCTCGACGAGGCGCGCGCCCTGCTCGGCCCCGCACCCCGGCGCAACGGGCGCATCCACGACGCCGACGAGATCCGCACCTTCGGCCACATCGTCATCGACGAGGCGCAGGACCTCACCCCCATGCAGTTGCGCATGGTCGGGCGGCGCTCGCTCAACGGCACGATGACCCTCGTGGGCGACATCGCGCAGGCCACCGGGCCGTATGCACCGTCGGCGTGGGACGACGTGCTGCGCCACCTGCCGGGGGGTGCCGACGCCCCGCGCGACCACCGCGCCGCCGAGGAACCGCCTCGCGTCGCGGGCCTCAGCATCGGCTACCGCATTCCCACCCAGATCATGGACCTCGCCGCCCGCCTGCTGCCGCACGCGGCTCCGGGCCAGCGCGCACCCGTGTCGGTGCGCGAGGGTGACGCCGGGCCGCGCATCGTGGCGGTGGCGCCGAGCGCGCTGGCCGAGGCGCTGGTGGCCGAGACGCGCGGTCTGGTTCGCGAGGTGGCCGACGGCAACGCCGCGATCGTGTGCCCCGACGACATGGTCGAACGGGTCTCGCGCATCCTCGACGACGCCGGCCTCGCCCACGGCCGCGCGGGCGCGAGTGCGCTCGACTCGGCGCTCACCGTGGTGCCCGTCGGGCTCGTGAAGGGCCTCGAGCTGGACGGCGTGCTCGTGGTGGAGCCCGCGCGCATCGCGGTCGCGTCCGACCGGGGACTGCGCAGCCTCTATGTCTCGCTCACGCGCTCCACCCGCCGGCTCACCGTGCTGCACTCCGAGTCGCTGCCCGCCCCGCTCGCGGGCTGAGACCCCATTCGGGGACGATGCGCGCGGCGCAACGCGCCGCGCGTCAGTCCACTCCCAGCCCCGCGGCCGAGGCCGCCACCAGCGGCAGGAACCGCACGGCCTTGTCGGCATCCGCCGGCCGATTGCGCTCCACGGCGCTGCGAGCCAGGTCCAGCACGCGGGCGAGGTCGGCTGCGAGTTGGTCGCTCGCCGCGGCCACGCGGGGCGCGAGCGCCTGCCCCACGGCCTCCAGCACGGCGAGGTGCGCGCGGGCGGCGTCGCGGTCGCCGTCGGCCATCGCCGTCGCCACGCGGCCCGCGGCCTCGGCGAGGAGTTCGAACAGTTCCGCGGTCGGCGTCGCGTCGTCGAAGCTAGGTGCGGTGATCGGCACCGTCGTGGGTGGGGTGTCGCCGCCCCGCGCCGAGTCGGTGACGGTGGTGGCACAGCCCGCGGTGCCGGCGGCGAGCAGCAGGCACAGCGCGCCGCGCGGCGCGCGCATCACGGCATGGTGACGAGGATGCGACGGCTGACGAAGGCGTGCACCTCGACGTCGCGGTCCACGTGCACGGTCACGTCCCTGTCCTCGCCGGTGCGCACCACGGTGCCCCGGGCACCCGGCATGAGCCGACACTTCTCGAGGAACTCGAGCACGCCGTCGGTCTCCTCGAGATCCTCGGGGATGCGGTCCACGGAGAAGGTCGCGCCCACGGGCACCCGCGAGAGCGGCACCGTCGCCGCCGGCGTGTAACCCGAGCGCGGGATCGGGTTGCCGTGCGGGCAGGTGGTGGGTTGGCCCAGCAGACGCTGCATCGCCGCCTCCACCTCCTCGCTCATCACGTGCTCCCAGCGACAGGCCTCGTGGTGCGACGTGGACCAGGGAAGTCCCAGCACGTCGATGAGGAAGCGCTCGGCGAGGCGGTGGCGGCGCACCACGCGTTCGGCCAGGGCCTGTCCCGACGCGCTGAGCGCGATGCGCGACGAATCGGTGACCGTCACGAGGCCTTCGTCGGTCATGCGCTTGATCATCTCCGACACCGACGCCCGCGTCACCCCGAGGCGCTCGGCGAGGCGGGCCTGGATCAACTCCACCTTGTCCTCGCGCATCTCGAAGATGCGCTCGCAATACTCCTCGAAGGCGGGGTGGAACTCGCCGTCGGGCCGCACGTGGGTCAGGCTAGCCAAACACCCCGCGGGTACTCTCGCAGAGATGTTGGAGCACTTCGCGCCGTCCGTGCGCGAGTGGTTCGCCACGACCTTCGACGCGCCGACCGCGCCGCAACGCGAGGGCTGGCCCGCGATCGCCGACGGCCGTCACGTGCTCATCTGCGCCCCCACCGGCAGCGGCAAGACGCTCACCGCGTTCCTGTGGTGCATCGACCGACTGACCTCCGTCGGCCCGCCCGACGCCGAGCCCGTCACGCGCGTGCTGCCCGCCACGCGCGTGCTGCCCGCCACGCGCGTGCTGTACGTGTCGCCGTTGCGCGCGCTGGCCTTCGACGTGGAAAAGAACCTGCGGGCCCCGATCGTGGGCATCCGTCACGCCGCCGAGCGCCTCGGCGAGCCCTTCCGCGAGCCCACGGTGGGCCTGCGCACCGGCGACACGAGCGCCGCCGAGCGCCGCCGTCTGCGTCGCGAGCCGCCCGACGTGCTCATCACGACCCCGGAGAGCCTCTTTCTCATGCTCACCTCCGAGGCGCGCAGCACGCTGCGGGGCGTCGAGACGGTGATCATCGACGAGATCCACTCGCTCGCACCCACCAAGCGCGGGGCGCACCTCATGGTGTCCCTCGAACGACTGGAGGCGCTCACCGAGCGCCCTCCGCAGCGCATCGGGCTCTCGGCCACGCAACGACCGCTCGAGGAGGTCGCGGCGTTCCTCGGCGGCGCCCGCGACGGCCGGCCTCGCAACGTGCACATCGTGGATGCCGGCTCGCGCAAGGCCCTGGATCTCGAGGTGGTGGTGGCCGTGGAGGACATGGCCGACCTCGGCTCCGCGCGCACCGAGCTGCGCAGCGGCCCCGCCTCGGCGGCGCTCGCCGAGCGCCGCACGAGCATCTGGCCGAGCATCTACCCGCGCATCCTGGACCTCGTGCTGGCACACCGCAGCACGATCGTGTTCTGCAACGCGCGCAGGCAGGCCGAGCGGCTCGCCTCGCAGCTCAACGATCTCGCGGTCGAGCGGGGCCTCGAGGGCGAGTTGGTGCGTGCGCACCACGGTTCGCTCGCCCGCGAGCAGCGCATCCAGATCGAGGACCAGCTCAAGCAGGGTCGCCTGCGCGGCATCGTCGCCACCAGCAGCCTCGAGCTGGGCATCGACATGGGTGCCGTGGACCTCGTGGTGCAGGTGGAGTCCCCCGGGGCGGTGAGCCGCGGCATGCAGCGCGTGGGGCGTGCGGGTCACCAGGTCGGCGCGCCGAGCGTGGGCAAGATCTTCCCCAAGCACCGTCACGACCTGCTCGAGTCCGCCGTCGTCGTGCGGGCCATGCACGATGCCGAGATCGAGACGATGCGCTACCTGCGCAGTCCGCTGGACGTGCTCGCCCAGCAGATCGTCGCCCACGTCGCGATGCACCCCGACGTCGCGGTGGCCGACCTCGCCGCGATGGTGCGGCGCGCCGCACCATTCACCGAGACCTCCGACGCGGTGCTCCACGGCGTGCTCGACCTGCTCGCGGGTCGCTACCCCAGCGAGGAGTTCCGCGAGTTGCGGCCGCGCATCGTGTGGGACCGCGTGCGCGACACGCTGCGGGCGCGCGAGGGTGCGCAGCGCCTCGCCGTGACCAACGCGGGCACCATCCCCGACCGCGGCCTGTTCGGCGTCTTCATGCCCGACGGCACGCGCGTGGGCGAGCTGGACGAGGAGATGGTGTACGAGACGCGGCCCGGCGAGACCTTCCTCCTGGGCGCGTCCACCTGGCGCATCGAGGACATCACGTTCGACCGTGTCGTGGTGACGCCCGCGCCCGGCCAGCCGGGCAAGATGCCCTACTGGCACGGCGACCGCCTCGGCCGCCCGGTCGAGCTGGGCCGCGCGGTGGGCGCGTTCGTGCGCGAACTGCGCGCCCTCGACGCCGATGCGGCCGGCGAGCGCCTGCGCGGGGCCCACGGCCTCGACGAACTCGCGGCCGCCAACCTGCTCGCCTACCTCGCCGAACAGGGCGAGGCCACGGGCACGGTGCCCGACGATCGCACCATCCTCGTGGAGAAGTTCCGCGACGACATCGGCGACTGGCGCGTGTGCATCCACACCCCGTTCGGCACGCCCGTGCACGCGCCGTGGGCGATGGCGATCGAGCGGCGTCTCACGGAGCGGTGGGGCATGCCGGTGGACACGATGTACGGCGACGACGGCATCGTCCTGCGCCTCCCCGAGGCGATCGCCGAGGTGCCGATGGACGAGTTGTTCTGCGCGCCCGAGACGGTGCACGACGAGGTGGTCGCGGCGTTGCCCGACACGTCGCTCTTCGCGGCCCGTTTCCGCGAATGCGCGGCGCGCGCGCTGCTGCTGCCGCGCCGCCGGCCGGGCGAGCGCACGCCGCTGTGGCAGCAGCGCCAGCGCGCCGCGGACCTGCTCGCGGTGGCCGCGCGCCACCCCACCTTCCCCATCCTGCTCGAGACCTCGCGCGAGTGCCTGCAGGACGTCTTCGACGTGCCCGCACTGCGCGACGTGCTCGCGCGGGTGCGCTCGCGCGCCATCCGCGTCGTGAGCGTCGAGACGCCGAAGGCCTCGCCCTTCGCGCAGGGCCTGTTGTTCAACTGGATCGCCGCCTACATGTACGAGGGCGACGCCCCGCTCGCCGAGCGCCGCGCGGCCGCGCTCGCGCTGGACCGCGACCTGCTCAACGAACTGCTCGGCGCCGAAGAGCTGCGCGAGTTGCTCGACCCGAGCGCGCTCGCCGACCTGGAGCTCTCGCTGCAGGGCCTCGCCGAGGGGCGCGGCGCGGGGTCGACCGACGCGCTGCACGACGTGCTGCGCCGCGTCGGCGACCTGTCCGAGACCGAGCTCGCGCTGCGCGTCGCCGACGGCGCCGACGCCGCCGCGATGTCGGCCGCGCTGGTGGCCGAACGCCGCGCCGCGTGGCTGGCGGTGGCGGGGGAGCGGCGCCTCGTGGCCGCCGAGGACGCCTCGCGGTACCGCGACGCCCTCGGGTGCGCGCTGCCGCCGGGTCTCCCGGCGGCCTTCACCGAATCGCTGGCCGCGCCGCTCGTGGACCTCGTGGCGCGCTACGCCCGCAGCCACGGGCCGTTCCTCGGGCGCGACGCCGCGGCCCGCCTCGGCATCGGCGACGACCGCGTGGCCGAGGTGCTCGCAGGCCTCGAGCGCGACCACCGCGTCGTGCGCGGCGAGTTCCGCCCCGGTGGCACCCACCGCGAGTGGTGCGACGTCGAGGTGCTGCGCCAGTTGCGTCGTCGCTCGCTCGCGGCGCTGCGCCGCGAGGTGGAGCCGGTGGAGCAGCGGGCCTACGTGCGGTTCCTCGCGGGCTGGCACGGCATCCCCGGCGCCGAGCGCGGCGCCGACCACCTCCACGACGTCGTGCACGCGCTGCAGGGCGCGTCCATCGTCGCCTCCACGCTGCTCGCCGACGTGCTGCCCGCGCGGGTGCGCGGGTTCCACCCCGGGGACCTGGACGCGATGTGCACGAGCGGCGAGCTCGTGTGGGTCGGCGCGGGGGCCGTGGGCGCGCACGACGGACGCGTGCGGCTGCTCTTTGCCGACCAGGCGTCGATGCTGCTCCCCGCGTTCGAGCCGCCCGATCGTCCCGAGGGGCCGTTGCACGACACGATCCGCGCGACGCTGGCCGAGCGAGGCGCGTGCTTCTGGCCGCAGATCCGCGTGGCGGCGCACAGCGTGGCCGAGTCTGACGTCGTGGCCGCGCTCTGGGACCTCGTGTGGGCGGGCGAGGTGACCAACGACGGCATCGCGCCCCTGCGCGCGATGCTCGAGCGGCGCACCACGGGCCGCGCCATGCCGCGCCGACCGGGCCGCGCCCGACTCGTGCGGCCGCGCTCCACGCGCGCGGTCTCGGCCGGCCCGCCGCAGGTGGCCGGGCGCTGGGGCCTCGTGGGCACGCTCCTCGAGACGGGCACGGTCCCGTCCTCCACGCAGGTGGCGCACGCCACCGCGTTGCAGTTGCTCGAGCGCCACGGCGTGCTCACGCGCGAGGCCGTGCTCGCCGAGACGGTGCGCGGCGGCTTCGCCGGCGTCTACGGCGTGCTCAAGGTGCTCGAGGAACGCGGCACCGTGCGCCGCGGGTACTTCATCGACGGTCTCGGCGCGGCGCAGTTCGCCGTGCCGGGTGCGGTGGATCGCCTGCGTGCCGCCGAGCCCCTGCCCGAGCCGATCGTGCTCGCCGCCACCGACCCCGCCCAGCCCTTCGGCGCAACGCTCGACTGGCCCGAGACCGCGGGCCGGCCCACCCGCGCGACCGGGGCCGTCGTGGTCATCGACGACGGGGAGCCGCTCGCGTGGCTGGACCTGCGGGGCCACCACCTCGTCACCTTCCCCGCGTCGCTGGCGCGCCCCGTCTGGGTGGACGCGCTCGTGGGCCTGGTCAAGGACGGCCGCACGCGCGCGATCGACGTCCGCAAGATCGACGGGGCCGCCCACGACGCCGACGACCCGAGGGTGCGCGCGGTGCGCGAGGCGTTGTGCGCCCGGGGCTTCGTGGCCGGCTACCGCGGACTCGGCCTGCGCGACCTCACGCGGCCCGGTCGCTAGCGCGCCCCGACGGTCACCGCGTCGTCGCGCGTCGGCCGCCGCGTCAGCGCGCCTCGACGGTCACCGCGTCATCGCGCGTCGGCCACCGCCGCGCGGGGCTCAGAGGCCCGCGGCGCGGTCTTCCTTCTCGGCGGCGCGTACCGCGTAGTTCACGATGATCGCGGGCGCGAGCAGCACCGAGCCCGCCACGAGGCCGACGGTCCCGACCGCCGACACGACGGGGCCGAAGCCGCGGCTCGCACCCCACACGACGGCGACGCTGGACGCGCCGTAGCAGGCGTAGCCCGCGCGCGTCGCGAGCCGCGCCCCGCGCGCGATGCGCCGTCGCGTCGCCCGCACGGGATCGTCCGTCATAACCTCGGCCCATGCTACGAGTCGTCGACTTTCGCGACGTCGTCGCGACGCTCGACGGATGGCCCGCGCTCGCCGGCCTCACCTGCGTCGTGGAGCGCGGCGAGATCGTGCACGTCGTCGGCCCCAACGGCGCGGGCAAGTCCACCTTCCTGCGCGCATGCGCCGGACTCGTGCCGGTGCGCGCGGGCAGCGCCGAGGTGCTCGGCGTCGACCTCGTGCGCGATCGCACGGGCGCGCGTGCGCGCATCGGCCTGCTCTCGCACGCCAACGGCCTCTACGCCGACCTCACCGCACGGGAACACGTGGCCTTCTGGGTGCGCACGGCCGGCGCGCCCGGCGCCGACGTGGACGCCGCCCTGCACGCGATGGACCTGCGCGGGGCGCTCGCCGACCGGCGCGTGGGGCGCATGTCGGCGGGCGAGCGGCGGCGCACCGCCCTCGCGGTGCTGCTCGCGCGGCGGGCCGAGCTGTGGCTGCTCGACGAGCCGCACGCGGGTCTCGACGCGGCCTCGCGCGACGCGCTCGACGCCACGCTGCGGCGGGCCCGCGACGCCGGCGCGACCGTCGTGTTCGCCTCGCACGAGGCGGAGCGGGCCACGGTCGTCGCGACGCGCACCCTGCGCATCGCGGGCGGGGTCGCGGCGTGAAGGGCGGGCTCGTGTGGGCGGTCGCCGCGCGCGACCTGCGCGCCGAGGCGAGGGCCCGCGTCACGACCAACCAGGTCCTGCCGTTTGCCGGGCTCGTGATGGTGACCTTCGCCCTCGCGCTGGACCGCGAGGAGGTGCTCCAGCGCACCGCGGGCGGCCTCGTCTGGCTCGCCACCACCTTCTCGCTGTTCGTGCTCGTGCAGCGCGCGTTTGCGATCGAGACGGCCGACCGGGCGCTGGACGCGCTGCGCGTGGCGGGCGTGGACCTCGGCCGCGTGTATCTCGGCAAGTCGATCGCGCTGATGGTGCAGTTGTTCGTGCTGGAGTGCGTGCTGGTGCCCGTGGCGGTCGTGTTGTACCGCGTGCGCGTGGACGCGCCCGGTGCGGTGCTGTTGGTCACGACGATGATCTGCGCAACGACCGGGCTGGCCCTCGTCGGTACGCTCTACGGCGGTCTCACCGTGGGCGGTGCGGGTCGCGAGACGTTGCTCCCGCTCCTCGTGCTTCCCGTGGTGGCACCGGTGCTCATCGCGGCGACCAGGGCGACCGAATCGGCCCTCCGCAGCGGTGGGGCGGCGGTCAGCGAGGGTTGGGCCTGGGTCGGCCTGCTCGCGGTGTTCGCCGCGGCGTTCGGCATCGCGGGCACGCTCGCGTTCGGGGCGCTCGTCGACGAGTGACGGCGCCGCCCGCCGCGGCACGACCCACGCACGAGGAGGTCGCGAGGCGATGCGAGGCACGGGCACCGCCACCACGCGTGGCATCGGCGTCGTGGCGCTCGCGTGCATGGCGTGGGTCGTGTGGGGCGGTCTCGTCGCGACCCCGCGGGACGTCGTGCAGGGTGACGCGGTGCGCATCATGTACGTGCACGTGCCCTCCGCGTGGGTGGCCTACCTCGCCTTCGTCGTCACCGCGGTCGCGTCCGCCGGCCTGCTCTTCGGGCCCCGCAGGTCGCTCGGCTTCGACCGCGTCGCGGGTGCGAGCGCCGAGGTGGGCGTGCTCTTCATGGGTCTCACGCTCGTCACGGGGAGCCTCTGGGGTCGGATCACCTGGGGCGAGTTCTGGCAGTGGGACCCGCGACTCACCACCACGGCGTTCCTGTTCGTGACCTACCTCGGCTATCTCGCGGTGCGCGGCCTCGACGGCGCCCCCGAGCAGCGCGCCCGTCGCGCCGCCGTGGTCGCGCTGCTCGCCGTGCTCGAGATCCCGCTCGTGCACTTCAGCGTCGTGCTCTGGCGCAGCCTGCACCAGCGCGCCTCGGTGCTGGACCCCGGCGGTGACGTGAAGTTGGACGACCTCATGCTCTTCACGCTGTTCGTAGGCGTCGTGGCCTTCACCTGCCTGTACACCTGGCTCGTGTTGCATCGCAGTCGCCTCGCGGCCCTCGTCGAAGTGGCGGGTCGGGGCGAGCTGGACCGCGCCATCGCCGCGCGCCGCGCCGAGGCCGGGGCGTGACCGACGCGGCGATGCGGATGCCCGGGACGACGGTGTTCGAGATGCACGTGTTCGCGATGGACGTGCTTGCGATGGAGGATGCAGGCTTCGTGCTCGGGTCGTACGCACTCAGTGCCGTCGCAATCCTCGCGCTCGTCGCGGCCACGCTGAGGCGCGCGCGCCGGCTCGCGCCGCTCGTGCGCGACGAGGACAAGCCGTGGACCTGACGCCCCGCACCGACGCCGCCGCCCGGCCGCGGCGCCGTCGCTGGACCCCGGTCGCGGTGCTCGGGCTCGTGGGCGTCGCCGGGGGCGTGATCGTCTGGCAGTTCCTCGGCTCGGCGATCGACTACTACTGCAACGTCGACGAGATCGGGGTGCGCGACGGGTGCGACGAGGCCCACCGCCTGCGCGTGCAGGGCACGGTGGAGCGCGACTCGGTCCGCGCCGGCGGGGCGGCCACCTCGTTTCGCCTTGCGTTCAACGGCGAGACGATCGACGTGCGCTACGCGGGTGACCCGGGCGGTGTGTTCCAGGAGTGCATCGCCGTGGTGGCGCACGGGCGGCTGCGCGGGGGCCTGCTCGAGGCGACGCGCATCGAGGTGAAGCACTCCAACGAATACGAGGCCGAGCATCCCGACAGGGTGAAGGACGGCACTAACCCCGCCTGCGAACAGGCCGAGGGGTGAACGGCGCCCTCGGGCAGGCCGCGCTCCTCGTGGGCGTGGTGGCCTCGGCCTTCGGCGCCGCGGCCGGCGTCGCGGGGGCCCGCGACCCACGCATCGCGCGGCTCGTGCCCCGATTCGCGGGCGTCGCGTTCGCGGCCGCGGTGGCCGCATTTGCCGTGATGGAGCGCGCGATGATCACGCGCGACTTCTCGCTCGCCTACGTGCAGAAGGTCGGCTCCCGCGCCACCCCCGCGCTGTACAACGCGGCCGCCGTCTGGAGCGCCCTCGAGGGCTCGATCCTGCTATGGGTGCTCGTGCTCGCGGCGTACGCGTTCGTAGTCGCGTGGTGGGTGTGCCCGCGGCTCGAGCCGCGCCTCGGGGCGTGGGCCGCTGCGGTGATGTGCATCGTGTCGTGCTTCTTCTTCGTGCTCTCCTGGGGCCCGGCCACGCCCTTCGCGGCAGGGCCCCCGGGCGTGGTGGACGGGCCCGGCCCCAATCCGCTGCTGCAGAACCACGTGCTCGTGATGTTCCACCCGCCGATGCTGTACCTGGGCTACGTCGGCATGACGGTGCCGTTCGCCTTTGCGATCGCCGCGCTCGTCACCGGCTCGCTGGACGACGGATGGCTGCGTGCGACTCGCCGCTGGTCGCTCCTGTCGTGGGGCTGGCTCACCTTCGGCATCGCGCTCGGCGGCTGGTGGAGCTACGAGGTGCTGGGTTGGAGCGGCGTGTGGGCCTGGGATCCCGTGGAGAACGCCTCGCTGCTGCCCTGGCTCACGGGCACGGCGTACCTGCACTCGGCGATGGTGCAGGAGCGGCGCGGGATGCTGCGCGTCTGGAACCTCTCGCTGCTGGTCGCCACCTTCTCCCTCACCATCCTCGGCACCTTCCTCACGCGCTCGGGCGTGCTCAACAGCGTGCACGCCTTCAGCGAGAGCGACATCGGGCCGTGGCTGCTCTCGGCGTTCGCCGTCATCGTGGTGACGTCCGTGGGGCTCATCGGGTGGCGCGGTGACGCGCTGCGGCGTTCCGATGCGATCGCCTCGCCGCTCACCCGCGAGGGGGCGTTCCTCGCCAACAACCTCGTGTTCGCGCTGTTCGCCTTCGTCGTGCTGCTCGGCACGGTGTTTCCGCTCGTGGTGGAGGTGGTGCGCGACCGTCAGATCGTCGTGGGCGAGCCCTTCTTCGACCGCCTCGGCGTGCCGCTCGGCCTCGCGCTGCTCGCACTCATGGCCATCGCACCCGCGCTGCCGTGGCGCACCACCGCCCCGACCACCGTGCGCGATCGGCTGTTCTGGCCCGCCTGGTGCGCGGTGGCGGCGCTCGCGCTCGCCGTGGCGCTCGGCGCGCACGGTCTCGCGCCGATGCTCGCGTTCGGCCTCGGGGGGATGGCGGCCGGCTCGGCGGTGCGCCAGCTCGCGGCCTCCGTGCGGGCTCGCGGACCCCTCGGGCTCGTGGGGCGCACGAGCGGCGGCATGATCGTGCACCTCGGCATCATCTGCATCGCCGTCGCGCTCGCGGCGTCCAACTCCTTCACGCGCAGCCAGGAGTTGGACCTCGTCGAGGGTCGACCCGCGTCGTTCGCCGGCCACACCTTCACCCTGCGCGGCTTCACGACGACCACCGACGACCGTGCCACCAGCGTGCGCGCGCTCGTATCGATCGACGGCGGTCGCGCGTACGCCCCCGCGATCACCAAGTACACGCGGGTCGGCATGACCGTGGGCACCCCGTCGGTGCGCACGGGGCTCGCGCGCGACGTCTACCTCACGCTCGAACCGCCCGTGCGTCAGGACTCCGGTCGCGCCCGCATCAAGGTGTTCGTAAAGCCGATGATCCTGTGGTTGTGGATCGGCACCGGCGTGACGGTGCTGGGCTCGTTGGCCGCGCTCGTGCCCGCACGACGCCGCCATCCCGTACGCGATGCCGATGCATCCACGCCGCGTGATGCTGCCGCAACTGCGCCGTCGTCGGTCGCGGGGTCGTGAGGATCCGCGCCCTCGCGGCCACCACGGCGCTCGTCGTCGTGGGGCTGCTCGTCGTGCTCGCACTCGTGGAGCCGCCCGGCGACGCCACGGGGGAGTCCCCGCTCCTCGGTGCGCCCGCTCCCGCGGTGGAGAGCACCACCATCGACGACGCAGATTTCTCGCTGGAGCGCCGCAAGGGCTCGTGGGTGGTGCTCAATTTCTTCAACTCCACCTGCGTGCCCTGCATCGCCGAGCACCCGGCCCTGATGGCGTTCGCCGCGCGGGAGGCGTCGCGCACCGACGGCGCAGAGCTCTACACGATCGTCAACGACGACGCCGACGACGCGGTGCGCGACTTCTTCGTCCGGCGCGGTGGCGACTGGCCCAAGGTGCGCGACGACGACGGCACCATCGCGGTCGCGTTCGGCGTCGCTCGGGTGCCCGAGACTTGGGTGATCGACCCCGCGGGTTTCGTGCGCCTCCGCGTGCTGGGTGAGCTCGGCTCGGGTGCGCTGGAGGAGCGTCTCGACGAACTGCGCGCGGCGTGGTCGTCCTGAGCCGCCGCCCCGCCGCCTGGGTCGCGGTGGTGCTCGCCGCCGCGGCGTTGCTCGCGGTCGGGTCGCTGCGCGACGGCGGCCCGCGCACTCAGCAGGACCGCATCGAGGCGATCACCGGACGCCTCGCCTGCCCCACGTGCGCGGGTGAGAGCGTGCGTGTCTCGCGCGCCGCCGCCGCCGAGTCGATCCGCGCCGAGGTGGCGCGACAGGTGGCCGCCGGCACCCGCAGCGACGACGAGATCGTCGGCTTCGTCGCCGCCCGATTCGGCGCACGGGTGCTCCTGTTGCCGCAGTCGTCGGGCTTCGACGCGCTGGCGTGGGTGCTGCCCGTCGTCGTGGCGGTGCTCGCCGTGGCCGGCGTCGTCGCGGCCTTCGTCCGCTGGCGCACCGCGCCCGTGGCCGCCGTCGCGACGCGGTCCCGCACCCCGCGCCGTCTCGCGACCGCCGCCGCCGTGGTGCTCGTCGCGTCCGGCACGGGTCTGCTCGTCGCGCGCCAGTCGGGTGAGCGCCTCGCCGGCCAGTCCCTGACCGGTGGCATCGAGGACTCCACGGCGTCGCTGCTGGCGCAAGCGCGTGCGAGCACCTTCGCCGACCCGGCCGCCGCTCTCGCGCTGTACGCAGAGGTGCTCGCGCTGGACCCCGACCAGGTGGAGGCCCTCACCTACCGCGGCTGGCTCGTGTGGCTCGTCGCACGCGATGCCGAGGACGCCTCGCTGCGAGACCGCGCGGTGGCGGGTGTGCTCGCCGACCTCGAGCGCGCCACCGTGCTCGACCCCGCGTATCCCGACGCGCACTGCTTCCTCGGCATCGTGCGCTTCCGCCACGCAGCCGACGCCGCGGGCGCCAAGGTGGCGCTCGACGACTGCGCGACGCGCAATCCGCCGTCCGAGGTGCGTTCCTTCGTCGACGCGATCCGCATCGAGGTGGACGCCGCCCTCGACGGCTGATCCGGCCGCGCGGCGACGCCGCGACCCCCGGGGTCGTCAGTCGTCGGCGGGTTGGGTGTCGGGTCGCGTCGGCGGTGCCCACGCCTCGGCCGTCGTCCAGCGCCCTCGCGCGCGGTTCAGCACCCAGACGCTCGCCTTCGTCCAGATGGGCTCGCCGTGCACCTCGAGTCCGTCGCGCGCGAGCGCCCGCACCACGGACGGGATCACGTCGCCGTGGCTCGACACGACGCTGCCGTCGGGCAATTCCTCGAGCAGGTCGATCGCGGCGCGCGCGTCGCGGTCCTCGAAGAGCCGCAGGTCGGTCTCCACGCCGCGACCGAGTCGGGCGGCGAGCGGTTGCAGGGTCTCGACGCAGCGTCGCGCGGGGCTCGACACGAGTCGGCCCGTCGCGACGGCCTCCAGCCGTGCCGTGAGCTGGTCGGCCTGCCAGTGTCCGTCCTCGCTCAGGGGTCGCAGCGCGTCGTCTTCTTTCCAGGTGGACCGACGCTCGGCCTTGGCGTGGCGCACGAGGTAGATCGCCACGCCGCCGACCGTACCCGCCGGACGAATGCGGCCCCTCACGGCCCGCTGCGTGCCCCACGGCCCGCGGTGCGTCGCCCGCTGCGCGCCGCGCGACCGGCGCTCGTGCACCACACTGTCGCCGTGGGCTTCTTCGACCGCAACCGTGCCGAGGTCGCGGCGCGGGGTCTCGACCCCGAGCGCCTGCCCCCCGGGCAGTACCTCACCGAGCGGTTTCCCGTCCTGCACGTCGGCGAGGTACCCACCTATCGCCCGGGCGAGTGGTCGCTCACCGTCGACGGTCTCGTGGAGCGACCCTTCACGCTCGGCTGGGACGAGCTGCGCGCGCTGCCGTCGGTGACGATCACCACCGACATCCATTGCGTCACGAAGTGGTCCAAGTTCGACACGCGCTGGACGGGGGTGCGCGTGCGGGATCTCGTCGAACGCGCCGGCGCCCGGCCGGACGCGACGCACGTGATGGGTCACGCCGAACAGGGCTACACGGCCAACCTGCCGCTCGCCGACCTGTTGCGCGACGACGCGCTCGTCGCCTGGGCCTACGACGACGCCGACATCGAGCCGGTCCACGGCGGGCCGGTGCGCCTCGTCGTGCCGCACCTCTACTTCTGGAAGTCCCCCAAGTGGCTGCGGCGCCTCGAGCTCATGGCCGCCGACGCGCCGGGCTTCTGGGAGCAGAACGGATACCACATGCACGGCGATCCGTTCCGCGAACAGCGATTCTGGGGTGACTGAACCCGTCTAGACGGTCGTGGCGCAG
>Ga0233425_10004593_pt1 | contig 22927 bp, 27 predicted proteins | sample Watercolumn_Towu_2_FD_181712 | JGI IMG/M metagenome (GOLD analysis project Ga0233425, IMG submission 181712) | Freshwater microbial communities from Lake Towuti, South Sulawesi, Indonesia - Watercolumn_Towuti2014_140_MG | ecosystem: Environmental > Aquatic > Freshwater > Lake | place... | reverse complement strand
TACATTGGAGAGGCTGCAGTGCTCGCGCACAGGATCATGGAGATGGAAGACATAGACGCCGTAATGGTCATCCTGAGCATGTTCGGCAAGATAATCATCGTCGGCAGGAGCAAGGTCCCTGAGCTCGACATGTCAGCGCTGCTCTCGGTCTTCGGAGGCGGAGGCCATCATGCAGCCGCATCTGCAACGCTGCATGAGGATGCCCTCGAACCTGTCGAGGAGCGCATACTCGCAAAGCTGCCTGAATTCGTGCGTCCGGCAAAGGTCGCTGCAGACATAATGACAAGCCCTGTCATATCCATCCCGGCAGACAGCCTGATAAAGGATGCAGAAGACACCATGACAAGGTATGGCGTTAATGCACTGCCGCTCTCCAGGGATGGGGAATATACAGGGCTCATAACAAGGGAGACTGTAGAGAAGGCCATATTCCACGGCTTCAGGAAGAACCCTGCTGCAGACTTCTCATCCACTGACCTGATCACCGTTGAACCAGACTCTCCGCTGAGAGAGATAGAGACCCTCATGATCGAGCACAACCAGAGGTTCATGCCCGTGCTCAGGGGCAGGCAGATAGCAGGAGCCATCACAAGGACCGACCTGCTGAGGGTGCTTTATGAGGAGTTTCTCCGCAAGCGGCGCATAGGCAGGGAAGACTCTTCAGGGATCCATTTTTCGAGCAGGAACCTCGCATCTCTGATAAATGACAGGTTCCCGCCCAATATTGTCTCTATCCTCCGCAGCGCCGGAGAGACGGCCGAGAGGCTCGGTTACAGCGCCTATCTCGTCGGCGGCTCAGTAAGGGACCTTCTGCTCAGGAAGGAGAACCTCGATCTTGACCTTGTGATAGAAGGCGACGGCATAAGCTTTGCCCATGAATTCGGAAAGGGCATAGGAGCAAAGGTCAGGCCCCACCATACCTTCGGCACTGCCAGGATAACAGGGAAGGAGATCATGCTCGATATAGCAACTGCAAGGACAGAATATTACGAATCTCCTGCAGCGCTGCCAAAGGTCGAAACCTCGTCCATCAAGAAGGACCTTTACCGCAGGGACTTCACGATCAACACGCTCGCCATCAGGCTTAACCCGCGCGACTTCGGCCTGCTGCTGGACTTTTTCGGCGGCCAGCGCGACATGAAGGAAAGGACCATCAGGGTGCTGCATAACCTCAGCTTTGTCGAGGACCCGACAAGGGCATTCCGGGCAATAAGATTCTCTGAGCGCTTCGGCTTCAGACTGAGCAGGCATACAGCCACGCTTATAAGATCTGCAATAGAGATGGGGCTGTTCGAAAAGCTCTCAGGCCAGAGACTGTATGACGAGCTTATCCTTTCCTTCAGGGAGACGAATCCGGCAACAACACTCAAAAGGCTCTCGGAGCACGGGCTTTTGAAGGTCATACAGGGAGACCTCTCATTCAACAGCAGGCTCGAAGCCCGGACAACCTCTATGGGGGAGACAATCGCCTGGTACAACCTTCTCTATCTCGATGCCGCTCCTGATCACGGGCTTCTCTATCTGATGGTGCTTCTGTCGGGCCTTGATATAAAAGGCAGGGAGGAGACACTTGCACGGCTTTCTGTGCCTGACAGGACAGGGACAATGATATTGAAAGGCCTTTCCGATGCAGAAAGAGTACTGAACGAACTGCCGGCAAGGGACCATGCAGAGCTTTACCACATACTGCTGCCGCTCGGTCTCGAGGCGCTCCTCTATGCAATGGCAATATCTGACAAGGCTTCAAGGAAGAAAGAGATATCCCTCTTCCTGATCGAGCTGAAAAAGGTCAGGCCGATGATCACAGGGGAAGAGCTTATCAGACTTGGGATTCCGCAGGGTCCGGTCTACAGGGCCATTTTCAGGGAGCTGCTCGACGCACGACTCAGGGGTTCGGTCAGGACACTGGAAGACGAGATGGATCTCGTGCTCAGGAATTATGTTTCAGGGAACAGGATCAGACCATCCTGAAATCAGTAAAGATCATTGCATAGGCCGAAGCTGTAAAATAAACAACGGAACATAGGAGAGAGGCAATGACAAGCCTCCTCTGTATCTGCGGTATTGCGTCAGAAAGGCTTCCGATCTTTCTGAAAGGCTGGAGCATGCCAGTGCCGGCCGAGGCAATGCATCCTGCAAGAGCAGTCAGATAATAAATGTATCCGACATGTCCGTATTCTCTCTTGAGCATGCAGAAAGGACAATGGTGCGAAGGCATCTCATAGATATGGATCGAGATGAAATGCATAAGCGACCAGGAGGATATGATGAACAGGGCGATCCCAGCAGCAGAGAAGAGATATGCACCTTTCCCCCCTCTTAGAAAATACGCACCTGTGGCAATTACAGAGAGGTTTGATATATAGAAGACCGTCCGGGATATATTTGCAGGAAGGTCGAATATCGAATGGACATCAGCCTCCTCCGAGCTGCTGAAGAGGCTCCCGCAGCAGGAGGTTATAAGGTCCGCCTCAAGCCCTGCAAAGTAAAAACCCTGGAGTATTGTCTCTGCAAGCACTACAGGCATTATCAATGTCAGGAAATAATATTTCCTTCTTATGAGCGGATAGTCGTATGCCCTGTTGTCTGCATGGTTTAGCAGGAGCCATAATCCGGAAAGTATGAATGTCATTATCTTGAGAATGAAGACTGCATATCCGAACCTGTTGGCATTGAGAGTGCCTGCAGCGCACATGGCGCCGGTGAAAAGGGAACTCAGGCTGTCTGCAGTATAGATGAAGAGAAAAAGGGAAATGAGCTGGAACCCGAGAGCATATGCCATCATGGTCGATATCAGATATGTCTTCTTCTCGAGAGAGAGCTGAAGCTCGCTGCCTGAAGTGAGGTCCCATTTCCTGATTATCCTGATGCCGTATGCAGATGAGTATAGAAGCAGGAACGATATGAATGCAGAACCGCTGATCAGCGCAAGGATGGCCGGGTTAATTATCATGTTCTCCGGTCATGCTCAGCCCACGTTCTCAACCCTGCCGTCCCTCATCTCTATTACAGTGTCGACAAGGTCAGAGTCATAGACTATCAGGTCATGGCTCGCAATTATGATCGTCCTTCCTTCCCTGTGAAGACCGGCCATTATCTCCATGAACTCGCGGGAAAGCTTTGTATCAAGATGGGCTGTCGGCTCATCTGCAATTATTACAGGAGGATTGTTGATGAGCGCCCTTGCGATTGCAGCCCTCTGGGCCTCTCCTCCGGAAAGCCATTCTGTCTTTGAGGCTGCCTTGTGCCCAAGGCTGAAAAGATTGAGGAGGTCCATTGCCCTGTCCCGAAGCAGATCGTACTTCTTGCCGGACGGATAGCTCGGAAGCATCACATTCTCAAGGGTCGTCAGGCCTTTTATAAGGTTGAACTGCTGGAAGATAAAGCCGAAGGTCTCCCGCCTGACAGCAGTCAGGAACCGCTCCGGCAGTCCGGATATATCCCTTTCGTTCAGCCTGACCCTGCCTGATGTCGGCCTTGCCATGCAGCCGATCAGGCTGAGCAGGGTTGTCTTGCCGGAGCCGCTCGGCCCTTTCAGCACCGTGACTTTTGAGGATTCTATACTGAGGCTCGCCCCGTCAACTGCGATCAGCTCATTGGGCCGTCCCTGGTTAAAGACCTTCCTTATGTTCTCAAGATATATCATATGCTGTTATCCAACCCGCAGTTTTTCAAATATCACCCTTGACGCTTCGCTCATCACTTCAGCTAATTCCTCATCACCTCATCAGGGTCTGTAACAGCAGCTTTCCATGAAGGTATTATTGTGGCAACCGTATAGGGTACTACCGTAACAAAGAAGAGCGTTGCCACCTGATATGCGCTTACAAAAGGAATCAGCCTGAACTTAGGATAGATCACTGACCACCCCTTTATTACTGGCTCAAAAAGTGAGGCAGATGCAAAAAAGACATGCAGGTATGCAAGGATGAGCCCGACAAGAAAGGATGTCCCCGAGATCATGATACCCTCCCAGAACTTCATCTGTATTATGTCTGAAGTCTCCCAGCCTGTAGCCTTGAGAATGCCTATCTCTCTGCGCTCTTCCGGGCTCAGACCGGAAGCCTTGTCCCAAGAGAATATTATGAAGGCCAGCAGGGCCCCGGAGAAGATGACGAGCAGTATGCCGCTCCTCCAGTCAAAAACGGCATCATATGTCCTGATGATCTCATCCCTCAGTATAGGTCTCGTGTCAGGGAAAAGGCTCCTGATCTTGCCTGCAACCGTAAGCACCTCCTGCGGGTTCCTGACGCTGACTGCTATATCAGTAAACAAGTCCTTTTCTAAGCTGAAGAGGGCCCTGAAATCCTGGCCGGACATCAGGATGAGATCCGAGGAAATGAGCTCTGTCTCAACAGGCAGCACTTCCCTGATCTTAAATGGGGTCATCTTGCCGTTGCTGCCGAAAAAAGGCATCAGATTGCCCTCTGCTGTCACGGCTGCGCGCGTGACTCCCTCTCCCACAGCGATCTCACCGGCACCATATCTGAAATCGGAAGGGACCATAATGGTATAGTTCGAACCGAACAGCTGGTCATAATAGTAGCCCCAGAGCCTCGGTGTCACCTCTGCAACGCCTTTTATCTTCCTGATACCGTCAGCATAAGATGCAGGCATAAGATCATGCCTGCCTGCTGTCATCCGCTGAACTACAATTTCCGGCGACTCACTGAGAACTGCAGTCGCCTCCCTCCTGAGTGCATGGGTAAAGAACATAACAGATCCGAGCAGTGAAACGATCAGCACATATACAACAATAAGCGCGGCATTCTTTCCCCTCCTCCTCATGAGCGAAGAGAGCGTAAAGTCCATGATATTTCTCTGCTTGTCAAGCCAGGCCATATAGTATCAGCGCTGCCTGCCTGCGGCCCTCATGCCGGGCGGCAGAGGCATGAGCGAGCCTGACGGGAAATGTTCAAAGGAGAACGGGTAGTCCTGAAAAGGAGTATTGAGGTCAGCCATTGAAGGATGCCTCGTGTATCGGGCTTCTGTAAACAGGGCAATGTCTGTGAGCATGTAGTTTCTGACAATGCCCCTCTCCAGTGCAATATGGGCGGATGAGGCCTTTTCTGCATAAGCGGCATGCATGAACAGCACCGCAATAGAGGCGATGCCCATAAGCATAACGGCAATATATATATCTGACCTTCTCAAGCCTGCATTCCCCGATAAACAGTATCTTCTGATCAATATGCCGGCCCCGACCGGACATTTCCATTCACGATTATACTATATAATGAGTGCTGTAGGCCCGGACACGCAATATTCCAATAAAACCTTTTACAAATGACCTTCAAATCAATACAATTAGTTATATGAGATCCATGTGCTGGTTAAAATCAAATCGTAATGGTCTGGTCATCCTCCTGATCGCGGCCCTGTCCTTCCTTCTGCCGTTCAGTTCCTATGCCGCAGAGATAACGATCGGTGTCATCATGAGCGGAGATATCCCCTATTATCAGGAGATGCAGAGCGCATTCATGGCCAGGATAGCAAAGGAAGGGCTCTCTGCGAAAACTGAGGTGCTGGTTCAGAAACCTTATCCCGACTCAATATCATTGAGCAACGCGGCACGCAAGCTCATTGCTGCAGAAGCTGACGTGATCGTGACATATGGGGCAGCTGCTGCGGCGGCGGTCATAAACGAAAAGACAAAGATACCCCATGTCTATGCTGCAGCCTATGAACCCTATATATCCAGGCTCAAGGCAAAGAACAGCACAGGAACATCTGTAAAACTCTCCATGTCGAGCCTTCTGAGATACCTCAGAAGCATGACGCAGGTCACCACCCTGGGTATCGTCTATAACTCCAATGAGGAGGATTCCCTCTACCAGTTCAGGGAGATCGTAAAGATATGCGACCAGTATGGCATCAGGATTGAAGAGATCAATCTCAGGCGCCATCAGGATGCAAAGACAAGGCTGAAAACCGCAAATATGGATGCGATACTTATCACCGGATCGTCAACAGCACATATGGCGCTGCCTGCAATATCGGAATATGCCCACGAACACAAGATACCCTCAGCATCCTTCCTGCTCAACAGGAACTCCCACACAACTGTGACAATGTCCTACACCCCCTCTGAGCAGGGAGAGAAGGCAGCGGAGAAGGTCATCAAGATCGTTGACGGAACTTCTGTAGAGAAGATCAGGCCTGACATGGCAAAAGAGATGGAGATAGTATTCAATCTCAAAGAGGCAACCGCCATGGGATGGAAACTGCCCATGGACCTTGTCGCTGAAGCAACAAGGCTCATTAAATGAGATCTCCTGCAGTATATGCCGTCCTGCTCGTCATGCTGATATGCTGCACTGCAACGGTATGCCATGCCGAGCAGGAGATCCTGATAGGCCTTATACCCGAAGAGAACATATTCAACCAGATGGCAAGACATAAGCCGCTTGCATCCTATCTTTCGGACAGGCTGAAGACGAAGGTCCGCTTCACCATACTGAGCAGATACGGCGATGTAATGGACAGGTTCATGACAAGGAAGATGGACGGGGCCTTTTTCGGGGTCTTCACAGGAGTGCTGGCAATGGAGAAGCTTGATGCCGAACCGATAGCTCATCCTGTCAATTCCGACGGCACCTCCGATGTCCAGAGCTATATATTCGTCAGAAAGGACAGCAACATCAGGAATGCGGCCGACATGCAGGGCAAGAGGATCGCATTTGTGGACAGGGCAACAGTTACAGGCTATCTTTTTGCGTTGTCATACCTGAAGGAGAACGGGATCACCGACCCGAAAAAATATTTCAGGGAGATCTCATTTACAGGCAGCCACGGTTCCGCAATATATGCAGTGCTTGACGGCAGGGCAGATATCGGAACAGCAAAGAGCAAGATATTCCAGATGCTTGTTGCCAAGGACCATATTATCAAGGACGAGCTTGTGATAATTAAGAGATCGAAGAACCTTCCGGACACGACCCTCTTCCTGAGAAAGGATATGCCGAAGAACATACGGGACAGGATAAGGGAGATCCTCCTTTCGATGCATAATGACAAGGATGGCAGGGAGGTCCTTCACAAGCTTGATGCCAAAATGTTTTCAGAGGCAAAAAAGGGGGATTTTTCATATTTCCAAGAGCTTGCGCAAAAGGCGGGAATAACCCCAAGGACATATAACTACAGATGAAGAAGCGGCTCATATATTCGCTTTCACTGCTGTTCCTGCTCTTTTCGATAGGAGCAGGGCTCACCATGCTGTATACATACAGGATCACCAGGGACCTGGAATCCGTCATAAACCTGCACAGGATAGAGATCATAAGGCAGAGCTTTGTCATAAACATACAGACGGTCCAGTCAAACCTGTACGCAACAGGGACAGTGTTCGGGAAAGAACTCGATACGATCGTTGACAATGTATCCACAATGGATGACTCCATCCATAACTGCAAAAGCTGCCATCACAACAGGGACATGACCGAAAGGCTGAACAATGTCGACAACATGATACAGCAGTACAAGGACGCCATAAGCTATCTGGTGACAAGCACTGCAAACGAGGAAAGAATAGAAAGGCTCAAGGTGGTGGCCGTCGGCATTGGCGACTCCCTCCTTTCAAAGACCCAGGAGATGGCGACTATAGCGGACGCAACCCTCAGGACAAAGACATTCGAGGCGATAAATGCCATCAACAAGTCCAGGATGATACTTATACTCACCCTCGTCACATCATTGCTGCTTGCACTCGGAATTGCCATGACGCTTACCCGCCAGATAACAAGACCTGTGACAGAACTTGCAAATGCTGCGAGGATGATAGCCTCGGGCAGGCTTGGCTACAAAACCGAATACAGGGACAAAACCGAGTTCGGCGAGGTCGCCGAGAGCTTCAATGCCATGAGCAGCGCCCTTCAGGTCGAGAGAGAAAAGACAGACCGCTATATAGAGCAGCTCTCAGGCCTTTACAAGGTTACGATATCTTTCTATGACATCATGGACATAGAACAGTCGCTTCATGAAATTTGCTCAAATATATCCTCCATCCTGAAGGCAGACAGGACAACCCTCATTCTTCTTGATGAAGAACAGAACGCCTTCAGACCGGCGGCATCCAGCCAGGGCCAGGAGAAAGCGGCATCTGATATGACAATATCAATGCAGGATGTCGTTGAGATGTACCAGCTCTCGGACGGCATGCCTGTGATCATGGATGGGGAGACAGGCGGAGAGTTCCATTCCATAGCTCCCGGCCCGGAAGAAAAGAATGCAATTACCGCATGGATGGTCACTAAGGAAAATATCCTCGGAATGATACGCGTCTCCTCTAAAGAGGAGGGTTTTTCAGAAGAGGATTCCAGGCTGCTTGTCATACTGGCAAGCCATATGTCCGTCGCAATGGAAAATGCGGAGCTTTACAGCAACCTGCAGGCGAGGATGGTAGAACTTCGCGAGACCCAGGAGCAGCTCATACAGTCTGCAAAGCTGGCGGCCATAGGAGAACTTGCATCCAATGTTGCACATGAGATCAACAACCCTCTCACCAGCATCATAGGGTTCACGGAATTGTCAAAGGAAGATGATGATATTGAGGCAATAAGAAAGAGTCTCGATATCATAGAAAAGGAGTCTCTCAGGGCCCGTGATATAGTTAAGCAGCTTCTCAACTTCGCGCGCAAGAAGCCGCTTAACCTTGCAGAGATAATGATCAATGACATAATAAGGGAGGTTATTTCATTCTCTTCATCCCAGACAAGAATGGGCAGGGTAAAGGTCATCGAAGAACTGGGGGAACTGCCCCCTGCTGCAGGAGACGCTGACCAGCTCAAGCAGGTATTCCTTAATCTCATAACAAATTCCATACATGCAATGCCGGACGGAGGGACTCTCAGAGTAGCGACATCACTCATGGGAGAGTATATTCTCACAACTTTTTCGGATACAGGACACGGCATCCCGGAAACGGTAAGGCAGAGAATATTCGAACCTTTCTTCACCACAAAAAAAGAGAAGGGCACCGGCCTGGGTCTTTCGATCAGCTACCGCATCATACAGGACCACGGGGGCAGGATAGATGTCGAGAGCGAAGAAGGAAAGGGCACAACATTTATCGTAAGACTGCCGAAGAAGACCTGAGGTCTGTCATTCAAAGCCCTGTTTCGATCCCTGATTCAGTCCTCTTTTGAGAGCCTTTCGAGATATTCAGCCCATTCGATCGGCAGCATATGTTTCTTTCTGTTGTTGCAATCCTTGCAGGCTGCCGCAATATTGTTCTTCGTGGACCTTCCCCCCCGTATCAGCGGAACTATATGGTCCATGGTAAGTTCGTCAGGCCTGAACTCCCTTCCGCAATAATAACATCTGCCCTCTGCAAGTCTGCCCTTCCACCACTGTGAGTGTCTCAGTTCGCGGGCCTTTGCACGCTCTTTTTTTATTTCGGATTCGCTGATGTCAGATATGAAATGGTCCATTTATCATCTTATTGAGGTCCACTGTACGCTCCTGTTCCTGCCGTTATGCTTTGCATAATAGAGCGCCTGGTCCGTCTTCTCTATCAGCTCCTCTTTTGCCTTCGCATCCAAAGGCACTGTTGCTATGCCTATGCTCGTTGTGACCTTGAGCGTCTTACCGTCCGCAGAGAAGACCTTTGCCATGACAGCATTTCTGAGTCTCTCTGCAATATGCTTTGCCCCGGCGCTGTCAGTTCCGGGCAGAATTACGGCAAACTCCTCTCCTCCGTATCTGGCAGCAATATCTATCTCGCGAATATACTCACGGAGGATGCCTGCAACTCCCCTCAGCACGAGGTCCCCTACAGGATGCCCGTAAGTGTCGTTCACCTTCTTGAAGAAGTCGATATCAGTAAGCAGAAGGGAGACCGGAGAAGAATGGCGCTCAGAGCGTTTTAGTTCCTCTGACAGTTTCTGCTGGAATACCCTGTGGTTGAAAAGCCCTGTAAGACCGTCTGTTGTCGCCATCTTCTCAATCTCTGAATGCATCTTTGCATTTGCGATGGATGTGGAGGCCTGATTGCACATGACCTCGACCAGGCTGATCTGCCGGCTGTCAAGGAACTCCCGCTGCATGGAGAACATACCGAAGATGCCGAGGAGGTCGCCTTCAAAATAGAGCGGCACTGCAATAACGGAGCGGTAATTGTCTGTCCTGAACTGCTGCGGCAGGATCTTCAGCCTGAACTGACGGGTATCACTTACATATTCCTTGTGCCTGTTATCAACAGCAAGGCCGAGGAGCGTCCCGCTGATGTCAGCCTGTCTGCGGTCATCAGATACGGCCGAAGGGAACTGGCGCGCAATGAACGAACCGCCGTCATGTTCAAAGAAAAAGGCCTCTCCTGAGAAGGCCTGTTTCGCATAGACGCAGAGCTTCTGCAGCACAACATCATAGTTTATGGATGAGGCAAGGCTTGAGCTGAATTCCTTAATTATCCTCAGCCCTGTTATGTCATGTTTTATGATCGTATATACGCGCTCCCTTTCGAGGACCCGTGCAATGCCTGCGGAGAACATCTGGGCCGTCTTCTGCTCAGGCTCGCTGAACGAATGGTATCTTGAGGCGTCAACAGCAAGCAGGCCGACAGGGGTAGAGCCCTCCATGACCGGAACTGCCATAAGTGAGAGCACCCTGATGTTCTTTATGTATCCGATATCTGCCTGTTTCTCATCCACCTCGCCGGAATGAAAGAACCTGCGCTCCCGCATGCTTGCCTGTATGATGCCCTTCCCCGTGACCATTATGCTGCCAGGATCTTCGGTCGAACAGCGCAGTGACAGGGAGTCTCCGCTCGTCTCGAAAAAATGGGCAGCATCTGCGAACACGGCATGCCTGACCGTATCGAGCAGGTCCCGGATCTCCTCATCCGTCTTTATCTTGGATGCAAAGTAATGGGAAATTATCTCATCGCTTCCGAGGGACTCCATCTCTGTGTCCTGCTTCCTGTCGCGCGCCCCTGTCCTGATCTTTTCGAGTTCTGCAGCAGTCCTGTCCCTTGACCCCCTGAGCATATTCAGAAAAAATGAAATTGACAGGGAAGTAACTGACAGGGACAGATAGAAAACCGCTTCATAGACAATATCCTGGCGTCGTGCAATTATGCTGCTGACCCCCGCGATCGGGAGGAAAATGGAGAACAGGATGACCGTTCTGATGCCGTAGAACCATGCGGCCAGTGCCATAAGTGGAAAGTATGCGAGCCGGAGCCAGTTGAGACCTGAGATGATATCAAGACCGGCGAGAAGAAGTGCTACTGATGAGAGGAACTCATGCGCGTATTCTTTTCTGCCTGAATGAAGATGCAGAATACCGCAGAAGATAACGGCTGCTGCAGAGAGAGTGAACCAGACAGCTGGGAATTTCAATACGCCGCCGGGCAGCATGCCTGCCCAGACAAGCGCAGGGAGCGAGACTGCCGCTGCCTTCAGGCGGAAGCTCTTCCCTTTTTTATCTCCTCTTCCCGGAAGTATTTGTTGTATAGGACTTCCCATTCAGAGCTTCCTTCTATCAGTTTCTTCGAAAATGACTGTAGCTTTTTTCTGACGACCTGGTCGATCTCCTCACCTACCCTGAGCTCGGCAACTATCGTGCGTTTTATCTCTTTTCTTATGGAGGCTTCCTCGTCCTCATCCATATCGATAAGGTCAAGGTCATAGAGCTTGTTCAGGAGTATGTGGCTGAGGTGTGATATCTTGTCTTCAGAAAGCATCATAGGACCAGGTTCCTCTCCTTGACAAGTTTCTGTTTTGTAAGTTCGAAAAGCTTGCGGTAGTCCATGCGGTTCCGCTCGATGTCAGTCTCGTGCTTTCTGAGGAGTTCGCGGATCTCATTGTTGAGCCTGTCCTCGACCATCAACTCCTCGAGCATGATAGCATCGGTCTGGCTGACAAGTTTTTCGACAGGTATCTTGGGTGAAATCATCTCCCTGGCGATGAGGTTGTCTATTATCCTCTTCGCCATCACAGGGACCCATGATTTCGGTATCCGCATATTACCTCTCTACGAATGAAAGAAGCGCTATGCTTCTTGAACGCATGATAGCTTCGCTAAGCTCTCTCTGGTGAAGCGCGCAAGTGCCGGTCATCCTGCGGGTGAGGATCTTGCCCCTCTCTGTCAGGTAGTTCCTGAGAAACTTCACGTCCTTGTAATCGATGAACTCGACCTTCTCTGAGCAGAACCTGCAGAACTTCTTTCTCTGGAATCTCTTCTGTGGTGCAGCCATTTTATCTCCTTTCGAAAATCCTTATATCTGTTTGATTGTTGGTATCTAAAAAGGCTCTATGTCAGTGGTCTCATAAGGCTGGCTGAAGGAATCAGATGCTGCCTCGCCTGAACCTGCCTCGTCCCTTCTTCCAAGGAACCGCACTGTCTGTGCAACCACTTCGAACCTTGACTTCTGCTGGCCGTCAGCCTCCCAGCGGTGCTCCTGAAGCCTGCCGTCCACGAGTACAGACTTCCCCTTGGAAAGATACTGCGCAACGGTCTCTCCCTGCTTTCCCCATACGACCACATTTATAAAAAGGGTGTCTTCCTTCATGCCCTCGCCGGATTTGTACTTCTGGGTGCTCGCGAGCCTGAAGGTGCATACCGGCGTACCCTGGGGGGTGTATCTGAGCTCAGGGTCCTTTGTGAGATTGCCTATAAGGATAACCTTATTGAACATTTCAGGCCTCTGCTTTTGCCTTTTCAGCTTCGGCTGCCATCGAGGCCTCGAGGGCCTTGACCTGCTTGGGTCCGAGCTTTATCACCATATATTTGATAACAGGATCGAAGACCTTGTAAAGCTCTTCGAGCTTCTTGATGGTCTGAGCCGGCGTCTTGAAGACGAAGAGCACGTAGTAGCCCTTCTGCTGCTTCTTGATCTCGTAAGCCAGCTTCTTCCTGCCCCAGTGGTCTGCCTTGACTGTTTCGCCGCCTGAATTTTTGACAAGGTTGTCGATCCTCTCGATTGCCGAACCGATCTCCTCATCGGAAAGAGCGGCATTGAGAATCACAATATTTTCGTAGATGTTCATTCAAACACCTCCTTATGGATTGTTCCCGCGCAGCGCGGGACTAAAGCCCCTCCCAAAGGAAGGAGCAAGGAGCTAAATGTTATACCATAATGCAGAGTTCGAGGTCAACGAATCGGGCAGTCCCTAATCCACCATCAGTTTTGCGAGAAATGGCATCTGAACGGTTTCAGCGGCGCAGTCTTCATCACCCGGCAGGTGATCTGCGCCGGTGCCTCGGAGGTCGCTTCTACCGAGAATAAGTGAAGATGCTGTTTTTCGCAGATATTTTGATGGTGGATTCTGGCAGCGTGAAAGTGCAGGATCACAGTTATCCGTTACAGCGCCATATCACTTTCCCCAGTCAGACCTTGTCTTTGCCCTTCCATGAAGGAACTTCTCTGCAGAGAGCGCTGCCCTTGCCCCGTCTGCAACAGCAGTGACCACCTGGCGCACCTCGGTGCAGGTCACATCGCCGGCTGCAAAGACCCCCGGGAGCTCCGTTTCCATCATTCTGTTGGTACTTATGCATTCGTCCTCTGTCAGGGAAACCGCTCCGTAAAGGAAATCAACTATGGGCTTGCTGCCGTGTATATATACAAATACCCCGTCGAGGACAAGTTCGCTCTCCTTCCTGCTGCCATCGATAAGCTTCACCCTCTCCACAGTATCTCCGCCATCAATGGACAGGACTGAATGCCCTTTCAGGACCTTCAGGTTCTCAGCTTCAAGCGCAGGATGGTCTTCAGCTTTAAGGGACTGGGACGGCGAGATCAGATATACAGTCTCTGCAAACCTCGTGAGATACCCGGCCTCTTTTACAGCCTCCTCAGAGCTGCCTATGACGCATACCGTCTTTCCCCTGAAGAACGCCGCATCGCATACAGCGCAGTAGCTCACACCCCTGCCGAGATATTCAGCCTCGCCCTTTATGGACGGCTTTCTACCCATTGACCCTGTAGCTATTATCACGCTCCTGCCTCTGTATCCGCCTTCCATGGTGAAGACCTCTTTTGTCTCTCCGGAGAGGTTAACACCCACGATCTGGGCCTCAACATATTCTGTTCCGAACCTGACTGCCTGGTCCCTGAAAAGGTCCAGCAGTTCCCTGCCGGAAACAGGTCCCGGCACGCCCGGATAATTTTCAATATGGCCTGTATATGCAAGCGCTCCTGCTGTCCTCGACTTGTCTATAACAATTGTCTTAAGCTTTGCTCTTGAGGCGTACTGGGCAGCTGCAAGGCCCGCAGGGCCGCCTCCTATTATCAGCACATCATATATGTTTTCTGCTGCATCGGTCATGGGTCCTCCGGCAATTCATCGCATTTATCATCAATATCTGTCAGTTCGAGGGTCAGCGTCTGCCTGACCTGACCCTTTTGAACCTGGAAGGAGACCAATCCTTGACCTCAAGGGTAAGTTCGTCTCCTTTTATACTGTATCTGTAGGGCATGCTCCTTCCTGCCCAGTCATCGCCCGGCCCCATCATCATCAGAAGCATCTCTTTGCCCTTCCAGTTTACCCCTGTGCGTGCTGCAACAGCCTTTGCCTCATCCTCTGCGGGGGCGATGCGATACCGTGCAGTCATGCCGGGGGGCATGTTAGACATTATAACTGTGCCGTCCTTTCTGAAATCAAAGCTCTCGGGAACGAAAGGGCATGGATTGCCTGCCGCATCTGTGCTTGGCCGGACCATTTTCCATACTCCTTCAAGCCGTGCCCTGAGGTCGGCAGCATTGGCCAGACCTGCAGTGATGACCAGACAGATGACAGAGGCTGTTATCACTCTGAATATTGTCCTCATATCACCCCTCGACAATGCCCTTCTCCTCCCACATGAACCAGTTGCCGGAATCATCAAGGAAAGAATAGGTGTTCTGGAAGATCCTGAAATGCTCCTCCTCGTCCTTTATCAGGCAGTCGAAGAATCCCTTTTCTTCTGCAGTTCCAGCCTGGGCAGAGGCATTGCGGTAGAAGGCAACTGCCTCCTCCTCCATCTTCATCGCGATCTTCAGGGCATCAAGCTCTCCGGCAGTGGAAGGCACTCTGTTCAGCATGTCCTGTTTGTTCTGCTCAAATATATTCTTCATGTCCTCAAGCGGGGTCGTTGATGCTGGCACCACTTTCTGCCCCTTCTGCATATTGAGAGCGCACGCAATATGGTACTGCTCATCCTCTGCAATGCTCAGAAACATCTTCCTGCCGACAGGATTGCCGGTCCTCTCAGCGCATTTGGTGTAAAAATCTACAGCCTCCTGCTCCATCCTGATCGCCATCTCAATTGCGTTCATAGGTATCCTCCGTTCGATCTCGGGAATATTTATGCGAATAAGATCATCATTATTTTAGCCGATGTTCTCTTCTTATTAACAGCAAAGGCCTTACGCCAGACAGGATATCTTCACCATTTGATCATATCCTTCCTTGTTATCGTGACCTGGCCGGAGACACGCGGCGCATTGGCAAGATGCCAGACCGTGTACTGCTCTGCATAGAGGCTGTCCGCAGAGAGGCTCTCCACCGGGACGATGACCTTGAGTCCCCTGAGCGCTGCGCCGCTTGCAGTGTAGAGCACAGCACCATGCGCAGCAGTGCCTGCGACGATTACGGTCTTGATGCCCCTCTTCTTAAGGATATCTTCCAGGTCAGTATTGAAGAACTTGTCCGGTCCGGATGTGACAACAGGTTCACCCTGAACTGGAGAGACCGTCCTTGCTATGTCTGCCGCCTGTGCACCCGGCGAGAGGCTGTAGATCACAGCTGCGCCGCGGCTGCGCGCATCAGCAAGCAGGCCGGCCACCTTTGGCAGTGATGCAATGCACCTCGGCCTGCGCTCAGTATTGCATGTCTGGTGATTGAAATCGAGCATCAGCAGCGCTGTCGTACCCGGGTCGAGTGTTGCGGTCTTCAGCTCAGGAGCAGCCGGAGCTTTTACAGCCTGCCACTCATCAATGATATCCTGCGCGCCTGCTGTCTGACAGAAAAGAAGCGCCATCAAAAGAAGCATGAATAATACCCTCAGACGACCTGTCCTGAAATTCCTCAAACTTTGCAGATAACCTGTTCCGGGCATAATAATTTTCCTTCCTGAAATAATTTATCGGACAAAATGGACATGCAGGACAGCTGCATGTCTGCACTGATATGGTTGTACTACTTGAATATTATAATAGTTCCGCTCCACTTTGCATTCGTATGCTCCCCTCTTCGCTCAGCAAATATGAACATCAGATGGCTATAGTCTGGAAATAATAAGCGCGCATACTGCAAGCCATGGGAGCATATCGGGGAAGTATGCCATGAAGTAGTCAAACAGACTGGCTTCATCTTCCTGTTCCATTAGCCGTGTTATCCTCTTTTCGGCATTCTGATTATCCGTCTCCCTGATCAACTGAAGATATCTCAATCCCCCAAATTGATATGAAAGATCTTCAAGCTGCCGCCAGCAGACTGCCTTCTTGAGCAGTTTATATATATTTTCAGGGATTGCCTTAACACCACCGCTCCATATGTACATATCCAATGCTATCTCTGCCTGCTTGCTGTATATCAGGCCCTGCAGCGCAGCATCTGACAGTCTCTGCGCAACTGAGTTGACCTTGATTCTCCTGATCTTGCCCAGTATTCTTTTGGAACCTGCTATGCAGAAAACAGCAGCTGCCTTTCTTTCATCTGTTTCATCAAGCCTCCTGTCCAGAAACACCGGCACATTTTTTGAGCCTTCAATGCTTATGGTCCTCACCTTTGCCATGTCATTTGCCCTTTCTGCTTCCAGCCTTAAGCATTGCCTTCAGCTCATCGATATATTCCTTCCTGAAATGGTCAGGAGCTATCACCTCTGCATGTCTTCCCCAGGAAAGTACCCATCTCAAAATCTCCTCAGTGCCGGATATTGTTACGGCAAGATCAGCAGTGCCGTCCGGGTTGTCCTTGATCACCTGTGAGGGGTGCCACTGTTTACGCCTGATCTCCTTTGCAGCATCTTTTGAAAACCTGATCGTCACCTCTTCAGGCTCGCCAAGGGAGTACTGCTTCCAGCACTGTGCCATATAGGCATCAGGATCAAAACCGCGCCTGACAGCAAAGTATTTATCCAAAACTGTCACCTTCCTGATCTTATCGAGTGCAAAGGTCCTTATGTCATGTCTTAAGTGGCAGTAGCCCAGAACATACCAGAACCCGTCAGAATAGAAGAGGCGGTAAGGGTCAAGCTCACGCTTTACGAATTTGTCATCTGCTCCCTTATGTTCTATCTCACTCCTGCGGGTCTCTTCTATGGCCTTAAGGAGCAGATTGTACTGGTCCTCTATCTTCTTAAAGTCAACTGCCTTGCCCATGAGTATGCCCACAGGCTTCTGTCTTGCCTGCCCCTGTCTCGTTTCAGTGATAAGCCTGCTGAAGAAGCTGTCCATGCTTTTTGAGAAGGCGCCGCCGATAGAAGAGAGTATCTCTTTTGATATGAGCATTGCATGGAGCTCGTCATTGTTCAGGGCAACCTTCTTGAGCGAGAATCCGTTTTCGTATGAATATGTCCCTGTCTTTTTGCTGTATCTGATTGGAAACCCTGAGGCTATCAGATCATTGACGTCACGGTATATCTGGCGCTCAGAGACCTCGAACCTGTCTGCAAGGTCAAGCCTGCCTGTATTGGTCCCGTCAACTGCCTGCAGTATCTTGATCAGCCGCTGCACTCTTTTCAGGTCTTTCTGCATTTCATTACCTCTTCATTCATTCTGTCTGCCTGATATAAGAATATCATGCCAAAATGACAGCATTATGTCAGTTTAAATATTATTTCAGATAAAAGGGATCAGCGGAGGGATGTCTCTATTATGCAGATCGGGGAGCTCTGCCATGCCTTATATGAGGTTATGTATCCGTGGAATTTAAGAATACTCATTGCCTCTTGTGCATCTCTTGCGTGTTCAACCGGCACGACAAGGTAGGGGGTCTTGCTGAAGCGGATATTTGAGAGTCTGGCTATGCCATTGCCGATCTTTTCATAGTCCGGGGCCAGTTCTTCGAATTCATGCATATATCTGTATAGCTGGCAGGCTACTGATACTGCATAGAGCTTCTGGATGGATTTGCCGCTGAAAAGGCCGCATATCTTCGGTCTGGCCTCTCTCAGGTATCTGCCGATCTTTTTGGCAAGCTCTGGGGAGAGGTTGGCTGCATCGTCATATGTGCTTGCTGTAGAGGTCTCATTGGGGCTCTTCACTTCGATAAGGGCAAGGCTGCTACCTTTTACTCCAACGACATCGGCATATCTTCCGGCCCTTGTCATGGCAAATGCCTTCCAGCCGGCCTTCTGAAAGACCTCTACCGTCTTCTGGTCATAGAGCTTCTTGTCTGGTGTTATCGCGCCCATGATCAGATGTCAAGGTCGTGCAGAATCTTCTCGATCTTTGGCTTAATCTGGGGGATTCTGTTCTTGATGGCAGCCCAGACCAGTTCATGCTTGATGCCGAAATAGGCATGAACAAGCTTGTCCCGCATACCGGCCATCTCTTTCAACGGGATATCGGGATGAGCCTCTTTGATATCATCAGGAACGCTCTTTGCCGCTTCGCCGATATTTTCGAATCTCTTCACAACCGCATCAGATGTCTTGATATCTTTCTTGAATTCATCGAGCTCCAGGTCAGCAACGAACTCTTCGATCAAGCTCATTGACTCAATAATGTCATTGAGATACAGCTTCGGATTTCTCACAGATAGATTGTTTCCTCGAGAATCGTCTGCCTGATTTCTGGTTTGATGGTATCCGCAGGCACAATGTCTACTTTAGCATGGAGTTTTTCTTCGAGGAAGAGTGACAGGCCGACGAAATCGAACAGGTCAGCATTCTCACTGAAGTCTACAAGCACATCGACATCGCTGTGCAGAGACTCTTCGCCTTTGGCGAATGACCCGAACAGGCCGCGTATCGTTGCCTTATATTTCAGTCCGGCTTCCCCCGCTACAGCCCTCAATATCGGAAGCACATCTTCCTTAGTCATGGACTCCTCCGTATAATCGCCTGCTGAAACTATAGCCGTTTTTTCGGCTTGATTTCAATCTATCTTCTCCCACATGCGCCAGCGGTTGCACCTGCCTGCCGGCGGGCAGGGAAAGTGGCAGCAGAGGTCTGGCGGTTCTGTACCATGCACTGAAACTGGCATGAGGTTGCTTTGATGTAAAAGGGCTTGTAGTTCTGCATCAGGACCTATCGCATCCAAATAATATTTCACAGCAGCTCTGCAATCCCTGCTACGATTTCTTTAATATCCTGCTTGGGATCGCCGGAAAGATTTGATGGTTTCACTTTTTTACTATGATGGAAATGATGAGGGTAGTTCCTGAGTCGCGGATAATGCGGTTCATTGTCCCAACGTGCGATAGCCTCGGTTCCATAAAGCTGATATGCGTAGAGAAATTCTTCTTCTGTAATTATAAATTTGATGTCCAGTTTGAATTTCGATGGTATAAGAGTGCAGCGCAGCTTATAAAAGCCTCTTTTTTCGATCTCATCCATCATCAGCAATTCTACACGGCTGACAAGCGGCTGTCTGTTCAGGAGAGCAATAATACTTTGGATGTCAAGTCTATGCGGCATTGCTGAGCAGTTTCTTGAATGCCCTATGCCAAGCCTCTTTCATGGCCATGGCGCCTTTCCATTCCATCCAGTCGTCTTCGAGGTCCATGGCAGCCTTACCCTTCAGTTCTTTTGAGAAGGCCCCAAAATCCTTGCCGTACTTTCTCTCCATGCGCCTGATAACTGTGGTGTATCCATCCATTTTCTTCTGAATATAATCAGCGACAATGTCTTTCAGCGCGATCTTTTCATCACGGTAAATACCGGATGAAAGAAGGGGCTGCAGTATTTCAGATATTGCCCTTTGTGTGATCATGATGTCACCTCACTTTTCAATCCCATTGATTAAGTTTATCATGTTGACAGACTATTCGTCTTCAATCTATCTTCTCCCACATGCGCCAGCGGTTGCAGAAGGTTACGGCAGAAGTCAGCCGGTTCTGGACCATGCACTGAAACTGGCCTGCAGTTGCCTTGATATAAAAAGGCTTGTAGTTCTGCATGATGATCTCCCGCGTGCCTGCCCAGTATGAACAGGTAGCGCATTTCTTTTCGTGGATTCTATAGTTGGCGGTGGACATTATTCTCTATTTATCGATAGCAACAAAGACTTGTTTGGCTATTTTGGGATGCAGGATCTTGCCTGCATGAAACGGAACAACTACCCTGACACCCTGCCTGAGATAAATCCTGTGGCTGCCTTTGCTGCGTATCATCTCAAAACCGGCTTTCAGCAGCATGTCCTCCGCTTCTTGTGCCGTCAGGCGAAGAAGCTTAGGCAACCTGAACTTCCAATGAAGAGGTCATGATTTCCCTGCTCAGGCAGGCCTTTTTTTCCTCCTCTGTCAGCGTCTCAAGGCAAAGCTCAACAGCTTCTTTGATGTTGGCCATGACTTCTTCAAAAGAGTCTCCCTGCGACTGACACCCTTCAAGTTCAGGGCTGTATGCATAATACCCAAACTCATCCTTCTCAATAACTATGCTTACTTTATATGACATTACCTGCCTCCTTTACTCTTGCCTTGCAATCAGTTCAAGCCGTCTCCTGTCAAGAGTGTAGACCTGTCCCAATGGCTCCCCTATCTATGCATAACCAAGTTTTTCTTGCTCTCTAATAACGGCTTTATGTGCAGAATCAAGCTCAAATTTCCACCCTTTGCAACTTTCGCTATATGTCGTAGCTTCTGCCTGCAACGCTAAAGAAATTTCTTTCATAGAAATCCGATAACTTGCTGATGCAGTTTCAGCCCATAAAAGAAGTTCTTTCATCATGTTTTGAACAGTTTTATTCAATTTATCATTCTTCATAATGAGCACTTTTTCAAACTCACCATCCTTAATAAATTGGGAACCTATAATTAATTTTAGGGCATCCACAACATTGTCTTTCTCAACGTTATATGACGGTATGTTCTTCTTCATGTAATCTAAAGCTTGTAATATGTGATCGACTTTATTTTTATTCGACGATAAATAATAATAGAATGATTTTCTTAATTTTATGATCTGATTAGATGTTGTGCGCAGATCTTCATTAAATGCTGCCAATAGATCTTTATATATAGGCATGAGAATTGCGTTATTCTCCAATAGGGGTATATGGCCGAGTCCCGATATGTATTTTTCCTTCGATTGAGTAACTTGATGATTAACCTTGAGAGTTGCATTCTTAGCAATCTCTCGCGTGTCATTTTCCATACATGCAAATTTAGCGTTATAGCTTTCTATTGCATTATTTAATGGCAATGCTTTAGCCTTATTTGATAAAAATCGACCACCGATAGCACCACCAATTGCACCGATAGCACCACCAATTGCAGTGCCAATACCGGGCACTATTGCTGTGCCTATAAGTGCCCCTATTTTTCCTCCACCAACCGCTCCTAACCCAGTGCCAGCAACATCAAGGCCAAGATTCTTAAGTGATGTTTCAATTGATGTTTTATCATTCATAAGAAGATTAACTTCTCTAAAACCGGATATAAACAATGTAACATACGGGAAATGAGCTGTAGGATCAGGATGAATTCCGTGAACGTTATCTCCTATTGAATGAACAGCTTGTCCAGCGTGATCATATAAACTATGTCCTATATCTGAAGCTGGAGCCTTTAATACGTCCATCGCAAAACTGCCTGCAGCATCTTTTATGCTTTCTGCACCAGCTATAGATTGCCCATGAGCTTGAATTAATTGCTCAAAAGTCGAGATGTTACCATGCGTTAATCCACTAAAAATCTCTTGTGCTGTATGAGTACCGTTCTGAAAGGATTTTAATATAATATCTGCTGCATCATTTGCAAATGAGACTCCCTGTTCTGTAACAGCTCCAAGGGAATTCGAAAATATCTCGTATAATTGATCTGGAGGGAAAATACCCAATAGTACTTGCTCTCCAGCAGCCATCTTGAGTGAATGATTTTCAAAAGTGTTGACAAGTCGCTCTATGAGAGTTTGAGCCTTCTCATGTGCTTGTGGTTCACCAAGATCAGGAAATGGCATACTGTGGGCACGATTGTATACTTGATTGGAAGTATCATTAGCTTTTTCATAGTCCATAAGTTCATCTCGAAAGGCATTGGTTAATTCGGGAGATCTAATTATTTGAGGAGCTGAATTGCTAACTGTATTTTCATAGTCTGCATGCCCTCGTTTTACATTTTTAATCAAAGCAAATGTGACACCAATCAAAGTCACTCCTGCTAAAATGACATAAATCATCGCAATATTTTCCTCCTATTGGATTGTCTTCGTACGTATCCAAATTTACGCAAAAATCATAAAAAAGTCTTAACAGCCACTTTCCCAATTACCTTTGTTGAGGTACCATCTATAAATCCGCCAATTACTCCCCCGATTAAAGGAACAGCCTTACCTAAATTTACAGCACCAGTTTGGCCAAATTTTGTTACCAAACGAAATCCTACTTTCTGATTAATCTTCGTAATAGTTTCACCAGATATCTTATTTATGGCATTCACAGTGAGTTTTGTGCCAATATGTATTCCAACATCCTTTACAACATCAGTGGCAGCGCTACCACATAAACAGAGGTAGACAAGAGTTCGAACTTCATCCTTTTTGAGATCATGTTTTCCCATAACGGCAATGGCAGCAATCATCCGAAGTTGAACATACAAGACAGATGTTATATTTGCTGGTATTGCTACTGGCAATGTCATAATGCCGCCAAGGCCAGTAACAAAACCTGCTGTTGCACATTTAGCTATTTGCCATTTAATAAGTCTGTTTGCTCTATCTTCAACTGATCCGTAGCGGTGGTCTAGTTTGTTTGGACAACTGGAAGCAGTTTTTAAGTGATAAGCTGCTCTGCCTCATGCCGCTACCTGCATCTTTGGTAGTGTAGTCCAGTAAACATCATCCGGCG
>Ga0233425_10004592_pt1 | contig 22928 bp, 7 predicted proteins | sample Watercolumn_Towu_2_FD_181712 | JGI IMG/M metagenome (GOLD analysis project Ga0233425, IMG submission 181712) | Freshwater microbial communities from Lake Towuti, South Sulawesi, Indonesia - Watercolumn_Towuti2014_140_MG | ecosystem: Environmental > Aquatic > Freshwater > Lake | place: Indonesia... | reverse complement strand
CGATAACCGTGTTTGTTGCTCTTTCCTGTTTATCGGGCGGATAACCGTATTTGCGTAAAATCCTCTTCACCATCACGCGCAACTTGGCGCGGACAGTTTCACGAACAGTCCAATCTATCGTCGTGTTATTTCGAACTGTTTCCACGAGCTCACGAGCAATTGCTTTGAGAGCATCATCCCCCAACACCTTGACCGCGCTATCGTTGACTTCCAACGCATCATAGAAGGCGATTTCATCTTCAGAGAGATTGAGTTTCTCGCCGCGTTTTTGGGCTTCGCGCATTTCTTCTGCGAGTTTGATCAGTTCGGTAATGACTTCGGCAGACTCAAGCGTGCGGTTTTGGTAGGAACGGATGGTGCGTTCGAGCAATTCCGTAAACGAACGAGATTGCACCAGATTCTTTTTCATTCGCAGTTTGAGTTCGTCGTTGAGCAATTTGCGGAGCAGTTCAATTGCCAGGTTCTTTTGCGGCATACCGCGCACGTCTGCCAAGAATTCTTCAGAGAGAATCGAGATTTCTGGTTTCTTCAAACCAGCGGCGGCAAAGATATCAATGACCTGGTCGCTGGCGGCGACAGCACGCGATAGGATTTGCCGTATGGCTTGATCCATATCACCAGCGGTATCTCCGCCCTCCACCGTGGATTTGACCAGCGCAGAACGGACAGCCTGAAAGAAAGAGACATCATCACGGACGGCGAGTGCCCTTGCATCAGGGATGGCTAATGCAAAGGATAGCGATAAACCTCTTACAGCCTCCAGGTACCGCTTCTTGCCATCGTCCAAACCAAGGATATGTTCCTGCGCCAGAGGCAACACGCCAATCTTTTCAGTGGCTGTTCCTGTAAAGAACTTCGACCAATCGAAGCCATGGAATAATCCCTTGCAGATTTCATATCGCCGTAATAATTCATTGACCGCTGTATCCTGATCGGGAATTTCGGCGGGATGTTGGGCTTCTGTATATGTTGCCAGTGCCTTTTGCAGGTGATAGGCGAGACCGAGGTAGTCCACGATCAAGCCGCCTGGCTTATCTTTGTACACGCGGTTGACTCGTGCAATGGATTGCATGAGACCATGCCCCTGCATCGGTTTGTCAAGATACATGGTGTGCAGCGGCGGGACGTCAAAACCTGTCAGCCACATATCACGGACGATGACAATCTTGAACGAGTCATCGGGATTCTTGAAGTGCTTGGCAAGTTCTTCACGGCGTGCTTTGGTGCGGACATGTTGCTGCCAATCCAACGGATCGGTCGCATTGCCTGTCATCACGATCTTGATGACACCTTGCTTGTCATCGTTTGAATGCCATTCGGGGCGGAGTTTGATGATGGCGTTGTATAAATCCACGCAGATGCGGCGGGACATGGCAACGATCATCGCCTTGCCGTCCATTGCTTCGAGACGTTTCTCGAAGTGGTCGGCAACATCCTGAGCAACCAGACCAATGCGTTTCTCGGTTCCCACAATGGCTTCGAGCGCCGCCCATTTGGTTTTGAGCTTTTCCTTCTTTTCGAGTTCTTCGCCTTCAGTGATCTCGTCAAAGTCGGGGTCGATCTTCGGCTTTTCTTTTTCGTCTAGTTCCAGTTTGGCGAGCCGACCTTCGTAGTAGATCTTGACTGTTGCGCCGTCTTCGACTGCCTGCTGGATGTCGTAGATGCTAACGTAATCGCCGAACACGGCTCGGGTGTTGGCATCCGTATGTTCGATAGGCGTACCGGTAAACCCGATGAAAGAAGCGTTGGGAAGTGAGTCCCGCATGTGACGGGCGTAGCCGTCGATGAAGTCATATTGACTGCGGTGGGCTTCATCCGCAATGACGACGATGTTATGTCGATCCGAAAGCGGACCACCAGACTCGGCAGTGGGCATGAACTTTTGAATCGTCGTAAAGAACACGCCACCCGCGATGCGTCCTTTGAGTTTTTCGATCAGGTCTTCACGGCTTGCCGCTTGCTCGGGCGTTTGGCGCAGGACTTCGGAACAGCGCGAGAACGTGCCGAAGAGTTGATCGTCGAGGTCGTTGCGGTCGGTGATGACAATGACCGTGGGATTTTGCATGGCGGGATGCAAGACCAGCCGACCCGTGTAAAACGCCATGGTGAGACTCTTGCCCGAGCCCTGCGTGTGCCAGATGACGCCGATGCGATGGTCGCCCGTTTCACCGCCTTTCATCGGTTGGGCTTTGTACACGCCTTTGAATTCACGGGCGGATCGATGCTCCGCCCCTACATTTTGTGAAGCGCGGATGGTCTCTGCCAGCGCGTAATTGACCGCGTGGAACTGGTGATAGCCCGCGATCTTCTTGACCGTGGGCGCGCCACGTTCCTGTTCAAAGACAATGAAGTAACGGATGAGATCAAGGAAGCGGCGTTTCTCGAATACGCCCCTCAACAGCACTTCCAATTGCGTGACAGTGGCGGGAGCAGTGGCCTCGCCTTCAACCGTCTTCCACGGCAGGAACCATTCTTTATTGGCTGTCAGCGAGCCAATGCGGGCGTTCAAGCCATCGGAGATGATGAGCAGTTCGTTGGTGTGAAACAGGGCAGGGATGTCGTTTTTGTAGGTTTGTAGTTGATTGAACGCCGACCAGATCGTAGCCTTTTCATCGGCGGCGTTCTTGAGTTCGATGACCGCCAGCGGCAGACCGTTGACGAAGATCACCACATCGGGTCGCCGATTGACCTTGCCGTTCTGGTGCGATGCTTCTACTGTGTATTGATTGACGGCAAGCCAGTCGTTGTTCTCTTCGTTCTCAAAATCTACCACATAGACTCGCCCGCTGACCATGCGCCCGTCTTTACTTTTGTATTCCACTTCGATGCCATTGACCAGCATGTGATGAAAGGCATGGTTGTTGAGCAGGAGCGACGGTTTGCCAAGTCGCATGATTTTGCGTAGGGCTTCTTCCTGTGCCGTTGCTGGCAGTTCTGGATTGAGACGCATAATGGCATCTTCGAGCCGTTCGATCAACAGCGTTTCCTGATAATCTTTTCGTTCAGGCATTTCACCATCGAAAGCGATCATTGGACCGAATAGATAGGCGTAGCCCAGCTCTTTGAGCCAGTCAATAGAAGCTTGCTCGATGGTGGATTCGGTGAAATATGTCATTTTGCGTTCACAGGATTTTCGTTATCTTCTGTCCAGTTGGCTGGATTGGTATCGATGTACAAATGAATTCGATTGTGCTCTTCATCGTTACGGATGATGCGCTCGTAATAATTCCTCTGCCAGACGGGAATGCCCTGTGTTTTGCGTAATTCGTTGATCTGCCGTGCGGAAAATGATTTGAACGCCCGCACGATTTCGGATAATGGATGCCTTGTAGGGGCGGGTTCCGTAGGGGTGGGTCTGAGACCCACCCCTACAAGACCTGCCCCTACCGTGGATTCGATAAATATTATCACCGCATGGACATGGTTGGGCATGATGCAAAACGTTCCCAATTGAACATGCGGGTAATGTTTCGGCAGATCGAACCATGCGCGTTGGACGATTTTTCCGAATTCGTTCAATACCATTTTGCCGTCCACAATTTCACCAAACAGATATTCGCGCTGCCAGACGACAATCGTAACGAAATACACGCCCGATTGGGAATAATCATATCCCTTCAATCGGATCGAACGCCTGTGGTGTTTTTGCGGATCGAATTTCACGGTTTGTTGATTTCCAAATATCACCGTTAGCAACGCGGTAGGGGCGGGTCTCTCCTGCGGGCAGGACGGTCTGGCGCAACAGGACGAACGTCGGGCGGGACACCCTGGCATATCGTGGAGACCCGCCCCTACGTATCATTTCACCCTCACTTCCCCCCTCATCAACTTCGGCAGCAGACTATCCCGCAGACTCGCCAGCGTGCGCGATTCTTTTTCGTTGTTTTCAATCATTTGGTCCATCGGATAACAGGTTTTTTCAAATTGTTCTACCTGTTCAGTAGTTGGAATACCAATTTCAAGATTTTGGAAATCTGCTTTGTTGATTGAACCAAAGACCGTTCCTTCCGCTTCAAACCTTCCGAAATCTTCTTCAAGCGACTTCATAGCATAGTATGTGTATGAGCGACTTCCTGTTTTGTGCCGAACCGCCGCAACGCCACGACCAATAGCGCATTCTTCCTTTGCCATATTTACATCACCCACAGGAGCACGGACGCTCACAAGCGTATCGCCTGATTTAGCAAATCTTGTCGGAGCAGTGCAATAAACACGATTTTCTGGATAACGAAAACCAAAATCTGCACGACCTTGAAAGAAAGGCACACCTTCGCCACCTTCATTGTATGTTTCGCCTGGTGGAGATTGCCCCATTGTCAAATTGAAATCTTCTCCAACTGTTCCAGCCTTCATCCTTCCGCTTTCATCCCTCATCATTTCTTGGAACACCGCCCGCGCCATGGACTCGAGCGTGCGGTTCATGCGGCGGTTGAGTTCGATCTTATCGTCCAGCGCGCCGAGAATCCCTGCAATGGCGCGTTGTTCGGAAAGTGGAGGAAGTGGAATATTTAGTTTTACAAGGTCTGAACCAGTAATTCCAGCAACTGCAACTTGTCGCAGAATAGTGTCAAGCAAATATCTCCCGATTGGGGAGTTGAATAAATAAAATAAAAACAAACTGTTGGCAACATCGGGTTTGGGGCGCGCGCGAATAATTGAAGACTCAAAAGTCAATGGTTCTTTGAACTCATAAATAATTGAGCATTTTCCCGCACCTTCAGCAACTAACGAACGTCTTGCAAAAATTAAATCCCCAACTTGCAATGAGTACCTTTCAGTCTCAGCATCATTAAGTTGAATTCGAGACATTGGAACATCTTTTAGTCGTGGATAAGCGAAGAGTTCTCCCATGTTTACCATCTTCATGCCAGAACCACGAAACTCTTGTTTCTTGTAAATTCCAGTTCGAGTTCCTCCATCAAGGACAGAACCAAATTCAACTGTTTGCCAAGTGTTGGGTAGGTCGGTAAACATATCAGGCTTTGATTTTCTTCAAGTTTTCTCGAATGGCTTGTTCTAACTTCTCACTCTCTTCAAACTGCGCTTCTAATTCCTTCGTCAAGCGCGCCATTTTTTCATCGAAAGGTTCATCGTCTTCTTCCAATTCCGCCGCGCCCACGTACCGCCCAGGCGTGAGCACATATCCCTGCGCACGGATGTCTTCGATGGTGACAGATTTGCAAAAACCCGCCACATCTTCATACCCGTCTTTCTTCTTTCCCTCTTTCCACGCATGATACGTGTCCGCAATCCGCGCAATGTCTTCGTTGGAAAGGTCACGATGGACTCGATCCGTGAGCGTCCCCAACTTCCGCGCATCTATGAACAATACCTCACCCCGCCGATCTCGACTACTCTCTACTCCTCTACTCTCTGCTCTCTTCTTCCTCGTCAAGAACCACAAACACACCGGAATCTGCGTGCTGTAAAACAACTGTCCAGGCAACGCGACCATGCAATCCACCAGGTCATCTTCGATGATGGCTTTGCGGATTTCGCCTTCGCCCGACGTATTGCTCGACATACTCCCGTTCGCCAGCACGAATCCCGCTGTGCCATTTGGCGACAAGTGATGGACAAAGTGCTGTACCCATGCAAAGTTGGCATTGCCCACAGGAGGCTTGCCATACTTCCAGCGTTTGTCCTCACGCAACGAGTCCCCGCCCCAATCACTCATGTTGAACGGCGGGTTGGCAAGGATGTAGTCCGCTTTCAGGTCGGGGTGCTGGTCTCGGTGGAACGAGTCCGCAGGCTCTTTGCCCAAATCCCCTTCGATGCCGCGAATGGCAAGGTTCATCTTCGCCAGTTTGAACGTGTTGGGGTTGGATTCCTGTCCGTACACCGAAAGGTCGCCTATCTTCCCGCCGTGCGCCTCCACGAACTTTTCGCTCTGCACGAACATCCCGCCCGACCCACAGCACGGGTCAAAGACACGTCCCTTATACGGGGCGAGCATCTCCACCAGCACGCGCACCACCGAACGCGGCGTATAGAACTCTCCGCCCTTGCGTCCCTCCTGGCTGGCGAACTGCGACAGGAAATATTCATACACCCGCCCGAGCGTATCCTGCTTGCGGCTCTCCTCATCCGCAAAATTGATCTTGTTGCTGACCAGATCCACCAAATCCCCGAGCCGCCTCTTATCCAGCGTGGCGCGTCCGTAATTGCCTGGCAGCATCCCTTTGAGCGTCCCGTTATCCCGCTCGATGGACTCCATCGCCTTGTCGATCAGATTGCCGATGGACTCCTGCTTGGCGTTATCCTGCAAGGACTTCCATCTCGCCTCTTTCGGCACCCAGAAAACGCGTTCCGCCAAATAGACATCCCTGTCCTCTGGATCATCCACCGCTTCTTTCTTAACCCGTTCATGCACCTGCTCGAACATATCTGATACATACTTGAGGAAGATCAACCCCAACACCACGCTCTTATACTCCGCCGCGTCCAAATGTCCGCGCAGTTTATCGGCAGCTTCCCATAGCTCGTTCTCGATGCCGAGGTTTACGCCGTTATTGTTTTTTGCTTTTGCGTTCGCAGTTTTCTTTGCCATGAATGATTCCCAACAGCCTGACCAGCCGGCTAATAGACCAGCCGGCTATTTTTTTCCAAGTATACCCCAGGTCTTTTCGCAAAAATCGGCGCTGCCACAGACAGCCATATTTTTGGGGTCTTATCAATCGTGCGTACAAACGCAGACCCAGCCGCCTCTTCCACTGTCAGCTTCACCGTGACTTTCTCCGAATTCGTCACCGGCGTAGACAGGTTTGACTTTAGCCTGGCCGCCAGCGGAACCATCGCAGGCGCTTCGATTGCGAGTGTGAACGGCACTGGCACTACACGCATCGTGGCCATCAATTCGATCTCAGGCAGTGGGACAATCCGGCTGAACCTGATCGGCAATGACACCATCCGAGACCTGCTGGCCAACCGCCTCGGCGGCACAGGCACCGGCAACGGGAACCATACAACAGGCGGGTTTTACACAAAGAACTAAACTCATTTGACAGGCATAAAAAGAGACCGGCGCGCCGGTCTCTTTTTATTTTGCTGTGCCATGCTGCGGGGCAGGTGCATCAAAGCGGCCTGGGAAGCTGCCCCCCCCCTCCGACCAAAGTCTGAGCGGTTTTGGTCTAAGGTTGAACAAGAGTTACATCCTTTGCCCATACTGCCTCGAAGAGTTTGCAGATATGATAACTCAATCAAGACAATTTTTATCTAATTATTCCATCCAATGCCCTTATGCGGCAAATAAATCGTCGAGCCACCCAAAGGAGCCTGCCTATGAAAAATATCATGCCCGACATTTCCTCTGATTATTTTCCCAGGAACGCATTAAGTCTTTCATAAAGGATGAACCAATGAATATCTCTCAACTTATTTTCACCTCCTACAGCAAGATCAAAACTGGATTACGCACAACCTTGTTCATGCTGGTTGTGTTGTCCATCCTCTTGTCCAACATCGGCGTTGGCGCCACACCGGTATCCGCTGCCAACATTGTTGGACAGGGCTTCGTCGTCACGCCTTCTGACCTCGCCTTCATCCTCAGGCAGATCAAGATCGCTGAACGCCATTCCCGCGCCCTGGCCGGAACAGATATTAGCATCCCTGCCAACCCGGACCCGGTCAACGACCCGTACTACTGCCAGTCCATGATCGGCCTGGGCGAGGATCAAATCGCCAGCCCGCTGCTGGCCTTCGGCCTGCGCACCGTGGATGGTTACTGCAACAACCTCCAGCTCAATCAGGCGGACTTCGGCGCTGTGGATCAGCCCTTCCCGCGCCTGGCCACCCCGGAGTTCCGCTCTGCAGAAGATGTGTTGCCCGGCTTTGGCCCTGCTGGTCAAACCAGCTACGAGCAGACTTCCGGGAGTGTTTTCGATTCTGAGCCGCGCATGATCAGTAACCTGATCGTGGATCAGACAGCTTCCAACCCGGCTGCTGTCGCTGTGGCCGGCAACCCGGTCCGCTCTCAGGGCAATGAAGGCTTCGTTCCCTGTATAGTCGAACCGACCGAGACCGAACCCGGCCAGCCGCTGGGCTGCGTGCCGCAATACCAGACCCTGCCCATCCCGAACATCACCACCGATGTGGGACTTTCGCCACCCTTCAACGGACTATTCACAATCTTCGGCCAATTTTTCGATCATGGGATTGACAAAATCACCAACGGCGGCAGCGGGACCGTATTTGTTCCGCTTAAGAGTGACGACCCGCTTGTTGCCGGCCCGGATCACATCTTCGGCACATTGGACGACCTCGCCCCGCAGCTGCGCTTCATGGTTGTGACCCGCGGCAAGATCGTGACCGGCCCAGACGGCTTCCGCAGCGCGTTGAACACCAACTCGCCCTTCGTAGATCAAAGCCAGACCTATACCTCCCATGCTTCGCACCAGGTTTTTGTGCGCGAGTATGTGAACAACATCAGCGGCCAGCCGGTATCCACCGGTAAATTCCTCAGCAGCCCGGATGGAAATGGCCTGGCTAATTGGGCGCAAATCAAGGAACAGGCCGCCACCCTGCTTGGCCTGCAGCTTGTAGATGCGAATGTCGGAAACATCCCCATGATCGCCACCGACCCGTATGGCAAGTTCATTCCCGGCCCGGCGCGCGGACTTCCGCAATATGTGACGGCCAGCGGCCTGGTTGAAGGCGACACCTCCAGCCCGGTCCTCGTCCCGGCGGATGCTTTCTTCATTGATACAGCCTTCCTGAACGACATCGCGCACAGCGCGGCGCCGACAGCTGGCGGCCCGGATTCTGACACAGTGGCCGGCGGAAGTTTGGATACCCCCGTCCCGGCCGGTTCCTACGACAATGAACTGCTCGACCTGCACTTCATCTGCGGCGACGGACGCTGCAATGAGAACATCGCCCTGACCGCCGTACATCAGGTCTTCCACGGCGAACATGACCGCCTGGTGGACGACATCAAGAACACCCTGCTCACCGATACGACCGGCATCACCAATCTGTCCGACTGGCAGGATTTGTTCGGCGCAAACGGCTGGAACGGCGAGCGCCTCTTCCAGGCCGCGCGTTTCGTAACCGAGATGGAATATCAGCACCTCGTGTTTGAAGAATTTGCGCGCAAGGTACAGCCGGCCATCAATCCCTTCCAGATCTTCGCCTTCAACCAGACGGATGTGGACCCGGCCATCACCGCTGAATTCGCGCACGCGGTCTACCGCTTCGGCCACTCCATGCTGACCGAAGACATTGCCCGCATCAACACAGACGGGACCCGTAACGACATCCCGCTCTTTGACGCCTTCCTCAACCCGGCCGAATATTATGACGGCGGCTCCGCTGGCCCCCTTAACTCACAGGAAGCTGCCGGCTCCATCTTCATGGGCATGTCTGACCAGGTCGGCAACGAGATTGACGAGTTCGTAACCGACGTGCTCCGCAATCACCTTGTGGGTCTCCCGCTGGATTTGGCGGCCATCAACATCACCCGCGCCCGCAGTGAAGGTGTTCCCTCGTTGAATAACTTCCGCAAGCAGGTCTACGCATCCACCAACGACAGCCAGCTTATGCCCTATACCGACTGGGTGGACTTTGGCTTGAATCTCAAGAACCCCCAATCTTTGGTGAACTTCGTGGCTGCCTATGGCCAGCATCCCTCCATCGTGGCTGAGGTTACCATCGAAGGCCGCCGCGCCATCGCCGACCAGATCGTGAACGGCACCATCCTGCCCGGCCCGGACGGGCTGATGGGCGTGGACTGTGGGCTTCCGACTGCCACGGCCGAATGCGCCGACAACATCCTGCCGCCTGCCGACAACTCCGACTTCATGTTCAGCAGCGGCGCATGGGCCAATGTCGGCAATGTCAACATCACCGGCGTGGACCAGATCGACATGTGGATGGGCGGTCTGGCCGAACGCACCAACCTCTTTGGCGGCCTGCTGGGCAGTACCTTTAACTTTGTTTTTGAAAAGCAGTTGACCGACCTTCAGAACGGAGACCGCTTCTATTATCTCGCCCGCACACTGGGCATGAACCTGCGCGACCAGCTTGAAGGCAACTCCTTTGCGGAACTGGTCATGCGCAACACCAACGCGCACACCCTTAAAGCTGATCCGTTCGCGACTGCCGACTGCAAGTTCGAACTCGGCCGCCTGACCTTTGGCGCCTCCGGCTCGGTCAACGACGACCCGCTCTCGGAATGCAACGAGAACGCGCTCCTGATCCGCATGTCCAACGGCACCATCCGCTACCGCACCGCCAACATTATTGACCCGCCCGGCATCAACGGACAGGCCGTCTACAACGGCGCGCCCGGCAATGTCGCGGACCGCATCTGGGGAGGCGTGGATAACGACACCTTCTGGGGCGGCGGAGGCAACGACATCTTGGAAGGCAACGACGGTTCCGATGTCATCCTGGGCGGCGAAGGCAACGACATCATTACCGACTCGCACGGCGACGATGTGCTTAAGGGCGGCCCCGGCAACGATGCCATTGACGGCGGCCCCGGCCTCGACATCCTGATGGGCGGCGAAGGAAACGACATGATGAACGGCGGCGACAACGACAATGAACTGCTCGGCGGCGAAGGCAATGACTTCTTGTACGGCGGTCAGGGCAGCGACGTTGTGGTGGGCGATGCCGGTGACGACTGGCTGGAGGGCGGCCCGATGCTCGACTTGTTGATCGGCGATAGCTCGACCTTCTTCTTTGACGACCACAACGTGCCCGGCCACGACGTCATGATCGGCCAGGGCGGCGACGACGACTACGACGCCGAAGGCGGCGACGATATCATGGTGGCCGGCCCCGGCCTCGAAAAGAACGCCGGCGCCTCGGGCTGGGACTGGGCCATTGGCTTGGGCGACCCTCAGCCGCAAAACATGGACCTGCGCCTGCGCATTCTGGCCGGCCCGCAAGCCGTGGTCGAAGTGCAGGAACGCTTCAACGAGGTCGAGGCCCTCTCCGGCTGGGACCTGAACGACACCCTGCGCGGCGATGACTTCATCCCAGCTGAGATCACCGGCGCCGGCGCGGCGGGCTTCATTGGCTGCGACGCGCTCGATGCCGCCGGCGTGGCGCGCATCAACGGCCTTGACCAATTGGTCACGCCCGCCATGCTGACCCGTGACCCGGCCCCGATCATTGCCAGCACCACCACCTACTTCTGTATGCTGGACGGGCCGGTCTGGGGCGAGGGCAACATCCTGCTCGGCGGCTCCGGCAGCGACCTGCTTGAAGGCCGCGGCGGCAATGACATCCTCGACGGCGACCGTTACTTGAACGTGCGTCTGAGCATCCGTGACAATTTGGGCGCTGAAATCGGCAGCACCGACCTGATGGAACATCCTGCGCTCAGCGGCACATTCGGCCCCGGCACAGACGGCAAGACCCTGCAACAGGCGGTCTTCGCCGGGCTGGTGGACCCCGGCAACATCGTCATCGTGCGTGAGATTCTCTCCAACCCGAACCCGGGCGACATGGATACAGCCCTCTTCTCCGGTGCCAGCGCTGACTATCTCGTTACAGCCAATCCGGATGGCAGCATCACAGTTGACCATATAGCCGCGGTTGGCGGCGGTGGAGGTGGTGGAGGCGGTGGTGGCGGAGCGGCTGACGACGGCACCGATACGCTCTGGAACATTGAACTGCTCGCCTTTACTGACGGAACATTCGCAGCGCCCGCTTCGGCTTGTCTCACCCTCGCCCTCGGGCACACCGGCTCAGGCAGCGACCCTGTGGCAACTCCGGCCAACTCAGCCGGTTGTGCGGCAGGCTTATACCTGCCCGGTGAGGTCATCTCCTTAAGCGGCGCGGCGGCCACCGCCGGCTGGCAGATCGGCAGCTGGACTGGAACCGACAACGACGCCAGCAGCGCTTCCACCAACACCTTGACGATGCCTGCTGTCAATCACAGCCTGGCTGTCAATTACGTGGACGTTCCCCCGACAGTAGTTTCGATCAACCGCTTAAACGCTTCACCGAGCGCTTCGAACACGGTCACCTTCACAGTAGCTTTCTCCGAAGCCGTAACAGGCGTGGACAAGTTTGACTTCAGTCTCGCCGCCAGCGGCACGCTTAGCGGAGCTGCGATCACCAGCGTGAGCGGACTGGGTATCATGCGCACCGTCTCTGTCAGTACCGGAACGGGCGAAGGCACACTGCGCCTTGACCTGATTGACAACGACACCATCCGGGACAACGCCGCCAACCGCCTCGGCGGAACCGGGCTGGGGAACGGTAGTTTCACAACCGGTCAAGCCTACACAATTGACAAGACCCCGCCGACGGTCGTCTCGATCACGCGCGCCAGCGCCAACCCGACCACTGCGGCTGTGGTGAACTTCACTGTGCTCTTCTCTGAATCTGTGACCGGCGTGGATAATTCCGACTTCACCGTCACCACAGACGGAACGCTGACCGGCGCATCCATCGCCAGCGTTGGCGGAACAGGCACGACCCGCACCGTGACGGTCAACACCGGCGTCGGCACCGGCAACCTCGACCTGGACCTGATCGACAACGACACAATCCTGGACGTGATTGGCAACCGCCTCGGCGGAAGCGGTGCGACGAACGGCAATTTCACTGCCGGCGAAACCTACTCGGTTGACAACAATCCGCCGGCAGTCCTCTCGATCGTGCGCGCCTCAACCAACCCGTCGCGCGCAGCCAGCGTGAACTACACAGTTACATTCTCGAAACCCGTGACCGGCGTCGATCAATTTGACTTCAGCATCGTAACCACAGGCAGCCTCTCCGGCGTTGCAATCACCAGCGTCGGCGGAACAGGCGCGACCCGCACCGTGACCGTCAGCACCGGCGGCAACGGCTCCGGCACAATTCACCTGGACCTGATCGACAACGACACCATCCGTGACTCCTCGCTCGTTCAACTTGGCGGAGCCGGGCTGGGCAATGGCAGCTTCACAACCGGCCAAGACTACACAATTGACAAGACCCCGCCGACCGTACTCTCCATCGTGCGCGGATCTGCCAACCCGACAACTGCCTCCACCGTGACTTTTATTGTGACCTTCTCTGAAGGCGTGACCGGGGTTGACGGAGCCGACTTCACTGTCGTGAACGCGGGCACAACTGTCACCAGCGCCACGATCACAAGCGTGGGCGGCGCGAACGGCACGGCAACACGCACCGTCACTGTCAGTTCGATCACCGGCACCGGCACCCTGCGCCTTGACCTGATTGACAATGATTCGATCAGAGATTCGCTCACCAACCGTCTCGGCGGAACCGGCAGCGGTAACGGCAACTTTACCACCGGCGAGTTCTACACCAAGAATTAAAACAATGTAATTCGAACAGGAAAAAGAGACTGGTTTTCGGATCAGTCTCTTTTTCATGCTGTCACACGGCTTGCCCGCCTCCGACCAAAGTCGGAAATCAATAGACTTAGGTTGGTCATTAATCAATACCAATGCCCGTTTTGCCGCAAGCGCTTCTCATTTATTCTTACAGGGTATTTTCCATCATTATTTTTTCACGCTGAAATCCATTTCAAAAGGGCTTCCATGAACATCAACAAAACCACACTCACTTTGAACAAAGCCGGTTTCCCGGCCGGGAATAAAAAAACCGTTCCCCTTTATTTGTTTATGCTCGCAACTTTGGTCATGGCCGCCTGGGGCGGGTCGCTTTCCCATCAGGCATTGAATCAAAAGGCAAGCCGTATCTTTGGCATCAACCAGCCGGTCGCAACGAGTTTTGGTTCGATCATTGTTTCAGAAGCGGACGACTTGATCGGCCTGACCTCGCAAGACCTGGCCGGCGTCGCGCATGGGATTCAAAACCTGGTGCTGGTGGATAAGACTCAAATCCAGCTGACCGTGGCCCTGCTCAACCGCAGCAGTGAAACAATCAGATACTCACCGAAGCAATTCACCCTGCTCAACCCGCAGGACGGAGAAGTGATATTGATCTCGAACGCAACCATCCGTGACGGAGAGTTGAAACCGCGCTCGAATATTGAAGCCACTTTGGGTTTTGTCGTCCCGCGCAACGGGGCATCCTACATTCTGCAATACCTCGACCCCGTCAATGACCAGACCGTTCAGATAGACCTCGGCGGCGTGGATGTTGTCTCCGACGAGGAGCTCGAGAAACTGCATCATTGATTTACTCACCTTACGCGGTAGCACGAGATTTATCTCGTGGTTTCAGGCGACATGAATGTCGCGCTACGAGTAAACTGCGTAAGGTGAGTGATTTATTTCTTTATCGCAAAGTAGCAGGAGAACATCATGAAAATCAACTCTGTCATTAAAAATTTTTTCCTTGCAGTCTTTGCCGCATTTAGCGGCATTTTATGGTTGTACGCGCGCCATAAAATTGCACACGACCACGGCGTGATCGGTTCATCGCCGCTGGCTTATTGGCTGCGTGATTCGATCCTTGTCCTGCTGCCGGTTTTTCTGGCAGTCTGGGCCGGGTCCGCTCTCGCTTATTGGCTGGGCGCCCGCTCAAATGGTCGCGTCTCTGCCGGGGCGCAGGCGGTCTGGTCAGTCATCCTGCCCGGTCTGTTTGCAACCGCCGTCCTGCTGGTGATCGAAAGCGTCCGCGGCCTGCGACTCGGCATCAGCAACGACTTTGCCCTCGAAGTCAGCATCTGCCAGAACATCAACTACCATGCTGTTCCGCTGCTCGGTTCCCTGTTGCGTAATTTTCCAGACCTTCAACTGGCGCGGGCCTATGTTTTGTTGCAGGACGGAGCCAGCCTGGCTTTGATCAGCATAGGCGTCGCCGCCTTGTGGATGGCGGCTGCCTCTGAATTTGAAAACCAATTTGAGACTACAAACACCGGCCAGACTCGCATTCTGCCTGCCGGCATTTTTGCTTTTTCTGCTGCCGCTGCCTTCGGTGGAAGTTTATGGCTAAAGACTGTCCACGCCGCAGGTAATTCAACCTGGCTGCGCGACGCATTTGCGTTATTCGTGTTGATCCTGCCAATTGTCATTATCGCGTTGAGAGTCGTCCGCTTTGTGCTTGACCGCCACGGCGAAGGCCTTACAAATTTTTTGAAAGGCGCGCTTGCCATCACCGTCGTTGGGTTGACCTCCAGTGTCGCGCTCGGCTTCGGCAGCACAATCCTCAACATGTGGTTTGAAATTCATAGCCACCAGGCGGCATGGAATGAATTAACGCCCCTCGCTCATTGGGGCTATGACAGTTTGATGTCGCTTGGAATCAACATCGGATTCATCGCGCTCGCCTATCTTCTGTTGAACGGAAACCTGTGGAGCGAACGCCGCATCCACCCCCTTGAATTGCGCCTCCTGCCGTCCAAACTCGGGCGTCAAGCCGTTGCAGTCAGCATGGCAGTTTTGATGATTCCCTCCCTGCTTGGCATTGCAAACATCAACGCAGTCTCGGCTTCCGCGCCCAGCCCCTGCCCTGTGGACGCCCCGCTGAAGATCTTCGATGTGTCAGCCATTGACGTCAACATCTGGCTTGACCGTTTCGGCGTGCATGATCCCACCGGCCACATGTATGTTTTGAACAGCGTCATCCCCGCTGTCCGCGCACAGGAAGCCGCCGGGCCGGGTTCCCTGTCCATCGGTCTGCGCGACGACCCGATCCAACCCCTCGCCATCCGCGCCAACCAGGGCGACTGCGTCATGATCAATTTTACGAACAGCGCCAGCGCCGCCGCCGGCTCGACCAGCAATGTTTACGGAATGCACATTGACGGACTGGTATTTCAAGTCAGTTCCTCCGGCGACGCCATCGGCAACAATCCATCGTCCGCAGTGCCAACCGGAGGGACGATCACCTACACCTACTGGATTCCCAATGACCCGACGCTGGAAGGCGCGCACTATATCCACCCCGGCCCGGCCAATCGTCAGGCAGTGGCGCACGGCTTGTTCGGCACATTGAACGTCGAGCCGCCCGGCTCCGTTTATCGCAACCCGACGACCGGGCTGCCGCAGCTTTCCGGCTGGGAAGCAGACATTATTCCGGCCAATGGCGCGGCCTTCCGCGAAAACGTTCAGCTGTATCATGAGATCGGCAACGAAAAAGAGACCAACGTGCCGGTCGACATCAACGGCGCTGCATTACCCACCATTGACCCGCACACCGGCGCATACCGCCCCGGCTCACGCGCCATCAATTATCGCGCCGAGGCATTCATGGAGCGCCTCGACCACTTCGCCGACCAGAAGTCGGTGGTGTACGGCTCATACACCTTTGCCGATACCAGCAACGTGATTCCGCGCGGCTACCTCGGCGACCCGACCAAGATCCGTCTTGTGCATGGCGGCAGTGAAGTCTTTCACGTTTTCCATTTGCACGGCGGAAGCGTCCGCTGGCGATTCAACCCGCTGGCTGACCCAACCTACGATTACGGCCAGACCGGCCTCGACAAGCACCCGGTCGCGGTCCAATCTGAATCGGCGCGGCTTGACTCACAGTCAATGGGACCCGGCGAAGCGTTCAACCTGGAAATCGAAAACGGCGCCGGCGGAGGCCAGCAAGGCGCGGGCGAATTCCTCTTCCATTGTCATATTGCCCACCACTATTTTTCAGGCATGTGGGGTTACTGGCGCGTCTTCGACACCCTGCAGCCCGACCTCCTGCCCCTGCCGGATCGCGCCCCGATGCCGGTAGCAGTTGATTCTTCCGGGTTGATCGGCAAAACCATCAACGGCCAGACCATCACCGCTGAAAATCTCGATGCCTGGATTCGCCCCCAACTTCCGCCTCAAGGCGTGACCCATGACATTAACCCCGCCAGCGGCGACACCGCCGACCAGGACGCATCAGTCTGGGACTGGACAGTTGACCCCGGCACCGGGCTGTATCTTGGCGAGCCGGATAGATTCTTCACTGTCCAAAGCGGGTCGCTGGCCGGCCAGCCCTGGCCGGATTATGCCAACGTCGTGCCGGGGCATCCATCGGCGTTGATTGTTGACCAGCAAATCACAGCGAACGGAATTGACTTCAACGCCGGCGGCTACATCGGCGACAGGCCAAAGATTTTGTTCAACCCGCTCACCGGGCGCCCGGCATATCCGATGCTGCGGCCGCACATTGGCAAGCGTCCGCCCTTCGCACCGAATGGCCACTCCGGCGCGCCATATCTCGGTGAGACCGGAGGCGCGGCTCCCGATCCCGCACTGGCCATTGACCCGTGGGCAAATCGTACCGATGCGATCTGCCCAGCCGGCGCGGCCACGCGCAAGTTTAATATCGTTGGCATCGGCGTGCCGATTCAAATCACGCGCGCTGGTCAAGTGGATACGGGCGGCGCGCTCTTTACGCTGGCCGAAAACAAGGACGCCGTTTATGCCGATATGGACCTTCGCAAACTGCTTGCCATCCGCGGCAACATCGGCGACTGCCTCGCGGTGACCTACGTCAGCGAACTCACTGACGGCGGCGCCGAAGTGCCCTACTCTAAGGCCAACATTCACATCCACCATGTTCAGTTTGACACGCAAGGCTCCGACGGCGTGATCTCCGGCTTTTCGTTCGAGCAGTCCGTCCGCCCGTACAAAATCGTTGACCCGCAATTGACTGCCGCCCTGAATCCCGGCGACACCACCCTGCACCTGACGAGCGTGGCAAAATTCCACAACGGAGTATGGATCGCAATCGGCATGGGCACGGATGGAATCGAAATCCGGCAAATCACCTCAATTGACAGCAGCGCATCCACCGTGACCGTGAACAGGCCGGTCGACAACGGGCATTCCCTTAACGAATGGGCCGGCACCGAGTTCGTGCAGTACCGCTGGTATCCGGATGTTGAGCTGGATAATGTCTTCTTCCACGACCATGTGAATGGCATTTACGGCTGGAGTCATGGCATGGTGGGCCAATTGGTGGTCGAGCCTTTCGGTTCGACCTACCACGACCCTGTGACCGGCGCAGAGATCAAGTCCGGCCAGTTTGCAGATATTCACACCAGTAGTCCGCTGATTCCCGGCGTGATTAATGGAAGTTTCCGCGAGTTCGTGCTGTGGACCATCAACGACCATGACCCGGTCGAGGCTACGCTAAACCTGCGCGCCGAACCCTGGGCTGACCGCAGTCTTGACCCGGCGCTGCGTTTTAGTTCAAACAGCCCACAAGGCGACCCGTTCACGCCGATATTCCGCGCCTATGCCGGCGACCCGGTGGTGATACGCAACATCAACGTCGGGCAGGGTACGAACGTTCTGCGCATTGACGGCCACCGCACCTTCTGGGAGCCGCGCTACACCGGCGCGCTGGGCATCGAGTCCAGCCCGATAGACGCCTTCCATTCCACTGTATCTGAAAAATACACATTGGTATTGGACGGCGGGGCGGGCGGCCCGAACCATGTGCCCGGCGACTACATCTATCATGACGGTGAAAACCGCCGCTTCCAAAGCGGAGCCTGGGGCATCCTGCGCGTGCTGGCCAGCCCGGTCAATGACTTGCAGCCGCTGCCCGGCGCCGGGAGCATCCCCGCCCAGCAGGCGGTCTGTCCTGCGGGCGCGCCGGCGCACAACTTCAACATCAGCGCAGTTGACCTGCCCAGCACCGAGGCCGGCGGCGGACGGCACGGGCGGCTTGCGGCCTTTGTGCCGGCAAGCGATGTCGCTTCAGTCCTGAACAAGGTCAAGTTCCCGGAACCGCTGGTCTTGCATGTGGCAGCCGGTGAATGTGTGAACGTAACACTGACCAACCAGCGTTTGCTGGCACGGGCATCCTTCCATCTTGGCGGCCTGCTGACGGACATGAACTCAAGCGGCATCAACGTCGGGTTCAATTCCGATCAAACCATCGCGCCCGGACAAAGCCGCACCTATACCTACTACGCCGACACGCACAAACTCGAAAGCGTGATGATCTCCGACTTCGGCGGCGACAACTCCGGCTTCGACGGCCTGTACGGCGCGATGATCGTCGCCCCGGCCGGCGCAACTTTCAAGAATTCAAACGGCTTCCCGACCGATACCGGCTCACAGGTCAATGTCTATGTGCCGGGCGAGGCGCCCTACCGTGACTTTACGCTCATCCTCGCAGACCAAGATCCGGTCATCGGGCAGAACACCATGCCATACCCGGATCAGGTCAGCGGGCCGGCCTTGATCAACTACCGCCAGGTCTTGAACCGCGCCGACGATGCCAACATGTTCAGTTCGGCAGTACATGGCGACCCGACAACTCCCCTGCTGAGGGCCTATGCCGGCGACCCGGTGAAAGTGCATGTCCTCGGTGCGCCCAGCAGTGAGCAGGTGCATGTCTTCAACCTCGGCGGCATGTCGTGGCCGGGCGACATGTACATTCACAATTCGAGCCAGTGGCAGAGCCGCGCCATTGGTCCGTGGGAAAAGATGGATATTCAAATCTCCGGCGGGGCGGGCGGTGCGGCGCAAATGCCCGGCGACTACTTCTACGGCGACATCCGGCGCCCGTTCACGCAGGCCGGCATGTGGGGCATCTTCCGCGTCTTGCAGAATACCTGCCCGGCCAGCGGCGTGCCCGGCGTGCCCTGCCTTGTGCAAGCCCCGCCGACAGTGACCTCCGTCAGCCCGGCTTCCGGTTACACCAGCGGCGGCACGGCCGTTACCATCAGCGGCACGAACTTCAATATCTCGGCCACGGCCATCAAGTTCGGCGCGAATCCCGCGGTCAATGTCTCCTGCGCCAGCGCCACCACCTGCACCGCCACCAGCCCGGCTGGGACAGGCGTTGTGGATGTGACCGCGACAGTGGCCGGCCAAACCAGCGCTGTCAACGTCAATGATAAGTTCACTTATGTTGTGCCGCCGCCGGCCGTGACGAGCATCAACCCCAGTTCCGGCACCATCAGCGGCGGGACGGTCGTCACCATCAGCGGCGCGAATTTCAATACAACGCCGGGCGGCACTACGGTCATGTTTGGCGCGCAGGCGGGCTTGAACGTCTCCTGCGCCAGCGACACGCAATGCACAGCCACCAGCCCGTCTGCTTCGGCCGGGGTCGTGGATGTTGTCGTGACCGTCGGCGCGCAGTCCAGCGCAACCAGCAGCACGGATCAATTCACTTTCATTGACCCGCCGCCCGCCATCGCATCCATCGCGCGGATGAACAACAGCCCGACCCCGCTTGAGACTATCTGGTACTCGGTGGCCTTCACTGAACCCGTGACCGGCGTGGATTTGACCGACTTCAGCCTGACGACCTCCGGGTCTGTCTCCGGCGCGGCTGTCACCAGCGTCAGTGGCAGCGGCACAACCCGCACCGTCGGCGTGAACACAGGCAGCGGCAGCGGGACGATTCGTTTGGATGTCTCTGACGATGACAGCATCCTTGATATCGGCAGTAATCCGCTTGGCGGCTGGGGTGCCGGCGCTTCGATCCCCGGCGACAGTTACACGGTGGATAAAATCTCACCGTTCGCCACAGCCATCACCCGCGCCAGTGCCAGCCCAAGCAGCGCGGCCAGCGTGAACTTCACGGTCACTTTCTCGAAGCCGGTGACAGGCGTGGATAAGTTCGATTTCAATCTCGTCAGCGGCGGCGGAGTTTCAGGCGCGGCCATCACCAGCGTGGGCGGCAGCGGCTCGACCCGCACCGTTTCAGTCAACACGGGCACAGGCTCCGGCACACTGCGCCTCGACCTGATAGACAACAACACCATCAAAGATTCAGCGCTGGTGGTATTGGGCGGCGCCGGCCTCGTCAACGGCGACTTCACTACGGGACAGACCTACACCATTAACAAGAACGTCCCGCTCGCGCTTTCGATGACAAGGGTCAATGCCAACCCCAGTTCGGCGGCGAGCGTAAGTTTCGCCCTGACCTTCTCTGAAGTCGTGACCGGCGTGGACAAGTTCGACTTCAACATCGTCACGACCGGCAGTGTGAGCGGAGCTGCCATCACGAGCGTTTCCGGCACGGGCGCGGCGCGCACGGTAATAGTCAATACCGGCACGGGCGAAGGCACACTGCGCCTCGACTTGATTGATAACGACACCATCAAGAATGCCCTGCTCGCGCCGCTCGGCGGAAGCGGACTGGTGAACGGAGACTTTGTCAGCGGCGAAACCTACACGGTGAACAAGAGCCTGCCGACAGTCGTTTCGATCGCTCGCGCCAGCGCGAATCCCTCCGCCGCCGCGAGTGTGAACTTCACAGTCACCTTCTCTGAATCGGTGACGGGCGTGGACAAATTCGATTTTGGTCTGGTCACGAGCGGCAGTCTCTCAGGGGCGGCAGTGACAAGCGTTTCCGGCACGGGCACGACCCGCACGGTGACGGTCAGCACGGGCACCGGTGCCGGCAGCCTGCGGCTTGACCTGATTGACAACGACACGGTGAAGGATTCCCTGCTTTCGCCGCTGGGCGGAAGCGGGCTGGGAAATGGAAACTTCACAAGCGGCGAATCCTACACCCTCGACAAGGCCGCGCCGGCTGTGGTTTCGATCACACGCGGGAACGCCGACCCGACCAGCGCCTCCAGTGTGACCTTTATTGTGACCTTCTCTGAATCTGTAAGCGGCGTGGACAAGTTCGACTTTGCGCTGGTGACCACCGGCAGTATGAGCGGGGTTTCGATCACCAGTGTCAGCGGCAGTGGAATAGCGCGCACGGTGACGGTCAATACCGGCACAGGCTCCGGTGCCCTGCACCTTGACCTGATTGACAACGACACCATCAAGGACGCCCTGCTTAACCCGCTGGGCGGGGCCGGACTTACAAACGGCAGCTTCGCTCTGGGCGAGACATACGCTGTAAGGTAGCGGGTAGTTAATAAAACAACCCGTCCCGAAGTGTTGTTTCGGGGCGGGTTGTCGTTTAATAAGGTTGAGTTCATGCCCGCGAAGATGGTGTGCGTGGCGTCGGGCGAGTCAGTTGGGTTCAGGAACATAACTTTTCCTTCAAAAGTTATTATGCCAATGACTTCACCTCCACAAAGCGAACGAGGGCCGTCATTTTCAAACGTATGCTTGAAAACCTTTCCGTCATGCGAAAGGCGAACAAGGTCGGGCGCGGCTGCCAGCCAAAGATCGCCATTACCATCTACTGCCATGTCCCAAACGAAATTCAAATCGCCTGAAGTGTTTACAGGAGTCCAGTTGTTGTGTCTTGTGCTCCTGCACGACGCCAAAATAACCAAAATAAAAATAAATGTATGTTTAAGTTTCATGAGTAACTTTACTCCATTTTAAAAGGTTCATTTCTTCTGCCATAGCCACTTTTTGAATTTAGATCAATATTTGTGACGGGGAATTGCATTTCAGTGATCTCTGCGACAGTTGGATCACCGAAATCACTTACACCAAATATTGCATCTAAGGAATCCTGATAATAAGGTTAGCCATGACCCATCAATTCCGTCCAAGCGAAGCGAAGGGTCTCTACGCCAAAATACGAGACTCTTCGGTCGCAAAGAACGCTCCCTCAGAGTGACATAACGTAACTAATTTTTATGAACGTCAATAAAGCAACTATCCAACCAAAGATAAATTTTATATTCATAACTTAACAGCCTTTCACCATAATTATTTGGGCTCTTTAAGAATTGCCGTGAACTGCCGCCAGCCGTAGCGCGACATTAATGTCGCGCCACCACAGACAGCCATATTTTTGAAAGCATCACGGCAACGACGAGAGAACCATTATTTTTCGCGGCGGCGGGCGGGATGCACAGAACGCGTCTTTATCTAATCACATATTTCTGAATGCAACAAAACCTAACAGCATATTAATCAATATGTGAGCAATCGCGCTAGGAGTAATTGATTTAGAACGCCAAACAATAATTCCTAAAAGGATGCTAATCATTGGGGCATTTATCCAAAAGAATGCCAAATTATTGAAAGCATAAACGTATTCATGAAGGAACTTGGTGGAATGGTTTTGAAGTGATCTGAAGATTTCAAGGTTGACAGGAATTGGGAACGGCTTAAAAAGTTGCTGTAAGAATAATACAAAATCAGCAATCGGAAACCTAACAAACAAATATATAAAAAGAA
>Ga0233425_10004591_pt1 | contig 22936 bp, 15 predicted proteins | sample Watercolumn_Towu_2_FD_181712 | JGI IMG/M metagenome (GOLD analysis project Ga0233425, IMG submission 181712) | Freshwater microbial communities from Lake Towuti, South Sulawesi, Indonesia - Watercolumn_Towuti2014_140_MG | ecosystem: Environmental > Aquatic > Freshwater > Lake | place... | reverse complement strand
GTGCGTCCCGTGCGTCCCGTGCGTCCCGTGCGTCCCGTGCGTGCGCGGCCCCGGAAACAATTCCCACCGCGCGAACCGCCCAACGGCTTCTAGGATCAATGCCCATCTAAGTCAAGAAGAACCGGCGCTATTCCCGCTCCCGAGCCCGGTCCGCTCCCCTCCGTCCTGGTCCCGAGCCCGGTCCGCTCCCGAGCCCGGTCCGCTCCCCTCCGTCCCGGTCCGCTCCCCTCCGTCCCGGTCCGCTCCCCTCCGTCCCGGTCCGCTCACTCGGTGGGGGCCGGCGGGAGAAGCACCGTGAAGGTGGACCCTTCCCCTTCCTTGCTGGTCACATCCACCGTCCCGCCGTGCCGCTCGACGATTCCGTAGGAAACCGACAGTCCGAGCCCCGTGCCCTGCCCCGGTGCCTTGGTCGTGAAGAAAGGCTCGAACAGCCGCTTGAGGTTCTCCGGCGAAATCCCCGAACCGGTGTCGGTGACCGAAGCGAACACCTTCCCGTCCCGCATCCCGGTGGTGAGCGTCAGGGTTCCCCCCTGGCCCATGGCCTGCAGCGCGTTCTGGATGAAGTTGATGAACACCTGGACGAGCTGGTTGCTGTTGCCCATGACCAGGGGGAGCCCGTCGGCCAGGTTCTTCCGCACCTCCAGCTCCCGGATCTTCCTCTGCGTCGAGACCAGGAAGAGCGCACTCTCCAGCGGCTCCGCCAGCCGCACCGGGATCATCTGCCTGTCGATGGATGGCCGGGAGAACTGGAGCAGCTCCTCGACGATCTTCTTGCACCGATGGGCCGCCTTCTCGATCTCGACCAGGTTGTCCGCCAGCTCCTCGTCGCTCTGGAGAGCCGGGCTCAGGCGGCTGAGCTGCACAAACGACAGGATCACGCCGATCGGATTGTTCAGCTCGTGCGCGATCCCCCCCGACAGGGTCCCGACGGCTGCCAGCTTCTCGGACTGCCGTATCTGTTGTTGCAGGCGGCGCTCCTGGGTGACGTCGCGGTAGTGGCAGACGAACCTCGGGTCGGACGGCTCGGGGTCGAACAGGAAGGCGGCAAGCTGGAAGGTCTTCCCATGCCGCGCATCCGACACCTCGGCCTCGGCGGCCCCGGGGCCCGGCCACGCAGCGACTCCTCCCGACACCGGACACCCGAGACAGGGAGCCTCCTGCCCGAACAGCGCGGAGTAGCACGTCTGGTTCGGGAGCTTGCGAACGTCCTGACCCGCGTGGCGGGCCGCTGCCACGTTGACGCGGCGCAGGCGGAAGTCGCCCCCGACCTGGATCAGCGGATCCACGATGGCATCGAACGTCCGCTCCCACTCCTTCTTGGCCCGCTCGATCTGCCGGGTCCGGCGGTCGACCATGGACTCGAACTGCCGGGCCATGGATTCCAACTCCTGGTTCTGCCGCTTGAGCAGCTCCCCCATGGCCTCCTGCTTGTCGTGCCGCAGCCTGCGCTCGAGCGCTGCCTCGATGACCGTCTGCAGGCTGTCGACCCGCCCGGGGATCTCGACCACGAAGTGAAGCGTTCCGGCAGCAAGAGCGCCTTCCAGGATGTCGAGGTCCACCTGCTGTGCTGCCAGCACGAGCTGTGCCACCGGCAGCAGGCGGTTGGCCTCCTCGAGCACCTGGAGGCCGTCGGTTCCGGGAAGCTCCAGCTCCGAGAGCACCACGGCCGGCGGGTTGTCGGCCAGGCCGGTCTGCCAGTTCACGGGCCCCACGACCACGACTTCGTAGGCGGGGTCGGCCAGCATCCGGCCGTACCCGTCGGCCCGCTCCGGTTCCGCTGCGATGCAGAGAATACGGTATGCCACTTGACTCTCCTGGATTCCTGGGTGACTCGGGGCTACTCCTTGCCCCACTGGGAAAGCTGAAGCTCCAGATCCTCTCCTTCGATCACGATGCGGCCGTGGTCGTCCCGCTGGATCCCGGTCGCTCCGGGCTGCTTGCGCTCCAGATCTTCCAGCACGTCCTTGTACCGGTTCACCAGGGCGATCAGCTTGCGGTTCTTCTCCTCCAGCTCCCACTGCCGCTGGGCCAGCCGCAATGCCACCATGAGGTCGTTGTTGTCCCAGGGCTTGGTGAGGAAGCGGTAGATAGCCCCCTCGTTGATGGCCTGCATGGCCATGTCGAGGTTGGCGTTTCCGGTCAGCATGATGCGCAAGGTCTCGGGACGGATCATCCTGATCTTTCGCAGGAGGTCCACCCCGAGCATGCCGGGCATGGTGTAATCGGAGATCACCACGTGCACCGCTTCGGACTCGACGATGCGCACGGCCTCGTTGGGATCCCCGGTGTCGAGCAGGCGATAGGGCTCGAACTTCAGGATCCGCCGGATTGCCTTGCGGATGGGTTCCTCGTCGTCCACGATGAGAACAGTGAAAGGTGCCGCCATCTCTCCTCCTTCCGGCCTCGCCTAGTCGAGCTGGCAGGCCTTCTCCGTGTAAATGGTATTCTTGCAGGCGAACCCCTGGGGACAGTCCAGGTCCGAGAAACAGATCCTGGCACAGAGGCTCGAACCAGGCACCAGGGCCCCGGGGAGGCACTGCGAGCCGAACGGACATTGGGCATCGGAAGCGCACTTGGTGGCGCAGTAGCCCTTGCCTGCCTGGATTCCGTAGCAGCTTCCGCTGGCGCAGTCCCCCTCGGTGAGGCAGGGCGAACCGGCCTCACCGCCCGCAATCTTGGCACACGCGTACTTCCCGGTCGGGGCCGAGGGATACACCAGCTTCCCATAGGTGCAGGTCATGCCGAAGCCGGAGGGACCGCAGGGCAGCGAGTAGCTCTCACAGGCATCGAGGCAGACGGCCTCCCCGGTGGCCTGGCCGCACAGCGAGCCGCCCGGGCAGAGCGAGCCTGGGCCGCACGGCTGGGAACAGACCCCCTTCTGCACCGACGGGTCGGACACGCACACCGCCTGGGTGCAGTCCTTGTCGGTGGCGCACTCGCCCCCCAACGCACCGGAGCATTTGCCCGATACCACGAGCTGGCAGTAGCCGGTCTGGCACTCGGAGGCAAAGTAGCAGAGGTCACCAACGGCCAGCCCCTGTTTTGCAGGCAGGCAGACGTCGGCCTTCTCCTCCACAATGTCCTTGACCCCCTGGCAGACGAAGATCGGGTTGCCCAGGGCCTGGCATTCCTCGGTTGTGGAGCACCCCTTGAGGCACAGCGTCATCATGCCCCAGCTCACGCAAGCCTGGCCCAGGTCGCACGGGTCGAACGTGCTGCACCCCGATGCCAGGCACATGCGGCCCGGGCCCAGCGGAATGCAGGCCAGGGAGCCGGCGCACTCCGAGTGCCCCTCGCATGCCTGCCCCGGCTCCTTGTTCTCCTCGCCAACGGGATGGCAGATCGGTTTGGGGTTGCCCAGGCTCGTCGGAATGGCCTTGCAGCCGTACCCCGGCCTGCACTCGCCGTCGTCTGCGCACAGGTCGAAACAGGCCTGGCCGTTCTCGACGAGGGGCAGGCAGACCGTGCCCGCCGGGCAGTCGGTGTCCGCGGTGCAGTCCATCTTGATGCAGTAGCCCTTGGGCCAGTCGAAGCAGGAGAATCCCGGGTCGCAGTCGTTGTCCGTGTTGCAGGAAGCACCGATGAAGCCGGAGGGAACGACATCGACCACCGGGGGAAGCTCCTCGTCGACCTCTGGAACGTCAGGCAGCTCCGTACCCCCCGAATCCGGCGTCTCCGCATCGTCCAGGGATACCCAGTCCGATGGCTCTTCCGCATCGGGGAGCACATCCGGCTTTGGAATCGGGACGCACTTGGCGGTCTTTGGATTCCCCTTCGTCCCCTCCGGGCACTGATAACAGACGCCCAGGTTGGGATCGTACCCTTCGTTGGCCTTGCAGATGATCACCCGCTTTTCCCGGCATCCGGCAGCGCCTACGGACAGTGCGATGGCCAGGATGACAAGGCCGACAGCGAAAAGAGCGGTTCTCATGGCTCGACCGCCTCCCGTGACTGGACAACACGGGCAAAGCACAGGTCAAAGGCAGCGACCACGGCCGGATCGAAGCGGGTACCCGACCCCTGGAGAATGTCGTTGCGGGCATCCTGCGGGGACATGGGTTCCCGACGGTAGACTCGGCGGGTCGTGATTGCATCGAACACGTCGGCGACAGTGCAGAGCCGGGCCGGCAGCGGGATTTCGTCCCCCTTGAGCCCGTCGGGATAGCCCAGGCCGTCCCAGCGCTCGTGGTGACTCCTCGCCATCTGGCAGGCCACGTGCAGCAGCTCGGTGCGCGGGTTGGCCAGGATGCTGGCGCCGATGATCGTGTGCTCCCGGATCAGCTCGGCCTCCCCCTCGTCGAGCTGCTCCGGTTTGAGCAGCACGTGGTCGCGCACGCCGATCTTCCCGATGTCATGAAGGGCCGCTGCCTGGCGGAACAGCTCCGCTGTCGCCGGTGACAGCCCGAAGGCCAGGGCCAGCTCGTGGACGAGCTGGCTCATCCGGCGCACGTGGTTGCCCGTCTCCTGGTCCCGGTATTCGGAGGCCACGCCGAGCCGCTCGATGATCTCCTGCTGGGTCAGCTCGGTCAGCTCTTTGGCCCGCTTGAGGTCGGCCAGCGCACCCTGGAGCTGTCTCGTGCGGAGATCCACCTCTTCCTGGAGGCGCTGGTTGAAGCGGGCAAGCTCGGCCTGGTACATCTCGACCTTGTCCACCATCCGCTTGACGCGCAGGTGGGAGCGGGTCCGGGCAACGAGCTCTTCCCGGATGATCGGCTTGCTCAGGAAGTCATCCGCACCGGCCCCGAGCCCCTGCACCTTGTCCGCAGTCTCGTGGAGCGCGGTCACCAGCACCACGGGCACGAACTTGCGGCTGATGCTCTTCATTCGACGGCAAAGGTTGAACCCGCTGTCATCCGGGAGCATCACGTCGAGCAGCACGAGGTCCGGCCTGCGTACCTTGAACAGCTCGAATCCCGACCTGGCATCCCCGGCCTCGACCACGTCGAACCGCTCGGCCTCGAGGTATTCGACGAGCAGCTCCCGGTTGGCCGGATTGTCCTCCACCACCAGGATGAGGGTCGGGTCTTCCACCATGTCCTGCCCGCGTCAGTTCAGCGTTACCGGCACTGCCGGAATCTCATCCATTCTATACAGTCGGAGGAGCAGTTGTCTAATGCCGTCGAGGTCCGTTCCGCGGATGACGTAGACCGTGCCACCGCCCGGCTCCCGGAACGTGGTGAGGAAGGACGTGTTCCGCAGGGCTCGGAACGTGCCGGAGATCTTGCCCCACTGCTTGAACTTCTTGAGGGCGTTGTACATGTTGCCCTCCATCTTGGCCGTCACGACGATGAACACCGCTCGGGCCGGTGTCGTGTCCACCGCAGTCTCGAAATCCCCCACCTTGTCGATGTCCACCTCGACCCGGTCGACCGCGGCGAACATGCTGTTGAACAGCGCCCGGCTCTCCTTGTCCCCGAACAGGATTCCCGTGGACGTGAAGAAGCGGGGCCGGGGCGGGATCAACGCCTTCTGGATCTCCACCGCCTTGGTCACGAAGCCGGGGAAGAAGCCGCCCGGCTGCGAGAATGTCTCCTTGAGCGCTGCCGCATACCCCCGTGCCAGCTCATCCACCGCATACGGATAGTCCAGCGACGGATCCCAGGGCCACAGGACCGGCGATGCCGGAAGGTCCGGGAACCGCTCCCGCAGGAACAGGACCTCTCCCATCGCCACCTGCAGCGCCTGGCGGATCATCGATGGGTTCCCCGGGTTCACCATCCCGCACTCCTGGAGAAGCTGCATGCCGGCCTTGGCCAGGGTCTCCGCCGGGAGCTTCGTCAGCAGGTACTGGCTCACCTCCTGCATGGCCAGGGACAGGTGCTGCAGCACCGCTTCATCGGTCTGCGCATGATCCACCGAGACCGGCAGGATGATGTGGTAGTCGAGGTGGGTCGGCCGGTTGAACCCGGGAGGGGCCCACAGCACGTCCACCGGGATCGTCTCCGGAATCGCTCCCTTGATCCCGTAGAACGCACGGAGCTGCCCGATGAAGCCACCCGCATCGGCCAGCGTGATCAGGATGTTCGCCTTCTGCGCAAAGGCCGACAGGTGCCCGGTCTCCACGGCATAGTGGTCCTTCAGCTTGCGTGCGAAGTGCAGCAGCGTTCCGATCACGATGTCCTGCTCCTGCTTCGACAGCTTGAGCAGCATCGCGGCATCGTTGACCGTGGTGGTCTCGAGGAACGCCATGGCGAACTTCTCGTGGGGAAGCAGCTTCCCCCCGCCGAAGAGCGACACCCACGGCGACGTCTCGCGCACTACCTCGCTCTCCTTCAGCCGGGCCAGCTTCCGCCGCAGCCGCGCATACTGGTCGAGCACCGCGAAATCCTCTTCCGTGAACTCCACCTTCCCGTTCCAGTATTCCCGGTAGGACGGCGAGGTGTACCGCTCATCCCACTGAGAGATCTGGTCCACCATCCAGAACAGGTTGGCACTCTTGCCCGAGTCGAACTTGAGGTCCGTCGCAAGTGCCCCCGAACCGAGGCCGGCAAGCACCACGAATGCCACCACCGATACCACTCGTTTCACCATAGAACTCCCCCCCTCCGTTCGCAGGCGACATTATAGGAAACCTGCCCCAAAGGTAAACCAAAATCTTTGGAACGCGGGATGGGTGTGGTAAGGTGGGACGAACGACCCGCAAGGGGGATGAAATGTCCGGCTTCTGGACCTTGAGACGTCGCATCCTGGCCTCCATCGTGACGCTGCTCCTGCTGACCGTCGGATCCACGCTCTGGGTCCTGTACGGGAAGCTCAAGGATGCCGCTGCCCGGGGCGACTACCTGGCCAAGCACTTCGAGCGCTATCTCAAGTACCAGGAAGCGCACATGGGAGTGCTCTCGCTGGATGCCCGGATCCTGGCCTCCGACCGCGAGCTGGCCGAGGCATTGGCCGCCAATGACCCGGCCCGGGCCGAAAACGCTCGCCGCCGTCTCCGCAAGGAGGTCGATGCCACCCATGCCATCGACCTCATCGTCCTGTTCGACCGGTTTGCCACGCCGGTCCCGGGGGCCGACATCCCGCCTGCCGCCCTCAACTGCGGCCGCCTTCTCGCCCCCGTCGCGGAAGGAACATTGCTCAACGAGGTCGTCCTCATGTCCGACCGCAGGGCCTGGATGCTGTCCGCGGTCCCCATCCGCCTGGACGAGCGCCAGGTGGGCTTCCTTCTGCTCGGAAAGTCGCTCGAACGCCCCTTCGAAAACTACAGCCAGCATTCCGATGCCGCCAGACGCAAACGGCACCAGCTCACGCTGCTTTCCGACGGACAGGTGGTGGCCGCGACCGCGTCCCGGGACGACTGGAAGGAGCTGTCCGCCTCCCTTGCCGGGCGGTACAAGGTCGAAGAGGGCAGCCTCGAGGTGACGGTGATGGACTTCGGCGGCGCGACGTACGACATGACGGCCCGCGAGCTTCCGATGGTCACCTTCGAAGGGCAGAACGTGACCGGCGAGATCGTCCTGTCCCGCCTCCGGGAAAGTTACGAGCTGCGGGTCTCGGACAACCTGCTGCCCGTGGTCTACGTCGGAGTCGGAGGCGTGCTGGCAGCCATCGTGCTGGCGTTCCTTCTGTCCGGGACCATCACCCGGCCCATCCGCACCTTTACCGCGTCCATCCGACAGATCGTGTCGGGCGAGGCCGACCTCACCCATCGCCTGGAAGTGAAAGGGCGCGACGAGCTGGCCGAGCTGGCCACGGTCATCAACGAGCTGGCCGAGAAGGTCAGCTCCCTGGTCTGGCGGATCCGCGACTCGAGCCTCAGGCTGGGGCAGTCGGCGCAGGAGATCTCCCATGTCTCGCTGCGGACTCTCGAGGGGGCCCGCGGCCAGGTCGGCCGCGTCGAGAACTCCACCAGCCTCACCAACGAGCTCTCCCGCACCATCCAGGAGATCGCCACGCGGGCCAACCAGGGCGCGCAGATCGCCGGTCAGGGCCGTGAATCGGTGGAAAAGACCGATTCCGGCATGGCCCGGATCCGGGAAACCGTGCACGGCTCCTGGGACAAGGTCCGCAACCTCAAGGGAAACGTCGAGAAGATCGGTGCCATCGCGGAGCTGATTTCGAAGATCACAGAGGAAAACTCCATGCTGGCGCTCAACGCGTCCATCGAGGCCGCCAGGGCCGGCAGCGCAGGGCAGGGGTTTGCCGTCGTCGCCCAGCAGATGCGCGAGCAGGCCCGCCGCGTCGAGAAGTCCAGCCGAGAGATCATCGACAACATCCGCGCCATCCAGGGAGTCACCCAGGAGCTCGTCAACAGCATGGACGGCTCCAAGTCCGACGTCGACCGCGGGAGCCAGCTCGTCAACATCACCCTCCACCACCTGTCCGAGCTGTCCTCCATCATGCAGGAGACCGCGGAATCGGTGAAGGAACAGGCCGTGGCCTCGGACGACATCGCCCAGCTCATGATCGAGGTCCAGCGCATCGCACACGAGGCGCTCGAAGCCTCGCAGCAGACCGTGGACGAAGGGTCCCGCATCCGCGACAAGGCCCAGGAGCTGGCCCTGCTCGTGGGACGCTTCAAGGTCGGCGAGCTGGCCGGCGACATCTCGCCCACCCGCCAACTGCCGCCGGGCAGCGCGGGAAAACCCGACGCTTGATTTTTCCTTCGACCTATTCGATTAATACGGCTGTGACCTGACAATGCCATCTCGGAAGGGGGGCGTGATGAGCGAGAGGAAGTGCAGCCGTTGCGGAGAGAGCGTGCAGGCCGAGTTCAGCTTCTGCATGAACTGCGGATCACCCGTGGAGGAACCGGATTCCGGTACCGCCCGGATGGCCAATCCCGACCAGACCCCCAAGTTCAAGCTGGTGCTCATCCGGGGCGACGGCGGCCAGACCGCGTCCTACTCCCTCGGGGGCAAGGAGCACGTCGCAGGCCGGGAAGACGGGATCATCCTGTTCCCGGACGACGATACCGTTTCGCCGTCACATGCCTGCTTCTTCTACGCCGACGGCCGGCTCCTCGTGAAGGACCTCGGCTCCACGAACGGCACGTACTTCCGCCTCACCGACCCCGTCGAGCTGCGCAATGGCGACCGCTTCATCTGCGGCGAGCAGCTCTTCATCGTCGAGGAGGGGATGACCGTGGAGCCGGTGGCGGACCAGTCCGGCACGGTGTTTGCCGGAACCCCCCTCTCCAACTGGTTCTTCCGCCTTACCCAGGTGCTCAAGGGCGGCAGGCCCGGCGCGGTCCATTGCGCTCGAAAGGCCAAGGTCATCATCGGCCGGGAAAAGGCCGACTTCTCTTTCCCCGACGACAAGTTCATGTCGCACAAGCACTCGCAGGTTGAGCACCGTGACGGCAACCTCTGGCTGTCCGATGCCGGGAGCCGCAACGGCACGTTCATGCGCCTGCGAGACGGCGAGGAGCGCATTCTCAATGAAGGGGATTACCTGTTCATGGGCCGGCAGCTCATGAAGGTGGTCGCGTAGCCGGATCATGGAGACCCCCCTCCCGACCGCCGCACCTCAGACCTGGCTGGTCTGGGTGAGTGAGCTGGTCAAGCACTTCGGGCAGTTCCGCGCACTCGACAACATCTCTTTCGCCTTGCTGCCGGGCAGCGCCACGGGGCTACTGGGACCCAACGGAGCCGGCAAGACTACCCTGCTCAAGACCCTGCTCGGGTTCCTGACCTTCACCTCGGGGAAGGTCTCGCTGTTTGACGAGGATGTCAGCGTCGCTCCGCTGCGGGCCCGCCAGCTCATCGGCTACATGCCGGAAAACGATGCTGCATTCCCCGGCCTCACCGGGTTCGAGGCCGTGGTGCTCGCCGGGCGCCTGTCCGGGATGCCCCGGGAGGCGGCCTTCTCCAGGGCTTACGAGGTGCTGGACTACCTGGGCATGGATGAAGTCCGGCATCGTCCCCAGGCCGGGTACTCGGTCGGGCTCAAGCAGAAGATCAAGCTGGCCCAGGCACTCGTGCACGGTCCGCGGCTGGTGTTTCTCGACGAGCCGCTCAACGGGCTCGACCCGAACTCCCGGGACGAGATGATGGGGCTCCTTGCGGGCATCTCGAGGTCGGGCGTGGCCCTGGTCATTTCGTCGCATGTGCTGCACGACATCGAGAGCCTGTGCACCGAGGTGCTCGTGCTCGACTGCGGGCGGCTCCTGTACAGCGGTCCCATCGACCGCCTCGGCCGCGGCGAGAAGGGCCGGTACCGAGCCCGAATCCGGGGGGACGAGGGCTCGTTCATCCGCCTGGTCGAGGAAGGGGGCGGCCGGGTCGGGCGCAAGGGACACCTGCTCGACATCACCGTGCCCGACACCCGGGGGACCGCTCTGGTGTTCGACGCGGCACGGCAGGCAGCGTGCCAGGTCCGTGAGCTCCTCCCCGCACGGGATTCGCTCGAAGATGCCTTTCTCCGACTGTTGGGGAGGGAAGGGCAGTGAGCGGCGACAGGCAGCAGGACTGAGTAGCAGGCAGCAGGACTGAGTAGCAGGCAGCAGGACTGAGTAGCAGGCAGCAGGACTGAGTAGCAGGCAGCAGGACTGAGTAGCAGGCAGCAGGACCGGGAAGCAGGCAGCAGGACCAGGAGAAAGGCCGTGGGAATCTATCGGGGAGGATACCGCACGTACACGGGGCCGATGCTGTCCCCGCAGACCCGGTTCCTCGTGGTGGCCGGGCTCGAGTTCCGCCGCTTCTTCCGGCAGAAGTGGGTGCGCTGGCTGGCACTCCTCGGATGCGTGCCCGTCGTGCTCTTCGCCGCCATCGTCCTCGTCAAGGTGCTCGTCGAAAACATGGCCGCCGGGGCCATTCCGAGCCTGGAGCTGCTCCCCAAGCTCCTGTCCGCCCAGCTCCAGTTCATGGCGCTGCTGGCTGCCGTTGCGGGTGCGGGGCTCATTGCGGAGGACCGCGCCGGGAACGCCCTGCTTCTCTACCTCGCCCGGCCGCTGTCGCCGGAGCGATATGCCGTCGGGAAGCTGATCGCACTGGTCGGCCTGCTGGCCCTGGCCTACCTCGTTCCCGCGTTCCTGTATGTGTCGCTCGAGCTGATGGTGGCCGCTGGCGGTGGGGCGATGCACGCAGTCCTCCGCCTCCTGGCGACGCTGGCCACGACATCGGTTCATGTGCTCGTCACCGCGCTCATGGTGCTGGCCCTCAGCTCTCTGGGAACCCGTGCCCGCTACGTGGGCCTTTCCTGGATCGGCATCTTCTACCTTTCCGAGATCCTGGCGGCCGTGGCCGGGCAGGCACTGGACGCTGAGTGGACCGCCATGTTCTCGCTTCCCGGCCTCTACCGCAAAGGTGCCGAGCTGCTCATCGAAGGGCGCTCGGACGGAGCGCTGCCGTTCCTGATCCTGGCATTCCTCGGGATCGGCTCCGCCCTGTTTCTGCGCTGGCGGGTGATGCGCCTTGCCGATGCGGCGGAGGGACAATGAGCGCTACCCTGCCCATGCCCGGCGCAACCATCGAGCTTGCCGCAGCGGTCAAGCGGTACGGGCCCATTCTCGCACTCAACGACCTGACTCTGTCCGTGGGGGGAGGCATCACCGGGCTCGTCGGCCCCAACGGTGCGGGGAAGTCGACGATAATCGGACTCGTGACCGGGCTCATGCCCCCGTCCTCCGGGAAGGTCCGGGTGCTCGGATCCGACCCGTGGACCGACACTGCCCTCCGTGCGCGCATCGGCTATTGCCCGGACGGCGACCGGGCGTGGCATGGCATGAGCGGCCGTGAATTCGTCACCCGCCTCGGCGTTCTGGCCGGGCTCGACCCTGCGGACGCGGCCCGCAACGCCGAGGACGCCCTGGTCCGAATCGGTCTTTCGGCCGCTCTGGACAAGCCGATCAGCCAGTACTCCAAAGGGATGCGCCAGAAGGCCAAGCTCTGCCAGGCCGTGCTCCATCGGCCGGAGCTGCTGGTGCTCGACGAGCCGCTCAACGGCGTGGACCCGCTCAGCCGCGTCGAGATCCTCAAGACCCTCCGGGAAATGGCAGCACAGGGAATGGCCATCCTCGTGTCGAGCCACGTTCTCCACGAGTTGGAGACCGCCATCGATCGGGTCGTGCTGATCCACCGGGGACGCCTGCTGGCCGAAGGGACCGTGGAAGAGATCCGCGACCTGCTCGACGAGCATCCGCACGCGGTCAGGCTCGAGGCCCAGGAGCCTCGCAAGCTGGCCTCGGCCCTGCTCGCTCTCGAAGGGGTGGTGGGGGTGCAGCTCCTGGACGGGAAGACAGTCGACGTCACCACCCGTGACCCGGGGCAGTTTTACGCCAGCCTGCCCGAGGTCATCACTGCCTCGGGGTTTGCAGTCGAGGCCCTCTGGTCACCCGACAGCAATCTCGAAGCGGTCTTCCGCTACCTGGTGAAAGGGGGGGGAGGATGATGCCTGCAACCGCCCGCCTCATGGCCCGCCATTATGTCGACACGGTCGTGCGCACGAAGCGCTCGGTCATCGTGGGCATCGTCCTGGGACTCGTGGGTCTGTTGTTCGTGGCTGCGGGGATCCTGGCTCCAGGACCCAAGGAGCAGCTTGGCCTCTACTACCTGTTCCTGTTCAGCGGACCGGCCGGCGTCGTGCTCCAGTTCACGGCTCTGTTCTTCGGGGCCGCCGTCGCTGCGGACGAAGTGGACAACGGAACCGCCATCTACCTGCTTTCCCGTCCCTTGTCCCGGCCAATGACCTTCCTCGGCCGGCTTGCCGCTGCCTGGGTCGTTCTGGCCGTCCTGATGTCGGCGCTGAACCTGCTCGTCGGCCTGTTTACCGGGGGACCGGGGCACCTTCACCGCATCCTGCTTGCCGAGATTCCCATCGTGCTCGGATGCGGCGTCTACGTCGCCCTGTTTGCCCTGCTCGCCACGTTCGTCCGCAACGCGCTGGCCGTCGGTGCCGTGGTCTCCCTCCTGTGGGACTTCCCGCTCTCGTCAGTGCCGCTCGATCTGCATCTCCTGACTCTGCGTTATCCCCTGGTCAGCCTCGTGCGGGGCGTAGCCATGGACTTCGAGGACCCCGAGTACCAGGCCCTGTGGAGCAGCGGCATGTACCGCGTGTTCGACCAGAGCCCTTGGACTTCGTTTGTGGTTTTGATCCTCGTGCTCGTCGTGATCGCCGGGGTCGCGGCAAGGCTGGCCGCAGTTCGCCCGCCGAACCTGAGACAGACGTAGAGGGCGGCAATCCGTGCGCCCTGGGGGAGAGGCAATGGTCGATGGTGAAACGAACAGACGGTTCGCCTCGATTCGCCGCTGGACGGCCCCGGCGATCGTTCTCCTCTGCCTCTGCGCCTGCTCCGCCGTGTCCGACCCGTCCGACCCGTCCGACGTCCGACCGTCCGACGTCCGACCGTCCGACCCGTCCGACGTCCGACCGTCCGACCCGTCCGACGTCCGACCGTCCGACGTCCGACCGTCCGACCCTTTTCCCCCGGACCCCGCTTCCGAGAATGTCGAGCTCGCCCTGGCAATCGCCCAGCGGCAGATGTCGGTCCATCCTGCCCCGGAGCTGGCCTGGAACTGGGAGGAGGCCGTCCTGATGGCCGGCTTTGCAGAGCTGTACCGGGTCACGCAGGCACCGGAGCTTCTCGAGTATATGCAGGCCTGGATGGACCACCACATCCAGGCCGGGTACAAGATCCAGTCGAGCGATACCTGTGCTCCTGCAGCGACCGCTGCCTTCCTGTTCGGGATCACGCAGGACGTGGAGTACCGGGTCGTGGTCGAGGATGCGTTGAGCTACCTGGCGGAGGTGGCATTGCGGACACCCGAAGGGGGGATATCGCACCTCGGGACGTTCCCTGTGGTCACGCTCTGGATCGACTCCCTGTTCATGTTCGGAAACGTCCTGCTCGAGTGGGCGGCAGCTCAGGAGGGTCTTCCCGCAGCGGCAGGCTCCGAGGAGTCGGCCGCCTCCCTGGATCTGTTCGGCTCGCAGTACCAGGTCTTCGCATTGAAGCTTCAGGACGATTCCGGGTTCTTCACGCACGCATCCGACTGGGTGGTCGAGCAGACGCCGGGGGCTTTCTGGGCCCGCGGGAACGGGTGGGTCGTCGCAGCCGGCTACAACTACCTGCGGCAGCGCACGCTGCGGGGCCAGGAGGATCCGGAGGTCCGGGAATCACTTTCGAAGCTGGTCGCCGCAGTGCTCTCAGCGCAGGACCCTTCAACCGGCCTCTGGTGGACCATGCTCAGCCATCCGGGGAAGTACTACCTGGAGACCAGCGCCGGTGCCCTCTTCGCATATGGAATTGCTCGAGCCTGGCGCTACGGGCTGGCCGGCGACGAGGCGCTGCCCATCGTCTCCCTTGCCCTGGACGGCATCCGGTCCCGAATCGGCAAGGACGAAGAGGGACGTCCCCTGGTCACCGGCATCTCCGGCCCCACCAGTGCGGACAAGCTCGAGGAGTACGGCAAGGTCCTGCTCGCAGACGACCTCCCATACGGGGTCGGTGCCGTGATCATGGCCCTGGTCGAGACGTCCGGGTTGCCGCTGGAGGGGGCGGGGATGTGAGCGAGGGGCGTGGAACCAGACCGCAAACTGTGCCAGACTGGACGTTGACTTCCGCTCGCCGGGTGACAGAATCCCCGGGGCCGGAATCGTGGGGGGCGAGATGAGGAACCTGCTGAAGCTGATCTGCCTGGTCGCTCTCGTGGCCGGCTGCTCCGGGCGGACGTCCTCGGACGTCGGTACCCAGGATCTCCCGGAGGGCCTCGACATCGGCCAGCAGGGTGATGCGCTCGAGGTCGGGGAGTCCCGTTCCGGAGATGCCGGCGGCGGGAACATGGTCGAGGTTCCGCTGGCTCCATCCGCTGGTTTCCTGGAGCGCAAAGCCCAGTACCTGGAAGCTTGCCTGGCCGATCATGGTCCGGGAAAAGGGGGACTGTACGGCCAGGTCTGCCGGGTCTACTCCGGCGACGGCGGGGTCAATGTCGAGGCCATCAACGCAGCCTGCGACAAGGTCGACAGCCGTGAGGACACCTCCGACTTCGCCATGGCCGCGCTGCTGCGGCTTCTCTACCTGGACAGGGACAGGAATCTCCTGGCCCCCGAGGTTCGCGACCGCATCCGGGCCACGGTCCTGGGCTTCCGCTACTGGCTCGACGAGCCGGGCACGGACAAGATGTGCTTCTGGTCGGAGAACCACCAGGCGCTGTTCCACTCGGCCGAGCTGCTGGCCGGCCAGCTCTTCCCCGACGAGACGTTCACCAACTCCGGCATGACCGGCAAGGAGCACGTGGAGCATGCGCTGCCCCGCATCGAGCGGTGGCTGAAGTTCCGGGCCATGTTCGGGTTCTCCGAATGGCACTCCAACGTTTACTTCAACGAGGACATCCCTGCCCTGGCCAACCTGGCTCATTTCGCCGAGGACGCCAGGCTCAGGACCCGGGCGGCCGTCGTGCTCGATCTCGTGGCGCTCGACTTTGCGTTCAACTCCTTCGACGGCTGCTTCGCAACGGTCCACGGCCGAACCTACGAGGCCCACATCATCGGCCCCTGCAACGACTCCACCGCAGACGCCTCCTGGTTGGCCCTCGGACTGGGCGAGCGCAAGTCCTCGGGCAATTTCTCCGCGGCCTTCCTGGTCACCGGGGACTACTTCCCCCCCCCACTGCTGGAACAGGTTGCCGCCGACGTCGCTCCCGGTTTCGAGCACCGCCAGCACGACAGCATCGACGTCGCGGACGGGCCGCTCTACGGAATCGGCTACGAGGAGCCGGATGACGTGGTGTTCTGGGCCGGCATGGCCGCCCTCGCTGCTCCTGAAGTGATCCTGGGAACCTCGAACCTGCTCGACACCTACGACCTGTGGGACGGCTTTCTGTTCGGCGACGTCCCTGAGCCCTACAAGTCGATGATCAAGGACGCATCGGGCAAGCCCAACCTCGTGCAGCTTGCCAAGGACCTGGCAGTGCTGTCCTACGGCATCGCACTGGAGGGGATGGACACGTACACGTGGCGCACCCCCGACTACCAGCTCTCCGGGGCCCAGGACTACAAGGGGGGATTCTGGGCCTCGCAGACCCACCTGTGGCAGGCCACGCTCACGGCGCAGGCGCACGTCTTCACGTCTTATGCCGGCAATGTCGACAAGGGGGGGATGGGCGATCTCGACTTTGCCGGCCTCTGGACCGGCAATTGGCTCCCCCGGGTGACGCTGTACCGGAACGTGGGGGTGATCCAGTACCGGATTCAGCCCATCCCGATGCTCGACGAGTACCTCGCCGGCAAATACAGCCACGCGTACTTCCCCCGGGGGCTGATGGACGAGTGGAAGCAGGAGGGGCAGTGGGTCGCCGGGCGGGCGGGTACCGGGCTGGTCGCACTGTACTCGCAGCACCCCGTCACCTGGGCCGAGGACAACGACTACGAGCTGATCGGCCCTCCTGGGGAAAACATCTGGATCGTGGAGCTGGCATCCGTCGATGACTGGACCTCGCTGGACGAGTTCCTCGCAGCGCTGGTTGCCTCAAAGGTCGAGGTCAGCGGTGCGCCGGCCAGCGACATCCGCTTCGTTTCCCCGTCCGCGGGGGAGGTGAAGGTCGGCTGGGACGGATCGATGACGGTAAAGGCCCAGGACGTCGACCTGGGACCCTATCTGCGCTGGGACAACGCAGCCGTGAAGCAGGAGTTCGGAACGACCGAGACCCGCGTCCTCCGGGGGGAGGAGATCCAGGTTCTCGATTTCGAGGCCCCGGCCCGCATCCATCTTGTCCCCACATCCCCAGGCGAACTGTGAGGTGAGCATGCGCCGGTTCTACTTCGTCGTCCTTGCGCTGGCTCTGGCTGTGTCCCCCGCTTCCCTGGCCAAGGACAAGCTGCATGTGGTGGCCGTGTCGCACCTGGACACCCAGTGGTGGTGGGATATCCAGACCACGATCACGGAATGCATCCCGGCCACGTTCGAGGGCACCTTCGACCAGCTCGACAAGTACCCGGACTACGTGTTCTCCTGGGAGGGGGCCAACCGGTACAAGCTGCTCAAGGAGTACTACCCCGACCTCTTCGCCCGCCTGCTCGGCTACGTGATCCAGGGGCGCTGGTTTCCGGCCGGCAGCTCTCTCGAAGGCGGGGACGTGAACATCCCCTCGCCCGAAGCGCTGCTGCGCAACTTCCTGTACGGGAACCGCTGGTTCGAAAAGGAGCTGGGGCATCGAAGCCTGGATGTCTTCCTGCCCGATTGCTTCGGGTTCGGAGCAGTCCTGCCCACTGTCGCTGCCCATTGCGGGCTCAAGGGCTTTTCGACCCAGAAGCTGGCCTGGGGATCAGCCGTGGATGTGCCGTTCGAAATTGGGGTGTGGAGAGGCGTTGACGGCAGCGGGCTCGTTTCTGCCCTGACGCCGGGCAGCTACATCTTCGAGATCGACCACGATGTGAGCCATGACCCTGGCTTCATGGAGGAGTGCAGCACGCTGGTCCCCGGTACGGAATCCCAGGTCGGATACCGCTACTTCGGCATTGGCGATCAGGGGGGACCGGCACCGGAGGAGAGCGTGGCATGGCTCCAGAAGAGCATCGACTCCGACGGCCCTGTCGAGGTCGCCAGTGTCCGGTCGGACCAGCTTTTTCGCGACCTCACGGCAGAGCAGGTCGCCGCCCTGCCGGACTTCAAGGGCGAGCTGATTCTCACTCAGCACGGAACGGGTGCGTACACCTCCCAGGCCCTGATGAAGCGTCTCAACCGTCGCAACGAATTGCTGGCGGATGCAGCGGAGCGGGCCAATGCAGCGGCCGCCTGGCTCGGTGCCGCCGACTACCCTCATGCCAAGCTCACCGATGCCTGGGAGCGTTTCGTGGTCCACCATTTCCACGATGACCTCACCGGAACGGGCATCCCCGAGATCTACCAGTACTCGTGGAACGACGAGTACCTGGCGCTCAACCGGCTGGCCACGGCACTGACGCATGGGGTAGGGGGCGTGGCGAGCCGCCTCGACACTCAGGTCGAAGGCATTCCTGTGGTGGTGTTCAACCCGTTGTCGGTCGGCCGGCTCGACGCGGTCGAGGCCGTGGTGCGCTTCCCGGGGCCGGCACCGCAGTTCGTGCGAGTCTTCGAGGGGGATTCCTACGAGCAGGAAGCAGCGGCCCAGATCATCGACCGGGGAGAGGACTGGCTGAAGATCGTCTTCATCGCCGTTGCCGGGGGGGACAGCTACCATGTGTATGACGTCCGGCCTGCGGATGGCCCTTGCGATGCTGGAATCTACGATGAGTCACCGGCCTGCGGGAAGAACCGTGAGGTCTGGGGGGATGCCTCGGAATTCCAGAACAGCCGTTTCCGCGTGTCTCTGGATGAGGGGGGCAACGTCGTTTCGGTGTTCGACAAGTACGGCGGCGGCCGGGAGTTGTTGTCCGCACCCCTTCGCCTGGCCATGTACGATGACTGGTCCGGGGTATGGCCTGCGTGGGAGATCCTGTACAAGGACATTTCTGTGCCTCCTCGGGAAGTCGTAGGGGGTCCTGCCGAAATCGAGGTTGTCGAGAATGGTCCCGCCCGCTTCGTCGTGGAGGTCCGGCGCAAGCAGGCAGGAAGCGAATTCATCGAGCGTCACCGCCTCGATGCCGGAACCGGAGACCGCTTCGAGACCGAGACGATCATCCGCTGGAACACCCAGGCCACCCTGCTCAAGGCCGAGTACCCGCTTGCGGCCTCCAACCCGAAGGCCGTGTATGACGTGGGTGTGGGCACCATCGAGCGCTGGAACAACACCGAGAAAATGTACGAGGTGCCTGCCCAGCAATGGGCCGCCATCACCGACAAGTCCAAGAGCTTCGGGGTTGCCGTGCTCAACGACTGCAAGCACGGCTGGGACAAACCGGACGACTCGACCCTGCGCACGACCTTCCTGCACCTGCCGTTCACGTTCATCATGTCCGTCCGCTACGGCCAGGACACCATGGACATCGGAGAGCACCGCATCCTTTCGGCCCTCACCCCTTACTCCCCCGAGAACGGAAGTCTGCACCGGGTCGGCGTCGAGGCGGCCCGCCTGAACCAGCCGCTCCTCGCGTTCCAGACAGACAAGCACGCAGGCGTTCTGGGGCGATGGTTCCGCTTCGTTCGTCTCACCCGCCATCCGGCGAATGAGCAGATGGCTTCCGTGGACGACGTCTCGGTCAAGGCGGTTAAGAAGGCCGAGGATTCGGACGAGATCATCGTGCGGGTGGCGGAGGCATCGGGTGACCAGAACGAGTTGCTCCATCTCACGCTCGGGAAGGGCATCGCAGCGGCACGGGAAGTCAATGGGATGGAGGATGATCTCGGCCAGATGCCAGTTGAGGACGGGTATCTTCGGTTCGACCTGACTCCGTTCCAGCTCCGGTCGTTCGCCCTGACTCCGGCCCCCCCGGGCGGCGCTGCGGCGGAGGGGGACGGCGACTCGCATCGGCAGCCCGAGCCGGATAGCGACGGTGATGCGGCCGGCACTCCCTCCGGTGTGCCTCGGACCCCTGCGCCCTCCCGTCCGGTCCCGCTGCCCTTCAACATCGACGTGGTCAGCCCGGATCTGGCCCGCATGGATGGCAAGTTCGCAAACATCAAGGATGTCTCGTTCTCCCTCCCGGCCGAGCAATGGCCCGTCGAGTGGGTGGATGATGGCGTCCGTTACGTGATGGGGCCGGCCGAGAACAAGAAACCCAATGCGGTTTCCGCCCAGGGGCAGGTCATCCCCATCGACTCTGCGCCGGGAGACCGCCTGTACATCCTGGCTGCTGCCGACAAGGACCGCGAGGCCATCTTCAAGGTCGGCGACTACGCTGCTTCGATAGGCATCCAGGCCTTCTCCGGCTTCATCGGGCAGTGGACCGGCCGCGTCAAGAACGGCGAAGTGCTGCTCGACCCTGCGGAGTTCCTTCCTCCGTTCCTCAAGCTCGATCCCGTTGCCTGGTACTCGACGCATCGCCACCGCCCCGACCGGGATGACCCCTACATGTTCACCTACCTGTACCGCTACGTCCTGCCGGTACCGGACGGGGCAACCTCCGTGAGTCTCCCCAACAGCCCGGGAGTCATCGTCGTCGCCATGACGCTGGTGAACGACCCCGCAGACCGGACTGTTGCTGCAGGTGAGCTCCACGACGGGTTCGATCCGCTCCACGTGCCCGTGGACTGGGGCCTGATGCAGCCGCCGTCCGACGTACCCGAGGAATCCCCCGAGGAAGTCGAGCCGCCGGCGGGACCTGAGGAGGACCTGTCCGTCTATCCGACCGGGAGCAACGGCTGCGCGGGGTGCGTGGCTTCTTCTCCTCCGCAAGGGGGCAGCGGATGCATCCTCATCCTTGCCGTCGCGGTGCTGGCTGTTGCCCATCGTTGCAAGAACCGGCGCAATGCGATAGCCTCCGGCCGAGAGGTGGTGTGATGGCGGATACTCGAACAGTGGAAATGCCGATCCTGACCCCGCGACAGCCCGGCGGCAAGGGGACCGGTTCGCTTACCGTGATCGTCCGGGGGCTCTTGATCGAGATGTCGGGCAGCTACGCCGGTCGGATGCACCGCATCCCTCCGGACGGAATCACCATCGGTCGTGGCGATGCGTGCGCACTCTGCTACCAGGACACCACCCTGTCCAGGATGCATGCCACCATCCGGGAAACGGACGGGAAGTTCGTGCTGGAGGATTCCGGCTCGCTCAACGGATCCTACGTCAATCAGCAGCGGGTCAGCAAACACTACCTGGCTCACGGTGACCGCCTGCGTTTCGGCTCCGGCGTGAGCCTCCAGTTTCAGCTCGTCACGGAAGAGGAAGAGGCCGTGCTGTGTCGCCTGTACGAGGCTTCCGTGAGGGACGGGTTGACCGGGGTCTTCAACCGGCGCTGCCTCGACGACCGCCTCGTTTCGGAGGTTGCCCATGCCCGCCGGCACGAGCGCGAGCTCAATGTGCTGATGGTAGACATCGACTTTTTCAAGAAAGTGAACGACTCCCACGGTCACCTGGCCGGGGACGAAGTGCTGAAGTCGGTTGCGACGCTGCTCGCTGGCAGCGTCCGGTGCGAGGACCTCGTTGCCCGGTACGGCGGCGAGGAGTTCACCGTCGTCACCCGCGACATTCCTCTCGCCGGTGCCGTCAAGCTGGCCGAGCGTCTCCGCAAGGCCATCGAAGTCCGCATCGTCCTGTTCGAGGAGACCAGCCTGAAAGTGACGGCCAGCATCGGCGTGGCATCGCTCGCCCTGCTTCCGGAAGATCAGCGCACCCCGGCCCACCTGGTGGAGGCAGCGGACAAGGCCCTCTACAAGGCCAAGGAGGGCGGCCGCAACCGCGTCGTCGCAGCTAGTAGCTGACCCGACACGCCGCAGGCGCACCGCACCAGCGCTTCGAGGGGCCAACACAGCCGGAGAGCTTCGCTCCGATCCTGCGGCTGCTTGTCCCCAGCCCCTACTTCTTCCGCATGTAGATCTGGACGGGCTGTCCGCAGGCACCGTAGCCGAACACGTTGGGCTGATCCTGGCAGATGGTGGTCTGTCCCGTGGCGATGTCCTTGAGACCGGCGCCGTGCACGAAGCACTTCCAGCAGCCGCCCGGGCAGTTGCTGCATCCCACGCCCCAGTATCCCTGCTCGCCGTGGGTGCAGCCGAATGTCCCGGTCTGGTCGGCCCCCTTCCCGTAGGCATAGGTTCCGTTGACCGGCGAGTAGGCCGACCAGCTCCACTTCTCCGTCGTCTCCGGTGAGCGGTACCAGGCTCCGTTGGCCACGTACAGGTACTCGTATGTCCCTGGCTGGAGCGCATCCAGCCACGCTCCCGTCATCTGGGTCCAGCCGCCGCCGCTGTACCCCATCTCGCAGTACACCGAAGTGGTCCCGGCCCCGGCCTTGATTTCGTACTGGCCGCTGGCAAGCCCGCCGCATCCAAGGTTTGCCGACTTGCAGTCCTTGTAGAGCTTGGTTCCGTTGGGAATCCCGTCGCAGTCCTCGTCGGCTGCGTTGTTGCACAGGTCGACCGCCCCGACGTGTGTGTTCGCGTCGTAGTCGTTGCAGTCTCCGCCGGATTGCACGACGTAGTCGCCTTCCGGCGCGCACAGGCACTTGGGAGCCCCACCGCCGAACTGGTCCTGGTCCAGATCCTTCCAGTAGTCCTTGCACCCCGTTGCCCCGGCCTCGTCCGTGTCTCCGTCGCAGTCGTTGTCGATGCCGTCGCACTCCTCCGGCAGGGCTCCGACAAGGGGGTCGCAGAGCCCCGGCTTCCCATCGATGCAGTTCGGGATCTCGTGGATGCACGCGCCCTTTCCGCATGTCGACGTGCCGAGCCCGTTGTCCGCGACACCGTCGCAATCCTCGTCCACACCGTTGCACTCCTCGGGCGCGGCTCCGGCCAGCGGATCGCACTCGACGAGCACCCCGTTGACGCACTCCAGGATCTGGTGCTGGCACAGCCCCAGGCCGCAGGAAACGAATCCGAACACCTCGTCGGCCTGGCCGTTGCAGTCGTTGTCGAGGTTGTCGCACTTCTCGGGCGAGGCCCCCTCCAACGGGTCACAGACGACCGGTTTGCCATCTGCGCATGCGAACACCGAGTGCTTGCATACACCCTTGCCGCAGGAGATGGTCCCGAGGTTCTCGTCCGTGCTGCCGTCGCAGTCGTCGTCCTTGCCGTTGCAGATCTCCTGCGAAGTCCCCTCCATCGGGTCGCACACCAGGGGCTTTCCGTCCAGGCAGTTGGCCACCGAGTGCAGGCACTCGCCCAGTCCGCAGGTCGAAGTTCCCAACTCCTCGTCCGTGTTTCCGTCGCAGTCGTCGTTCTTGCCGTTGCAGATCTCCTGCGAAGTCCCCTCCATCGGGTCGCAGACCAGGGGCTTTCCGTCCAGGCAGTTGGCCACCGAGTGCAGGCACTCGCCCAGTCCGCAGGTCGAAGTTCCCAACTCCTCGTCCGTGCTGCCGTCGCAGTCGTCGTCCTTGCCGTTGCAGCTCTCCTGCGAAGTCCCCTCCATTGGGTCGCAGACCAGGGGCTTTCCGTCCAGGCAGTTGGCCACTGAATGCAGGCACTCGCCCAGTCCGCAGGTCGAGG
>Ga0233425_10004590_pt1 | contig 22936 bp, 21 predicted proteins | sample Watercolumn_Towu_2_FD_181712 | JGI IMG/M metagenome (GOLD analysis project Ga0233425, IMG submission 181712) | Freshwater microbial communities from Lake Towuti, South Sulawesi, Indonesia - Watercolumn_Towuti2014_140_MG | ecosystem: Environmental > Aquatic > Freshwater > Lake | place... | reverse complement strand
GGCGTCATGTTCGAGGCGGGATCTCCCGGGTCGCACATCAGCGGGACGAACCGGATCTCCTCCGGGCCGACGGGGCGGAAGCGGAACAGGTCGCCCTCCAGGGTCCCGAGGTCGTAGACGCCGATGGACGCCAGCTTCCGGTCGCGGCCCATGGCCCAGTGCAGGTTCTCCTGGAGCTTCATCACCACGGGGATCAGCTCGTCGGTCAATGGGATGTCGCGCACCACGGCGCAGGCGATGAACGGGCGGTAGCTCGCCCGGTCGGCCATGCCCGCGTCCACATCGACCGCGAGGCGCGGAGCCGCGGCGGCGTACTCGGGAGGGCCGCCGGCCCGGCCGAGGAAGAGCCGGAGCGCACGAGCGAGACCGCCCGGATCGAGCATGTCGGGGCGCACCGGGAGCAGCTCGATGCGGACCACCTCCACCGCGCCGGCGGCGACGAGGAGCTCGGGTGCTGACCGGAAGTCCTGACCGCAACCCTCGCACGAGGTCGGGCGCTGGCCACCCGGGCCGGTCTCGTGCACGGCGCCGCAGCGCCGGCACCGGAGCTGCTCGGCGTGCTCGTAGCCATCGACGTCGCAACCGAGCCTCTGCAGGAGCCCGACGAGCGACGCTGCGTCCAGCCGAGGCTCGCCGAGACGGTCGGCGAGCAACCGCACGGGGACAGCGACTACCGGCATAGCGGCGCCTCCTCGAGCCACGCGAGATCGCCGCCGTAGAGGTCGCCGATCTTCTCGAGCCCGTACCTGAACAGGGCGAGCCGTTCGATCCCGAGCCCCCAGGCCAGCACCGGGACCCGGCACCCGAGCGGCTCGGTGACCTCGGGCCGGAAGACGCCCGAGCCGCCCATCTCGACCCAGGTTCCCTTGGCCTCGTGCCAGACGTAGATCTCGACGCTGGGCTCGGTGTAGGGGAAGAAGGCCGGCCTGAACTGGAACCGCTCGAACCCCATCTTTCGGTAGAACGCCGCGAGCGTGCCGAGCAGGCTGGCGAAGCTGCCGGACTGGTCGATGATGATCCCGTCGACCTGATGGAAGACCGGCAAGTGCTTGTACGAGATCGTCTCGCGCCGGAAAACGGGCCCGACGCAGAACACTTTCCGCGGGGGTCGCGGGTCTTCGGCCAGGGCGCGGATCGTGGCCGCGGTGCAGTGGGTCCGGAGCACGGGTTGCCGTGCGCGCTCGAGGCTCCACTCGTACCGCCACCCCACCGAGCCCGTGTCACCCCCGTCCTCGTGGACCGACTTGACTCGCGCCACGACCTCGTCGGTCGGCAGCCTGGCCGGCCCCGGCCGCTCGACGTAGAACGTGTCCTGCATCTCGCGCGCAGGGTGGTCCTGGGGCTGGAACAGGGCGTCGAAGTCCCAGAACGACGACTCGCACAGCGGGCTCGTGATCTCGGTGAAGCCCATCTCGAGGAACACTCTGCGCACGCGCCAGATGGTGCGGCGCAGGGGGTGCTCCTTGCCGGGGAAGACCCGCTTCGCCGCTGCGGTGACGTCGTAGGGCGTGAACTCGACGTCGCGCCAGGACCCGTCGAGGAGCATCTCGGGCGTGAGCGCAGTCACCTGGCGGATCGGGACGAGCTCGACGCCGCGTGCGCGCGCGGTCGCCGAGGCGACGCGCCGCACGCGATCCCGCGTGTCGATGAACCGCTTGCGCTGGGCGAAGGGCGCGAGCCGGGACGGGTCCATCGCAATCCAGTCGTCCGCGGCGCGGAGCTCGGCGATCACGTGCTCGTCGTCGCCGCGTACGCCGACGGCCGCGCGGCCGGCTTCCGTCAGCCGCAGCAGGCCCTCGTCACGGACCGCCCACCCCTTGTCCTGGAGCCAGCGGAGGGACTCGCCGATCACCTTCGCGTCGACGCCGAGCGTCTCCGCCAGCGCCCGGATCGGGACGGGCTCTCCGTGCATCGCCAGTGCCTCGAGCACCAGCCTCTCGGGGAGCTCGCCCCCGGCGAGCTCTCGGGCCTTGGGGCCCAGCCTGACGACCTGTTCGACGTCCTCGGCCACGTCCACCAGCCCCGCGCCGGCCGCGGTCGTGCAGGCGGCGGCGACGATGGACTGGTCGAGCCCGAGGCGCCCGGCGAGGTCCGCGATCGACGCCGGCCCGTCATGCAGCAGCACGCCGACGACGCGGCAGATCGCCTCGGGCAGCTTCATCACGTTCGGTGTGTCGGACATCTGCTCTCCTGAGCGGGCTGCTCGCGATGAGTCTTGGATCGGGTCGGGAGCAGCGGGCGCTACAGGTGCTGCTTGGCGAGGTCGCTCACGGCGTCGAACGCCCTGGGCTCCTTGAACGCGAGATAGGCGAGCGACTTGCGGTCCAGGGAGACGCTCGCCTTCTTCAGCCCACCGATCAGGCGGCTGTAGCTCAGGCCGCGCATCCGCGCGGCTGCGTTGATCCGCTGGATCCAGAGCGCGCGGAAGGTCCGTTTCCGCAGACGCCGGTCCCGGTACATGTTCACCCACGCCTTGTGGACGGCCTCGATGGCGATCCGGAAGATCCGGCTCCTGCCGCCGTAGAAGCCGCGGGCCGCCTTCATGATCGCCTTGCGGCGTCTGCGTGCCTTGAAACCTCGCTTGACCCTTGCCATGACGGTCTCCTCGTCTCCTCGATGTCCGCTCGTGTCGCGTGTCGGTCCGGAGCGCCCCGCGTGCGATCGTCAGTCGGCCCCGTTGGGCAGGAGCCGCTGGATATGCTTCTGGTTGGCGTGGTCCGCGACCGTTGTCTGATGGAGCCGACGCTTCCGCTTCCGTGATTTCTTGGTCAGGATGTGCTTCCCGTTCGCCCGGGATCGCCGCACCAGCCCGCTGGAGGTAAAACGGAACCGCTTACGGGCTGCGCGGTTCGTCTTCATCTTGGGCATGTTGGTCCTCGTGTCGCGTTGCCGTGGACTGCCGTGTCTACACCAGGGCGGGTGACAAGGCAAGTGGCAACTGATCGGTCATATCGTTTCCCCCCCGTCCGAGATCGCGTCCCCCTGGCCGGCGCTACTCCTCGACGTTGTCGTCGAGATCTCCTTCCTCCCCGTCGAGCTCATCGTCGAACTCCTCGTCCTCCTCGTCCTCGTCGTCCTCGTCCTCGTCCTCCTCATCTTCATCAACAACATCGTCCACGGACGCGGCGACGGGGGGCGGGGGCGCGGACTTGGTCACTTGCGGCCTGGGGGCAGTCCCTTGTTTCTGCGGGGCGGCCTTCGGTGCCAGGATGATGGCCATGGTCCGGCCTTCCATCCGGTAGCTCTGCTCGACGACGGCGACCTCGGCCATGACCTCGATGATCTTGTCGAGCCTCGCCCGGGCAACCTCGGGGTGGGCCATCTCGCGGCCTCTGAATCGGATGGTGATCTTCGCCTTGTTCCCGTCGGCCAGGAACCTCCGGACGTGGCGCATCTTGAAATCGAAATCGTGGTCGTCGGTCTTCGGGCGGAGCTTGACCTCCTTGACCGTGATCTCGGTCCGCTTCTTCTTGGCGAGGTTGTCCTGCTTCTTCTGCTCGTACTTGAACTTCCCGAAGTCCATGATCCGGCACACCGGCGGATCGGCCTTGGGGTTGACCTCGACGAGATCGAGCTCGAGCTGCTTGGCCACGGCGAGGGCCTGGTGGATGGGATAGATGCCCAGCATCTGGCCATCGGGATTGATGACCCTGACCTCAGGGGCCCTGATCCTGTTGTTGACTCGAATCTGAGGTCCACGCTCGGGACGTGGACTCCGTCTGCCTCTGAACGCGATGTCACACCTCCAGGGTTCGGGGCACGCCCGGCGCCCTCCTGCTGAGAGACGCCGACGTCATGCGCGCCGACCGACTGGCGGGCTCTCGATGGCGGGCCCGCGGGAACGGGTTGCTTTGAAGATGGTAGGCACGGACAGGATTGAACTGTCGACCCCTACCGCGTCAAGGTAGTGCTCTCCCACTGAGCTACGTGCCTATTCTCTGTCATCCGCGGCGCGTCGTGATCCGCGTCCCTGCCGGCGACCGCGCCGGTGAAGAGACGGCTCACGCCGATCCGCTCGAGTCACATCGCTCCGCGCCAGCGCCCGGAGCAGAGTGGTGTTAGCAAACGACGTCGAAGGATGTCAAGGTCTCACGCGCCAGGCGCGGAGCGCGTTCGCCGGAGCTCAGAACCTGAAGGCGGGACCCACGCTCACCTCGGTGTTCCACATGAATATCGGGAGCGTGAAGTCGCTGGTGAGCTCGGCGTAGATCCCGACCTGCCGGATGAAGTAGTAGGCGTAGCTGATGGTGAAGCCGACGGCTTCGTACCCGCCGGTGCGCCAGGCACGCCCCTGCGTCTCTCCGCCTGACTGGAGGGGCAGGAAGACCTGCATCATCCCGTAGATCTGGACCTGGATGCCCACGCTGAGCTCCATGTTCTCCCGCTGGATGATGTGGTACCTGGCCCGGCCGCCGATCGCCCAGATCATGTGCTTGTCGCTCGTGAAGCCGCTGAACTGGACCCTGAAGCTCAGTCCGAGGTCGAGCTGAGGGAGGATGTAGCCACCGACGTAGAACCGGGCGTGCCCGGCGCCGTACCCGAAGCCTGTGGACTGTATCTCGTGCCAGCAGGCGGTGACTCCCCAGTTGCGGATGATCCCGCCCCGGGCGGGGTCGCTGTCCAGCTCGGGGTCAACGCCGTCGCGGCGCTGTTGCGGGCAGTCGGTGCCGTTGTTGTCCCCGTTGTCGGCGAGGCGGAGGAGCGAGTTGTCCGGGACCACCACGTTCGCGTTGGTCCAGGGGACGGAGTCGGTGGCGAGCACGAGCCCGCCGCCCCAGCCGACCGCCGCCTGGAAGAACGCGTAGGGCCGGTATCGGCCGGTGGGGCGTCCGCCGCCGCCGCCACCGCCACCACCACCGCCGCCACCCTCGCCGCCGCAGCAGCCGTTCTCACACGTCATGCCCTCGCCGGGGCAGTCGTCGTTCACGTCGCAGGTGAATCCGCCGCCGCACCTGCCGCCGGCTGCCTGCTGCTGGCATTCGGGTGGGACGGGGGCGCCCGGGGGCAGGTCGCCGCAGTTGATGCACCGGCTCGGCGGCGGTTGTCCGGGGATCGCCGGCCGCTCGGCGGCCAGCGTCTCGACCATGTTCGTCCTGTGCGGTCGCTCGCTGCCTTCGGCGGGCGCCGTGCCGATCGTGCGTCCGTCGGGGGCGAGGATCTCCATGTAGTACTCGACCCACGCGGGGTCGAAGAGCGCGATGGTGTCGCAGGGGATCGTCACGCCGAATGCGTTGGAGCCCAGGGACTCCAGGGTGATCCTCGTGAACTGGGACTCGCCCGCGACGCGGTAGTTGAGCGCGACCTCTCCGACCTGCACCGCGGGGTTGATCTCGAGGTACAGCGGGATGGGGAACATGCGCTGCTGCTCCGCCACCGGAGTATGCCGGTACAGCTCGAAGGCCTGCGGCGGAGGAGCCGGCGTCGGGGGCACCGGATGAACCGGCGTCGGCGGGGTGGGCGGCGTGGGAGCGGCGAACCCCGACGGGCACCCCTGCTGCTGGTTCTGCGCCTGGGCGAGCCGGAAGGTGGTCTGGATGTCGGGGGTCGACGTGAGGGGATCGAGCTGGACGTTGGAGTCCAGGCACAGCGCCCGCCTGAAGGCATCGATGCCCTCGGCGTTGGCCATCATGCCGCCGACGTGGACGACGCCGAGGTTGGCGAATGTCCGGGCCATGACGGACGCCGGGATGCACTGCTGTGCGATCTGCACGGCGCGCTGGAGGTCGGCCAGGGCCGTGTCGACCTCCAGGTTGCTGTAGGCCTCCATGGCCTGCCGGTTGAGCTCCATGACCTCGCGCTGGGAGTCGCACTGCGCGAACGCAGCCCTCCCGGCGAGGAGCGAGCAGATCACACATGCGGCAAGAACCAAATGCACTCGGAACGCTGGTTTCATGATCTCGACCCTTGCTCGTTCGGTGTTGTGCTCAACTCTTCAACGTCCCCGGCGCCTCGCGGGTCTGCCCGCGTCGCTCCGGTGGAGCCGCTGATACGACGGAGGCATCGTCGGCTCCCGGGGCACGGGACACGTGCGATCGAACGTCCGGTCCGTGCGCAGGAACACCACTCTGCGGTTCGCGGCCCGACCTTCCTCGGTCCGGTTGCTCTCGATGGGGCAACTCTCACCGAATCCCTGGAAAGTCAAGCGGCCCGGGTCCACGTCGTGCTCGACCAGGTACCGGCGCACGGACTCTGCGCGGTCGTGGCTCAACCAGTAGTTGTAGTCGTCCTCGCCGCGCGCGTCGGTGTGGCCCTGCACTTCCACGGTGATGTCGGGGTAGTTCTGGAGGACGAGGACCACTTCGTCGAGGATGTGGAAGGACTCGGGCCGGATCACCGCCCGGTCGAACTCGAAGTGGATCTGCTGGGTGATATCGATCCTGTCGTCGCGGATCACCACGGAGGTCAGACGCAGCGGGCACCCCTGCTCGGACGCCACACCCGGGGTGTTCGGGCATCGGTCCTCGACATCGATGAACGAGTCGCGGTCGTTGTCCGTGTCCGGGCACCCGTCGTCGTCCTCGAACCCGTCAGGGTCCTCGGGCTCGTTCGGGCACCGGTCGTTGAGATCGAGGACGCCGTCGAGGTCGTTGTCGGGCTCCGGGCAGCCGTCGTCGTCCTGGTACTGGTCGCGGTCCTCCGGCTCCACGGTGCACCCGTCGGCGCTGTCGGCGATACCGTCTCCGTCGGTGTCCTGATCGTCGGGGCACCCGTCGTCGTCCTCGACGCCGTCGAAGTCCTCGGGCACGCTGGGGCACCGGTCCGCGGCGCCGCAGATCCCGTCGCCGTCAGGGTCGGGGCAGTCCTCGACGACCACGCGGCGCGGCGCGCACTTCTCGGGAGGGCTGGTGTCGTACGCCTCGTGGGCGTTGGCGGTGGCGATCTCGTAGTGCCAGGTCGCCCGGCTCAGGTACCCCTCCCTGAGCTCGAGGTCGGTGAACGACGCGTGGGCCCGGGCCAGGGCGAGCTGCTTGGGAGCGCAGGTATACGCGCCGTTGCGCTCGGCCTGATCGATGAGCTCGTTGGTCGCCCTGAGCCGCGCCCGCATGCGGACGCCGCGCTCGCACCCCGCGACGGCGCAGACGCCGAGCGCGATGAAGAAGGGAGCGAACCGCACGAGCTTCGTCCACGTCATGCTCTTCGCTCTCCTCGCTCAGCGTCCTCGTTCTCGCCGCCGGCGGTTGGCGATCTCGGTGGCCTTGGTGGCGTACTCGCGGGCGGTGCGGGCGCACTTGACCGCTTCCTGGAAGTCCGAGTACCCGACCTCGCGCCGCGCCTGTTTCAGGTGGGCGTCGGCGTACCAGAACTCGTAGGGCGCCTCCCGTTCGGCGTCGGCCTCCTCGGCCTCGGCCATGGCCGAGCTCGCACGCAGGACGTGGTGGCTGTACTGCACCGGTCCGCACGAGAGGACGGTGCACGACAGGCCCACCATGCAAGCTGTCAACGTGCGGCTCACTCGCCCTTCCTCCGCAGGACAAACCGTGGGCGGACCCTAGCAAGGCTGCGCAAGGAAGTCAACGAGTTGGAGCTTCTCACGGGCTCGCACCGGCTCACGAGGTCTCCCCTTCGTGGGCGAAGAACGCGAGCAGGGAGATCCACCCCGCGAGGACGCACAGTCCCATGACCACGATGGCGGGGAGCAGGTCGGTGCTCGTGATGGGTGACAGGCCGAAGCCCCCGTCCCACTCGGTCGTGCTCCCCACGGACAGGAGGCGGCGGGCGCCGAGGGTCGCCACGAGGGCGATGCCGCCCATGCACGCCGCCATGACCGTCAGGAGCAGCCACAGCCGGTCGGTCCGCGCGCAGGAGGTGCCGATGGCGAACCCGCCAACGCTGGCCGCCAGCAGGAGCAGCAGGCCTGCCGGGACGAGCGCGCCGTCCAGGCTCGAGCCGTCGAAGAAGTACATGAAGGCCCAGTCCGTGTGGAACACGTACCGGTACGCGGCAGCGGGGAGCACCACCAGCGCGTGGAACGCGAGCGTGGCAACGAAGTACCTCGACGCGTACCACGGCCTGGAGCTGACCTTGAGCTGACCGCGGCTGGCCAGCGCCACGGCTCCGCCGAAGAGCACGGACAGCAGCAGGTCAATCGGTACCGTCACTCCAGTCACCAGCGAGCACGTCGTTCATGCCGTACACTCCGGGGGGTCTCCCCCGGGTCCAGAGCGCCGCGCGCACGGCTCCGAGGGCGAAGGTCTCCCGGCTGTGCGCCCGATGAATGATCTCGATCCGTTCGCCGCCCCCGGCGAAGATCGCGGTGTGGTCGCCGACCACGTCGCCGCCTCGGGCCGCGTGGACCCCGATCTCGTCCCTCGGACGCGGGCCGAGCGCGCCCGAGCGCCCATGTCTCGAGCAGAGACCGGCGTCGAGCCCGCGCTCGCGCGCCACGGTCTCGGCCATGCGGAGGGCCGTCCCGCTCGGCGCGTCCACCTTGCCGCGGTGGTGGAGCTCGAACACCTCGAAGTCGTACTCCGGGCCCAGCATCCGGGCGACCCGCGCGAGGACGTCGAGCACGACGTTCACGCCGACGCTCATGTTCGGCGACGCGACGACCACGACCTCCTGTCCGGCGAGCTCCAGGGCCTGGCGGGCCGCGGTGTCGAGCCCCGTCGTGCCGACGACGAGGTTGACGGACGCGGCGGACGCGGCCCTCGCGGCCGGGATCACGACCTGGGGCACGGAGAAATCGATCAGGACCTCGCAGGCGGTGACCGCACGCTCGAGGTCGCTGGACACGACAACCCCGGCTGCGCTCGCGCCGGCGAGCACCCCCGCGTCATGGCCGAGCGCCGGGTGGTCGGGCCGCTCGAGCGCCGCGGCCAGGTCCGTCTCAGGGTTGTCGAGGACGGCCTTGATGATGTGCCGGCCCATCCGGCCGGCCGCTCCACCGACCGCGATCCTCGTCACGACACCAACCCCAGCGCGCGGAGGGCGGTGTCGAGCTTGACGCGGGTCTGCTCCCCCGGCTCGACCAGCGGGAGTCGCAGCTCGGCGGAGGTCTTGCCCATGATCTGCAACGCGAGCTTCGCCGGGCCGGGGTTGGTCTCGGCGAAGAGCGCCGCGAACAGGTCGAGGAGCCGGAGATACGCATCGCGGGCCTCGTCCGTGTCGCCCGATTGCCAGGCGCGCCAGACGGCGACCATCTGCTCTGGAGCCACGCACGCCGAGGCGGACACGATGCCGCGTCCGCCCACGGCGAGGATCGGGAGATAGAGGGCGTCGTCGCCCGCGAGCACGGCGGCCCTGCCCTCGAGCCCGCGCACGAGCTCGGCGGCCCGGACCACCGAGCCCGACGCTTCCTTGATGCCCACGACCCGTTCGTGCCGCGCGAGGTCGAGGAACGTCGCGACCCCGAGGTCCACTCCGGTGCGGCCGGGGATGTTGTACAGCACCAGCGGCGCGTCCACCTGGTCCAGCACGGCGCGGAAGTGCGCGGCGAGCCCGGCCTGCGTGGGCTTGTTGTAGTACGGGCAGACGACCAGGAGCCCGTCGGCGCCGCCGTCGAGCGCGGCGCGCGCGAGGTCGATCGTCTCGGCGGTGGAGTTGGTCCCGGCGCCGGCCACGACGGGGACCCTGGCGGCCGTCACACGGACGACGGTCTCGATGACCAGGGCGCGCTCGGCCGGGCTCAACGTCACCGCCTCTCCGGTCGTGCCGCACGGGACCAGGCCGTCCACGCCGGCGGCGATCTGCCACTCGACGAGCTCGGTCAGCGCGCCGACGTCCACCTGTCCTCCCCGCATCGGTGTGACCAGCGCGGTCAACACTCCTGTGAACATCGCCGTCCCTCCTCGTCCATCTCTATCGTGGCGCGGAGTGAAAGTCACGATTCTGCGTCGGAGCCGTAGATCGAGGGCTCGAGCCACGGGAAGATGGGGCTCGCGCTCTCGAGGCGACCCAGCGCGAGCTCGTCCACCTCGCCGCGCTCGAGCTGGTCGAGCAACCCGAGGACGCGGGTCAGGTGGTCCTCGACCCGTCGGGTCGCGTATTCGCGGGCCGAGCCGGCACGGATGAGGAAGAACCAGTCCGACGCCTGGGCGAGCAGGTGCTCCCGCACGGCCTGTGTCAGGGCGCGACGGGTCACACCCAGGGCGCCGGACCGGGACTCGCACGCGCGCATCAGCCTGCGCCCGGTCTGGTGGAGGTGGCGGTGGATCCAGGCGTTCTCCTCGCTCAACCAGACCTCGGACGTCCCGCCGAGGCCCCACGACGACGCGGCGGGGAGCGCCGTCTGGACCCTGGGCCAGCGCGAGAGGACATCGGCCGGCGTGACCAGCTCGAGGCCGTCGTGGCCGCGGGCGACGCGGCGGATCACCTCCTCGAGGAACAGTGGTCCCTCGAGCCACCAGTGGCCGAAGAGCTCGGCGTCGAATGGCGCGACGATGAGTGGAGGTCGGTCTTGCGCGAGCCCGAGGCCGGTGACCTGGTCCCTGCGACGGCGCACGAAGTCCAGGGCGTGCTCGCGCGCCCGCCTCGCGGCGACGGCGGGCACGTACGCGGCCTTGTCCTCGGTCGGCCCCGTGACGCGGCACAGCTTCAGGCCCGTGGGCAACCGTCCCCCACCGGGTGGCGGACGCAGTCGCCCCAGCTCGTCGTCGGGGATCTCCCACCCGAGGTCCCTGTAGAACTCGCGGTACCACGGGTCCCCCGGGTATCCCTCGGTCGCGCTCCAGACCTGTTTCGAGCACAGGGGGTCGCGGCCGAAGGCGGCGATCCCGAGCGGCGTGAGCAGCGGCGCGTGGACCCCGAGGGCCGGCGCGGGCTCGGCGCGCTCGATCCCGTGCGACTCGAGGACCACGTACCGCACGTCGTGACGCGCCAGCGCGGGCTCGAGCTCCGGCGCCCAGCCGCACTCGGGCAGCCAGAACCCGGCGGGGTCGCGCCCGAAGGCGGCGCGGTGCCCCTCGATCGCCAGCCGCACCTGGGCTTCGACGGCCCGCGGCATCGGTACGAGCAGGGGGAGGTACGCGTGCGTGGCCGCGGTCGTCATGAGCTCCACGACCCCCGCGTCCTCGAGGGCCGCGAGCGCGCCGACGATGTCACCCTCGATCGCGTCCCGGACCTGGCGCGCCCGGTCGAGCTTCCGGAGGTACAGGCGCAGCGCCTCGCCAGTCGCCGCGTCGTTCCGGCTCTGCGCCTTCATGGCCTCGCGTGCGGCCAGGCCGCCGACCGCCGCGGCGTACTCCTCGTATCGCGTCGCGAGCAGGGGATCGCGGAGCATGGCCACGAGCGTCGGGGAGATCGAGAGCGCGAGCCGGGCCTTCACTCCGTCGGCAGCCAGGCGGAGCAGCATGTCGACGAGCGGGAGGTACGTCTCGAGGACCGCCTCGTGGAGCCACCGCTCCGCGACCAGCTCCCACCGATCCGTGTGCCGCACGTACGGCAGGTGCGCGTGGAGCACCAGCGCGAGCAAGCCGTTGGGCATGACACGGGAACGTAGTACGGCCCCGCGCATGGCACAAGGAGAGGGTGTATAACGGCCCGTCGAATGCTCCGTCGCGACTTCCTGCTGAGCGTGGTCGCCACGTTCTTCCTGTTCCTGGCGGTGAGCGCGCTGTTCCTGCTCCCGCGGCAGCTCGTGGGGCTCGGCGCGTCCGACGCCGAGATCGGGCTCGTCATGGGCTCGATGCAGGTGGCCACGCTGGTCGCGATGCCGCTCGTGGGGACGTGGCTCCACCGGGTGGGCGCGCGCGGGTTCATGATCCGCGGCGCTGCGTTGATGTGCGCGACCTGCGTGGCGCTGTCGCAGACGGGCTCGCTCTCGTGGGTGCTCGTGCTCGTGCGGCTCGTACAGGGGCTCGGCTTCGCGATGTTCTTCGTCAGCGTCGGGGCGCTGGTCGTCGAGGTGACCCCGGAGTCGAGACGCGCGCAGGGGCTGGCGCTCTGGGGCGTGGCGGTCCTCGTGACGCAGGCCCTCGCGCCGTGCCTCAGCGAGCGGCTGCTCGAGACGAGGTCCTTCTCCGACCTCTGGCGGGCGGCGGCGGGCGCCTGCGCCGTGGCGGCGGTGTCCTCGCTGCTCCTGACCCGCACGGCGCCTCCGGGCGGGGTGCCCTCGCCGTTGACCCGGCTCCTGCGCCTCCGCCCGGTCGCCCTGGCGGAGGTCGCGGTCATGTCCTCGGGCATCGGGTTCGGCTCGATCATCTCGTTCCTGGCCGCATACACCGAGCGGATCGAGATCGGGACCGTGGCGCCGTTCTTCGGCGCGTACTTCGCGTCGTCGGTGCTGGTGCGCGTGTTCGGCGGCTCCCTCGCGGACCGCGGAGACCGCCGCCGGGTCGTCATCCCCTCGCTCGTCGCCGCCGGGGCGGCCGTGGCCGGCCTGTCCCTCGTGTCGAGCGGGCTCCACCTCGCCACCGTCGGGCTCGTCTTCGGCGCGGGGCACGGGCTGTCGTACCCCACGCTGATGGCTTTCGTAGTAGACCAGGCCAGGCCCATCGACCAGCCCAGGGTCGTGGCGCTGAACAACTGGTCGTTCACCGTGGGGATGCTCGCCGGGTCCATCGGATTCGGCCCGCTGTCGGGCCTGGTCGGCACCCGCGCGGCCTACGCTGCCGTGGGAGCGATCGGGCTCGCCGCGGCCGCCCTGCTGGCCCTGTCGGGCAAGCCGGCTGCGCGGGCGGCGTAGTTCCCGCTCCCGCTCCCGCTCCCGCTCCCGCTCCCGCCTTGACTTGTCCTGACGCACCCAGATACTTGCGCGCTGATGTCGGAACGCGCACCCGTGATCGTCCTCGGCGCCGGGCTGACGGGCCTGAGCGCCGCGTGCCACCTCCGGGTCCCGTGCCGGGTCCTGGAGCGGTCGGACCGGGTCGGCGGGCTGTGCACGACCGACGAGGAGCGCGGGTACCGTTTCGACAGGACCGGGCACCTGCTCCACCTGCGCGACGAGGGCATCCGGGACTGGGTGCTCTCGATCCTCGACGAGGAGCCGCTCGTGGTGGAACGGCGGTCGAGGATCTGGTCGAACGGGGTGTACACGCGCTATCCGTTCCAGGCGAACACGTTCGGGCTCCCTCCGGTCGTGGCGCGTGAGTGCGTGCTCGGTTTCATCGAGGCGCGTGACGCCGAGCGCGACGCCGCGGCGCGCGGCGCGCCGCTCCCGCCGCCGGCGGACTTCGAGGAGTTCATCCTGCGGACCATGGGTCGCGGCATCGCCGAGCGTTTCATGGTGCCCTACAACACGAAGCTCTGGGGCGTGCCGCCTCGCGACATGTCGCCGGCCTGGACCTCGAGGTTCGTGCCGCGGCCCACGGTCGAGGAGGTGGTCTCGGGCGCGGTGGGCTGCAACGACCGCGAGGTGGGGTACAACGCGGTGTTCCGCTACCCGCGCCGCGGGATCGGCGAGCTGGCCGGCGCGCTGGCGCGGCGCGTGTCATCGATCGAGCTCGGACGGGCTCCGCGCGCCATCGACTGGCGCTCGCGGCGTCTGGTGCTCGAGGACGGCGAGGTGGTGGGGTACGAGCGGCTGATCTCGTCGATCCCGCTCGACGCGCTGCTCCGCGCGATGGACGGCCTGCCCTCCGAGGTCGCGGTCGCGGCGGGGCGGCTCAGGTGCGCGCCGCTCCGGTACCTCGACCTCGCGCTGCGCCGGCCGCCGAAGCACGACTTCCACTGGATCTACGTCCCCGAGGTCCGGTACCCGTTCTACCGCGTGGGGGCGTACTCGAGCTTCTCGCCGGACCTGACGCCCGCGGGGTGCGGCTCGCTGTACGTCGAGCTCGCGTCCCGCGAGCCGCCCGACCTCGAGCGGCTCGTGCCCGAGGTGGCGGACGGTCTGGTGGAGATGGGGCTCATCGACGGCGCTGGCGACATCGCGTTCGCCCGCGCCCGCCACCTGTCGTACGCGTACGTCATTTATGATCATCATTACACACCTGCCCTCGACGTCATCCATCCGTTCCTGCGCGAGCACGGCATCGTGTCGTGCGGCCGGTACGGCGCGTGGGAGTACTCGGCCATGGAGGACGCCCTGCTGAGCGGGCGCGACGCGGCCCGCGCGATCGAGGAGGAGTCATGACCGACTGCGAGCACGAGACCGCGGCGCCGCGCGTCTCCTTCGTCATCCCGGCGTTCAACGAGGAGGCGATCCTCGAGACCGCGATCAACGACCTGCGGGCGCGGTTGAAGGAGGTCGAGTTCCCGGCGTACGAGGTCATCATCTCGGAGAACGGCAGCAGCGACGCCACGCTCGTGACGGCCGCCAAGCTGTCGCGCCGGTACCCCGACGTCCGGTACATCTCGTCGCGCGAGCCGAACTACGGCAAGGCGATGAAGACCGGCATCCTGGCAGCCCGGGGCGACCTGGTGTTCTGCGACGAGATCGACCTGTGCGACATCAACTTCCACGTCCGCGCCCTCGACCTCCTCGAGACCGGCGGCGCCGACATGGTCGTGGGCAGCAAGCTGTTGAGGGGCGCGCTGGACAAGCGGCCCTGGACCCGGCATGCCGCGTCGATCGTGTTCAACGGGCTGTTGCGCGCCGCGCTCGGCTTCCGGGGCACCGATACCCACGGGCTCAAGGCGTTCCGCAGGGCTCCGATGCTCGAGGTGATCGACGCGTGCCTGGTGGACATGGACATGTTCCCGAGCGAGCTCGTGATCCGCGCGGAGCGGGCCGGGCTGCGGATCGTCGAGATCCCGGTTCGAGTGCTGGAGAAGCGGGCGCCGACGTTCAAGCTCTTCACCAGGGTGCCCAACGTCATCTACAACATCAGCAAGCTCTTCGTGGCCATCCGGCTCAAGGGGTGAGCGTGGCGCGGACGGTCCTCTCGGTCAGCGTGGACCTCGACGAGGTCGGTTGCTACCACGCGATCCACGGCCTCGTCGGGCGTCCCGAGGCGGCGTCGCGCGCGGTGTGGGACGTGGCGGTGCCGCGGTTCCTGGAGCTGTTCGCCGGGCTCGGGATCAAAGCGACGTTCTTCGTGGTCGGAGCGGACCTCGACGGCGGCCTCGGCGCGCCGCGGGCGCGAGAGCTCGCGGCGGCGGGGCACGAGCTCGCCAGTCACACGCAGACCCACCCCTACGACCTCGTCCGGCTTCCCCGGTCCGAGCGCCGCGACGAGGTCCGGCGCGCCGCCAACGCGATCGCGGGCGTCACGGGCGTGGCGACCGCGGGCTTCCGCGCGCCGGGGTACATCATCGACGACGAACTCGCGCGCCTGCTGGCCGACCAGGGCCACGAGTACGACAGCTCGGTCTTCGCCAGCCCGCCGTACTACCTCGCCAAGGCCGCGGCCATGGCGGCGATCCGCGCGCGCGGGCGGCGTAGCCGGAGCGTGCTCGGGCCCGCCTCGGTGCTCGCGGCGCCTGCCGAGCCGTACCGCATGGGGACGTCGTACTGGCGCCGCGGTCGCGGCGCGCCGGGCGAGATCGGCATGGTCGAGCTCCCCGTGGCGGTGCTCCCGGTCCTCCGGCTCCCGGTGATCGGCACGACGCTGGCGATGGCGGGCCCGGCGGTCTCGAGCGCCCTCGGCCGGGCCGTGGCGCGGCGCCGGTTCGTGGGGCTCGAGCTCCACGGCATCGACCTGCTGGACGACCACGACGCGGGGCTCGACGACCTCGTGGGTCGCCAGCCCGACATCACGGTCCCGCGTGAGCGCAAGGCCGCGAGCATCGCCGCCGCGGTCCGGGCCCTGCTCGCCGCCGGCGCCGAGCCCCTGACGAGCCGCGAGGCCGCCGCGCGGGTCGAGGCGTAGTCAGCGTTCGCGGGGAGCTCGAGAGCCCGCCCCGGGTTTGTCTCGACGCCATCGTTTCCGGGGGGAGAGGGCATTCGGAGGCATGGAACGGCAGTCCCTGGTCCTCATCGGCCCACTTCGTCCACGTCGTCCACCCTGTCCACTGCCTGGGTCGAATGACAGCTCCAGTGCAGGGAACCGCGCCCATCCGGGTGTCATTCGCCGCCGCTGACGTCCCGGGCGGTTTCGGTGTATAGGTTGTCTCCGGAGCATCGCGTTGAGGAAGGTCTTCGTGCTCATCACCGTGCTCGCGGCGGCGAACGCCGCGCTGCTCGTCGCGGGCGGGCGGGGCGGGCCGGAGGCGCGGCCGGGGTCCCTGCGCGTCGGCGTCGTGCTCGACGTGGGCGGGCGCGGCGACAAGAGCTTCAACGACCTCGCCTACGCCGGGCTCATGCGGGCACGCGACGAGCTCGGCGCCGAGGTCGAGTACCTCGAGCCCGGGGAGGGCTCCGACCGGGAGGCGGCTCTGCGCATGTTCGCGTCGCGCGGCTTCGAGCTCGTCATCGGCGTGGGCTTCATCTTCAGCGACGACGTGACCGCGGTCGCGGCGGAGTATCCGGGCGTGCGCTTCGCCTGCATCGACTACTCGCCCAGGACCGACTCGGCGGGCCGCATGGTGCCGATGCCGCCGAACCTCACGGGCGTCAGGTTCCGTGAAGAGGAGGGGAGCTTCCTCGTCGGCGCGCTCGCCGGGCTCGTGACGAGGACGAAAGCGGTCGGCTTCGTCGGCGGCATGGACATCCCGCTCATCCGCCGGTTCGAGGCGGGTTACCGGGAGGGCGTCGCCCACGTGTGCCCGTCGTGCCGCGTGCTGTCGCACTTCGCCGGCGTCACGGCCACAGCGTTCCGCGACCCGGGTCGAGGCCGTGAGCTCGCGCTCGCGCAGTACGGGAGTGGCGCCGACATCATCTTCCACGCCTCGGGCGCAACGGGGCTCGGCGTCTTCGAGGCGGCCCGCGCGACCCGGCATTTCGCCATCGGCGTGGACTCGGACCAGTACCACGAGGCGCCGGGCCACGTGCTGTCGAGCATGGTGAAGTACGTGGACAACGCCGTGTTCCGCCTGGTGTCGGACGCGCAAACCGGGCGGCTCAGGGGCGGCATCCAGAGCCTGGGCCTGGCCGAGCAAGGCGTCGGCTGGGTCGACGACGAGCACAACCGCGCGCTCGTGCCCGAGGCGGCGCGGCGGGCGGTGCGGGCGCTCGCGGACGACATCGTGGCGGGGAGTATCCATGTCGGGGACTGACCCCGTGGACGCCGTCGTGATGCGCGGCGTGACCAAGCGGTTCGGCCCGGTCGTGGCCAACGAGGGCATCGACCTGCGCGTCCGCGCGGGCAGCGTGCATGCGCTCGTCGGCGAGAACGGCGCGGGCAAGTCCACGCTCATGAAGGTCCTCGCGGGCGTGCTGCGTGCCGACGCGGGGGAGGTCCTCGTTCACGGCGAGCGGCTCGGCGGCGGCGGGCCGCGGGAGGCGCTGCGCCTGGGCGTCGGGATGGTGCACCAGCACTTCATGCTCGTCGACGCGCTGTCGGTGGCCGAGAACGTCGTGCTGGGCGTCGAGCCGCTGCGCCGCGGGCTGTTCGACGCGCAGGCGGCGCGGCGGGCGGTCGAGGAGCTCGGCGCCGAGTTCGGGCTCGGGCTCGACGCGGGCGCCCGCGTGGGCGACCTGTCGGTGTCCGAGCGGCAGAAGGTGGAGATCCTCAAGGTGCTGCACCGCGGCGCCCGCGTGCTCGTGCTCGACGAGCCGACCGCGGTGCTCGTCCCGCGCGAGGTCGCCGCCCTCTTCGACATGCTGCGCGCGCTCGTCGCCGAGGGCCGCACCGTCATCCTCATCACGCACAAGCTCGCCGAGGTCATGGCGGTCTCCGAGCACGTCACGGTGATGCGCCGCGGCCGGACGGTCGCCGACTTCGCGACCGCAGAGACGAACGCGAGCGAGATCGCGCACCAGATGGTCGGCGGGGCGGACCACGCGGGCACGACCCCGGCGCCGCCTCCGGCCGGGGACGCCCCTTCCGCCGCCGGGGAGCCGGCGCTCGAGCTGCGCGACGTCGTGGTCCTGCGCGACGGCGCGCGGCGCCTCGACGGGCTCAGCCTCGAGGTGCGACCCGGCGAGGTGCTCGGCATCGCCGCCGTGCACGGCAACGGCCAGAGCGAGCTGCTCGAGGCCGTGGCCGGTCTGCTGCCCTGCGCCTCCGGCAGCATCCGGCTCGGGGGCCGCGACGTGACCCGCATGTCCGTGCTCGCGCGCCGGCAGCTCGGGCTCGCGCACGTCCCAGAGGACCGCGGCGATCGCGGGCTCGTGCTCGACTTCTCCGTGGCGGAATCCGTGGCGCTCGGCCGGCACCGGCGGTTCTGCCGCCCGCTGCGCCTCGACCGCACGGCGCTGCGGACCGAGGCGGAGCGGCTCTCGGAGCGCTTCGACGTCCGGCCGCGCGACGTGAGCCTCCCGGTGCGGGCCCTCTCCGGTGGAAACCAGCAGAAGGTGCTCGTCGCGCGCGAGCTGGCGGACCGGCCCCGCGTGCTGCTGGCCGGCCAGCCGACGCGCGGCGTCGACTTCGCAGCCGTGGCCGTGATCCACGAGCAGCTCCGCGCCGCCCGCCGCGAAGGCGCCGCGGTGCTGCTCGTCTCCGCCGACGTCGCGGAGCTGCTCGCGCTGTGCGACCGCGTGGCCGTGCTCTACCGCGGCCGCGTGGCCGCGGAATTCCGCGCGGCCGAGGCGACCGTCGAGGGGCTCGGAGAGCACATGGCCGGCCTGTCGGGCGGGGCGCCGCTGGAGGGCGGCGCATGACGTGGGCGACGACGACTCGGGCCGTGCGGGGCCTGTGGCGCGGCGCCGCTGAGGACGGCGGGCTCCAGGCCGCCGTGCTCGCGCCGCTGGTGGCGCTCCTCGTGGCGCTCCTCGCCGGCAACCTGCTCGTGCTCGCGTACGGCGAGTCGCCGGCGCGCGTCTTCGGCCTGATGCTGGCCGGCACCTGGGGCAACCCCTACGGCATCGGCCAGGTGCTCTTCAAGGCGACTCCGCTCATCTTCACGGGGCTGGCCGTGGCGCTGCCCTTCCGCGCGGGGCTGTTCAACATCGGGGCCGAGGGCCAGGTCGCGCTCGGCGCCCTCGCGACCGGCCTCGTGGGTGCCGCGCTGCCGGCGGGCACGCCGTGGCCCGTGGCGCTGCCGCTGTGCGCCGCGGCCGGGTTCGCGGCCGGCGCGGCGTGGGGCGTGGTGCCGGGGCTGCTCAGGGCGCGCTTCGGGGCCCACGAGGTCGTGACCGGCATCATGCTCAACTTCCTCGGGCTCGCGCTCGTGAACTACCTCGTCGTGGCCTGCTTCGCGCTGCCCGAGACGGTGCACACGGCGCTCGTCGCCCCCGGCGCGCGCCTCGAGCGGCTCGGCGCGTTCCTCCCGGCCCTGCACGGGAGCGCGGTCAGCACGGCGTTCTTCTGGTCGCTCTGCGCCGCGATCGCCTGCGGGTGGCTCCTGTTCCGCACCGGGCTCGGCTACGAGCTACGCGCCACGGGCCTGAGCCCGCGCGCGGCGCAGGCGGCCGGGATACCGTTCGGGCGGATCGCCGTGGTCGCGATGGGGCTGGCTGGCGGGCTCTCGGGCCTGTGCGCCACGAGCTACGTCCAGGGCTTCAAGTACTACTTCGAGGACGGGATGAGCGCCGGCGTCGGGTTCATGGGCCTCGCCGTGGCCCTCCTGGGCCGCAACCACCCGCTCGGCGTGGTCCTCGCGGCGCTGCTGTTCGGCACGCTGTCGCAGGGCGGCCTCGCGGTCAACGCGATCGTCCCGAAGGAGATCGTGGACGTCCTCCAGGCCATCGTGATCCTCGCGGCGCTGGCGACGTCGCAGGAGCTCCGGCGGACCATCGGCGACGCGGTGCGGCGCGGCGGAGGAGGCGGCGATGCGTGACCCGTGGCTCGTCGTCGCCGCGGCGCAGGTGCTGCGCATCGCGCTGCCGTACGTGCTCGCCGCGACCGGCGGCACCTTCTCGGAGCGCAGCGGCGTCATCAACATCGCGCTCGAGGGCATGATGCTCTCCGGCGCGTTCGGCTTCGTGCTCGGCACGCACGCGCTCGGCAACCCCGCGCTCGGCCTCGTCGCCGGCGTCGTGGCCGGGTTGGCCCTCGCCGCCCTGCTCGCGCTCGTGACCCTGCGCTTCCGAGCCGACGCGGTCGTGGCGGGCGTCGCCGTGAACCTGCTCGCGCTCGGCGGCACGAAGTTCCTGCTGAAGCTCGTCTGGAACAGCTCCTCCAACTCGGGGCGCGTCGACTCCTTCGCCCCGCTCGTGCAGACCGGCGGCTCGTCCGAGGGGCTCGCCGGCGTGCTGACGAACCCGCTGTTCCTGCTGGCCGTGGTCCTGCTCGCGGCCGCGCCCGTGCTCCTCTTCCGTACGCGACTCGGCCTGCGGCTGCGCGCCTGCGGCGAGCACCCCGAGGCCGCGGCGACGCTCGGCATCCCGGTGCTCCGCATGCGGCTCACCGGCGTGCTGCTCTCCGGCCTGTTCGCCGCGCTCGCGGGCGTGTGGCTCGCCGCCGGGCAGCACCAGTTCACGGACGGCATGAGCGCCGGCCGCGGCTACATCGCGCTCGCCGCGATGATCGTGGCGCAGTGGAGGCCGCTGCGGGCGGCGGCGATCGGGTTGCTGTTCGGCGTGGCCGAAGTGGTGCAGATCGCCTTGCAGGGCGCCGGCTACGAGGTGCCCCCGCAGTTCCTGCAGATGTTGCCGTACGCCGTGACGCTCGCGGTGCTCGTGGCCACGGCCGGCCGCGCGAAGCCGCCCGCCGCGCTCGGGAAGACGTACGAGGGGTAGCCGCCTCACGCTCGGATCATGTCCGAGCCCGGGAGGTCGAAACGCTCGATCGCCGTCCTCCAGGCGCCGAACGTGCATCCATCCCTCGCGGCGTCCACGGCCGCGAGGCCGGCCTTCAGCCCGCCGCGGGCCACGGCCTGCTCGACCCACGCGGCCCGGACCGACGTGGCGAGCACCTCGACGCGGCCGTGCAGCGCCTTGCGGATGAACGAGATGCGGCCGCGCAGCTCGCGAAGCGGCGCGAAGGGCTCGTCCGCCAGCGACGTCCGCGCCTTGGGCACGAACGGCGAGACGGCGAGGCTCACCGGCACGGTCCGCGACATTTCGCGTGCCAGCCGGCACAGCTCTTCCACGTCTTCGTCCTGCTCGGTGGGGAGACCGACCATGGCGTAGAGCTTCACTCCGCGCAGCCCGGCCTGGGCCGCGTCCCGAGCGACCCGCATGAGGTCGTCCTCCGTCACGCCCTTGCGTACGAGCCTCCGGAGCCGCTCGCTCCCGCCGTCGGCCGCCACGGTCAGGGTGCGCGCTCCGCCGCGGGCGAGCAGCTCGAGGAGGCTGGCGTCGAGCCGGTCTGCGCGCAAGCTGGACAGCGAGACCCGGCGGCCCGAGTCGACGAGCTGCCCGACGATCTCCAAGATCTCCGGGTGGTCGAGGAGCGCGGCGCCGACGATGCCGACCCGCCGCGCGTGGGGCGGCACGTGCGCCAGCACCTCCGCGGCCGGGACGGGTCGGAACCGGCTCCGCTCCATCACGCAGAACGCGCACCGCCGCGGGCACCCGCGCACCGCCTCGACGAGGAACATGCCGCCGAGCTCCGCGTCGGGCGTGACGATCGCCGAGCGCGCCGGGAGCCAGGCCGCGCCCGCGAGCGCGGGCTCGACCGGCCCCGAGGTCCCGAGCGACGGCACGAGGGCGCCCGGGAGCCCGGCGGCCCGCGCGATCAGCTCGTCGCGCGAGGTCCCCGCCGCGGCGAGGTCCAGCACGGCGGTCAGCGTGTCCTCGCCCTCGCCGCAGAGCACGACGTCGGCGATCGCGGCGAGCGGAGCGCCGTCGGCCCACGTCAGCGGGCCGCCCGCCACGACCAGCGGTGCGTGCTCGCCGGCACGACGCCGCTCCTCGAGCGGCTCGATCCCCGACAGGACCAGCGCGCGGGCGGCGAGCGCGGCCTCGGCCTCGGTCGCCACGGACAGGGCCACGACCGCGGCGTCGCCGACCGGGGACTCCGACTCGAGCGTGCGGAGCGGAGGGAGATCGTCGGGAGACTCGAGCACCGCGCGCTCGCAGCACACGCCGTCGAGGTCGTTGATCACGCGGTAGAGCGTCTGGTACCCGAGCGACGACATCGCGGCCCGGTACGGGCTCGGGTACACGAGGGCCACACGGAGCGGCGCGTCCTTGCTGATCGTCCCGGTCTCGCGCCGGAGCCGCCCGGCCGCCGTGTCGTCACGTCGCGCCATGCGTCACGTCACCGTGTCCGCGCGGACGTCGACGAGCTTCACCTCGCGTCCGAGGAGCGCGGCGATGTGGCCGATCAAACGTCGCTCGATCTCCTCGAGATCGACAGGGCTCCCGCCCGCGCGGCGGAGCGACGTGACCCCGTGGTCGCGCAGCCCGCAGGGCACGATGAGCTCGAAGTGCGACAGGTCCGGGTCCGCGTTGAAGGCCAGACCGTGGGTCGTGACTCCGCGCGACACGTGGATGCCGACGGCGCCGAGCTTGTCGCCGCCGACGAAGACCCCCGGGCACCCGGGCAACCTCAGGGCCGTCACGCCGTGGTCCGCGGCCGCGCGGATCATGCACTCCTCGAGCTTCTCGATGAAACCGGCGACCGTCAGCCGGCACCGGTCCAGGTGGACGATCGGGTACAGCACGCACTGCCCGGGTCCGTGGTAGGTCACGTCGCCGCCGCGGTCGGTCCGCACGACCTCGATCCCGAGCCTGGACAGGTGGTCCGCGCTCGCCACGACGTTCCGCGCGTCGCCCCTGTGACCGATGGTGATGACCGGGGGGTGCTCCACCGCGATCACCGTGTCCGGGACCTCTCCGGCGAGCCGCGCGCGCTCCAGCCGTTCCTGCAACGCCAGCGCCTCGCGGTACGCCATGCGTCCCGCACGCAGCACGTGCAGCGTTTGACGAGAGAGTCCGCGGGGGAGGGACTTTTCTGGAGAAAAGTCCCTCCCCCGGACCCCCTCCTCAAAAGACTTCATACAAGGTTTTTCCAAACAGTTACTCTCCGGTCCGTCAGGCACAGTCACTCAGGTATCACGCCTTTTTTTTTCAATGAGCCGCTGAGGAACCAAACCATCCTCGCCCGTCCACTCCACGGGAGCCAGGGATTTTCGTGAGCGTGAGCGTGAGCGTGAGCGTGAGCGAGAGCGTGAGCGGCGTTTCGGTGTG
>Ga0233425_10004588_pt1 | contig 22944 bp, 19 predicted proteins | sample Watercolumn_Towu_2_FD_181712 | JGI IMG/M metagenome (GOLD analysis project Ga0233425, IMG submission 181712) | Freshwater microbial communities from Lake Towuti, South Sulawesi, Indonesia - Watercolumn_Towuti2014_140_MG | ecosystem: Environmental > Aquatic > Freshwater > Lake | place... | reverse complement strand
TGCCCGTCGGCGGCATCGACCAGGAGGAGCACGCCGTCGACCATCGAGAGGATGCGCTCGACCTCGCCGCCGAAATCGGCATGGCCGGGCGTGTCGACGATGTTGATGCGAATGTCCTTCCAGACGACCGAGGTCGACTTGGCGAGGATGGTGATGCCGCGTTCGCGCTCGAGGTCGTTCGAATCCATGACGCGCTCGGCGACCTGCTGGTTGGCGCGAAAGGCCCCCGACTGGCGCAAGAGCGCGTCGACCAGCGTCGTCTTGCCGTGGTCGACATGGGCGATGATGGCGATGTTGCGTAGCTCCATGGCGCGCGGCGTATATCGGGTTTGCCCGCGCAGCGCAATGGCGGCATAAGGGAGCGATGTCGCTGCCGCGCCCCGCCGATCGCCCGCTCGCGGCGATCTCGTTCATGTGCATCGCCGTCTTGCTCTTCGCCGTCATGGACGCGTTGGTCAAGCATGCGGCGGCGCGCTACGGCGTCGTCCAGATCGTGTTCTTCCGGAGCGCCTTCGCCTTCCTGCCGGTCGCGGCCTATCTCGCCAGGACCGGCGGCTTCGCCCAACTCAAGACGCACCGCTTCGGCGGCCACGCCTTGCGCGCCGGCATCGGCCTCTCGGCGATGTTCTGCTTTTTCTATGCGTTCGGCGTCTTGCCGCTCGCCGACGTCGTCTCGATCGGCTTCGCGGCGCCGATCCTCCTGACGGCGCTGGCCGGACCGCTCCTCGGCGAGCGCGTCGGCTGGCGGCGCTGGAGCGCGGTGATCGCCGGTTTCCTCGGCGTCCTGATCATGCTCCGCCCGACCGGCGAGATCGCTTTCGGCTCGCTGATCGCGCTGGCCGGCACTTTCGGCTACACCTTGACCATCGTCGCGATCCGTCAGCTCAGCCGGACCGAGAGCGCGGGGACCATCGTCTTCTATTTCTCGGCGCTGTCGACCTTGGGCGCGGGCCTGCTCCTGCCTTTCGACTGGCGCACGCCCGACGCCGCGGGCTGGGGCGTATTGGTCGCGATCGGCTTGCTCGGCGGCTTCGCCCAGATCTTCATGACCCGCGCCTTCGCACTCGGTCCCGCCTCGGTGGTCGCGCCCTTCGACTATGTCGCCATCCTCTGGGCGACGCTCCTCGGTTGGAGCTTCTGGGGCGAGGTCCCGGATGAGGCGACGGCCGCGGGTGCGGCCGTCGTCGTCGCGAGCGGTCTTTACATCCTGCGCCGCGAGGCGATCCGCGCGGCTCAGGCCGCGCGGACGCCCGAGATGAACGTCTCGACCTGATCGCGCAGCTCGTCCGATCGCTGCGCCAGCTCGTCGGCCGAACCCAGGACGTCCTTCGCCGAATTCCCGGTCGACCGGGCCGCTTCGGTGAGACCGGAGACGTTTGACGACACCTCGCGCGTTCCGCTCGCCGCCTGCTGGACGTTCCGGGCGATTTCCTGGGTCGCGGCCGACTGCTCCTCGACCGCCGAGGCGATGGCCGCCGAGATGCGGCTCATTTCGCCGATCGTCTCGCCGATACCCTTGATCGCCTTGACCGTCGCCGCCGAGGCCCCCTGGATCGCGTCGATCTGCCCGGCGATTTCTTCCGTCGCCTTGGCCGTCTGATTGGCGAGGTTCTTGACCTCGGAAGCGACGACCGCGAAGCCCTTGCCGGCCTCGCCCGCCCGCGCCGCCTCGATGGTGGCATTGAGCGCCAGCAGATTGGTCTGCCCGGCGATCGAGCGGATGAGCTCGGCGACCTCGCCGATTTTTTGCGCCGCATCCGCGAGCCCCGAGACGGTCTTGTCCATGGCCTGGGCCTCGCCGACCGCGCGGTTGGCGATCGTGGTCGAGGTCGTGACTTGGCGGCCGATTTCCTGGACCGAGGCGGAGAGCTCCTCGGTCGCCGAGGCGACGGTCTGGACGTTGCTCGAGGCTTCCTCGGAGGCCGAGGCGACGGCCGAGGCTTGCCGCGCGCTTTCCTCCGCCGAAGCCGAAAGCGACGACGCCGAGGATTGCATCTGGGTCGCCGCGCCCGAGACCGCTTCGACGACGATGGCGGCCGAGGTCTCGAAAGTCGCGATCAACTTGTCGACGACCTGGCGGCGCTGCTCGCGCGCCTCCTGGGTCTTCTTCTGTTCGGCTTCGAGCTCGCGCGCCCGGATCATGTTGTCCTTGAAGACCTGCACCGCGCCGGCCATGTCGCCGATCTCGTCCCCGCGATCGCGCGCCGGCACGTCGGCCGTGACGTCGCCGCTGGCCAGCACCTTCATGGTACCGGTCATGCCGTTGAGCGGGCGGACGATGCCCCTGACGATCACCCAGGCGCCAAGCGCGACCATGCCGGCGCCGAGCGCGATCACCAGGCTCATCAGGAGCTTGCTCGCATCGAACACCTTGACCGAGGCGGCGAAGTCCTCGCCGGCGACGCGAAGCTGCAGATCGACCAGGTCGCTGATCTTTTCGGTCAGCGGATCGATCTTGGCGTAAAGCTCCTTGACGACGAAGTCGTCTAGCGCCGCCTTGTCCTGGGCGGCGAAAATCCCGCCGAGCTTGCGCACGCCTTGATCGGCCGGCGCCATCAGGCCGAGCGCGGCCTTGACCAGCGCCTCTTCCTCCTTGGTGAGCGAGGTCGAGGTGTAGTCCTTCCAATTCGACGCGATCGCGGCGCTCGCCTTGGCGATGCCCGCCGAGCCTTCGGCCCAGGTCAGGCCGCCATTGCGCACCTTGTGCGCGGTATCGACGATGTCGACGGCATAGGAATCCGAAATCACCTTGAGCTGCTTGAGCGGCACGACTCGATCGTCGTGAACGGTCTTGAGCGCATCGTTGTTGAGCCCGAGCGCGACCCAGCCGGTGATCGACGCGGCGCCGACCGCAAAAGCGAGACCGAACAAGACGCCGGTGAGTTTGGATTTGATCGACATCGCCATCTTCTGCCTCCTGCGCACCCAGTGGCACGCAGCATCCCGCACAGAAGTAAAGCAAACGTTAATCGGGAGCGGACGGGGCGATCAGGGTCGTCCCTTGAGGCGCATCCAGATGCGCGTGACCTCGCGCTCGGCGCGCGCGTCGTAGGGACCGACGGCGTAGAGCCGGGCGAGGATTTCGGGCGGCGGATAGATCGAGCGATCGCCCCGAAGCTCCGCCGGGACCAGGGCGCCGGCGCCGGCATTGGGACTGGCGAAGCCGACCTTGGCCGCGATCTTGGCCGCAACCTCGGGATCGAGCATGTAGTCGAGAAAGCGATGCGCCTCGACGACGTTCGCCGCATCGGCCGGGATCGCCAGCATGTCGAACCAGACGGCCGCGCCCTCGTCGGGGATGCGATATTCGATGTCGACGCCCGTCGCCGCGGCCTTGGCCTTGGCGGCAGCCTGACGGATGTCGCCCGAATAGGACAAGGCGAGACAGACCTCGCCCGACGCCAGGTCGTCGATCACGTTTTGCTCGAACTTGGCGATGAAAGGGCGGACGCGCTTGAGCAGATCTTCGGCCTGCGCGAGGATTTTCGGGTCCTTGCTGTCGGGATCGAGGCCGAGATAGCGCAGCGCCGCCGGGATCGTTTCGGCCGGGCTGTCGGGCACCGCGACCCCGCAATCGGCCAGACGCTCGACGATCTCGGGCTCGAAAATCAGAGCGAGCGAGCCGAGCGGCGCGTCCGGCACGCGCTCGAGGATCTTGGCGCGGTCGAAACCGAGCCCGATCGTGCCCCAGAGATAGGGCACCGCGAGCGCGCCGCCCGGATCGAAGCGCTGGGCCAGCGCCGAGACGGCGGGCGACAGGTGACGGAGGTTCGGCAAGCGCGAGCGGTCGAGCGTCTGAAAGACGTTGTTCCGCCGTTGGCGCGCGAGAAAGAGGCCGCTCGTCGCGACGACGTCGTAGCCCGAGGCGCCGGCGAGCAGCCGCTCCTCCACGGCTTCGGTCGAGTCGAAGGTGTCATAGACCAGCTTGAGCCCGGTCGCCTTTTCGAAGCGGGGCAGCAGCGTCTCGTCGATATAGTCGGCCCAGTTGTAGACGAACACCGCGTCCTCCGCCCGCGCGCCGAAAGTGAGCGACAGCAGCAGGACGAGCGGCGCCAGGAAGCGGTTCATGGCCGCGATTGAGGGTCCGCGACCCGGCCTTGTCAACCTGTGCTAACGTCGCCCGATGGAGGACGCGCGAGCGCTGATCCGCTGGTACTTGGAGTCCGGGGTCGACGAGGCGATCGGCGAGGCGCCGATCGATCGGACCCGGGCCGCGCCCGCGCCGCCGCCCGCCGAGATCGCCGCGCCCGCGTTCGCCTCGCCCGCGCCCCGGCCAGCCCCGGCCTCGGCGCCGACCGTCCCCCCGACGGCGCTCGCCGGCGATGCAAGGGGCGTCGCCGCCCGGGCGGACAGCATCGCCGCGCTCCGCCGGGCGCTCGAGACCTTCGAGGGCTGCGCGCTTCGACGCACCGCGACCCATTTGGTCTTTACCGACGGCGCGGAGGACGCGCCGCTGATGGTCGTAGGCGAGGCGCCCGGCGCGGACGAAGACCGGGTCGGCCGGCCTTTCGTCGGGGTCTCGGGCCAATTGCTCGATCGCATGCTGGGCGCCATCGGCCGCGAACGGAAGTCGAACGTGCTGATTTCCAACATCGTCTTCTGGCGCCCGCCCGGCAACCGCAAGCCGACCACCGACGAGATCGCCATCTGCCTGCCCTTCGTCGAGCGGCTGATCGCCCTGGTCCGGCCGAAGGTGCTGCTGCTGGCGGGCGCGACCCCGACCAGCGCTTTGTTGCGCCGCAGCGATCCGGTCAGCCGGCTGCGCGGGCGTTGGCTGGACTGGACCCCGACGGGCGGAACCGATCCGATCGCGACGCTCGCCACCTACCACCCGGCCTATTTGCTGCGCCAGCCCTTGGCCAAGCGGGATGCCTGGAAAGACCTGCTGACCGTCAAGGCGCGGCTCGCCGCCGAACCCCGATAGGGCCGGCGACTCGGCCGCCCGTCCCTGCGACAATTCAAGACTTGATTTGGTCGCCGAAACCCGGGCCGGATTTCGGCGTTTATATCGAATCAGAATATATCGACTAGGGAATAATTTCCCTGACTTAGCGCTTGCCTTTCCAGCCGCCGCCAGTACCCTCCCCGCCGTTCAGAAAAAAAGGGGAAGGGTCGACTCGGGTTCAACCGGAACTGAGGTAGCCATGGCCTATGACAGCGTGACGGGGGAGAGGGGAAAGCGGGGATGGGCGGTGGCCCTGACCGGCGGACTTCTTCTTCTGGCGTCGGCGTCGGCCGTCGTCCCCGGTCCGGGCATTGCGGCGACCCCAGCCCAAGCCTCGATCGACCCCCGCGTCGATCTTGGCGGCGGCGGGTTGCCCTCGGTGCTCGCGGCGCGGGATGCCGACCTCTACCGCTCGATCTTCGCCGACCAGGATGCCGGCCGTTTCGCCCAGGCCGACCGGGACATCGCCAAGCTGGGGGATCGGGTCCTGCTCGGGCCGGTGCTTGCCCAGCGCTATCTCAATCCGACCTACAAGGCGACCTACAAGGAACTGGCCGACTGGCTGCAGCGCTATGCCGACCAGCCGGAAGCCAAGCGTCTTTATAAGATGGCGCTCGCCCGCAAGCCCAAGGCCGAAAAGGCGCCCCGCGCCCCGGTCGGGACCGAGACCGCGAGCACGGGTCATGGCGATCCGATCGTCCCCGAGCGCTCCTACAGCGCCGCCAAACGCCGGAACCCCGAAGAGGCCGCGCGCTTCGCCGCCCTTCAGCGCCCGATCGAAGCCGCCATCAAGGCCGGGCGCCCGGAAGGCGCCGACGCGGTGCTCGCGCGCCCCGAATTTTCCCGCCACCTCGACCGGGCCGAGCAGGACGAACTCAGGACCCGCGTCGCGCACGCCTATTTCCTCAAGAGCAACCCCAAGCGCGCCTTCGAACTCGCCGCCGCCGCAACGCGCTCGCGCGCCGAGGTGCCGCTCTCGGATTGGACGGCCGGCCTCGCCGCCTGGCGCCTCAACGACCCGAGTCGCGCGGCGCTTCATTTCGGCGAACTCGCCCGCTCGCGGAGTGCCAATGCCTGGAACGCGTCCGCCGGCGCCTATTGGGCGGCGCGCGCCCATCTGGTCTCGCATCGCCCGCAGCGCGTCGCCGAGTTCCTGCAGCTCGCCGCCGAGCAGCCGCGGACCTTTTACGGCCTGCTCGCCGTCCGCATGCTCGGCATGGACATGCCCTTCGATTGGCGCGAGCCGCCGCTGACCGCCGCCGACGTCGCCTCGCTCCGGCAATATGGTGGGGCGATCCGCGCCTTCGCCTTAATCGAGATCGAGCGCCTCGACGAGGCCAAGACCGAAGTCGCCGCGCTGGTCGCGCGCGAGGGCGCGCAGCTCGGCCCGGCGCTGGTCGGGCTCGCCTCGCGGCTCAACATGGCGGGCGTGCAGCTGATGCTGTCGCGCCGGGTGCTCGACCGCTCGAGCCCCTACTACCTCTCCTCGATCTATCCTGTGCCGCATTGGGAGCCCGGGACCGGCTTCGCCGTCGACAAGGCCTTCGTCTTCGCCGTGATGCGCCACGAATCGGGCTTCAACACCAAGGCGCTGTCGCGCGTCGGCGCCTCGGGCCTGATGCAGCTCATGCCGCGCACCGCGAGCCTGATGGCCGAGGACAATACGCTCAGGAGCGGCACCAACCGCCACAAGCTGCTCGCCCCCGAATACAACATCGAGCTCGGCCAGCGTTACATCCAGTCGCTCATGGCCGAGCCCGCCGTCGGCGACAATCTCTTCATGGTGATCGCGGCCTACAACGCCGGCCCCGGCAACGTGAAGGCTTGGTCCAAGAGCCTCCCCGTCGACGACCCCCTGCTCGCGCTCGAATCCATCCCGATCCGCGAGACCCGCCTGTTCGTCCAGCGCGTCGCGACGACCTATTGGATCTATCGCGATCGCCTGGGGCTCGATGCGCCGTCCCTCGATGCGATCGTCGCCAACGAATGGCCTTCCTTCACCGAGCTCGGCCAGCCCAGACGAAAGGTCGCAAGACGTGGGACGAATTGACGAAACGCGCGCCTTCATTCCGGTCAACATCGCGGTGCTCACGGTCTCGGACACGCGGGAGCTCGCGAGCGACAAGTCGGGCGACACGCTCGTCCAGCTCCTGACGGCCGACGGGCACAAGCTCGCGGCGCGGGCGATCGTCAAGGACGAGGAGCCCGCGATCATCGCGAAGCTCTGGACCTGGATCGCCGATCCCGCCATCGACGTCGTGATCGCGACCGGCGGCACGGGCGTCACCGGGCGCGACGTCACGCCCGAGGCCTTCGCCAAGGTCTACGAGAAGGAGATCGCGGGCTTCGGCGAGCTCTTTCGCATGTTGAGCTATCAGAAGATCGGCACCTCGACCATGCAGTCGCGGGCCTCCGCCGGGGTCGCGGGCGGCACCTATCTCTTTTCGATTCCGGGTTCGCCCGGCGCCTGCAAGGACGCCTGGAACGACATCCTCAAGACCCAGCTCGACTACCGCTTCCGGCCCTGCAATTTCGTCGAGATGATGCCGCGCCTCGAGGAACACCGCCGCAAGTAGCGGCGGGTCCGCTCAGGCATCCGCGAAGGAACAGCCGCCGCAGCCCGGGCCGCCGCCGGCCATGGCGCACGCGGGCGCGGGCGCCTGGGCGCCCTTGGCGACGGCGGGCGCCATCAGGCCGCGCGTGACGTGACGGCTGCCGCAACTCGGGCAGACGACGCCGTGCTTGGCCTCGAGCGCCTCGTAATCGGCGATCGAATCGAACCAGTCCTCGAAGCCGTGGCCTTTGTCGCAGCGGAGGTCGTAGCGGATCATGGCGAAATCCCTCTGTGATGCGCGTCGGATCAGTGCCGGAAGTGGCGCGTGCCGGTGAAGACCATGGCGAGGCCCTTGGCATCGGCGGCCGCGATCACCTCGGCATCGCGCATCGAGCCGCCGGGCTGAATGACCGCCGTCGCGCCGGCCTCGGCGACGGTGAGCAGGCCGTCGGGAAACGGAAAGAACGCGTCGGAGGCCGCGACCGAGCCGACGGTCGCCGGCGTCGCCTCGCCGCGCGCGGCGGCCGCGTCCTTGGCCTTGATCGCGGCGATGCGGGCCGAGTCGACCCGGCTCATCTGTCCGGCGCCGATGCCGACGGTCGCGCCGTTCTTGGCGTAGACGATGGTGTTCGACTTGACGTGCTTGGCGACGCGGAAGGCGAAGAGCATGTCGTCGATCTCGCGCGGGCTCGGCGCGCGCTTGGTCACGACCTTGAGATCGTCCTTCCCGACACGGCCCCAATCGCGCGTCTGAACGAGATAGCCGCCGGCGACCGACTTGACGATCAGCGCGTCCTCGCCGGCGTCGGGCAGGCCGCCGACCAGGAGCAGGCGGAGGTTCTTCTTGGCCGCGATGAGCTTGGCCGCGTCCTCGTCGGCCTCCGGCGCGACGATCACCTCGGTGAAGATCTTGGCGATCTCCTCGGCGGTCGCGACGTCGAGCTTGCGGTTGAGCGCGATCACGCCGCCGAAAGCCGAGACCGGATCGCAGGCGAGCGCGGCGAGGTAGGCCTCGCGCAAGGACTTGCCGACCGCGACGCCGCAGGGATTGGCGTGCTTGATGATCGCGACCGCGGGCATGGTGCGGTCGAATTCGGCGACCAGTTCGTAGGCCGCGTCGGTGTCGTTGAGGTTGTTGTAGGAAAGCTCCTTGCCCTGAAGCTGGCGCGCGTTGCCGACGCCCGCGCGCGGATGGCCGCCGGAATAGAAGGCCGCCTGCTGATGCGGGTTTTCGCCGTAGCGCAGGATCTGGCGGAGCGCGCCGCCGAAGGCGATGCGCGGCGGGAAAGCCTCGCCGAGCTCGTCGATGAACCAGCCGGCGATCGCCGCGTCGTAGGTCGAGGTCCGGCCGAAAGCGCGCAGCGCCAGCGTGCGCCGGAGCTCGTGCGTCGTCGCGCCCCCGTTCGCCGCCATCGACTCCATGACCATGGCATAGTCCGCGGGATCGACCACCACCGTGACGGCGTGATGGTTCTTGGCCGCCGAGCGGATCATCGCCGGGCCGCCGATGTCGATGTTCTCGATGCAGGTCTCGGCGTCGGCGCCCTTGGCGACCGTCGCCTCGAAGGGATAGAGATTGACCACGAGAAGATCGATCGCTTCGATGCCGTGCTCCTTCATCGCCCGCGTGTGCGTCTCGACGTAGCGCAGCGCCAGCAGCCCGCCGTGAATCTTCGGGTGCAGCGTCTTGACCCGCCCGTCCATCATCTCGGGAAAGCCGGTGTAGTCCGCGACCTCGCGCACCTTGATCCCGGCATCGGCGATCACCTTGGCCGAGCCGCCGGTCGAGAGGATTTCGACGCCCCGCTCCGCCAGGAACTTCGCGAAATCGATCAGGCCGGTCTTGTCGGACACGGAAATGAGCGCGCGGCGGATCGGCAGGTCTTCGGTCATTCTAACGCTCCGGTGTGCTGTATTCGGGGACCAAACGGCGGACGACCGCAAGCGCCTCATTGTCGCGCCCGGTGACCAGGGCGGCGCCGATGCGGTCGAGCGCCGCCGCCATGTCGTCGAAATCGACCGCACGCGGATGCGCGATCGTGATGCCCTCGATCGCGGTGGCGCGCGGCGGCTCGGCCTCGTGAAAGAGCGTCTCGGCGAGCTTCTCGCCCTGGCGCAGTCCGGTGAACGCGATCGCGATGTCCTTGTCGGGCCGCAGGCCGGCGAGGCGGGCCATCTGGCGGGCGAGGTCGACGATCCGGACCGGCTCGCCCATGTCGAGCACGAAGATGCCGCCGGCTTCCGCCGCGCCGGCCGAGGCCATGAGCACGAGCTCGACGGCCTCGCGCACGGTCATGAAATAGCGCGTCATCTCGGGATGGGTGACGGTGATCGGCCCGCCGCGCGCGATCTGGCGCTGAAAAAGCGGCACGACCGAGCCGGTCGAGCCGAGCACGTTGCCGAAGCGCACGGTGACGAAACGCGTCTGGCCGTCGGCGAGCGACAGCGCCTGGCAGTACATCTCGGCGACGCGCTTGGTCGCGCCCATGGTCGAGGAGGGATTGACCGCCTTGTCGGTCGAGATCAGCACCATCGCCTCGACGCCGTGGGCGACGCAGGCGTCGGCGACGTTGCGCGTGCCGAGGATGTTGGTCCGAATGCCCTCGAGCGGATGGCTCTCGACGATCGGCACGTGCTTGAGCGCGGCGGCGTGAAAGACGAGTTCCGGCTTGAGCGCGCGAAAGGCCGCCTCGACGCGGGGCGCCAGGCCGACGTCGGCCAGCGTCGCCGACCGCGCGAGCGCGGGCCGGCGCTCGGCGATCTCGAGATCGATGGCGTAGAGCGCGAATTCGCCGTTGTCGAGAAGCGCGAGATGCGCCGGCCCGAGATCGGCGATCTGGCGCGCGAGCTCGCCGCCGATGGTCCCGCCCGCGCCGGTGACGAGCACGCGCTTGCCCGCGACCAGGCGGCGCATGGCCTCGCGATCGAGGTTGCGCTGCGGGCGCTGCAGCAGGTCCTCGACGTCGATCGGCCGGGTCGGCTGATCGGGCGCATCGCCCTCGCGGCGAAATTCGGTGAGGCGCGGCAGGCGCGCGAGCGCGAGACCGAGCGGCTCGGCAAGATCGAGCAGGCGACGCACCGCCTTGCCCTCGATGCGCTCGGCCGCGATCACCAGGCGCTGCGGGCGCTCGCCTCGAGCCTCCAGCCGCTCGATCACCGCGGGCAGGTCGCCGAGCCCGCCCTCGACGCGGACGCCCCGCATCTCGCGGCCGATGCGGGCGGGCTTGTCGTCGACGATGCCGACGACGCGGTAGGGTGCGGTCGCCGAGCGCGCCATTTCGCGGATGAAGGTGTCGGCCGCGTCGCCGGCGCCGACCAGCAGCACGGGCACGCGCGCGCCGTTGCCCGCGCGTTCGAGCAGCGTCGCCAGGCTTCGTCCCTTGAGCATCTGATAGAAAAAGCGCGGGCCCGCGAGCAGCAGTACCAGGATCGGCCATTGGGCGATGAAGGTCGTGCGCGGCACGCTCTCGAGGCGGGTGAAGAGAAAGAGCAGCGGCACGAAAATCAGGATGGCGAGACTCGCGCCCTTCAGTATGGCGATCAAATCGGCCGAGGAGGCGTAGTACCAGATGCCGCGATAGAGCCCGACCCACCAGAAGACCAGCGCCGCGACCAAGGCGAAAAGCGCCGTGCCCTCGGCGACGAAAAAGAAGGGCTGCGGCAGGCCGTAGGCCCAGTAGCGAAGCCAGACCGCGAGTTCGAAGGACAGCGCCGCCATGAACACGTCGTGGCAGGCGACGAGCAGGATGCGCGTCGGCAGCGGCCGGAACGCCTTCTTCTCAGCGTCCACCGGCGCCTCCGGCCAGGCGCTCGAAACGCCAGAGCAACGCGCCCGTCGCTCCGACCGCGAGGACGACCGCGAGGCCGGCGAAGCCGGGCGATGCGACGACCAGGATCGCGAGCGCGAGCAGCGTCGCGTCGAGCGCGAGCACCTCGAGCAGAACCGGGCGATGCGCGCCGCCGAGCGCCTGGACCGCGCGCTGATAGAAGTGGCTGCGATGCGCGCGCCACACGGCTTCGCCGGCGACGAGGCGCCGGACCAGGGTCAGCGTCGCATCGGCGAGGAAATAGAGCGGCAGAATGAGCGCGACCGCCCACTGTCCCTCGCCCGCCGCGCGCAGGAGCAGGAAGCCGAGCAGGAAGCCGAGCGACTGCGAGCCGACGTCGCCCAGGAAAATCTTGGCCGGCGGCCAGTTCCAGGCGAGGAAGCCGAGCGCCGCGCCGGCGGTCGCGGCCTCGGCCAGGCCTTCGCCCGGAAAGGTCGCGGCCGTCGCCCAGGCGAGTCCGAGTCCGATGGTCGCGGCCTCGATGCCGGCAATGCCGTCGATCCCGTCCATGAAATTGAACAGATTGACGAACCAGAGCCAGGCGAGCGAGGCGAGCGCGCGATCGAGCGCCTGGGGCAGCAAGCCTTGAAACAACGGGCCGATATCGGCGAGCGCGAAGCCCGATGCGACTGCCGCGCCTTGCGCCGCGAGACGCAGGACCGCCGGCAGGCCGCGCAAATCGTCCCACCAGCCGATCGCGCCGAGCGCCAAGCCAAGCGCGAGCACCGGAAGAAGATCGGGCGGCGCCGCGAGAAACCAGACGAGCGTTATGGCGCCGAGCGCCGCGAGCCCGCCGCCCCTTGGCGTCGGACGCGCGTGACTCGAGCGCTCGTTCGGCCGGTCGAGCACCGCGAAACGCTCGAGCACCGCCGGCAGCGCGCCGGTCGCCGCCCAGGCGACGGCGAAAGCGCCGAGCAGTCCGAGAATCGGGGCCCAATCCATGGGGTCGCTTATACCCGTTCGGGATTGGGGGAGTAAGTGACGGCTTGGACCAGCGCCACGGTCAAGGCGAGGAGGCCGAGCCACCAAGCCTGCCACACGCCGAAACTCAGGAGCCAGAAAGTCGCCGCCGCGGCGAGCGCGAAACCCGCGATCGCTCGGTCGCCGCCCCGGCGCTTGCGACAGGCGGCATAGGCGAGTTGGCCGACCAGCGCCGCGCCCAGCGCGCCGCCGACGGCGCCGAGTTCGAGCCAAAGCTGAACGCCGCCGTTGTGCGGATGCAGGCCGAGAATCTGGCCCTCGACCGGCGACGTGGCGGTGCCGCCCGGAATGCGCCGCGAGGCGTCGATGCCCCAGCCGAGCCAGGGCCGCTCGGCGATCCGATCGGCTGCGAAGCGCCAGATATAGAAGCGATGAAAGGCGGAGATTTTGACCGCCGGATTGTCGGCGACCGCGCGATCGAGGTCGACCGGCAATCGACCCAGAAGCGGCATGGCGAAAATCGTCAGCGCGACGAGGACCGCGACGACCTTGGGCCAGCGCTGGCCGACCAACCAACAAAGGCCCGCGCCCGCCGCGCCGACCAGAAGCGCGAGCTTGGCGGTCGAGCTCTCGGCATGAACCAGAACCCCGAGCGAAACCGCGAGCGCGCCGAGCGCGCCGAGCCGTCGACCCTCGCGCCAGAGCGTCGCGACCAGCGGCGCGAGCATGAGGACGAGCACGGTGGCGCCCCGGTTGTGATGCGCGCGCCGGATCTCGACGCCACTCTTCTCCCAACTCTCGATGCCAAGAGCGATGCCGTTGTCCGAGACGACCTCGACCCCGAGGACGACAATGCCGACCGCCCAGCCGGCATGGAGCGCCCAGCGGAGCGGCGCGTCCTCGCCCGGGCGGAGCGCCGCGCCGCCATTGGCAAAAACGAGGCAGAGCGCGAGCATGGGCGCGAGGTAGCCGAGGAAGCGCAGGCTCTCGCCCGGAGCAAAGGCAAAAGGAGCGCTCGCTCCGGCCCAGACGATCAGAAGCGCGACGACGCGCCACGGCCCGGCAAGGGCCAAGTCCGCAATGTCGCGAAGGCGTCCCGCGCGCGCATAGGCCAAGAGCAAGGCCGCCGCGCCGAGCAGGAAGACCAGGGTCATGCCGGCGGGCGCGATCGCCGTCACCGGCAGCGCGAGAATCGCCGCGAGCGCGAGCGCGTGGCCGACGTGAAGCCGCATCAGGGCCATGCCAACCTCGCCTCGGTCGAGACCTCGCGATAGACCGCGAGCGATTTGGCGACGAAGTCCTCGACCGAAAATTCGCCGACGGCGATCTCGCGCCCGCGTCGCGCCATTCGCCGGCGAAGCTCGCCGTCGAGAATCAATCGCTCGAGCGCCGCCGCCGTCGCCGCGCCGTCGCGCACGGGAACCAGCAGGCCGTTCTCGCCGTGACGCACGACCTCGCGACAACCCGGCACGTCGGCGGTGACGATGGCGCGTTCGGTCGCCGCCGCCTCGATCAGGCCGCGCGGCAGACCCTCGCGATAGGACGGCATGCAGACGAGGCTCGCACGCGCAAGCGTCGTCGGCATGTCCTCGGAAAAGCCCCACCACTCGACCGCGCCTTCCTCGACCCAGCGCCGGATGCCGGCCTCGCCGACATCGGTCGGGTTGTCGGGATCGGTCCGCCCGACCATGACGAAGCGCGCGGCGATGCCCTTGGCCTTGAGCGCGCGGGCGGCTTCGACGAATTCGTGGACGCCCTTGTCGCCCAGGATGCGCGCGGGGAACATGACGACCGTTTCGCCCGCGGGCTCGGGGCGCGCGGGAAAGGCCGTCATGTCGACGCCGCAGCCGCGGATCATGCGCACGACGTCGTCCGCGACCAAGCCATGGGCGCGAAACAGCGCGAGGTCGTCCGGGTTCTGGAAAATCGCCCGGAGCGGCCGGTTCGCGAGCGCGAAGCGATAGAGCGCGAGAGCGATCAGGCGCATCGCCCGCGCCGCCCGGCTCTCGGTGACGAAAAGATAACCGAGCCCGGTGACGGCGAGCACGGTCGCCGGCACGCCCAGGAGCCTCGCGAGCGTGCCGCCGTAGCAGACCGGCTTCATGGTCACGGCATGCAGGAGATCGGGGCGCAGAGCGCGGATCAGCCGGGCCATCGCCCAGATCAGCGCCAGTTCGCCGCCGATCCGCCGGCCGCCTCGACGCAGCGGAATGTCGTGAAAGATCAGACCCTCGGCCTCGATCCGCTTTACGGCTTCGGGATGATCGGGCGCGGCCACGTGGACCTCGACGCCGGCGCGCCGCGCCGCGACGCCGATCGAAAGGCGATGCGTGACGTAGAACGGCGCATCGTTCATGAGAAAGAGCAGACGCGGCGCCCGACTCACGGCTCAGCCCCGCACCCGGGCGATTTTTTCGTCGAGCACGGCGTCGAGCGCGTCCTGCCAGCGCGGCGGCTCGATGCCGAAGCGCTCGGTCAGGCGCGCGAGCGCAAGGCGCGAATTCGCCGGGCGCTGCGCCTTGGTCGGATACTCGGCCGTCGCGATCGGCAGGACGCGCTCGACCGCGAGCCCGACCCCGCGGCGGCGGGCGCCGGCGAAAATCGCCTCGGCAAAACCGTGCCAACTGGTCTCGCCGCGACAAGAGAGATGGACGATCCCGCCCTTGGCCCGAAGCGTTCCCGCGATGTCGGGCGCGGCGGAGCGGAGAATCTGCGCGACCGCCTCGGCGATCGCGCGCGCCGAGGTCGGCGCGCCGATCTGATCGGCGACCACCCGAAGCTCCGTGCGCTCCCGGCCGAGGCGCAGCATGGTGCCGAGAAAATTCGCACCCTGGGCGTCGTAGACCCAGGACGTCCGCAGCACCAGGGCCGCCGCGTCCGACTGCGCGACGGCGACCTCGCCGGCGCGCTTGGAGCGGCCATAGGCGCCGAGCGGCGCGGTCGGCGCGTCCTCGCGCCAGGGCGCGCGGCCCGTGCCGTCAAAGACGTAATCGGTCGAGAAATGAACGAGCGCCGCGCCGAGCCGCCGCGCCTCCTCGGCGATGACGCCGACCGCCTCGGCGTTGACGCGCGTCGCCAGCCCCTCCTCGTCCTCGGCCTTGTCGACGGCCGTGTAGGCCGCGGGGTTGACGACGACGTCGGGACGAAAAGCGCGGAGCGGCGCGCCGAGCGTCGCGGGGCGCGCGAGATCGAAGTCGGCACGGCCCGGCGCCCAGACCTCGCCCAGCGCGCCGAGCAGCGGCTTCAGTCGGGAGCCGACCTGACCGCTCGCGCCGGTCAGCAGGATTTTCACGCCGACTTGCGAAACGCCGGCAGCGGCGCGAGGCGCGCGAGCGGCGTTCCCGCCTCGTCCTTGGGCGCGAGGATCGGCGCCGTCGCCGGCCAGGGAATGCCGAGCGCCGGATCGTTCCAGAGCAGGGTCTGCTCGCATTCCGGCGCATAGAGCGCCGTGCATTTGTACTCGACGTCGGCCTCGTCGGAGAGCGCGCAGAAGCCATGCGCGAAGCCTGGGGGAATCCAAAGCGCCTTGCGGTTCTCGTCGTCGAGCGTCTCGGCCACCCAGCGCCCGAAGGTCGGCGAGCCCACCCGGATGTCGACGGCGACGTCCCAGATGCGCCCGCGTAGCGTCCGCACCAGCTTGCCTTGCGCCTGCGGCTCCTGGAAATGCAGGCCGCGGACCACGCCCTTCTTGGAGCGCGAGAAATTGTCCTGGACGAACGCGAGATCGAGCCCCGCCGCCTTGAAGCGGCCGGCGTTGAACAGCTCGAAAAAGAAGCCGCGATGATCGGGGAAAACCCGAGGCTCGACGAGCACGACATCCGGCAGCGCGGTCGGCACGAAATTCATGTTGCGGCGCTCTTAAGTGTGCCGTCCGGTCTTGTCAATCCGATGGCCGCCCGCGCGCAGACGCCCCGGAATCGCGCAACCATGCCGAGCGCGGTCCAGAGATTTCGGTCGCGCCGTGCCGCGCGGAAAAGCAGCGCGTTGCCGAGCGCCCGCGCGAGATGGCGCAAGATCAGGCGAAGGGCGGCGCGGTTGAGCGCGATCTCGTCCCGGTGCTTGGCCTCGAAATGGAGGCGCGACCAGCCGAAGCTCAGGCGCTTGAGGCGCTCGCGCGCGGCCGAGGGCGGCGCCGAGGCGCCGCCGGCATGCCGGGCCCGCGCCGCCGCCGCGCGAACCAGCGTCCAGCCGGCTTGGCGCAGGCGCCAGCACAGATCGTCGTCCTCGAAATAGAGAAAGAAGTCGGGATCGAAGCCGCCGACCGCCCGGAGCGCCGCGACGCGGCCGAGAAAGACCGCGCCCGAGAGAAACTCCGCCGAGAGATCGCCGGCCGGCGGCTCGGCGGTGTCCCGGCGCGCGCCGGCGGCGATGCGCGCGAACAGCCCGAGATCGTGCGAGGGCTCGATCCCGCCGTCGGGCCTGAGAATGCTCGGCCCGATCAGCGCGGCGTTCGGATAGCGCTCCGCTGCCTCGAGCAAGGCCGCGAGCGCCCCCGGCTCGAGCGCGGCGTCGGGATTGAGAAAAAGAACATAGGGCTTGGTCGCCGCGCCGAGTCCGGCATTGCAGGCGAAGGCAAAGCCGGTATTGGTCGGCAGGCGCAGGATGCGCGCCCTGGGCGCGGCGCCGGCGACGAAGGCCGCCGTGTCGTCCGCGCTCGCATTGTCGACGACGACGATCTCGCCCACCTCGGCGACCGAGGCGAGCGCGCGACCGACGACGGCGGAACTGTCATGGGTCACGATCACGACCGAAACGGCGTCGGCGGCGATCATCGGGGCGCCTCCGCGAGACGCCGGTAACAGTCCTCGTAGCGCCTGACCACGGCGTCGAGCGACCATTCGGCGGCGACGCGCGCCCGCGCGGCCGCGCCGAGACGCGCGCGTTCGTCCGCCGGAAGATCGAGAAGCTTCGCCCAGCCGGCGGCCAAGGCCGCGGGATCGCCAGGCGCCACGACGATCCCGGTCGCGCCGACGATCGCGCGCGAATCGCCGACATCGGTGACGACCGTCGGCAGGCCGGCGGCCATGGCCTCGCCGACGGCATTGGCGAAGCCCTCGCCGATGGAAGAGGACGTGCCGATGTCGAGCGCCGCCGTCAGCCGCGGCACGTCGTCGCGATGGCCGAGCAAGCGCGCGCGGCCGCGCGTGCCGGTCTCGTCCAAGAGCGCCGCGAGGGCCGGCGCGCGCTCCTCGACGCCGCCGCCCGCGAGCACGAACCGAATGTCGGGCCTCGACCGGACGAGCAAGCCGGCGGCGCGCAGGAACGTCGCGTGATCCTTTTGGACGTCGTAGCGCGCGATCAGGCCGATCAGCGGCGCGTCCGGCGCGACGCCGAGCTCGGCGCGGACGCCGGCCCTGGCGTCGGCGTCGGGGCGAAAGCGATCGAGGTCGAAGCCGTTCGGAATGACGCCGAAGCGCGCCGCGTCGTAACCGAGCGCGACATGCGCCCGGCGGCTCGTTTCGGCATTGCCGAGGATCCCGTCGGGCACCAGGCGCGACAACCAAGCCCCGGCTTTCACCACGGCGATGGTGCGCCGCTTGATGCTCGCGGCATCGACATTGGTCTGGCGAATGCTCCAGAGCACACGCGGTGCGCCGGCGAGCCTGGCCGCAATGCCGCCCAGGAGATTGCCGTGATACATCCAGCAATGGACGATGTCGGGCTGGGCGGCGCGGATGCGCCGCGCGAGGCCGAAGAGCGCGAGAGGATTGGGCAGGCTCGGGCTCAGACCCAGCGCCTCGACCTTGACGCCGAGCGCGGCGATGCGCGGACCGAGGAGGCCCAGGCCGCTCAGCGACAGCACGGCGTTGTCGAAGACCCGGCGATCGATCCGGTCGAGCAATTTGAGCAGCATGGTCTCGGCGCCGCCGGCGTCGAGCCCGGTGATGACGTGGAGAACCTTCACGCGCCCTCGCCGGCTTGGGCGAGCGCGCGGAAGTCGGCGTTCCGCGCGAACAGCTCGTCATAGCGCCCCTGGTCGGCCACTCTGCCATCCTTCAGGAAGACGATGCTGTCGCATTTCCTGACCGTCGACAGGCGGTGCGCGATGATGACGATGGTCCGCGCGCCGCCGAGCGCCTCGATCGCCCGGACCAGCTCGGCCTCGGTCTGATAGTCGAGCGCCGAGGTCGCCTCGTCGAAGACCAGGACCTCGGGCGCGAGGTAGAGCGCGCGGGCGATCGCCACGCGCTGGCGCTGGCCGCCCGACAGGCGCACCCCGCGTTCGCCGACTTCGGTCGCGAGGCCCCGGGGCAGCGAGGCGACGAAATCCTTGAGCTGCGCGCCCTCGACCGCGGCCGCGACGCGCGCATCGTCGATCTCGCGCTCCTCCAGGCCGAAGGCGATGTTGCGCCGAAGATCGGCGTCGAGCAGGTAGAAGGCTTGAGGCACGAAGCCGATCTTGGCCCGCCAGGCGGCAGAGACCGCCTCGCCTGCGATGTCGACGCCGTCGACCGCGAGGCGTCCGGCGCTCGGCTCGAGCAGGCCGAGCAGGATGTCGATCAGCGTGCTCTTGCCCGCGCCGGTCGGACCGACGATGCCGACCGAGGCGCCGCGCCGGATCGTCAGGTCGATGCCGTCAAGCACGGCGCGCGGCGCGCCGGGATAGCGGTAGGCGACGTGCTCGAAGCGAATGGCCTCGCGAAAGGCGAGCGCGGCGGCCGGGGCCGGCGCGGCCGAGACGGCGAAACTCTCCGTCGCGCGGATGTCGCGCGCGATGTCGTCGATCGCCGCGCCGCCCCAGCGGAGTTGGTTGAGCGCGCCGATCATGCGGTGCGCGCTCGGGATCAGGCGGAGCCCCGCATAGGCGAAGAGCCCGAGCAGCTGGACGACCGCCGGCCCCGCGCCGTCCCGCAACACGACCCCGGCCGTCAGGATGGTCATGGTCAGCACGAAGACGGTTTCGAGACCGAGGCGCGGCGTCTGCTGGATGGTGTCGAAGGTGCACTGGGCGTAGGACAGCGCCTCGCGGATGCGCGCGTAATCCGCGACGAAATGCGCCTCGCGCCCGAGCACCTTGATTTCCTTGATCCCGCCGAGCCCCTGCTGCAAGGCCTGGAGGTCGCGGCGCATCAGTTCGGTCGCGGCGCGCCCCAAGCGCTGGTTCCGCGGCAGGGAGAAGGCGAGCAGGAGCGCGCCGAAAATCGCGAACAGCAGCGTCGCGCCGAGCATCACCGCCGGCTGGACGACGAACAGCACGGCGAGGATCGCGACGACGACCAGGGCCTCGGAGACGACCATGACCGCGCCGCCGATCACCTGGCGGTAGACCACGTCGACGGCGGCCGCGATGTTGCGCATGGTCTCGGCGGAATTTCTCCGCAGGTTGAAGACGAAGGGCGCCATCAAGTAGCCGCGGAAAAGCCGCGCGGCGAGCCGGCTCGCGCCGCCGTAGATCTCGCGGTGCTGGAGATGCGCGACGCCCAGGAGCACGACGTTCTTGACCACGAAAAAGGCCGCGAGCGCGCTGGCCGCCGCGATCACCAGGCCGAGGGGATCGAGCCCGGTCGCCTCGAGGACCCGCGCGATCGCGGGATCGGCGGCGAGCCGCTCGGGCGTGTCGAGGAGGCGCACCAAACCGTAGACCGCCGCCGCGCCGATGCTGTCGAGCGAGGCCGCGAAGACCGCGAGCAGGGCGAGCGCGGCCCAGCGCCAGCGCCGCCCGGGCTCGACGAAACCGAAGCAGGTCTTGAGATTACGCCACATGGAGCGGAGGCGCCTCCGGGCGCGTCGGCGGCTCGGCCGGGTCGATCCAGGCGCGGTGCCAGAGTTCGAGCATCAGGAGCGACCACAGGCGGTTGCCGTGGTTCTCGGCGCCTCCCTCGTGGCGCGCGATCAGGCTCTCGACTTCGCCGGCGCGGAACAGTCCCCGCGCCTTGGCCGCGGCCGAGCCGAGCGTGTCGCGGAGCATCGCCCGAAGCGGCCCGCGAAACCAAGCGTCGACCGGCACGGCGAAGCCGCGCTTCGGCCGCTCGAGGATCTCGCCCGGCAGCCGCGCCGCCATCGCGTCCTTGAGAAAGGCCTTGGTCCGGTTGCCGGCGAGACGCGTCTCGGGCGGCAGGGACAGGGCGAATTCGACAACCTTGTGATCGAGCAGGGGCGAGCGCGCCTCGAGGCTCGCGGCCATGCTCGCGAGATCGGCCTTGGCGAGCAAGACGTTGGGCAGATAGTTCGCGACATCGGCGGCCGAGGCCTCGGCTTCCATCGGCGCGTCGCCCGCGAAATAGGGGGCGAGGAGATCCGCCGAGGACCGCGCGCCGAGCTCGACCAAGGCGTCGCCGTAAAGCCGCGCCTTGTCGGCATCGGCGAAGGTCGCGACCCAGCTCGCGAAGCGCCGATGGCGCGGCTCGCCCATTTCCTGGGCGAAGCGAAACGCGCGGCGAAGCATGGTCAGCGACGAACGCCCGAAAGGCAGCGCGCGGGCGAGCGCGGCGAGGCCCTTGCGGAGCGGCGCGGGCACGGCATCGAGCGCGCCCGAGAGACGGCAGGCCCGGTAGACCGGATAGCCCATCAAGGCCTCGTCGCCGCCGTCGCCGTTGAGCGCGACCGTCACCTCGCGCCGGGCGATCGCCGCGACGCAATAGCTCGGCACGGCGGAGGCGTCCGCGAAGGGCTCGCCGAACTGCCAGACCAAGAGCGGCAGGAGCAGGGCCGCGTCGGGCGTGACGACGTAGTCGCGATGCTCGGTGCCGTAGCGTTCGGCGACCAGACGCGCGACGGCGCGCTCGTCGAAGGCGTCTTCGGAAAAGCCGATGGTGAAGGTCTTGATCCGCCCCGCGCCCGCGCGCGCCATCGACGCGACGACCGCGCCCGAATCGACCCCGCCCGAGAGAAACGCGCCGAGCGGCACGTCCGAGATCATGCGGAGCTTCACGGCCTCGTCGAACAAGGCGAGAAATTCCTCCTTGGCCTCGCCGCCTCGCGCCTTGGTTTCTTGCGCAAGGGGCGCCTGCCAATAGCGCTCGAGGCGGAGCTTGCCGTCCTCGAGGATCGCCATATGTCCGGGCGGCAGGCGCGACAACCCGGCGAAGGCCGTCGCCGGCGCGGGCACGGCCTGAAACGTCAGATAGTCGTGAAGGGCGGAAAGGTCGGCGCGGCGCGGAAATCCGGGCCAGGCAAGAATCGCCTTGGCTTCGGAAGCGAAAAAGAAGCACCCCCCGTGCCAGCCATGGACCAGGGGCTTCTTGCCGAGCCGGTCGCGCGCCAGCACGAGGCGCCGCCGCGCGCGGTCCCAGATCGCGAGCGCGAACATGCCGCGCAGGCGGCGGATCACGTCGTCGCCCCAGACGAGGTAGCCGCGCAGGATCACTTCGGTGTCCGAGCCGCCGCGAAAGCGCTGGCCCGCGGCCTCGAGCTCGCGGCGCAGCTCGGCGAAATTGTAGACCTCGCCGTTATAGACGATCGAGGCGCGTCCCTGCTCGTCGGCCATCGGCTGGCGCCCGGTCGGCGTCAGGTCGATGATGGCAAGACGCGTATGCGCGAACCCGACCCTGCCGTCGCTCCAGGTGCCGCTGTCGTCCGGGCCGCGGTGGCGGAGCGCCAAGGCCATGCGCGCGAGGCACCCGACCACCTCGCCGGTATCGGCGAGCGGCACGGGCGACCAGAAGCCGGCAATGCCGCACATGGCCGGGCGTCCCCGCGGGGCCCGGCCTCAGCGCTCGGCGATCAGCGCGTCGGCGGCGATCCGCACGCGCGTCTGCCGGCCGAGGAGCTCGAGGAGCACGATCACGCGCTGGGCATCGGTCGAAGTTTCGAACACGCCGACCTGATCGGCGAGCGCGCCGCCGATCAGGCGCACTTTGTCGCCGGCCTTGAAGGCCGGGCCGCTTTCGGTCCGGATCAGGCCGTCCTCGCCCGCGCGCCCGCGCAGCTCGCGCATCACCGCCTCGGGCACCGGCGGCGTGCGGTCGCCGAAGCGCACCATGCCGATCACGCCCTTGGCGCTGTCGATCCTGCGCCGGTCGCCGATTTCGGGATCGGCCTGGACGAAAAGGTAGCGCGGGAAATAGGGCGCGACGACCTCGCGGATCTGCCGGGCGTGGCGAACGCGCTTGCGGTATTGCGGCAGATAGACCTCGAGCCCGCGTTCCCACAAATTGGTCCGCGCCCAGAGTTCGAGCCGGGGTTGGGTATAGACGGCGTACCAGCCGATCACTTGGCCGCTCCGTTGCCGTCGCCGTTGCGCTTGGTCGCGACGCGGAGCAGCTTGGGCGCGAGCAGGCGACCGGGCTCGACCCTGGCGGCGAGGTCGTCATGGACCTCCTGGGCGCGCTTGAGATCGGTCACCAGCACGGCATCGTAGGCGATGCCGTCGAGGCTCTGGTGGCGCGGCACGTTCATGAATTTGGGCAGGTTGCTGCCGGGGTGCAGCACGCCGACGACCTGCAGATCGTGCTCCATGGCGCAAATCAGCGCGATCTCGGCGAGCTCGCCCGGACCCGCGAGCAGGATGCGCTTCTGACCCGAGGCGGCGGCGCGGGCGAAGATCTCGGAGACCTCTTCGCGCGCCTGACGATAGAAGCGGAAGGAACGCGCGAGAAACTGCGCCGTCAGGCGGCTCTTTTCGGCGAAGCCTTGTGGCGTCAGGAAATAGGCGTAGCGATTGGCCGGGACTTGGCGAACCTTGACCAACCCCATGCGGACGCAACGCTTGAGATAGGCGTTGGTCAGCCCGAGCGCGATGCCGAGCGAGGCCGCGA
>Ga0233425_10004587_pt1 | contig 22945 bp, 19 predicted proteins | sample Watercolumn_Towu_2_FD_181712 | JGI IMG/M metagenome (GOLD analysis project Ga0233425, IMG submission 181712) | Freshwater microbial communities from Lake Towuti, South Sulawesi, Indonesia - Watercolumn_Towuti2014_140_MG | ecosystem: Environmental > Aquatic > Freshwater > Lake | place... | reverse complement strand
GCGTCATCTCCTTGGGGGTAACCACGAGGACCGAGTTGTGGGCCTCCTCGACGCGGTAGTGCCGGCGGTCGCGAGCCCACGCCTCGATCGTCGTCTTGCCGGCGCCTAGCGGCCCGATCGAGAGCTCCACATCACACGACACGTACGCGCTCGGATCGCGCTTCACGACCTGCTCGAGCTTCGCACGGACCTCGGCCGGTGCCTGATTGTTCTGGGCCCTCCCGGCGGCGCCCAAGCACGCGCCAAGGGCCAGGACGACGCCTACGCCAGTCCCCCAACTTCTCTGCAGGACCATGGTGCTGGTCTCCTCCCGTGTGTGGGCCGCCGTCTCGGGCCCAGCTGGACGCGCCGCTTCGGATCCTACCTAGTGCCTTGTCAGTCGTGATTCCTGGGGTCGTCGTGGTCTCGTGGGGCGGCTCACCAGAGCCGCCAGAGTGAACGGACGGAAGCGTGGCGGCTCTGGTGAGCCGCCCCACGAGACCCTACGTTCTCTAGAAGGAACATCCACCGCCCCAAGAATCACGGCTGACAACGCACTAGGGCCACATGCCCGAGGGTGAACCGCCCTTCCGGGTGCGCCTGGTAGTGGATAGGTGATGGGCCGGAGGCGAAGCACAGGCGGACGTCTGCGCCTGCCAGTGGCTGCCCCTCGACATCGAGGACCCGCCCGCAAACCAACGCCTCCGGCCCAAGCTTCAGTTCGATCGGCCCCGTCTCCCCCCGGTCTACCTCGCGCCGCCCCAGTCGCCAGCCCCGGCGCTGTCGCCAGCACCTCCCACCCCGTCTGCGGATCGCTCTCAGCGTCGAGTCGGAACGTGCCGTCCTGAGCCGACCTGGTGGTCACGGGCTCCGCTCGATCCGGGCCCGGAGCCCACACCTCGGCGCCGGGGATTGGCTTACCGGCCTCGCTGGTAACCGCTCCTGTGATGACTGTCGGCGCAGCGACCACACTCGCGCCGCAGCAGACGAGACTGAGCATGTAGACCAGCATCCTCATATGGCTCGCCTCCTCGGCGGAACGTCGGTCCGGCCTCCTGACGGACATCGCACCACCCCGGGGGCCATGTCAGGCGCGCACGCCCTGATGGACAGTCACTGCTTGTTCAGCCGCTCAAGGGCCGCCTGAGCGTCCGGGGCCTTCTCTCCCGTGGGCGCCAGTTCGAGCACCTTGCGGAACTCGAACTTCGCGCCATCCCGATCTCCGAGTTCAATGAGCACCCACGCTCGCGTCCAATGGGCATCGACGTGGTTGGGGTCAGCCTCCACCGCCGCGCGCAGAGCGGCATCGGCTTCGGCAAGCCGCCCGGCTTGCTTCAGAGCGAGACCCTCCTGGTAGTGCTGCTCTGCCTTGCCCGGGTCGGCGGCCGGGCCCACGGCCTTCGTGAGCACTGTGGGCCCGACCGCCCTCGCCGGCAGGTCCTCCACAAGTGGGGGGAGAGGCTCACGGGGCCTCAGTCGCAGGTTGTCCAGGTACAGCGTGACCGGCCCTCTGGGCCTCCCCAGACCCATGTAGAGACGGGAGACCGAATCGGCCCGGAAGGCGCCGTCGAAGTACGAGGCGTCCATGTCCTTTCCGCCGTGGAGACTCCCCTCGGTAAGTGCGAAGCTCACGTGCCGCTCCTCGCCGGGCGGCACGGTCTTCTCGAAGGCACTGACGCCGCCGTGGCCATCCGTCGGATGGTCAAAGAGCGCGATCGTCACCGGCTGGGGATCCGCGGCCTGAACGATGCAGTCCATCTCGAGCATTGAGAAGCGCCGGAAGTCCCGGAACTTCCAGTCCGGGTCGACGATGTACACCGCCATCCAGCGTGCCGTCTCGTCGGCCTCCAGCTTCAGCGAGTAGGTCCCGTCGGTCGACCATTCGTCGCTCAGCGACCACTGGTCCTGGGGGCTGACCCTGAGGTGCAACGTTTCGTCTGCGGTCCGAAGCGGCTGGGGTGAGTCCACCACGATCGTCTCGTCGGGCTCGAACGAGGCGATCAGGCAGCTCCCGTTCTCGTCCGGCTCGAGGCGCAGGGCTTCGTCGTAAGGTGCGAAGGCCTGGGCCAACGTGGCGTCATGGCCCAACGCGTACTCGCGGAACACGGCGAAGCAGTCCTCGGCGCCCTCGGGGATCGCATCGACCAGGTCGTGGAACGTCTCGAGCCCCACCTTCTCCTCAACAGCCATCAGCGCCGCGCACGCCGCGATGTCCGGGTGCACAGGAGTGAACCTCCGGCTCGTGATGGTGCGCAGCATCTCCACGCCGTCCGGGGCCAGCGAGGTCGGGTGAGGGATGTTGATCGGCTCGTCTCCGAGTTCGGCCACGACGGCCGGGACCAGGAATCGATGAGCCACGAACCGGTTGAAGCCCGGCAGGCGCCGCGTGTTGCGGAGGTCTGCGACCGCCTCGCACATGAGCGCCACCGGCCCGGCATCTGCGCGCGCCACCTGCCCGATCCCCAGCGGCCCGAGGCGCACATAGATCGTGCTCGAGCGGTCGGTCACGACGTTCTCGTGCCACCCAATCCGCGCGGGTGTGATGACAAGCTCGATGCCCCCGGCAAGGCGGTCGGCTACCGGTTTCCCGAGCACCACGGGCGCAAAGGCCTTGAGGTACGCGGCGTTGGCCACACGCACGACCTCGGCGATCTGGGAGGCGATGGTCGGGTCGACTCCGGGCGGCAGCGGGCGCAGTGTCACCTCGTTGGGAGGTAGGGGCGGTTGCGCCGCCCCGGTGACGGCGAGACCCACTACGGCCAACAGCACGCCACCACGGTTGGTGACGATCCGGCGAAGTCGTTCCATGGCCACCCTCCTGAGTTCGGCGCTCTCCGGTCTGCCGTGCGTCGCCAGTGACGCCCGGCTCGGGCAGCGCCCGTCAGTCATCTCCTTGAGGCGTCCACATGGCGCAGACGTAGAACGCATAGGTGTCGCTCGCTCGATGATGGCTCTTGAGCCACTTCACGTGGCCATCACAGAGCAGCTAGTTGCTCCTGCTGTTGTGCCGTGGCGCAGTTCCGTTCGGCCCTCAGTCTGTCTGGGCGATCTGGCCCCGGGGACTACCATGGGCGGCCTCAGCCTCAGCCACCCTTGACCCGATCCAAGCTCCTCTCGAGCAGAGCAATGACCCGGGGTACCGGGGCCCGGCCGCGGTAGAAGCCAGTGCACTGGTAGACGATGACGCCCGCGGTGTCTACGAGGTACGTCCTCGGCACATAGTCGGAGGCATAGAGTGCGTAGACCCGGCCCGATGGGTCGGCCGCCACCGGGAACGTGTAGCCGTGCCCACGGCGGAAGTCACGGGCCGCGTCGGGGGTCTCCCCGCGCGCAATGACCAAGAGCCGCAACGCGTGATGGTCCACGCGATCCCAGACGTCACGCTGGATGGCCTGCAGCAGCTCGCGACACGGCCCACACGACGAGTCATAGAACACGAGCAGGGCAGGTGCGCCCTGGCACGAGGCCAGATCCAAGGTAGCTCCGTCAAGGGTCGTGATACGGAACCTGGGTGCCCGGCCGCCCACCCGGGTCAGGCTCCCGGCATGGTTGGTCATCCGCTCCTCTACCTCGCGCAGCTGGGCGGTCCTGAACTGACGCTGGACGGTGACCGACCAGACCGAGCCCGCTGCGTAGGCGATCAGCAGCCCGCCAAGACCTATCCGTACGACCCGGCGGGTACGGCTGCCCTGTCGAGTCATCCCAGTCTCCTGTGAAGGGCGCTCCTCGCCGCGCCACGGGCGCCCGCTCGGCCTCATGGGATCACCATGGGCCCCAGGTCGGTCGGCGTCCCCTCGAGGTCCACCTCCAAGAACCTGGGCTCGAGGTTCATGGACATGCTGGGCTTCCTCGTCTCCAGTGCATACACGCCCCCGGCCACGAGCCCATCGACCTGCCAGGAGCCATCCTCTGCCGTTCTCACAGGCATCGGTGGGGGAACCAAACCAGCGCCCCAAGCGCAGAAGCCCTCCCTGCCCGGCCCGAGGCTGACCATCGGCGCCAGCCGCACGTCAACGTCGGCGAGCGGCTGCCCACGCCGGCTGGTCAGCAAGCCGCGAGCGCAAGTCAGTGGGCGGAGGACCAACGCCGCGTCCTCCCCTGCGTCTGGGTCCACGGCCGCCATGGCGAAGACCTGGGGCTGCGCTGCGCCGTCCACCGCAATCAGCCACACATCGTAGCCTCGAGCCGGCAGGCCGGTCAGGTGGAAGCGTCCGTGTTCGTCGGCCGTCGCGGCGTTGACCGCCACGACCGGCAAGTAACAGGCCACCTGCGCACCCGGAAGTGGCCAGCCATCCGCGTCCTGAAGGGTCCCCTCGATGGACCGCCCGTCTGGGTCGAGCGTCAGCGGCGGCAGCCGGTGGGTCTCCCCCGGCGCCAGAGTGATCTCCTCACTGTCCCACACGTGCTCTGCCACCAGGTGCCGGAGCTCACGCGGCACGGAGACGTGGACTGGCAAACCAGCCGGGAGTGGGCCAAGGTCGGCCTCGCCCCGTTCGTCCGTCAACGGCCCTTCTGCCAGACGCAGCCCCGCCGTGAAGGCGGCGAGGTCTGTCCGGATGCCCGGCAGCGGGAGGCCAACTGGGCCCAGCACCGTGGCGTGGATGTACGCGGCGTCGCTCAAGCGGATCTCAGCAGGCTGAGCCGCATCGTAGTTGAGCACAACGGCGGCTCCCATCAGGGCACCGCCCGCGGCGCGAGCGAACAGCCAGTGGGCGGGCCACCAAGTGCCCAGCCAGGATGCGTCTTCGGTGACCAAGACGAACTCCCCGGCTTGGTCGCAAGTGACGGTGAAGAGCTCGTCGAGCTTCCGTCCCTCCCTGCTGCGGTTCACCACGCCCACTTCCGCCCCGGGCACAGGCTGGCCGTCGGGCCCGAGCACCTGACCGGTGAGGCGGGCCTCCTTGGGCTCAGCCGCCACTGGCGTGGACCTCTCCACACTCAGGCACACCACGGCGGCCCCGACTCCCAGGGCAAGGGCTGGTCGCGCCAGAGCGCGCGCCGCAAGCCGTCTGGTCATGTCACCTCCTCCTTCGCACTCAGTTCACGTCGCTCGCGGCGGGCCTCCGCGGATCGTCCTCAGCGCGCACCGTCTTCTCTACCATCCTGTCGTCGTCAGGCGCCTCTGAGTGGACACGCCTCTTCTGAGCGGACTCCCGCGGCAGCTCCTTCACCACCTAAAGCTCCGCGGCCGCCAGGCAATCGACCCGCCCGTCCAGACAAGCGGTCACGGCCACCGGCTGTTCCTGGATCTGCCGGTGGGGGCCAGCCTCGTCCACTAGAGTCGTGTCGAGACGGCTGATGTGACGCGCGGTGAAGGCGCCGTCCGCGGACGCATCGTACAGCAGCGGCTGCCGTGCCGGGTCGGGTACGGTCTGTAGGAGACGCCCCGAGAGTCCGGGGGCCATCTTGTAGCTGTACTCCCCGTTCCCCATGGGGACGCCCCGAGGGTGGGTCTCGGTGCGCCAGGCAGGGCACTTCACGATCTCCTCCGCGGGTTCATGCAGCTCCGCCGCAGCGTTCCCGAGGTATGGCAGGACGGCGGCCTGCCAGTCCGCCGCGTCGGGCAGCCGGCCGCCGTGATCGCGGGCATACTCATTCATGGCGGCAGCCAGGTAACGCATGTGTTGCACGCAGCGCCCAAGCTGGTGGCCGTGCCACTTCGCCTCGGCCTCCAGTGGCTTGGGTCTCGCCATACAGAAGAACAGCACGGCACCCCCAACTACCAGGGCAAGGGCTAGTGGCGCCAGAGCGCGAGCCGTCAACCGCTTCCTCATGTCGCTTCCTCCTTTGTGCGCATGGGGCCCGCTTGCCGCGCTCCCTTTGCCGCCAAGCCCCCGCCTGGGCCCGCCATCGGAGCCACCGCGGCTATGGTTGGGGGGCCGGGTTGTACCACCGTGTCTCGTCCGCCAGGACGGTCTCGCGTCGGATGGCCTTCACGTGCCCATCCCCGAACACGATACCCGCTGCGCCGTTGTGGCGGGCGTCGAGCAGGACGCCTCGGGGCACGCCGCAGCCCGGGCCAACGACCCAGCTCTCCGGGCCCATGGCGTTGTCTCCGTTCGAGTCGGCGCACAGGATCGTCCGCGTGGGATCATCGATCACTGCCTCGGTCTGGCGCTGCAGGTAGTAGCAGTTGAAGCCGTAGGAGTTCCAGACGCCCTCTACGAGCATGTGCTGCCAGAGGCTTCGCGGCGCGGATGGGCACCGGAACAACTGGGCACTCCGGCAGTAGGGCAGCAGCATCACCGGCCAGTCGCGTTCGGGAACGTCGCCCGAGTGGGAGGGGTACACCCCATCCACATCCTGCACGTACATCTGCATGGCCAAGCCGATCTGGCGGAGATTGCTCATGCACGAACCCTGGCGCGCCTTCTCGCGCGCCCGGGAGAACACGGGGAAGAGCATGGCGGCCAGCACCGCGATGATGGCAAGCGCGACCAGAAGCTCGACCAAGGTGAAGCCTGAGCGTCGCATCGTGCTCTCCCTCCCGTCGGTCGCGCGGTCACGGCCGCCTCACCACGAACTCGACGGTGCGCGGCTCCTGGACGACGAAGGTCAGGTCCAGGGCTCGGGAGTCGTCGGGGACGTTCAGGGCCATCACCCGGAGCGTGCCTTCGCCGGCGGGACCATCGCCCTGACAGGAGGAGACCTGAAGGCAGGACCGGCCCTGGTCGTCTGTCGCCCGAACAGACAGCTGCCGCCCCTCTGCGGGTTGGCCGAGAGCGACGACCACCGAAGGACGCGAAGCCGCCACCACCATGCCCCCTGCGGGCCAACTCACACTCAAGCCCTCAGACACTGCGGCGGCCTCGAACTCAGCCAGCGAGCCGCCCCTGTAGGTTGCCCTTCCCGGCGGGACCAAGGCGACGAGGTCGAGATCCACTCCCGCAACCTCCGCGTGCGTATTCGGCATCGACGTGGCGGAGCGGCCCCGAGGCACCTTGAGGCCATCGACCGTCCAGAGCTCGTCCCGCTGGAAGCCCTGGTAGCTGTCTGCGGCGCACAAGTCCAGCGCCACCCGCCAGACCCGGCCATCACGAGGGCCCTCAAGCCATACGTACTGCCGGCCGCCTGTGGCCCACTCCTGCTGCCGGACGGCGTCTCGGATGGCGCCCCCACGCGGGCCGGTCACGGTGGCCCGAGCGATCCGCCACTCGTCGGTAGGCCGGCCCGCCTCCTGCAGCTCCAGACACGCCTCCGCCACGCGGACACGGCGGCCGCCCCTGCGCGGCGCACTGTCCTGCCAGGAGACGCCGGCCTCCGCACCGCCTTCCGTCTCGTAGGGCAACTTGCCGGCGGGGTCATCGCGTGCCGGCTTCACGGCGGCCAGGGTCACTGTCAGGCCACCTGCCGTGCGGGTGGCCGGGAGCGCATCCGGGCGCGCCCCGCAGCCCCCCATCATGGCTGTACCCGCGACCGCAAGCAGTCCGGCAAGGCAGGTGGTCCTCATCCGTGGGCTAGCCTCTCGGGGTGGGGTCTTGGTCCTGGCCTGCGGCATCAGCGATCCTCGTCGGCGGGCCTGAACTGGGTCAACTGGTGCGCAGCTCCATCGTCCTGGGGGCAGGGCCGGCTCATGGCAGAGCCAGGCCTCCGGGTGGCCGGGCCGGCGCCAGCACATCCGTTTCGATGCCCCACACGTCGATCTCGGCCGCGCGCATGCCCTCTGCGGGAACCAGGTCCAGCGCGTACAGCGAGCAGGGCGGGTCGATGACGCCGTTGATCACCGGGTCAGTGCTCCCGCGCGCGTCCGTGTAGGTGGGACCGGTTGCGGCCCGGCACTCCAGACGAGCCTCGACCCAGTCGGCCAGCGCGTGGTCGTCCCCGCGCGGCTCGAGGCAGTAGGAGAACAGCTCCCCGGTGCGGTCTCGAATCCGGGCCCAGACGCAGTCGACGCTCTGGTCCGGGCAGCCAAGGTACACGCAGAAGCGCTTCGGTACCCCGGCGATGGGCATGTCGAGGGTGAGCCGGGTGTCCACGGCCCGCTGCACCTCCGCGGCCCACACGCACGTCCCCCTTAGCGCCACCTGCCCCTGGTCATCAGTGAACGTGCCGATCTGCCCGTCGGCCAAGGCCGGACACTCGAAGCGCGCCGTGGCCGCCAGCTCACCGCCCGTGACCGTGTCCGTCCGCTCCTCCAACGGCCCCGGGCCGTCGAGCACGAAGATCGGCTGGCTGACCGGAGCCTGTCTCGGCGTGGCCGAGCCGTCGATCCATGCCGTCTCGGGGACGGGTCCGGCCACGACCTCGAACTCAGCCTTGCCGCCTGTCAGCGTCACGGACTGCGGGCACTCGGCGAGCGCCGCAGGAGGACGACAGGTCAGCTTGACCTGTGTGCCATCCGGGAGCGGCTGCCCCAGCCTGTCGTAGGCCTCGACAGTCACCGGCAACCGTTCGCCACACAGAACCGCCTCTTGCCGAGGTCGGAAGACGAGCGCCTCGTGGGTGACGCGAACCTGGGATATGCTGAGCAGGCGGCCGTCCCGCCACCACGCCTCGTCGTAGAAGCGGAAGCGGACGGCGTTGCGCGCAACGTCACAGAAGGCCGGGTCAGTCACCTGCCAGCGCACCCAGCGCCATCTGGGCGCCCCAGCCCTCTGGATCGTGGAAACCACGCGGTAGGAGCATCCACCGGTGGCGATGGAGGGCGTTGTGGACTCGACCTCCAGCATGAAGGGTGAGGGATGCCCGTCGTAGACCTCCAATTCGAACGTCAGCGTATCGCGGTCAGCGCGAATCATATCCCGCGAGGCCTCGAAGTACAGGTACATCCCGTCGGGGGGGATCGTCTGGGCGCAACCAACGCCGTCGATCTGCGTTACCCGATGGGAGCCCTGCGGCCCGTCGGCGAACTGGAGCCCGTGGGAGGCTTCACCGTGACGCAGGTCGATCCACACACCGGCTGGGTCGCCGGCAGGAACCTGGGACAGCGGCAGCAGAGGAAGGCCGAAGACGAGAGCGGCAGGTAGCCCCATCGACATCGCCACGCCCCTTCCATCCCATGCGGGTGGTCAGCATCCGATCGGTTCACCCGGCGCCGCGGGCCGCCAGAGACCCACGCCGTCAGGGCGCCACTCTATGTGGACCAACCTCCTCGCGACGCGCCGGAGGCAGCCCAAACTCCCAGCCCTTCGGCAACACCCATGGGCCCATCTCGATCTCTCCCGGCGGACGTTCGCCCACACGCAGGTTGTCGATGAAGAGCGTCACCGGCTGCCCCGTCGGGTGGGGGAAGTCGATGTACAGGGAGGCCGCCTCGGTCGCGCGAAACGGCGTGAGGAAGCACTCTGACTCGAACTGCGCCTGACCCGTCAGCCACGGCAGGTCGATGTCGATCCAGATCGGTGTCGGCATGCCAGGCTCCAGCACCGTGCCCGGCACCACCGGAATCTGCGCGTGCGCTCCGCCGATGTCGTCCAGCAGCAGCACCCGCACCTGCTCGGGCTGATCGGCCTTCAGCATCAGGCTCATCTCGAAGTTCAGGAAGCGCCGCCAGTCCTTCAGTTGCCAGTCGGGGTCCGCGAGGCACACGCGCATGTCGGCCCGCGGCTTCTCGGCATGAACCCGCAGCGACTGCGTGCCGTGCTCAGCCCACTCGTCGGTCTGTGACACCTCGAAGCCCGGGCCTGCCGTCACCACAACGCTCTCCGCCGCGCTCCGCAGCGGGTGCGCCGCGACGATCTTCACCGTCTCGTTCGCCTCGAAGGACGCAATCAGGTGCGTTCCGTCCTCGCCGAACTCGACGTTCGTCGCTTCGTCGTGGGCCTCGAAGGCCGGGCCGACCGCGGGGTCTCGCACGATCGCCGCGGCACGCACTCCGTCGAAGTCCGGCTGCGCGTCGGCGGGAACCTCCCGCGGCAGCGCGCGGAGTGTGTCGAAGCCCAGCCGATCCTCGATGGCCGCCAGGGCCTTGGCGGCCGCGAAGTCGGGGTGCAGCGGCGCGTAGGCATCCCCCGTGAGCGCCTTCAGCATCTCCGGGCCGTCCGGCGCCAGCGGCGTCGCATCCGGGCTGGCGAGGATGCCTGGCCCCAGTTCCCGGATCACCGCAGGCACGAGGCGCCGGTGCGCCATCAGCCGATCCAGGCCGGGAAACCGCCCGGGGTTGTAGAGCTCCGCCACAGCCTGACAGAGCATCCCGACCGGCCCGGCGTCGGCGCGCATCGCCTCGCCGAACTCGTTGTCGCGCACCCGGAGGTAGATCGTGTCCCGCCGGTTGGTCGCCAGGTTCTCGTGCCAGGAGGTCGCGGGCAGCGCGCAGACCCGGATTTCCTCCTTGGCGAGTTCGGGGAACAGCCCCTCATAGGCCTGCTTGGCCGTCTGCACCACGTCGACGACCTGCTCACAGAGATGGTCGTCCACGCGCTTGTCGCGACAGAGCCTGACCCCCGGCAGGGCCATGACCTCCGGGCCCTCCACGGCGGCCAGCGGCAGCCTCTGGCTGAAGCTCAACGAGAACCTCAACGGGAAGTGCTCGTTGGGGTGCATCGGCGCCCCGCCCGTCCACAGCTCGGGCCGGCCGAACTCGATGTCAAACGCGTCGACCCCGTACATCCGCAGGTCGCTCACGATGATGAACGCGTCCTCGGGCTCCGTTATCGAGAGCGACAGCAGCGGGTCGGGCCCGGGCGCAACGTCGATCCCCGCCCCCGAGGTCTGCCGCATCCCCCAGCCGGCGGGCTGCTGTGGCAGGGGCACCGTGTCGGTCTGCCCGTCGGCCTTGCGGAGGGCCAGCGTCTCCCCCGCGAAGCGCTCTGTCGGCAGGCGGAACTCGAGCGAGAGCATGTTGAGTGGCATCTCCTCGCTGGAGGTGAACTCATACTCCACGTCCAGCCCGGTGTCCGTCGCCCGGCAGCGCTGCGTGTAGAGCACCCTCTGGTTCTGGGCGCCCGGCATCAGGATCTCGCCCGCATAGCCCTGCCATCCTGGCGCCTCGGGCACGGGGAAGCCGGTCAGCGCGCGGCGCTGGTCCACCGGAATCCAGCCGCGCCCCTGCGCCTGGACCCACACCGTCGCCACGTCGCCCTGCCTATCGGCGATCGTGAAAGCGCCCGTGGGCCCGAAGTACACCGAGGCGCCCTGCGCGGCCCGAACCGTGGGCATCTCCCGCCTGTCTTCCAGCAGCACTTCTCGGGGGTCGCCGGCACCCGCTGCCGGGGGAGGCACGGCGACCTCAGTGCGGCCCACCGGCGGCAGGACCTCGAGCGGTCTCCGTACCTGATCGATCGGCTGCGCCGGCAGCGCCAGCCGCGGCCCAAGCCTCACGTTGTCGATGTACAGCGTCACCGGCTGCCCCGTCGGATGGGGAAGGTCGATGTACAGCATGGCGACGTCATCGCCCCTGAAGCCCTCGTTGAAACACTCCGATTCCAGCTGCCTCTGGCCCGCGGCTCCGAGTGTCGGGCCCGTGGACACGGTCATCCATTCGCCGGGTGACGGCGTGCCACGGTAAAGGGGGATGCGGCCATGGGCGCCACCGACGTCATCCATCAGGTGAACGCGCACCAGCTCGGGCCACTCGGTCTCAAGCCTGAAGGCCATCTCGAAGCTGGAGAACGGCCGGAAGTCACGGAACCGCCAGTCCGGATCGGCGATCGACACGTACATGCCGGGTTGCGGGTGCTCGGCGTGGACCCGTAGCGACTGCGTGCCGTGGGTCGCCCACTCCCGGCTCTGGGATACCTCGACCCCGGGGCTCGACGTCACGACCAACCGCTCCCCCGCGGTCTGCAGCGGGTGGTCCGTTACGGTCCTGATCGTCTCGTCCGCCTCGAAGGAGGCGATCAGATGGGTCCCGTCCTGATCCGTGGGGACGCTGAGGGCCTGGTCGTAGGTCTCGAAGGCCGGCGCCAGGGCCGGGTCCCCAGCGGTGACCAGTGCCCGGAGGTCACTGAGTATGGACCCCGTGCCGCCGGCGGCCGGCGGAGCGGTCTCGCCCAGACCGAGAAAGCCGTCCCACCCCAGTCGGTCCACCACCGCGGCCAGGGCCTTGGCGGCGGCGAAGTCCGGATGCACGGGCGCGTAGAGGTCACCGGTGAGGAGCTGGAGCATCGGGGGCCCGTCTGCGGCGAGGGGCGTCGCATGTCGGCCCGGGAGGATATCGGCTCCGAGCCTGCCGACCACGGCTGGGACGAGGTACCGATGCGCGGCGAATCGATCAAAGCCGGGGAACTTCGCGCGGGAGTAGAGCTCCGCTACGGCCTGGCACAGCATCCCCACCGGGCCCGCATCCGCGCGCATCGACTCGCCGAACTCGTTGTCGCGCACGCGCAGGTAGATCGTGTCGCGCCGGTTGGTGGCGATGTTGTCCCGCCACTCCGTGGCCGGCACGGCGCAAACGCGGATCTCCTCCTTGTGCCCGCGGGGGGACAGCGCCTCGCAGGCTTCCTTCGCCACCGACACCACGTCGGCGACTCGCTCGCAGAAGGCCGGATCCAGGCGGGCGTCGTGGCAGAGCTGGACTCCCGGGCGAGCGATGAGCCCCGGTGAACGCAGAGCGATAGAGCCTGGTTGGCGAGGCGATGAGAACTGCAGCCTCATCGTCAGCGTCGTCTCCGGGCCCACCGTCTGCGCGGCCTCCTGCATGCTCCCGATCTGTACCTGGAAGGCGCCCCAGTCGTAGATGCGCAGATCGGTGACGTCGAAGGTGACGGCCAACGGCAGGGGCACGACGCCCTGCTCCAGCACGTCCACGGAGAGCAGGGGGTCGGGGTACGGACCGAGGTCGAGGTGGTCTCCCTGGCCGCTGCCCAGGCGGTAGCCCTCGCAGTCCTTGGGAAGCGGCAGGAAGGCGCCTTCCACATCGCCGGTGCGGAAGGCGGCGGTCTCCCCGCCAAACCGCCCGGCGGGCACATCCAGGCAGTACGCGAACCCTTCGACCCTCATGGCCTGGTTGAAGGTCACGTCGTACTCGACCTCGATCCCGGCCTCGGTCTCGCGGACCCGCTCCGCGTAGACCAGACGCCCCCCCTCGATGCCGAACAGCGCGATCTCTCCGGCGAACTCGACTGCGCCGGGCTCCAGGTTCACCGGGAAACCAGTCCAGGCGCGTCGCTGGTCCCTCGGCTCCCATCCGACCCCGAACGCCATGATCCCCAGCGTGCCGATCACGCCCTCTTCGTCCGAGAGTGTGACCACGCCGGTCGGGGACAGGTACGCCGAGACACCCTCGACCGCGGTGGGCCCGGCCGGAGCGTCCGCCGGTTGCTGGGCGGCCTTGGGGAAGCTGGGAGGAGCCTCCGGTCCGACCGTGCGGGCCTGTGCCGCGCGCCCGCCCTCCGGGGGCGGGCCGGTCGGCCGCGCTCTGCCCGCCGAGGGGGGCTTGGGTGTCGGCGTGGGCTCAGTGTCGAGCCTGCTCGTGGGTCGTCCGGGCGCGGGTGGGCTCTCCCGGGTTGCAGGCGTCGACTGACCCGGTTTGCCGGCCGCCGCCGGCCTCGGCGCGGTGGCGCCCGAGGCACTGGTGGGCTTCCTGTTCCTGTCGCTCCCCCCATTCGACCGCTGAGTCGACCCATCGGCGGAAGGTCCGCCCTGCGGTAGCGCGCCTGCGGGCGAGGGTGGAGGGGCGCTCGTTGTGTGCCAGGTGATGGCCTGGTGGTCTGCGGCTGGGGCCACCTGCGTCATCTGCTGCACGATCGCGCCGATGGTCAGGGCCACCGCCAGCAGGCAGAGCACCTTCGAGCCGGGGCCCATCGAGGCCGCCGGCCCGAACAGGGAGGCCGGCAAACCGGCCGCAGGTAGGGGCGTGGCCCCCGCCAGGGCCAGCCGGCCCAGGTTGGCAACCAGAGTGGCCGGCGCAGCCTCGACGGCGTGGGTCTCCAGCAGTGCGGCGAGCGCCGCCACGGACAGCCCGATGCCCACTCCGCCCAGGCGCTTGCGCATCTGCTCGAGGGCCTTGGCTATCCTCATCGACACCGCAGGCTGCGAGATTCCCAACTCCTCGGCGACGGCGGTCTGCGTCTTGCCCCCCAGGAACCGCAGCAGCACCGCTTCGCGCAAGGGATCAGGTAGCTGGTCGATGGCTCCGTCCACCGCGGCCCGGATCCCCTCCCACGTCGGTTCGGCGGCACGGTCTGGTTCCATCCGGCCTGCCTCCCGTTCCGCGTCCCGGCGTGCTCGGTCCTTACGCTGCACCGCCATCGACGTGCGGATCGCAACCCGGTGCAGCCACCCCGCGACCGAGGTCCTCACCGCGCCCCCGCGCCGCGCGAGTTGGAGGAAGCACTCTTGCGCCGCATCCTCGGCGTCCGGGCGGTTCCCCAGGAGCCGATAGCAGGCGCCGTACACCATGTCCCGGTGCCGCGCCGCAAGCTCGGCGAAGGCGTCCGCCTCCCGCCGCTTCACATACCGCGCTAGCAGCTCCAGATCAGTGCTACCCATCGCCCTCGCCTCCGTGTGCCGTCCGTCTCCGTCTACCATCCCTTGTGGGCCCTCCGCCGCAGGCTATAAGGAGAGACTCACGCTCAGCGCCAGGGAACGCCGTTGAGTCAGCAGAAAGACCCCAGGCGCCTGCGAGGTCGCCCGCCGTAGTGCTGTGACGCACTCACCTCCTGTCGCAGCCCCTACTAGGGACGTCTTCCTACGACGCGGGGTGTAACCATGATGAAGGTCTCGATGGGCTGCCGACCGCCGGCCTGTGCTCCGGGCCCGCGGCTCAGACGGAGGAGCCCCCCCGCAACGCCTGTTCCGCCATCGGGAACCACCATGCGGATGTTGGCCGACTGCGTCCCGATGGGGTTCGCTGCGTGCCCCTCGCCATCGACCTTGTCGAGCAACTCGGTCATCCAGGCCTCGAGCACCAGCGAGAGGCCACCTTCGAGCCGAATCCGCGGAGTGACGGCGAGCCGGAGGGGGGCGTCCGCAGGCGGCGCCATGGAGGCGCCCTCCGGCCCTGCCTCACCTGCAACGCCGCCGTGGTTGACGAGGAACGTGACCGTGGACGTCTGGTTCTCCCGAGCGACCATGCGAGGGACGGCGATAGCGCGCGCCGCCCCCTGGGCGACGAGTTCCTCCAGCGCAACCTGAAGATCGCTCCCTACGGCCAGAGCCCGCCACTCCGGAGAGAGGACCGGCACGTCGATCAGCTTGCACTCGATCTCAACGGAGGCCTCTTCCGAGGCAGCCTCACGGGCCTCCGTCGGCACCGCTGTCCGGCCAGGTGTCGCGACCTCGCGGGCAGGCGGCCCCGACGGAGCTGCCAGCGCCTGGCCTACGGCTTCGGGTGCCCCAGGGGTTCCGGCTCCCATCCCGCCTATGTCCCGGCGCCCCCCGGGCTCGACAAGTCGGAACCCGTACGTGGAGCGCTGAACGAGCCCCGAGCCGCCGCCCTGATCGCCACCGGGCGTCCCCTCAGGCGCCTGGACTGGGCCTCCCTGAGTGAAGAGGATGACCAGGCCGGGCAAGCCGGCAGCCGGTCGATCCCCGACGGCCGCCGTCGCCGCCGATTCGGGCGGCCAGTTCACCAGGGTTACGTTGCCGGGCGCGAGTGATACCGTCGTCGTGCACACCGTTCGCACGACCGCCGGCCTCCCTACCTCCATGCCGGTCTCCACCTCGTACCGGGGGCTCCGCAGGACCATCCGCGTCATCTGGATCTCGACGTTGGTCGTGTCACCGGCCCGGACGGGGGACAGCAATACCTCATAGCCTTCCCGGTTGGCCAGTCGCACCCGGCGGTAGAGGTCCGCGCCAGCAGGCTCCAGGTAGCTGCGCGGGCCGTCGTCCGGCCAGTACAACTCCAGCACGCGGTCCTCTCCGGCCATGATTTCCCCTTGGGCGGTCGGCAGGTGCGCCGGGTTGAGGTGGCCCTTCTCCGCCGGCCGCAACCAGCCAAGAGCGGGGCTATCGGGGTAACGGGCATAGAGCCCCAGAAGGTCGTCCAGTGGACGGGAGCCGATCTCGATGCTCTTCGCGGTGAAGCTGGTGACGCTGATGCTGTCAGACTGGAGGGCAGTCGCCGGGCCGACGTCCACCCCGAGCCCCGTTGACGGCAGCGGGGCGAAGGTCAGCACCACACGGACGGGAGGGGCCCCCGGGCCCTCCGCACGCTCCGCAGCGGGCTGCGCGGCCAGGCAAGCCAGGGGGCCCAGGCTCAGAAGCAGACTAGCGGACGCAGGCAACCGGCGATGACGCCACATGGGTCAGGGCCTCCTCCGTTCAGTTGGTCCATCGACCACCGGAGGTGTGGCGCTCCCTACCTCGGGCACCAGCCCCCCCGCATCTTGGGCCGCCAGGAGTGCCGGAACCAACTCCTGGGTGATGATCGGGCGAGCGGCAAAGCCCGCCACGAAGGTCGGCTCAACCGGCTCGTCGAGGGGTCGCGGCTCAGGTCGGGTAAAGGCGCGGTCGGGAGCCTTTCCGAACGCCAGCGTGACCGGCCGCTCGACGCGGACGACCCGGATGCGCACAACCGGCACGCGCCTGATGATGACCCGTTCCTTGACAACCGGCGCCGCCACCTTCACCACGCGCTCGACAGGATAGGGCTTCACGATCACTTGGCGTGTCACCAGTCGTCGGGGCCACACCAACTGGCCGCCGGCCACGCCCAGGAGAAACACCACTACCAGGACGGCGGCCGCGAGGGACCTGCGGGTCCAGGCCGGCGACGGGGACGATGTCGGCGGATCGCATGCCGCGATCGCGCGCACAACGCCGGCGGTCAGGCCCTCCAAGTCGGCCTCGGGCACTGGGTCCCGCAGCCCCTCGCGAGCAAGATGATCCAGACGCCGCAGTCGGCGCCACTCTCTGCAGCAACGCTCGCAGTGGGCCACGTGCTTGTGGAGTGGCCCCCAGTTCTCAAGCGCTCCGTTGAGCAGTTCGTCCATCGCCCGTTGCGCCTGACGGCATCTCATGGCTCACTCCTCGTCCAGGCGATCGGCCAGACGACGGGCCAAGGTCCGGCGCGCGCGATGCAACTGCACCTTGACTGCGTTCACCGAGCACCCCAAGGCTTGGGCTGTCTCGGCCAAGGTCATGTCCTCGAGATGGAAGAGGGTGAAAGCGAGGCGTTGGCGGAATGGCAGCGAGCCCACGGCTTCGCGGATGCTCCGCGTGACCTCAGCCGCGGCCGCGTGGTCCGCCGGGTCGGGACCCACCGTGCCGCGGTTCGCCAGACTCAGCGCTTCCCGGTGGCGGCGCTCGCGAGCCCGCTGCCGAAGTCTGGTCACCGCGCAGTTAGCGGCGATCCGCCGGATCCACCCCGCGAACGCATGGCGGCCGTTGTAGGTCCCGATGCGTCGGTAGGCGCGCACGAAGCTCTCCTGTGCCGCGTCCTCCGCCTCCTCAGCGCTTCCCAGCACTCCCCTGGCAATGGCGTGCACCACCCGACGGTGGCGGCGGACAAGCTCGGCGAATGCGTTGAGGTCACCCCGTTGGGACCGTCGCGCCAGCTGCTCGTCGTGTTCGGCCATGGGGCCACGACCGGGGCCGCCACCGTGGTTGTCCATAGGCATTACGCTCCCGGGCCATGGCAGGTTAACACACTGACGGGAGCAGGGCAGTGGCGTTGCGCCCGCCCTCGCCAGCGTCGCCCCTGGTCGCTGGAGATGCGCACGCGGTCTTCAGTGCCAAAGTGGGCCCAAATGGTCGGACAATAAGGAAGCCGGCTCCTCCCCGGGAGCCCTGCTCCGACGCGAGCGTGCGATCACGACGAAGGGGCCAAGTAGGAGGACTGCTGGGGTCGCCGGAACCATCTGTCGCCCCACGGATGCCCTCACGGCACCCCTCCTGCCGGCTCCCTCGGGCGGGCGCGCATGGTACCGAGTACCGGGCAGCGACCCACCGTGAGCGGGGCCCCCGTGCGCTCGTCTCAACGCTCAGAGCGTGTGCCTCCGAGGGCCCGCCGCACCGGGGCCACGGCGCCACGAGCCAGTTGCTGTGGGATCGGGGTTCTGGGGGAGCGAGTTCGCGTGGCCTGTCTGACCCGGCTGGCCGTTCTCTTGCAGGGGCGGGCGGCGACGCACCGGATGACAGGTCTGTGCCGGGGCAACGCCGGACGTTCGGTCGGAGCGGGTGCGGCGTCATGCGCATTGGCAGGGGCATGTACCGGTGGCTCTATGGCCACATTGCGTGTCGCTACTACGACCTTCTGCTGAGGTGGTGCTTCGCCCCTTTCGGGCGCGAGGCACGACTGCGCGACGAGCTCCTCGCGCCGGTGTCGTTCCAGCCCGGGGACGTCATCCTCGACATGTGTTGCGGCACGGGGGGGCGCGATGGCGGCGGTTGTTCGGGCGACGGCCGGCGACGCCAGGATATCAGGCCTGGGCTTGTCGGCCAGCCAGATCCGCCGGGCCAGGAAGCGGAAGGGCTGCGAGCGCGTGTCCTTCCTCGTTGGCGATGCCGCGAGTACCAGCTTCACCGATGCCCGGTTCGACAAAGTCCTCATCACGCACGCGCTGCACGACATGTCCCGCAGCGGGAGACTCGCCGTCATGCGTGAAGTCCGGAGGGTGCTGAGGACAGGCGGTGAGATCGTCGTCCTTGAGCTGGGCCAGCCGACCGGCCTGCTGCTCCAGGCATTCACCGGGCTGTGGTTCTTCCACTGGCCGCCCTTCAGCTTCGAGACACGGACTCGGCGGGACATGCTACGACGCGGCGTGGCAACCGAACTCGCGGAATCAGGCTTGCAGTCGCTCACGGCGACGCCAGCAGCGGGAGAGGCCTCTGAGACCGTCTGCGGGCGCAAGTGGGGCCCCCTCCCTCCCATCGCGCCGCGTCCTACCCGCGGCCGGCTGGGGGGGCTGGCGGGCCTTGCGTCGTGGCCGTGGGCGATGAGGTCGGGAACGGCACGAAGGCCACATGACCATCGGCGTAGCCGACGACGCAGCCCTCGCGGCCATTCGCGGACCGGTGCCGCGTGAAGGCGATGACCTGCTGACCGTCGGGGCGGACGTAACCCTCGTACAGCAGCACCGTACGCCGAGGATCCGCAAGGCCCCTCAGATTCGCACCTGAGAGCGACGGGGGCATGTAGTAGCTCTGCGGACTGACGAGCCCCCCGTCCAGCGGACACCTCGGTAGCGACCCTCCCACCCGTGCAGCCTCCGGGTCGGGAGGCTTTGCTTCGACAGTGGAGCTTCCGTCCTGCAGATAGGGCAGGACGGCGGCCTGCCAGTCTGCCGCCTGCGGCAGGCGGCCGTCGTGAGCCTCGGCGTAGGCAACCAAGGCCCGAGCCAGACCTGTCACTTGCCGTATGCACGCGGAGAGTGCGGCTGCATCCCCCACCTGCTCCCTGGCCGCCTTGTCCCGCCGAAGCACCTGGGCCACAGGGAGCAGTATCGCGCTCATCATCGCCACGATTGCCGCGACGGTCAGGGCGTGTCCAAGGGTTGGGCGCGCGCGCCCGGGGAACCCGGCTGCACGCGTGGGGACAGCGGCTGTCAGTTGCGAAACCACGTCTCTCGCCTCCTGGGGTAGACTTGGGATATGGACCAGTCGAGCATGCAGGCTCTGTGGCGGGGCGTATCGGGGCAGGTCGCAGATCGCGCCGTTGATGGCCCGGAGTTCGACCCACCGGCCGCGGCAGGGCACACATCGCCAGACATGGAACGCGAGCGCCGCCCGCTGCCACACAGGCATAGGGCCCATGGGCGTCTGACGGAAGTCAGCGCACGTCACCGGAATCCCCCCTCCACTCGTGTAGTGAACGCCGGAGTACCTCGAAGGCTGCCCCCAAACGCGACTTGGCGGTGCCGATCGGCACGCCCAACACCTCCGCGACCTCCCGCAGCGTGAACCCCTCGAGGCCATGCAGCAGGATCACCGCCCGGTGTGTCTCGGGCAACCTCTCCACAGCGGCCCTGACACACCGACGCAACTCACGCCGGTCGAGGGCGACCGGGGGTTCATCCGCTGAGTCAGCAGGAAGGTCCTCGGCCTCCTCGATCGGCGCTGGGGCTTCGCCGTGCCGCCCGCGGTGCCGCCGGTACTCATTGAGCGCAGCCCTGAACACATAGGCCCGCAGTGACGAGCCTTCACGGGGAGAAGGCAGATAGCGCCACAGCCGGGCGAACGTCTCCGCCGTGAGGTCAGCTGCCAACGTCTCGTCCCGGGCCATCCAGCACAGGTAGTTATAGACCGATGCGTAGTGCTGCTCCATGAGCTTGGTGTACAAGCGGCGCTCAACAGAAGCAGCCGCCTTCGACTTGGCCGATGGCACTGCGATTCCGAACATCAGCTGACTCCGACTTCGATGGCGCTCTACGCTGTACTACCTTCGGCGGCGGGGAACGGTTCGGTCTTTCCTGCATCTGCTGCTGGCCGTCACCTCCTGCGTGCGTCTGCGTCCACTGGAGAACAGGCGGTAGATGGGATCGCGCCCGCCGCGAGTCTTACTTGCGGAGGCGGCCGATGGCCTTGGCCCATGCCGGGCAGGACAACCTGCGAAGTGCCTTCCGGATGCTGGCGGCAGGCCGGATGGAGGCGCTCGAGACGGTCTGGCGGGAGTTGGCTGGGCCACTCCACGGCTACGCCTTTGCTCTCACAGGTGACGAGGACGAGGCTGATGACATCCTCTGCGACGTCGTCGCCAAGCTGCTCAGATCGCGCGGAAGGCTGCGATGGGTCCGCAACCCAAAGGCCTACCTTTTCGCTGCCGCCAGGAACTGCGCGCGCGACGGGGCCGAGCGCCGGTCTCGCGCCCCGTTTGTGCCGTTGACCGGCTGCACCGAGCCTGCCGTGTCCGAGCCGTTCCCGGCCGTGGACGTTCTGTCGGCGGTCATGGCTCTGCCCAACGAGCAGCGAGAGGCGGTGGTGCTTCACATCTGGGGCGGTCTGACGTTCAGGGAGATCGGTCGTCTGACCGGCACGCGCACCGCGACCGCCACGAGCCGTTACCGCTACGGGCTTGGGAAGCTGCGCCAAGCTCTGGGAGAGACTAACGATGAATGACGACGACCTGAAGCGCAAGCTCGCGGCAAGCGACCTGACGAGTCCGGGGATCTCGCTGGACGAGGCCGTACAGCGCGCCGGTGGGAGGGCGCGTGCGCGCCACCCCGCGTGGGCGCTTCGCCTGACGATGGCCGCGCTTGTCGTGTGGGCGGCGGTCTTCGCGGTGCAAGCGGCCGTTGAGCACAACCTCAACCGGCTCGTTCCGCTCACCCGAGGCCCGGTCGCCCAGGAGGCCGCGCCCTCGCTGCTTGTCGAGCAGACGCTCCTCCTGGCAGAGCTTCTCGGCGAGCGCGCCCCGACGTCCGCCGCCGTGCAGCAGTCAGACGGAGGAACTCATCCCGTTCGCCAAGGCTCGACCAACCACGGCCGCAGCGGCTCAGTGCCCATGAGGAGGTCGACCCATGTCTAGCGATCTATCCAAGCCCACAGGTGGGATCGTCCCCACGTTTCGCCGTGCGCTGCGGTGGCGGCGGTGGCGCACCATTGCGTGCGTACTCCTCGCGACAGCGATCGCGGTCGGGGTTGCGGACGGGGTGGCGACGCTCTACTATGGGGCCCGCGTGAAGACCAAGCTCGAGGCGCTTCGGGCTGCGGGCAAGCCCCTGCTCTGCCGAGACATCGCGCCGAAGCCGGTGCCTGCGGCCGAGAACGCCGCGCCCCTGTATGTGGCCGCGGACGAGATCATCAAGGCGCACAACCCCGGCCGCACGAACGGCAGCTCGCCCCTCGATCAGCCCGCCGAGGTGCCCCCAGACGAGGTGGGCTACTCGCGCTACAACTGGAACGATCCTGAGGATCTCGCCCTGCTCGCCAAGTACCTCCGCGAGGACCAGCGCGCCCTCGATCTCCTCGGTGACGCCACCTCGCGCCCCGCCGCCGTCTTCGACACCGACTGGAGCCAGGGGATCGAGACGCTGCTCCCGCACTACGCCAAGCTGCGCCAGGCGGGCCGCTTCCTGGCGGTCGCAGCGATCATCACCGCTCACGAGGGCAACCAGGCCGAGGCCCTGGATCGCGTACGAATGGGGTTCGTGGTGTCCCGTCACGCGTCTGGCGACCCGGCGCTGATCGGCCAGCTCGTCGTCATCGCCATCGACAACATCAGTCGCCGGGCCGCCGAGTACGCGATGGCCCAGGGCCCGGTCCCCGAGGGCGCCGCTCGGCGGCTGGTCGACGAGCTCGAGCGCGTGGACTTCCGGCAACGCTACGTGGCCGCCATGCAGGCGGAGCGGACCATCGGCCTCGACGCCTTCTCCCGCATCCGCCATGGCCGGAACCTGGACGCGATCATCGGGGACGCGACGACTGGCCGCGCGCGGCGCGACCGGATCTGCGTCTGGCTCTACTCGCACCTCCTGCGGCCGATGCTGTACGCTGACGAGCTGCAGTACCTCCAGTGCGTGGACGAACTGGAGCGGTACGGCTCCCTTCCCCTGCAGGAGCGCGTGAACGCCCGGACAACGCCCACCGGCGAGCCGCTCGTGCCCCGCTGGGCCCTCCTCACGCGCGTCGTTGCGCCTGTGTTCAGGCGGATCGACCTGCGGTTCGAGTCCGCCATGGCGCAGCGCCGCCTGCTGCAGACGGCCCTCGGGCTGCAGGTCTACCGGCGGCGCCACGGCCGCTACCCGGCGGCGTTGTCGGAGTTGCGCGCCATGCGGTGGATCGCGCCGACTGACCCCTTCAGCGGGCAGGACCTGGTCTACCGTCGGCAGGGATCTGGCTACCTGCTGTACAGCGTCGGCCCCAACCTCAAGGACGACGGCGGTCAACCTCACTGGCTCCAGCTCCCGAAGGAGGACAGGGGCGCCCCGCCGTACGAACCGCCCCCGATCACCGCCACCGGCGACCTCGTCTGGCCCGAGCCCAGCACCCCCAAGCCGTACGGCTTCGTGGGGTAGCTTGGGGACCGGTCGCCCCACCAACGCCGATATGAACCGAAGCCCCCGCTGCGGGCTCTATACCAGTGAAGGCAGACCAAGGGGGATCGCCTCTTGCACGACAGCGTAATGGTTCGGCGGATCCTGAGTGGGGACAAGGCTGCAGGCGAGCGGCTCGTGACCGAGCACTATGCCCGCATCTACCGGTT
>Ga0233425_10004586_pt1 | contig 22948 bp, 15 predicted proteins | sample Watercolumn_Towu_2_FD_181712 | JGI IMG/M metagenome (GOLD analysis project Ga0233425, IMG submission 181712) | Freshwater microbial communities from Lake Towuti, South Sulawesi, Indonesia - Watercolumn_Towuti2014_140_MG | ecosystem: Environmental > Aquatic > Freshwater > Lake | place... | reverse complement strand
TCAATCCTATATCCAACCCCCGCCGTCTTCAACGTATCCATAATCCCCAACAAGGTGTCTTCATTCATCCTCCCCGTAGTATCATAAATCCCTAAATAAATATCACTACCTGCTTGTTTTGCTACTTGTTCTGCAAGTTTTGCCGCAACTCCCGCGATGAGTTTACTTTTCGCCACTTGTTCCTCGGGATCTGGGTCTAAGTCAAATTTCACCCCAGGTTCCTCTCCAGTGGAAACGCGACATTGGAAACGGGTGGAACCCGCAAAACCAACATTAGAAAGGCCCTTTATAGGTAACACAGCTGGCCCCCTTCCTGAAACCGCTAACTCATCCTCCTTATCAGTGAAATCAACACTGCATTGAACCCCAGGAGGTAAGCCTAATTTTTTACTAAAGACTTCCCCGCGCTTCTCGGGAGTATCCCCTCCTTTTTCCACCGCCTCAAAAAGATCCTTAAACACTTGTTGAGCCACAGGGTGTCTTTCACCCCCATCTCCCAATGCGCTAAACCCAGTATTATCACTCGAAGAGGAAAAGGGTATCTGCATAGAGAGTGGGGAAGCCGAAGCAACGGAAGCGAAAAAAGGTGGGGGCGTAGGAGTCGCAGGAGCGGAAAGAGTCACAGGCGTTTTTTCTGAAGATTGTTGCGGCGTATCTTGGGATTGTTGCTGCCCCGTCTCTTCACGTGTTGCTTGTGCCTCCATTGCCTCACTGATTAGCCTGGTCCGATTCTCCGCATATTCAGCCACAAACGCTTTTAACTCTTCTCTATTTTGATTGTCCTTTTCCACAAGGTCTTTTATCTCAAGAAGTTTTTCGGAAAGATTTTCAAGCGCCTTTACATCATGGATTGCCATAGCATTTTCAATTTCACCGTCAAAATTAGAAGTAAGCTGCCCTACAGAAGGAAAAGGCATTCCACTACCGTCGTCGTAACAAACGATCTGTTTCATCCCTGAGTCGCTTCCCGCGCCACCTCCTGAAGAAGATGCTGGAGCAGTCTTTGCAGAGTTTTCTAACGCTTTGTAAGCAGCCAATTCTCTCACAGGGAAAAGTAGTCTTTTTTCATCTCTATGTTCCATAAAAAAAACCTCACTCTTTTTTCAAGTTCATACTTTCTTAAGAATAATTGTATCTTTTTTATTCTCTGTTGGCTAGTTTTTATTCTAGCTCATATAAAAGCGTGGAAAAAAGAGAGCATGTAATCAATGAATTAGGTAGAAAAAAATTTGAGTGTTCCGGGTTTTTCACCACAGTAAATACGTATTCTGTGGTCACTCATAAGAGCTTTTTTCAGGCAATAAGGAAGGGAACCGAAGAAAATTCTTGCTCTATACGCTCATGATAAGTAGTTGCAAAGGGATGAATGGGCCCCTGCCTTCGCAGGGGTGACAGCGAAGAGAGCAGTTCTAACAGCGGAAGAAGCCATCCCCTCTTCTCTCTCCCCATCCCACCAGGGAAGGAAGCAAGGTCTTCTTCCCCCCCCCCCACCACCCGCACCTTGATTTTACCCTCACATGAGGTAGAATCTGTGGCGAAATCGCTTCGAATTGTCGCGAATTCCTTTGAAATTTAAATATCTTTGTAAGATGGTTCACACTAAGGTACTTCATGGCAAATATATTAGTCATTCATGGCCCTAATTTAAACTTGTTGGGAACACGAGAGCCCGACCTTTATGGCACCACCACCTTAGAAGCCATTAACCAAACTCTCGGGAAGGAAGCGGCGGCCCTAGGCCATCAACTCACTGCTTATCAAAGCAATTCAGAGGGAGACTTAGTCACTTGCATTCAAAAGGCCCCTAAGGACAATATTCAATTTATCCTCATCAATCCAGGCGCCTTGACCCACACCAGCATTAGCTTACGGGATGCTTTTTTAGGGGTGAAAATTCCTTTCATTGAAGTCCACCTTTCCAATGTTTTTCAGCGAGAACCTTTTCGACACCACTCCTATCTCTCCGACATCGCCCAAGGGATCATTATGGGATGTGGTGCTTATGGATATTCCTTGGCTTTATTAGCCGCTCACCGAACAATTAACCCCCTTTCATAGGAGCTTAAATCCCATGACCATGGATATTCGAAAAATTCGTGCCCTCATTGAATTAATTGAAAAAAAAGAAATTGATGAAATTGAAATTACGGAAGGAGAAGAATCCGTACGGATCCGAAGAAGCCCTCCTCAGAATGCAGTGTATTCTTCCCCTCCTCCTGTTTCTTACACGGTGAATGCCGCCTCAGAAGCGCCTCGCCCCGCCGGTGCTTCGGAATCTCCTAAAGAACCAGAAGCCTTAAAAGGCCATGTGATTAAATCCCCCATGGTGGGTACCTTATATACTTCTCCCCAACCTGACGCCCCTTCCTACGTGGCAGTGGGACAGAAAGTAGACGCGGGAGATATTCTCTGTATCGTGGAAGCCATGAAGATGTTCAACCACATTGAAGCAGATAAAGCAGGCACCATCACGGCACGTCTTGTGGAAAACGGACAACCTGTGGAATACGGTCAACCTTTATTTATCATTGAGTAATCACTTCTTAACACAAGCCAGGGATCCCCATCATGATGTTTGAAAAAATCGTAATTGCAAATCGAGGTGAAATCGCCCTTCGCATTCTTCGAGCTTGTAAAGAATTAGATATTGGAACCGTGGCGGTTTATTCAGAGGCGGACAAGGATTTGCTTCATGTTTTACTGGCGGATGAATCCGTGTGTATTGGGCCCCCACCGGCTGTTGATAGTTATCTAAATATTCCCGCCATCATCAGTGCAGCAGAAATCACTGACGCCGTGGCCATTCATCCAGGATATGGATTTTTAGCAGAAAATGCGGCCTTTGCAGAGCGGGTAGAAAATAGTGGCTTTGTTTTTATTGGCCCCACCCCTGAAACCATCCGACTCATGGGAGATAAAGTGTCTGCCATTAAAGCCATGCAAGAAGCGGGAGTTCCTTGTGTTCCCGGCTCTAATGGTCCTTTGTCGGAAGATCCAGAGGAAAATTTACGAATTGCCCGTGACATTGGTTATCCCATCATTATTAAAGCCTCTGGAGGCGGTGGTGGAAAAGGCATGCGCGTGGTGCACAGTGAAGCTTCTCTTTTAAATAATATTAGCCTTGCGCGCACTGAAGCAAAAGCAAATTTCGGCAATCCCACCATTTACATGGAAAAATTTTTAGATAATCCCCGTCATATTGAAGTGCAAGTGTTAGGAGATGGAAAAGGCCATGCCATTCACTTATGCGAACGAGATTGCTCCATGCAACGTCGCCATCAAAAAGTAGTGGAAGAAGCGCCTGCTCCTGGTATCACTCCCAAAGAGCGTGCCGCCATTGGGGAAGCCTGCGTGAATGCCTGTAAAAGAATTCAATATCGCGGCGCAGGGACTTTTGAATTTTTATATCAAGAAGGACGTTTTTATTTCATCGAAATGAATACTCGAATCCAAGTGGAACATCCCGTGACGGAATGGATCACCGGAGTTGATTTAATCAAAGAACAAATTCGCATTGCAGCGGGCTTACCCTTCACCTTGGAACAAAAAGACATTCGCATTTTAGGTCACGCCATTGAATGTCGTATTAATGCGGAAGATCCAAAATCCTTTATCCCCTCTCCCGGTCTCATCGATGTATTTCACGCTCCCGGCGGTCCTGGCATTCGAGTGGATACTCATATTTATAGTGGATATAAAGTTCCTCCTTATTACGATTCCATGATTGGGAAATTCATTGCCTTTGGAGAAAATCGCAAAATTGCTCTTCAACGAATGCGAAATGCCTTAGATGAAGTGGTGGTAGAAGGCATTAAAACCAATATTCCCCTTCACAAAGAAATCATGAATGACCCCAACTTTGAAGAAGGTGGTACCAACATTCATTATCTTGAAAAACAATTGTTATCTAAAGAATAGAAATTCATGAAACAATTAACTCTCCTCGTGGAAGAATCTCTGGCGGAAGCCGTGGGAGATTTTTTATTAGAGAAAGGGGCTGCCTCCCTTACTTATTTAGATGGGGGAGATACTCCTATCTTCGAACCCGCCCTTCACACCATGCCTTTGTGGCAATGCACAGCGGTGGTAGCGCTTTTTCTGGAAGAAGACGCTCTGGATGAAAAAAAAGTTGAGAAATGGCTTCTTCAAATCCAACAACGTTTTCAACTTCCCACAACACCTTCTTACACTCTTGAGCCCGTGCCCCATAAACCCTGGGAACGTGTCTGGATGGAAGAGTTTAAACCCATGGATTTTGGCCATGGTTTATGGATTTGTCCCTCTTGGTGTCCTCCTCCTCATCCCGAAGCAACTAATATTTTCTTAGATCCGGGTTTAGCCTTTGGAACCGGCACTCATCCCACCACCGCCCTTTGTTTAAAATGGCTGGCCGCGCAACATTTAAAAGGAAAAACTGTGATTGATTATGGATGTGGCTCCGGCATTTTAGCCATGGCTGCCGCAAAGCGAGGGGCTCAAAGAGTTTTTGCCATTGATTTACATCCCCAAGCTTTAGAAGCCACGGTGGAAAATGCAAAGCATAATGGGGTAGATCTCCTCATCACCACTGGAACACCAGAAACTCCCTTGCCTCTAGCCCAGGTATTACTAGCAAATATTTTAGCGGAACCCTTACATGCCTTGGCGCCCTTATTTGCTCGATGTATAGAACCTTCCGGAGATTTAGTTTTGTCAGGCCTCTTAACTTCCCAAGTGCCAGATATTTTAAAACGCTACGAACCCTGGTTTCATTCTTTAACCTCAGTGACTCAAGAAGATTGGGCCTTGATCCATGGAATTAGAAATTCCGTTTGCTAATTCCAGTTTCTATTTCGAAATTAAGAAGATCCATTGTTTAAAGATCGGGGGGAGCGTCTTGCGGGAGGGCTTCCTCATTCAATAAACCGCTGATCCTGCGCTCCTCGCAATCTTCTGCGCCGTCCTCAGTCGCCATCCTGGCTCCGAGGACTCATTTTGCCTTCCTGGCAAAATGACCCTGAAGATTGCTCCGGTGCTCGGGCGGTTTATAAGAATGAGGAAGCCCTCCTGCAAGACGCGGCAAGATCGATGCTAGATATTTATTTAATTTCAAATAGTTATCTATTTTATTTGAGGTTTCTATTGTAGATGGTTCATTGAGAACCTAAGAACTAAATTAGATTTTTGACCATAAGATGGATAAAATATATTGGATTTTCAACCATCAATATCAAAAAATAGATTGGACTTTTGACCACGCAAAAACTATTATTCTCTGAAATAATAACTATTAGGTTAGTGATTCTATGGACCGATTTGTAGACATTTATTTAAATCAATGGATAAATGATGAATTCCGCAAACCTCTTCTCTTGCGAGGTGCAAGACAAATCGGAAAAACATTTTCTGTACGTACGCTGGGAAAATCTTTTCCTCATTATGTAGAAATTAATTGTGAAGAATTACAAGCGGATTGCAATCTTATTTTCGGAAAAGATTTACAAGCAGAAAGAATCATAAAAGAACTTTCTTTGTTAACAGGAAAAGTCATTGTTCCTGGCGAGACGCTTTTATTTATTGATGAAATTCAAGCGGTTCCTGAAGCGATTCTTGCTTTAAGATATTTTTATGAAAAAGTTCCTCAATTACATGTGATCGCGGCAGGTTCATTGCTTGAGTTTGCACTTGAAAAAGTAGGTCTTCCTGTAGGGCGAGTAGATTCTGTTTACATGTACCCTATGACTTGGCTTGAGTTTTTATTGGCAAAAGGTGAAAGATTATTATTTGACGAGATTCATCGACATGATCTCAACACCCCCATGCCCGAGGCAATCCATAATAAGCTGCTTGGCCTTTTAGGGGAGTATTTTGCAATTGGTGGGATGCCAGAAGTTGTTCAGCATTGGATTGCACAGAAAGATCCTTTTTTATGTTTTAAAACGCAACAAAATCTGCTGGATAATTATCGTCAAGATTTTGAAAAATATGCTAAAAAACACGAAGTTAAATACTTGGAAGTTTTATTTGATCAAATTCCTCGACAATTAGGACAAAAATTTAAATTTTCAGCGGTTCCTGGAGAATTTCGAAAACGTGAATTGCAACCTTGCTTTGAGTTATTAACCAAAGCGGGCCTTATTCATCCCGTATATCATACCTCAGCGCAAGGCCTCCCCTTAGGTGCTGATGCCCATTTAGAAAAATTCAAAGTACTTTTTCTCGATATTGGTTTTGCACAGGCTTTACTGGGACTTGATCTTAAAGCTTGGTTTTTAAACCCTACGCAGGCTTTTGTGAATCAGGGTGCCATTGTTGAAGCATTTGTTGGGCAAGAGATATTGGCTTATTCCCATGCCTTCCAAAAGAAAATGATTTATTACTGGCAAAAAGAAAGTAGAACAGCTCAAGCAGAAGTTGATTATATCCTTCCAATAGGAAATCAAATTATTCCTATTGAAGTAAAAAGTGGAAAAACAGGACGTTTAAAAAGTTTAAGGGAATATTTAAATCAACACCAAAACACTGCTTATTCAATTCGTTTCTCTAGCCAAAATTATTCTAGCCACGAAGGCTTACAGAGTTACCCACTCTATGCTGTTGCGAAAGCAATTGGAATGGATTGGTTTTTCTAACCAGAGAGTTCCCTCTAGAAGATCCCCCTCAGGAAACGTCGTTGCTGGCTTGATAAAAAGAAAGGGCTTCTAAGGGGCCGGGACGACCGAAGAGGTATCCTTGACCCCATTCCACGTGGTGTTCTTTCAAAAAGAGAGCTTGTCTGGGTTTTTCAATACCCTCTGCAATGAGTTTTAAATTTAATTTTTTCGCCATGCGGATCACTGCTTCCACCACTTCTGGCATCATGTTGTGCTCCCCAATGGATTCCACAAACATGCGATCGATTTTCAAATAGGTTAAATCAAATTGGCTAATATACCCTAAGCTGGAATAGCCCGTTCCAAAGTCATCCACTGCTATGCCGATGCCTTTTTCTTTTAAAGCGTTTAAATTTTTCTTCACATAACCGCCTTCCCCTTGCAATAATCCTCGCTCCACAATTTCAACAATCAGTTGGGCAGGGTTCACCCCTGTTTCCTTCAGCATCGCATTTATCATGGGCATAAAGTGGGGGCTATTTAAATGATGAGGGGACACATTCACTGCCACGTGGAAATCGGGATTTTCTAAGAAAGATTTTAATTCTTTAATGGCAGTTCTAAAGATCCAAGCGGTAATGATTTCAATAAAATCTGTTTTTTCCGCTAAATTAATAAAATCTCCTGGCTCTAAAAACCCATATTCCGGATGATACCAACGTAATAAAACCTCCACCCCCACTAATTGATGATGATTTTGTAAATCCACCACGGGTTGGTAAAACAAAATAAATTCTTCTTTTTTTAAAGCGCGCCTCATATCCGTCATTAAGGATAATCGTTGGCGAGTCAGTAGCACTACTACAAATACTAATAATGCAGAAATCACCGCACCTAAGGCTAATAAAAGCCACACATTCTCCCACCAATTTTGCAATAACCAATCCTTAGAAACCGCTGCCACCAATAATGTATTAGGTAATCCTTGAATGGGAATAGCAATCACATGGCGATCCACCTGATCGGAAAAGCTAGTCCTAATACGGAAAAATTGCAGATCATGGTAAAAAGCTTCCTTCATGGCTTCTAATCTTCTTAAGGCGGAAAATCTTCCGCGGCTTACAAAGACATGAGCATCATTGGATCTCACAATGGCCGTAAATCCACGGGACCCAAAATTCCCCATTAAGGCATTACTTAAAATCACTGGATTCACCACTGCATTCACTTGATACCCATCTTTTCGGCGTTGGGACAAAATCAACACGGGATGATGGGTACCAGGCACATGGATGGGACCCGTTAAATGAAACCCTTGTATGTTATCTTCCACTTGTTGGGGCCATTTCATGGCTTTTGGGGTTTTGCCCCAGCTAGAACACACCACATCCCCATTGGGAGCCACTAAATTCACAGAGGTTAAATAGGGGAGATCAAAGACAAGATCTTGTAATTCATCAACATCATGGGGGGTACATTGGGTGGAAATCCCCTCCATTTGCTTAAACCCTTGCTGTACCTGATTCATGGAGAATACTGCGGAATGGGCAATTCCAGAAACCATTATAATTAAATTTTCTTCCGCTTGGCTGTAAGCAGCTTGATATCCATACCAAATAGCTACACTAATGGGCAAAAAACCCAAAATGAGCGCTAAAAACACAGCAATGATGAGTTTTGCTCTCCGTGTCATCCCTTTTTGTCCCCAAAATCGGTCTTAATCTAACCCTAACAGAATCTTTATATGGAAACTAGTCGCCTATAAGGATGGAAATATAGCCAATAAAGAAGCTTTTATTCAAAAAGTTAATAAAATTTTAAAAAATTTTCATTCAGCACTTGTATACATCATGACCGATGTTATAATGGCACCTGCTTAAGGTAACCCAGCCTTTTAAAGCTGGGTTATTTCACATAATAGACTGACAGCCCGTTGTTACCGACAGGAGGCAACTGATTAGGTGGGACAGGATATTATAAACACTGAAGCCTCTCCTGGAAGGGTAAGGGTTTCAGTGAGTAGGGATATCATGCGCAGTGACAGGGAGTTTACGACCCACTCTAACACTACGTTAGCGCTTTCACTGCAAGTGTAAGCGAGCATGTATCCAGGTTGCTGGCTGATGTCATGGTATATCGGTTAGTTATTTGTTGAATATGTTTAATGGCTCATTGTGGGTGGCAGTCTTGTCAGCGCAATGGTTTAAATCAATAACGAGAGGGCTAAAACAGCATGAGTAATGTTGCAGAAATTATAGAAAAACCCGCTATGGGAGCAGTTGTTCACGATCAACCTTTACGTGACGCAGTAAGACACGCACTTGATAACTATTTCGCGCAATTAGGCGGGGAAAAACCCACTGATTTATATGAAATGGTTCTTGAGCAAATTGAATTACCCTTACTCCAAAAAGTTATGGAGTACACGGGTGGCAATCAATCCCGCGCTGCAAAAATCCTCGGATTAAGCCGCGGAACCTTACGTAAGATGCTTAAAACTTACGACTTACTATAAAACACATTATAGTACTTTGAGAATTCCCCATATTCTCGAAGAAATAGATGATTAAAGTCTGGCTATGTTCACCCATAACCAGACTTTTCTGTTTGTAGCATTAAAAAGGTTATTCCATGTCCATGATCACGATTCAACGCGCCTTATTAAGCGTTTCAGATAAAACCCATTTAATTGAATTGGCTTCTTGTTTAACTCAACAAGGAATTGAAATTCTTTCCACAGGTGGCACTGCTCGCACCTTAAGAGAAGCGAACATTCCTCTTATAGAAGTGTCTGATTACACCGGATTCCCCGAAATGATGGATGGCCGTGTGAAAACCCTCCATCCTAAAATCCATGGAGGCATCTTGGCTCGTCGCCGCCAAGATTTAGAAACCCTGGCTCAACACCACATTCCTCCCATTGATTTAGTGGTGGTGAACCTATACCCCTTTGCAAAAACCATTGCATCCCCCAAAGCTACTTTCCAGGATGCCATTGAAAATATCGACATTGGCGGCCCCACCTTAATTCGGGCCGCGGCTAAAAATCATGAAGACGTTTGTGTCATGGTGGATCCTTCAGATTACACTCAACTCATTCACTTATTAAAAGAACACAAGGGACAGCTTCCCCGAGGGTACGCCCTGGAAATGGCTTCAAAAGCTTTTTCCCATACGGCTGCTTATGATGCCCTCATCAGCCAATATTTTAGGGAAAAAATCCCCTCTTCCACTCCCTTCCCCCCCCAATTAACTCTCTCATGGAATAAAAAAGAAGATTTACGTTATGGAGAAAACCCCCATCAACGAGCGGCTTTTTACGTGGAACCCCAGGTGAATGTTCCCTGTATTGCCACCGCCACTCAACATCAGGGGAAAGCTCTCTCCTTTAATAATTTAGTGGATGCCAATGGAGCCTTAGAATGTGTGAAAGCCTTTGGTGAAGCGCCCACCTGTGTCATCGTAAAACATGCTAACCCCTGCGGCGTCGCCATGGGCCGTGATTTATTAGAAGCTTATAACAAAGCCTTTCAAACCGATCCCACCTCTGCCTTTGGAGGGATCATTGCCTTGAATCAAACTTTAGAAGAAGAATTAGCAGCAGTGATTTTACAACGACAATTTGTGGAAGTGATCATTGCACCCGCCATCACAGAAAAAGCATGCCAAGTGTTTGCAGTAAAACCCAATGTACGTTTGCTCAGCGTGGGAAATTGGCATACTTCCCAGAAAGTTTCCTCTTCTTTTGATTATGGACGATTAAAAGGCGGACTTTTAGTGCAAGATGAAGATCCTTCTCTCGTGGATCCAAACACTTTCAAAGTGGTGACACACCGTCAACCCACGGAAGAAGAATGGAATGATTGTTTATTCCTTTGGAAAGTAGCTCAGTACGTAAAATCCAATGCCATTGTGTATGGAAAACAGCTACAAACCCTAGGCATTGGCGCCGGCCAAATGAGTCGTGTATACAGTGCAAAAATCGCTGCCTTAAAAGCAGAAGCAGAAAATTTATCCTTAAAAGGTTGCGCCATGGCTTCCGATGCTTTTTTCCCTTTCCGAGATGGCATCGATACCGCCGCCACTTATGGCATCTCCACCATTATTCAACCTGGTGGTTCCATTCGAGATGAAGAAGTGATACAAGCAGCCAATGAAGCGGGCATAGCCATGATATTTACAGGGATCCGACATTTTTTTCATTGAAAATGAAAGCGGCGCTTTTTCTGCTACCATGGTTGCTCCTTCCGCTGTCATCCCCGCGCAGGCGGGGATCCATCCTACGCGCCGCTACGAGTCGGATGAGGCGTAAGGAAATGACGTTGAAGAGAATTCTTGTTCCGCTCGCTCATGAGAGGCAGTTGCAAAGGGATGAATGGATCCCCGCCTGCGCGGGGATGACAGCGGAAAGAGCAACGTGAATGATAACAAGAACGCGAAGGTAACTATAGGAGCACTGAAAATGAACTTACTACTCATCGGCAATGGGGGGCGAGAACATGCCTTGGCGTGGAAGCTCAGTGAAACTCCGGGACTTGAGACTTTGTATGTGGCGCCAGGCAATGCGGGAACTCAAACGCTTCAAAAAACAAAAAACATTCCTTTAGATGTGTGCGACATAGAAGGTTTAATTCAATTTGCAAAAACCCAATCCATCGCCCTCACCTTAGTGGGACCGGAAGCCCCTTTAGCAAAAGGCATGGTAGATGCTTTTAAAAAAGAAGGTCTTCTTATTTTTGGCCCCACTCAAAAAGCCGCCCAATTAGAAAGTTCCAAAACCTTTAGCAAAGATTTCATGGCGCGACATCACATTCCCACAGCAAAATACGCAAGTTTCACCAATCCTGAACTTGCGAAAGCTTATGTACAAGATCACCCTCTCCCCTGTGTCATTAAAGCGGATGGTTTAGCCGCAGGAAAAGGGGTCATCATCGCCCATACGTTGGAAGCTGCAGAAAAAGCCATCGAAGATTTCATGTCTTCTGAAACATTAGGCGCTGCAGGACGACAGGTGGTGATTGAAGAATTTTTACAAGGGGAAGAATTAAGTTTTATTGTGATGGCAGACGGGGAGCATTGCGTCCCTTTTGCTAGCAGCCAAGATCACAAAGCTCGCAATGAGGGAGACAAGGGACCCAACACGGGTGGCATGGGAGCTTATTCCCCTGCGCCTGTACTGACGCCTTCCTTACAACACACTATTTTAAACACAGTGATTTATCCCGTATTAGAGGGAATGAAAAAAGAAGGCATGCCTTACACGGGATTTTTATATGCGGGTTTGATGATCTCACCAGAAGGGATCCCTAAGGTATTAGAATTCAATTGTCGTCTTGGAGATCCAGAAACCCAACCCCTCATGATGCGATTAAAAAGTGATTTATTTTCCCTTTGCCAAAAAGCCCTCGCACAAACACTTCACCACACTTCCATTGAATGGGATCCCCGCACCGCCCTAGGAGTGGTGGCTTGTACGAAAGGATATCCTGAGAGCAGTTCCCAAGGGGATGTGATTACGGGATTAAATATGGAAAAAAATTCTTCCGCTTCCCAAGTGTTTTTAGCAGGGGTTCTAGAAAAAGAAGGAGCCTTTCTGACCCATGGCGGTCGTGTATTATGTGTCACCGCTCTTGGAGAAAATGCCACCATGGCAAAAGAAAATGCCTATGAACGATTGAAGCAAATACATTTCAATGGTATGTATTACCGTAATGATATTGGGTACCGGGCCGTTCAACGAGAAGCCACTTTAACGTCCCCGTCCTGATAAAATTTTTTAAGCACCCTAGAACTCTTGCTCCACGCTCTCATGAGGAGGAGTTCTAAAGGGATAAATGGATCCCCGCCTTCGCGGGGATGACAGCAAAGAGTTAAAGATGACAGCAAAGAGTTAAAAAGGATCCTTCTCATGCAAAAGGAAAGTTTAATCAAAACCACTCTCCAACATGGGATTTCTGCTGCCTCCATCAATGATTCTCTTTCCACCGCTCGTGCCAAAGAACCCTTGCCCACTTTACAAACTTATTGTAAATCGAAAACCTTTATTGCCCATTCGGGAGTGAATCCCTTGGCGGGCGCGGCTTCTGCTTTATTTTCCTTAGTACATCGATTACGAACCTTAGAAAGCCCTTCGGACATTCCCGCACTCCATCAAGGGCTGGTTCATGAAATCAAAGCCTTTGAGTGTGCCGCACAAACTCGAGGATATCGCGGAGATGAAATTTTAATTGCACGATATTTCTTATGCGCCACTTTTGATGAAGTGATTCAAACCACCTCCTGGGGGAAAGCCTGTGAATGGCAAATTCATCACAGTATTCTCAATGTGTTTCAAGGAGAACCTTGGGGCGGAGATCGTTTCTTTTTAATTTTGCAAAAATTACAACAGGAAATGAGCGCTCATCGGGATCTCTTAGAATTTGCGTATCTATGTTTAAGCTTGGGCTTTCAAGGACGATATCGTCATTCTCCGGAGGAGCGAGATGATTTAGATCGCTTGGTGGATGATTTGTATCAAGCCCTTCGTGAACAAAAAGAAAAAGAACCTGTTAAAAAACATCATGGGGTGAAACCTTTTAGGAAATTTCCTCCCCTCATGAGTAAGCCCTTACCCTTGTGGCTCATTGGAACCTTAACCTTTGCCGTGCTCGCCACTTTTTATTTGGGATTTAATTACGTACTGGATTTAACCGCCAATCCTATTAATATGGATTTAGTAAAGATAACAACACACCATGATCCCATTTAAAAAACACAAATTACCTCCCGAATTAGAAAAAAGAAAAAATCATTTTGAAGGCGCTTTAAATTTTTTAAAGAAAACCACCGTCTCAAAAGAAAATCATCCTGTAAAATTATGTGAGCTGCCCTGGTACTTGGTATTAGGAACTCCCAATGCCAATAAAAATAAATTACTCACCCAGTCCCATTTAAAGTTTTTACTCACCAAACGAAATGCAAAAGCCTATCAAGAAGAACAACGTCATTGTGATTGGTGGGCCACAAAGGACGCGGTGTTCTTAGAAGCCAATTCTTTATATTTTCAACCGGGAGATAAAAGCCATGAGGATGCATGGCAACAATTATTAGTCTTATTAAAGAAACGCCCTTTGCCTCCTTTGCAAGGCATTCTTTTTGTGATGGACTTAGCGGACATTGCGGTGCATAGTAAAACAAAACAATCGCCTTTGCTCTCTCTCTTAAAACAACGGCTAGAGGATTTGGAAAGTCTCTTAGAACATCCCACCCCCGTTTACTTTGTGTTTAATCATACGGATTGTTTATCTGGATTTTTTGAATATTTTGAAGAATTGTCAAAGGAAGAATTAACTCGGCCCTGGGGCATCACTCTTCAACAAGCTCAAACCACTTCTCTTCAAAAAATGGCAGATACTTTTGATATTGAATATGATCATTTGCTCGCGGATTTAAATAACGCCTTGCTTTCTAAATTACACCAACAACGAAATTTAGAAAAACGGGCAAAAATTAAAGACTTTCCCTTACAAATGGAAAGCTTAAAAAAACCCCTCGCTTCTTTTTTACAACAACTGGCACCTTTTTTAGGACAACAGCGTCAATGTAAATTTCGTGGATTGTATTTCATGAGTTTGGGGCTTTATAAAGAAACCTTTGATCGTCTATTAAAACCCTTAGGCCAATCTTTTGAATTAGCCACCTTAACCACACCTCACGTTCCCGCGGCTCCAAAAACCTATTTTGTTTTGGGATTTTTTAAAGATATTTTATTTTCCGATGCGCCTTTATTGATGGCCCTTCATCAAGAAAAAAAATGGAATCGACAACGCATCACTCAATGGATTGCGGTGGGACTTTCGGGATGCTTCATCTTAGGCGCCTTGGTAACGGGCTCTGCTCACTTTAATGAACAAATGCAACATTTAAGTGAAGCGGAACGAGCCTTAGCCCAATATGCCATTTTAGAAAAAACCGACAGCCTCTCCAGTTTCAAACAACAATTAACGGCCTTGGATTTATTAAACGTCACGGAGGAAGCCTTAGGAAAAGATAAATTTTATGAATTCCTTCTCTTTGATTTAAAACGTCGAAAAAATTTAAACGCCATGGCCCACCAAGCGTATCAAGAAGTGTTAAGCGAACTGGCTACCACCACCCTAATTTCTATTTTAAATCAGACGCCAACGACTTCCGAAGACATTGGCGCTTTATTAGATACTTTAAAATACATTGCCAGTGTTCAATCTTCCCATGGGAACACCACGGCGCCCATGCCCTTACGTCTTGGAGAATTGTTAGAAAAATCCCATGATTTAACCGGCGAAGAAAAAGAAAAGTTCCAACAACATTTATCAAGATTATCTTTAGCGCCTTCTTCTTTAAAAACCATTCCTCCTCAACTCATTCAACAAGGGCAAAATATTCTTCAACAAACTGCTCCGGAAACTTTATTGTTGGCTTTGTTGAATAATGAATTATTGAATGCGCCTCCTTCGGTGATTGAAGGGACTCCTGAAAAAGGGTTTTCTGAATTTAAGGAGAGTGGCACTCTCTCCGTTCCTGCCTTATATACCAAAGCACAATTTCAACGAGTGTATGATACTTTAATTCCCCAAGCGGTGAATGCCTTACAACAAGATTCTTTAGCTTTGGGCATTCCACAACATGCCGCCATGACCATGGCTCCTGATGTATTGATTGATAAGACGAGAGCCTATTACGTGGAAGAGTATGAAAAGTTTTGGGCCCGCTTCCTCAAGAATTTATCTTTGAATGAACCTCGAAATTTAGAAGAAGCCAACGAATTACTTTCTTCTTTTGTCACACCTCAGTCTTCCCTGCAAAAAATATTATTTGCTGTTGAAGAAAACACTCAAGTGACTTACGCAAACTTACCCACTCCCGTTAGTTTAGCTTTTAATGACTTTCATCAAGGCCTTTTGGCCCTCACCCAAGACAATGGAAGCCCTTTACGGGGTCAGCTAAAAATATTAAATGATACGGTGTCTTTATTATTAAAAGCCCCCTCTTTGGAGCAAGCGTCTTTTGATGTTGCAAAAGAATGGGCTCAATCTTTTAATACGCGCTTTGGAACTTTATACATGAGTTTAGAATCCATGCCTCAACCCTTACAAACCTGGGTAGGACAAACCCTTGATAGTACTTTTTCCCTCACTTTAAAAGAAGCAGGGAAACAAGTGGCAACCACTTGGAATAATACACTGGTGTCTCAGTATGAAACCGCCATTGCTCCTTACTATCCTTTCAATAAAGAGGCCCCGGAAGAATTAAGCGTCACTGCTTTTAATGAATTTTATTCTCCCAAAGGAAAATTATTAAATTTCTTCCATGAATACATTGAGCCTTTTACCATGGTGCAAAACAATGTGCGCCTGTGGCGTCCCCTGGGGAATACACAAATGCCCCTGCCCTCTGGATTTCTTCAAGTGTATGAACGTGCAGAACACATTGGAAAAATTTTCTTTAATCCCATCACTGCTCAATACGGATTACAATTAGCATTAACCCCTCTTCATGATAATGCTTTAAAAGAAATTGACATTGCCATCAATGACACGGGAGCTCAATACCTTCCAGGAAAATCCATCGCCACCACTTTATTTTATTGGCCCAGCACCAATGAAAAAAATGAAATTAGTTTAACTTTCATTGGAAAAAAAGGGGAAGAAACCTTAGTGAAAGCCACGGGCCCCTGGGCACTGTATCGATTGCTAGATAAAACCCAACTCACTCTCCCTCCAAGAAAAGACGCCTTGGAATTCACCTACGGCCCTCAATCTCCCTTGGCCCAATTCCTCATGGTAAGCCAACAAAATGAAAACCCTCTCCGCCCCGATGTGCTAGAAGAAATGAAATTACAAAGTCTGTGAGAATCAAAAAAGAAGTTTTCAAAAAAAATAATGCCACAGGCTGTGGCTCAGTAGCCTCTGTGGGAGAGGGTGGGGGAAACAGTTATAGAGATAAGACTTGTCGTAACGCATCGTCAAGGTCATTTAAGTCTTGCAGTGAAAGCGAACCGGCTAGATCTTTAAGGCGGCTTTTATCCACGGCTCGAATTTGATCACAAATCGCTGTTACTTGCTCCCCAAGGCATAATACAGAGATAGTTACAGGGGGCTTAACTTTTGCTACAGAGGAAAGAGGGACCACCACCACAGTACTACGTGCTTGATTAATGGGAGAGGCACCTACTAAAACGCACGGTCTTTTTTTATTAATTTCAGCTCCTTGCGTTGGGTTTAAATCTACCCAATAAATATCACCACGATTCATCATCATTCAATCCATCTTGCAAGGTTATATCCCAATCTTTCATTTCACGACGAAGAGCAGCGTCTTTTTCAACAGCGGCAGCGCATTCGTATAGGGCCCTTTCCCGTCTTTTTACTTCTTCTTCTATCAAATGGGTAATGGTTTTACTGCGTTGTCGAGCAGGAATTGCCGCTCTCATACGCATAGCAAGTTGGTCTGGTACTGAAATAAGAACTTTTTCCATCATAATCACCTCGACGAAAGTATAATATATACTATATCCTATTACAAATATTTACCAATTTCTTATGGTAACTCATTGAAATTAGTCTAAAAGCGATTAAAAAAAGTCTTCCCTCCCCCTCTCCCCTCTGTGGGAGAGGGTTGGGGAGAGGGGATTTTAAAAAGAACCACCTACTATCAGAGAGGGCCGTGGTGAAGTGGATCCCTCTTTATTCGCATGAAAATATGCAGTCAGTGCTGTGCGTATTTCGTGAAGACCTAAGAAGAAAAGGATGGTGGTACTTAAGGTCACGGCGCCCGTTAAAGCGGTAGAAGCTACAAAACCAAGCTTTGTGGTTAAGAGAGCCGTTATGGGAGCGGAAAAATTAGCGAGACCGCTATGGGCTATGGGCGCTAAGGAAATTCCTAACTTCGGCGCGATTAGTAGTAAAAGAGGTCCCCCTCCAATCAGAAGCCCGAGCCAGCAAATGGCGCTACTTACCGCACTCATCACGGCTAATGCCTGATTCAACCATCCATGAGTATAGCCGGCATTGTAAGCCACCTTCACACTTTCCACCGGTGAAACCACCATGCGTACTAATAAATGAAGGCCCGCAAAGAGCAATTGGAGTGTGCGGCAAACAACATATAGAGCTTGCCAATACCATGCCATCGCCTTGAACTCTCCCACAAGTCCATTTTCTCCGTACTTCTCCCTCAAAGAATCCTTACTCCAACAGAAAAATTCCGCTATCAGTTTAAGAGGAAGCTCCGTAACCGCTTTCACTACATTCATCAAGGGAGAAAGCACCCATCCTCCCATAATCAAATAATAAAATCCTCCCTCCGCTAAGAATGGAGCGATCGGCCCCATACAAGGGCTTGTTGTGGCATTATAAAGATCCTGCACACCGAAAAAGAGTCTTAAGGCATTCAAACCCGTAGAAGAATTTGATGGAACAAGCTCATCTCTCTCCCTCCTCTCAAGCCAAAAATACCGACTCTCTCCATCAAACACTTCCCTCAAAGCAAAAGAAAAATAATTCGAATCCTTATATCCAAATAAAGGTTCTGCCTTCTTTGCAAGACGCGTCCCTTTAAAACTTCTATCAAAAAAGGGATTATTGCAAAATCCGGTTCTTAATCTATGAGAATGTGGAACTGGCTGTGATGCTTCTTTAGAAACTTCCTCTAGGAGCGATTCCCTGTCACTTAAATCCTCCCGCTCCATTGCGCTCTCAATTGAACCCTTCGCTGGTGATTTCAAATCGCCGGGGTGCGAAGTCGATAAATCAATATCAGACTGTGAAGCAGGGGATGTTTTAAGTATTTCAGATGATGTAATTGATAAATTGTCTAGAACTTGTTTTAACTTTTCCTGAGGAAAAGTTAGTTTTACTCCTTTGACTATAATCCTGTCTTTCAGATCTGAAAAACGGTCTTCTTCAGCTATTTTTTCATTCTTAATGACTGTTACGACTCCGTTGAGGATCCCTTGTTTCACAAGAAATGATTGGAAAATCTCTACTACTTTTGGGTCATCAGATATTACAGGGGATGCTCCAACTTCCCAATGGCTCGCAATGGAAACAATATGGGCCTCAGCAGAAACCTGAGAGGAGAAAAGACCTCGTTCCTCTATAATCACTGTGAGTTCAATGTTTCCCTCTTTATATCCCCATGAGAGACCTCCAACGAAAAGTATGTTAAAAGGGTTTTCAAATACCACCTGAAGACCCTTAATATGTTTCGTCTTCCAATTCGATATTTGGTTGGTTGTTAATACTTTTTCCACTGTACCTTGTGGAGTGACTTCAGAACCTTGACTTGCAGCCATCATGAAACCTTTTTTAAAAAAATGAATAGGGTGGGATGGTAATAGAAAAGACAGATTTTGACAATATTCCTGTGAAACTTGCCAGGCTTTTCCCCCTCTCCCCACGAGGGGAGAGGGGCGATGGAGAGGAAGAAGGATCTAACTAATCAGCGCGTAGGGGCGGCTCTCCGTTGGGCCATCATCCCTACATCCAGCGGCAAACCATGTGTTCAATGCCTTGCGTGCTTCGTGAAGGCCTAAGAAAAAGAGGATGGTGGTGCTTAAGGTCACTGCGCCTGTTAAAGCGGTGGAGGCTACAAAACCAAGTTTTGTGGTTAAGAGAGCCGTTATGGGGGCGGAGAAATGAGCGAGACCGCTATGGGCCACGGGCGCTAAGGAAATTCCTAACTTCGGTGCAATTAATAGTAAAAGAGGTCCCCCTCCAATCAGGAATCCGAGCCAACAAAGGGCACTACTCACCGCACTCATTACGGTTAATGCCTGATTCAACCATCCATGAGTATATCCAGCATTGTAAGCTACCTTTGCACTTTCCACCGGTGAAACCACCATGCGTACTAATAAATGAAGGCCCGCAAAGAGCAATTGGAGTGTGCGGCAAACAACATATAGAACTTGCCAATACCATGCCATCGCCTTGAACGTTGTTGGATCGCTAAGCCCGAATCCTTCCCCATACTTCTCCCTCAAAGAATCCTTACTCCAACAGAAAAACTCCGCCACCAATTTAAGAGGAAGCTCCGTCACTGCTTTCACTAAATTCATCAAAGGAGAAAGTACCCAACCTCCCATGAATACATAGAAAACCAAAGCAAAGAACCTAGCACGATAAGACATATAAATCCCATTGCCGGGCCAAAAATCTTGCACACCGAAAAAGAGTTTTAGCTCATTCCGAGCCGTAGAAGAATCTGATGGAACAAGCTCACCTCTCTTGTTCCTTTCAAGCCAAAAATACCGACTCTCCGCATCAAACACTTCCTTTAAAGCAAAAGAAAAATACTTTGAATCCTTATACCCACGCTGAGGCTCAGCTTTATTTGGAAGACGCGTCCCTGCAAAATTTCTATTAAAAAACGGGTTATTACAAAATCCAGTTCTTAATAGAGAAGAGTGTGGAAGCAATGGTGATGATCTTTTAGGAGTTCCCTTTAGGAGCGGTTGCCTATCATCTAAATCTCTCTGTTGCACTAGCAAGCTTGATGTATCGCTAGCTAAAGAGGGAATTTTTGGAGCTTCTACAGAAGATATTTCAAGTACTTCAGAGGATTCAATTAGTAAATTGTCTAGCACTCGTTGTAATGATTCCTGAGGAAAAGTTAGTTTTACTCCTTCAACTATAACCCTTTCCGATGAGAAACGGCTCCTAGTCGTTTTTTCATCCTTAATGGCTTTTACGACTCCCTTGGAAATCCCTTGTTCCTCAAAAAATGATTGAAAAATATCTACTACTGTTGCGTCCCCAGGCATTACAGGGGCTCCTTCAACTTTCCAATGGCTCACAATGGAAGCAACGGTCCCAGTGTAGAAACGGCTTCGCTCCTTTATAATCACTATGAATTCAATGTTTCCCTCTTTCTGTTCCACACATGAAATGCCTTCCACGCAAAATGCATTATTAGGGGCTTCACATAGCATTTGGCGAGCCAGAATATGTTTATCCCCCCAAGCCTGTATTTGTGCGCCTACGTCTAGTGTTTGATTACCAATTTCTTCAGGACCGTGACTTGCAGCCATCATGAAACCCTTTTAAAAAAAATGAATAGGATGGGATGGTAATAGAAAAGACAGATTTTGACAATATTCCTGTTAAACTCGCTAGACCTTTCCCCCTCTCCCTAACCCTCTCCCACGAGGGGAGAGGGGATTTTAGGAAGGGAGAGACGGAAGAAGAATCTTACTAGCTAATCCTCATATAGGGGCGACCTTCCATAGGACCTTCATCTTTGACATCAGCCCATAGCGGCTCTCCGTTAGGCTATGTGTAACATAAAGTTGTAGTCGCTTCTCTCCGTTGGGCCTTCATCCTTAAATCCAATGGTCAACCATGCGTTCAATGCTTTGCGTGCTTCGTGAAGACCTAAGAAGAAGAGAATAGTGGTGCTTAAGGTCACTGCGCCTGTTAAAGCGGTGGGGGCTACAAAACCTAAGAAAGCCGCTAAGGAAATTCCTAATTTCGGTGCGATTAATAATAAAAGAGGGCCTCCTTCAAGCAGGAGCCCGAACCAACAAAGGGCACTACTCACCGCACTCATCACAGTTAATGCAAAATTCAAGCATCCATGAGTATAGCCAGCATTGTAAGCCACCATCACACTTTCCACTGGTGAAACCACCGTGCGTACTAATAAATGAAGACCCGCAAAGAACAATTGGAGTGTGCGGCAAACAACATACAGAACTTGCCAATACCATGCCATCGCTTTGAACGTTGCTGGATCGTTAAGTTGGTATCCTTCCCCATACCTCTCCCTCAAAGAATCTTTACTCCAACAGAAAAACTCCGCTAACAGTTTAAGAGGAAGCTCCGTAACCGCTTTCACTAAATTCATCAAAGGAGAAAGTACCCAGCCTCCCATGAGCCCATACAGAAGCAAAGCGAAAAACCTAGTACAAGGAGGCATCATAATCCCATTGCCGCACCAAATATCCTGCACACCGAAAAAAAGTTTTACCCCATTCCAACCTGTAGAAGAATCCGATGGAACAAGCTCATCTCTCTCCTTCCTCTCAAGCCAAAAATACCGACTCTCCGCATCAAACACTTCCCTCAAAGCAAAGGAAAAATAATTCGAATCCTTATACCCATGCTGAGGTTCAACTTTATTTGCAAGACGCGTCCCTTCAAAACTTCTATTAAAAAACGGATTCTTACAAAACCCAGTTCTTAATAGAGAAGAGTGTGGTTCTGGCTGTGATACTCCTTTAGAAGCTTCCTTTAGGAGCGGTTGCCTGTCATCTAAATCTCTCTGCCCATCATGGCCACCACCCTTCCCTCCTGAGTCTAAATGCGTCAGTGATCGTGTCTCTACAGGTTGTAGTTCTCCAACAGGTGATGCTAATAACGTTAGTGAGCTTGATGCAGGCGCCGAAGCATCGCTAGCTAAAGAAGGATTCTTTGGAGCTTCTAAAGGAGATATTTCAAGTACTTCAGAGGATTCAATTGATAAATTGTCTAGAACTCGATTTAACGATTCCTCAGGAAAAGTTAATTTTACTCCTTCGACTATAACCCTGCCTTTCATCCGGCCTAAGAAAGCGGCGTCAATTATTTCTTTATCTTTAATGGTTACGACTTCGTCGGAAAGCCCTTGCTCCCTAAGAAATAATTGGAAAATATCTACTACTTTTGGGTCACAAGATCTTACAAAGGATGTTCCAACTTGCCAATGGCTCGCAATGGAAGCAACTCGGTCTTCAGAAGCCTCAGAGAAACGGCCCCGCTCTTGCATAATCACTATGAGTTCAATGTTTCCCTCTTTTTGTTCCCATGAGAGGCCTTCCACGGAAAGTATCTTTGAAGAGTCTTTGCACTTCACCTCACGACCCGTAATATGTTTATGCTTCCAATCCGATATTCGATTGATTATAAAAACTTTTCTTAAAGCACTTTCATCAAAACGGGGTACCGGTGATGCGCTTGGTTGAATGAGGCTTTGGACGGAAGAAGTAGAAGACTGGGTATGGGGTTCTACCAAAAGATTTTCTAAAAAACTCTCTAGATTTTCTTGTGCGTTCCCCCTTGGGACACGAGAAATTCCTCCGAATGGTGAATCAGGGGGAATAGTTATTTCTATTCCTCGTAATATGGCATGCCAAGAAGGGACATCTTTTTGCGTCAGTTTTATTTCTGTCAGAGAGGCTCCGACTTTTGCTCCAACAATTCCTTTGTGATCCAAAAGAATTGTAAAAAATCCTTGTACGTCCACCACACTGGAATCATGATCCAGGACAAAGGAGTTGTAGGGGCCGCCGGATTGACTCCATCTGTTATAAGTCACCACAACGGGTGCGGGTTTCTCGCCCGAAGAGTCATCATTGGTTTCCTTCAGCTTTAAAACCA
>Ga0233425_10004585_pt1 | contig 22950 bp, 13 predicted proteins | sample Watercolumn_Towu_2_FD_181712 | JGI IMG/M metagenome (GOLD analysis project Ga0233425, IMG submission 181712) | Freshwater microbial communities from Lake Towuti, South Sulawesi, Indonesia - Watercolumn_Towuti2014_140_MG | ecosystem: Environmental > Aquatic > Freshwater > Lake | place... | reverse complement strand
ACCTCGACCGACGAGCGGCACATCGGACAGACTCCACGCCGACCCGCGTACTTGCTCTTCACGCGAAACGTGTGACCTGCAGCACACGTCACTTCGATCGGTGATTGACTTGGATGATCGGGAATGGCCATTTGCCAGCAGCCCTCTGTGCGTGCGGTTGGTAATGTTCTCCGTCACGGACTGCCGCTCGGTGTTCCAGGCTTCGTGGCAGGTTGAGGTGCCCTCTGATCGAGACGCCCCCGCAATGTCTCATCCAACCCCGATGAGATTTCGTCCAGTTTCGCTGCCGATGCGTCATAAGAATACAATTCGCGCATCATGCGAAACAGCTGAACGTACACAGATTCGTTTCCCTGAGTTGGCGGGGCAAAATCCAAGCCATGCATTGTCATGAATTTCAGCAGCGCAAGCAGATGGTCGCCGTCAACTGCCGGATCAAATCGCAGTTCCGACCCCTGTCCAGTCATCGACTCCGGCGTACGAGCGATTTCGCACAACTTGGTTTTCAAGAACCGCTCTGCGTTGCGGTAATCCAGTACTTTCCTTGTGTCTGCGCTCCTGATCTCATCAATCGGATAGGTCCGGTAAAATTCGTCTAGAAGGCTTTCAAAGGCCACAAGTAACCGCGCGGCGTTAGCGTCCGTATCAGTGGTCCCGCTAGCGCGGAGCGACTCGCTTGCATCGTCGATTTCCTTTCGCGCAGCCGCAAGCGACCCGGCACGAATTAGCCTCGGCCACCATCTTATCGTTGGCATGGAGGTTCCGTCCGCTGCAAAGACGAGACGTTCCCCGGAGTCAAGCGTCTGGGACAACCGGATGCCGCCTAGCATTTCCGGCGTGAGTCGGAATTTCTTAATAAATGCCTGTGTCTGGGGATCCTGCTGGTTTACGTAATCATAATTCAGGATGCTGGCATCAATGCGGCTGAACAGAAAGTTCACCGCCGTCTCGTTCCTCATGTTAGGACCGACGAGGTTGGGATTATTCTTGATCAAGTCCCACTTTCGTGCGTATTCCAATTCGCGATTGCGGTGTGTAATTGCAGTCATGGTTTCATTATAGGCCTGCTTGTCCACAGCATAGCTAACTCGCTTTTGCCAATAAGTTTCCGCTTGTCTTAGTTCGACATCCAGCCACCTGTTCGCACCCGCCGCGCGTCGAATGCTGGCTTCAGCCGGCTGCGGGCGCAGTTCGTGCTCACTGAGTACCCGAGCCGCGAGCTGGTCGGCCACCGTACCGGCCATGACCTGCTCCTGCGACATGGCATTCCGATTCGTCTGGGCGGCAAACACGACCAACCCAAGCCAGACAATCCGACAATCGCAAGAGTAGTCGCTCATGGCGAAGCTCACTTAGGAAGGCGACAATAGGTCAAAGTCCACGTGCAAAATCGGCCCAGGAAGCTTCCGATCGGTCAGGCAACGGAGGCGCCAATGGATCGTCCGACGGAGTGGGGCGACAGTAGATCGCGACAACCTCTTTCTCTTTATTCAAGAAAGGTGAACCGCCCCAGTTCAAGCGAAGTTGTTCCGCCGCACAGGCGGCGTGCAATCGCGGTTCGTCCTTCAAGGCTGCCGGAGGAGAAGCTACTTGCGCGGATTCGCGTCGGACCTGTGGCATCGCTTTCGAGTTGAAGGCCAACGACTCATTATCCGCGGGAAGTCCAATTAAAGAGAGCGTTTCGCCGGGGGCCGGCCGGGCGGATAAGTCCAAAGTCAGAGTGTTCGGCATCGTTTCGCTGACTTCCAGGACTGCCACATCGTAAATGAGCATGGTCTTGGCAAGCTGTCGGCCGCGGCTCTGCAGATCCTGGAACTCGGCAGGCGTCGGGAGCTTGGGTGGCACGTTCTTTTCCGCCGGAACCTTATCCGTCGACGCGGGGGCCGCATCCTGCAATTGGTCGAGACGTTGTTTGAGCAACTCGATTTCACTGGCGGCGGTTTGAAACTCACGAGGGATCTTCCGCGACTTAATTTGCAGGGTGGTCGCGCCGTCCACCGAGATGGCCATCAACTTCGGAAATCGATGCGATAGTTTGTCGGCGGCGGCCACAATCGATGCGCTTGTCAGAAGTCGGTGAGCGTCAATGGCACACGCGGTGCCGACGAGGTACCTCTCCGTGTCAGGCAGATCTCCGATGACAACAAAGTACAGAGCGCGAGCCGGGTCGTCAGCCGCCAGTGAGGGACCTGAGGGTGGTTTCGGTGAAGGCTGGTTATGCGCTGTTGCGACCGTGTTGGTCGCAGGAGTTGCGGCCTGAGTCTCAATTGGCTTTTGCGATGCGCTGGCTGCGGCATCGGACTGATGGGAGCGGGCCTCCGGCAATTCAGGGTTGGCTGTTGATGCAGGCTTGTCCCGCATCAGGAAAACGGCCGCCAGGATTATGACCGTCGCAGAGCAGGCGACTATCGCCGCCAACACGTACGTCGTCTGTCGATTAGACGTTAAAATAGGGAGATTTCCGTCCTGGGCCGTAGTCGACGACTCCTGCGCCGAGACCGGTGAAGGGTCGCGCGATGGCCATGGAAGTGGCGTTGACTGCCCCAACGTGATTCGGTCGCTGCGAGAAATGACCCTCCGAGCGCTGAGTCGCTTCCCATTCACAAACGTCCCATTGGTGGAACCAAGATCCTCTAGCATGTAGACGTCGCCCTCCAGCACGAGACGGCAATGCCGTCCTGAAACGGTGGGCTGGTCAATGACGATATCGCAATCGGAATTTGCCCCAATGATCCATGCCAGAGGTCTGCTCATTTAGTCCGCATCCCTTTCCGAAAGCAGCTTGAACAAGAATCGCTGTTCACCGATTTGGAACTCGCTCGTTTTCGTTAGCTTGACTCGGTCGATACGTATCCAGACGCCGTTGACCGAATCGGCATCCTGGATAACCCAGCGTCCGCGACTGTCAACCCGAATGCACCCGTGTCTGGCGCTTGCCAGAGGATCGTTCGCGAGGACAATCTGGCACTGTTTGGCGTCGCTGCCAATCCACGCCGCAGTGCCTTTGATGGGGAATGCTTGCCCTTCGCCGCCGGACGTCCATTCAACCAAGGAAGCGGAGCACTGCGTCTTCGGCTTTGCGCCGAGCACCATCCGCGTCGCTTTCAACTCGACGTTGTCGTTAGGCTCATTATCCGCAGTCTCGTCACCCTGCGTGCGAAATACGTAGAGTCTCCCGCCAAGCATCAGCTGGAATCCGTGGGCCAGCGGTCCCTTGCGTGCGCGAAGAAAAGTACCGTTCGTGCTCTTGGCGTCACTCAAGTGCCAAACGTAGGCACCGTCTCGCAGCGCGCAGGTTATGACCGCATGTTCACCCGAGATCCCCGGGTCATGAGGCACCAGGACGTCGCCTTTCTTTCGCCCGATCACGCATCGATTGGTGCGGATTCGCCAGGTCTCACCGGCCTCGGTGCTTCCGTCATCGAGCGCGATCAGGATCGCCATCGGAGGGCGGTTCTGCGGGCGGAAAGGGCGAGCGTCCTCGGCGAGTCCGCTCGATTTGAGGGCTTGTTCTCGCATCGTTACACGTCTTGGCATCTCTGCACCCCTCGGTTTACAGGAGTTCCGCCAGTTCCTGCCGCATGGCTCCCGCATCGGCGAATCGTTCTGCCGGATCATCCGCCAGCGATCGATCGATGATGCTGGCCAATTTCTTGGGAATGGTTGCGTCCCGCTTGCGAATCGGAATCGGTCGGTCCTGCAGCACGACCTGCACCGGGTCCTGCTGCGGCGGGAACTCGCGCGCGTACGCTCCCGTAAGAACCTGGTAGAACGTGGCCCCGAGGCTCCATACATCGCTCACCGGCCCGACGAATTTGAAATTCGTCATCTGCTCGCGCGGCATGTAGTACCAGCTGCCCCCAAACGTGCCCGTTGCCGTCATGCCAGACAGCCCCGCAAGCTCAAGTGTCTTGGCGAGACCAAAATCACTGATCTTCGGGTGTAACTTGCCGTTGGGTCCCTTGTGCAGAAGGATGTTCGCCGGCTTGATGTCTCGGTGCACCAGATTCCGCCGATGTGCGTAGGCCATCCCCTCCAGGCACATACCCATCAATCGGATGGTCTTGTCGATCGGCAGCTTGCCGCCGTGTCTTTTCAACAGTCGTTCCAAGCTGCCGGCGTCGCACAACTCCATGACCACATAAAACAGATTGCCGACGGACCCGTGCGCCAAGACTCGCACGATTCGTTCGTGGACCAACTCCAAACCGATCCCGATCTCCCGCAGGACCCGTCTGGCGGCTTTCTCATCGGCTGCTGCGTCGGTCAAGATCACCTTGACGGCAAACGTCGTATCGGGCGCCTGCTGGGAATGGGCACGGTACACTACCCCCATGCCACCGCGGCCCAAGACCTTCTCGAGGATGTAGCCGGCCAACTGTTTCTCGCCAACGTCGCCGGTCGCGCGGTGCGATTGTTCCTGCACGAGACAACGCAAATCCCGGGAACTTCGCTGCAATTTCCGGCGACATCGCTGGCAGACATAGTCCTGAGACGACACGACGCCGGCCTCCCGGGTCACGTCTTCGTTGCACTTGACGCAGCGCACCGCGGGGGACGCGAGTGGCCAAACGCCGGTGGAATCGGTTCGCTTCCGGCACGTGGGACACAGGTCCGCCGATCCTTCACATTCGACTCCGCACATCCGGCACGGTGCCTTCAAAATGACTTCAACTCGGACTTTCGTGCTGCCGACGGCGATAACATCCCCATCTCGCACGTTGAGCTGGATCGGCTTGCGGCGCTGCTCCGATGCCCGTGTCTTGCTCGCAGGTCGCCCCCCCAGCTGCACACCGTTCAAGAGTGTGCCGTTGAGGCTCCCCAGGTCGCGAAGACGGGCTGCCGGCGGATTGATTTCCAACGCGAAATGGTGCCGCGAGACGCAACGGTCCCCGGGCACGGATGCCTGGCAATCGGGATCTCGCCCGAAGAGGAACGTGTCATGGGAGTCGTATGTGTATTTCTTGCCCTGCAACGGGCCGGAAATGACGTCGAGGATGACTCGTGCTGACGGCATGGATGGAGAAGTGCCCTCATCGAGAACGCCATAGCATGCACCGATCGCGATCAAGTTCGCGTGTATCGTAGCGTGCGTCGGAATGCTCCTGCAAGCAAAACGGACGACTCACCGCGACGGTCTCTCGTCGAATTCGAATCACACGGATTGCAGTAGACCGCCACTCTTTCGGGGGGCTTGCGGGGAGGCCAAGAACAGGATCGTATCCTATTCCGGCGTCTCTATGAAGTGGGCACTGCTGCGACACTTTGTTACCATGATCGACCAACAAACAGCGCTGTTCAGACTGTGTTTCACCGCATTGGTTTCAATGATTCGCGCGGGCCGTCGCGTCATTTGACCGGCGCGGTATGGCCGATCCTGCCGGAGCTACCAATCCGTGGCGATTGATCCAGAAGTGCCCGCGATCTTGCCGCCCGATCGAATGCGGGAGCTGCAGGAGTCAGCCCGCAATTTCAAGGCTGCTTGGAGAGCCGGTCAGAGGCCGACCATTGAAAGCTATCTGGGAACGCATGACGGGCTTTCGCGATCGCTGCTGTTGAAGGAATTGCTGCGGCTTGATGTGCATTATCGGCGCCAGTCGGGTGAATCGCCCAGCGCGTTGGATTACGTGGTCCAGTTTCCTGAATCCCGCGACCTGATCGAATCATTGTTCAGCGAGACGCAGAGCCTTGTGGGCCAGTTGCCGCCGGAGACAGTCCTGCGGCCAGCGGGCAAGCCAGTGAAACCAGACAGCTCTATTGAAGCCACACGTACTTCGGTAGGGGCCAAGGAGGATCGCGACCGACGCGCACCCAAACCATCGCCTTCTGAAGATCGATCCAAGCCCATCGTGCCGCTGGACGATTTCATGCGTGTCCTGACCGACAGCGGCCTGATGGAACAGGACGAACTGGATGCGTTCATTGGCAGTCTGCCCATGGACAGTCGTCCCGAGAACGGCAAGCAGTTGGCCCAGGAACTGCACCGCTGCAAGAAACTGACCCGCTTCCAAGTCCAGGCCGTTTACCAGGGGAAGACGCGGGGCCTGGTCGTGGGCAACTACGTGGTGCTCGACAAGCTCGGTGAAGGCGGCATGGGGCAGGTCTACAAGGCACGCCACAAACGGATGGACCGGGTGGTAGCCTTGAAGGTCTTGCCTGCCGCCGCGACCAAGTCACCTGAATCCGTGAAGCGATTCCAGCGGGAAGTGAAGGCTGCCGCCAAGCTCACGCATCCTAACATCGTGACGGCCTACGACGCCGACGAGCACCGGGGTGTTTATTTCTTGGTGATGGAATACGTGGAAGGCAAAGACTTAGCGGGCTTCGTGCGCGAGAAAGGCCCATTGCCCGTGAAGCAGGCGGTGGACTGTATCGTGCAGGCGGCCGAGGGACTGGAATACGCACATAAACAGGGGATAGTCCATCGAGACATCAAGCCGCACAACCTGCTATTGGACAAGAGCGGCACGGTCAAGATCCTGGACATGGGGTTGGCTCGTCTGGATGAGCAGATGCACAAGCAGGCCGACGACGACGGCCTGACCCGCAGCGGCGCCGTGATGGGCACGCTGGATTACATGTCGCCCGAGCAGGCGATGGATACTAAGACGGCCGATGCGCGCGCTGACATTTACAGTTTGGGCTGCACGCTGCATTTTCTGCTCACGGGCAGGCCGCCGTACGAAGGCGACTCCTTGGCGGCGAAAATCGTGGCACACCGGACGCAGCCCGTTCCGTCGCTGCGTGCGAAGCGCAAAGACGTGTCCGAGGCGCTGGACGCGGTGTTTCAGAAGATGCTGGCCAAGAAAGCGGACGCACGGCAAGCATCCGCATCCGAGGTTGTCGAGAATCTGAGTCGGGTTGTCTTGGCCACATCCGAGAGCGATGCATTCGATTTGGGCAACGGCAGCTCACAACAGAAGCCGGCTTTGTCTGCTGACAGTTCTGCAGAGGCGATCGAGTTTACACCGCTCGACGACTTGAGCGATGGGTATGTCGACGTAACGCAGCGATGGGCTGCGCCGAATTCGGCTTCGGCTTCTGCAAATGGGCCTTGGGTCCGCAGACGCAAGGTGTTGCTGATCGCTTCGTCTGTTGCGACGACGCTGGGGATGCTGATAGTGATTGTTGGTGCAATCGTCCTGCGAACCAAGGTCGGAGAACTGGCGCTGAATGTGAGTGAATCGGGCGCCGATGTGCAGATCATCGACGGCACGGGCGCTGTCAAAGCGTCAATACGTTCCGTTACGAAAGATCTCACGGTTCCCCTCCCGCCCGGCAATTACCAGTTACGCGTACGAAAGGACGGATATCAGGAGTCTTCCGAGGCTTTCTCCGTGGCGTCTGGCAGCAAGACGCCGATCGCGGTGAAGCTCGCGGCTCAGGTGACCGCCGGCACGCTGGTGGTCCGTGTCCGCGAGCCCGGTGCACTAGTGGAAGTCACGGATCCGTCGGGTCGGGTGGAAGCAACTTACCGCGACGTCGCCGACGCTGTGTCGGTGTCCTTGCCTCGCGGCACACATGGCGTCAGCGTGACGAAAGCCGGGTTTCAGCCATATGCGTCCAGCGTCGAGATCAAGCCGACGGCAGAGACGCCGTTGGAAGTTGCGCTTGAGCCGATTCCGAAGGCGTCTGTCAACGTTCCGCAAACGCCAACTGACGCGAAGCTCGCCGTAGTGATGTCGGAGGCGGACCTTCAACTTCAGTTGCTCGACGGAGCAGGTAAACCAGTCGTGGACCGTGCATCGGTAACGGGGACGCAGGAACTGACGGCACCTCCGGGCAGGTACAGCCTGCGAATTCAGAAGTTCGGTTTCCCAGCGTTTTCGCAGGATGTGACGCTTGCCGCCGGCGATGCGTTGACGTTAACACCGTCGATCGAGTCGTTCGGCCAGGTTCGAGACATTATCGGCCCTACGGCGCAGACCGTGTTCGCCGCGGAGGAAGTGCCCGCAAACATCGTGATCTCGCATGACGATCGTGAAGCTGGCATCCTCACGTCTGCCGGCCGAGTAATTCTACGGCAGTTGACAGAGGCGGGGAGTCCAAGAGGGGTTAACCAACAGCATAATTCGAGCGAGCTCATCTCAAATGCCGCTGATCAGTGGAATCGGGCCTTTGCAGTTTCGGCAATTGATGGCTGCCAATCAGGTTACAGCATTTTTGCCATCGATAAACACATCACTCGCGGCGGTGGTCTTGAGGCCCCTAAGCCTAATTACGGTTATTTCTCGTACCATGTGCGTTCAGACAAGGACATCGTGTCCTGGGACGTACACGACGCACGAATAGAGAATCTGCATTTCTCCGCCAGCGGTAAGTTTTTCGTGTCATCAAGCAGTGATGGGACGGTTGGACTGTTTGACACGGAAAAGCAGGCTCAGATTGTAAGAATTGGCGGCCATAGCGGGCCTGTACATGATGCAGTTATAGCACCCGATGGAACATGCGTCGCTTCAGGCGGCGAAGACGGGCAATTGCGCTTGTCAAGTACCGCCGATGGGAAACCACTCGGAGCCTTTTCACTATCAACCCCGATTCGGAGCGTTTCCATTACTCCCGACAGTAAACGTATCGTGTCGGCATGCGCTGACGGTGTGTTGCGTGCGGTGGAAATCTCCACTGGGAAAGTCCTGGAAATGAAGGGCAATTTGGGAACGCTCAATCGCGTCATTTCGTTTCCGGTCGGGCCCTGCGCCGTCGCGGGGGGATCAGACGGTGTATTGCGAGTATGGGACGTGTCAAAAGGCAATTTGCTTCTCAGTCTGCCGGGGCATAACGGCGAGATCACGGGCATTGCATTCGACAGTGCCGGGAGGAATGTATATTCGACTGGTAAAGACAAGTCTCTGCGGCAATGGCGATTGCCGCAGGGTGTGATCCCGCCGATGTCGACATCCATTGAAACTCGCGTAGCGTCGGCGGTATTGTCGAAGGGAGGTGGCGTGTGGACGCGAACGGAGTACGGCGACGGAATGGAGCCGATCGTGTCCCATCGCTGGCTTCTCACTGCAAAGCCCGACGTTGCACGAGTTGAATTCCACAACAACAAGGATGTTTCCGATGATGATCTGGCTTTGATCTGTTCGTTGCCGAACCTGCGCATTCTTGTGTTGAATAGAACTCCACTGCTAACGCCTGCGGGACTCCAGTGCATTCGGTCGCTCAAACGCGTGGAGCAACTCTCTCTTGCTGGAAACGCCGCGGCCGATGACACGCTGATTCCAGCTCTGGGAGAGATCGTTACGAATGTCACGAGCCTGGATCTTTCGGATACCGGAGTCACCGACGCGGGGATCAGCCAGTTGAAGACGCTGCTGGACAAAGCCGGGAATAGCTGCGCGCTGCGCAGCCTAACTTTGAGCAGCCTAAATCCTCACTCGGCTATGAAGCAGAAAGGCGGTATTACGGAAAAGGGCTTTGCGTCTCTGGCTCAGCGACCGGCGATCCCGCTTGAGTCTCTGACGGTTCGAGTGTGGTCAATTCATGGCCAAACCACGCCCGACGTGTGGATGGGAGCGATCGTAGCTCAAATAAGTCAACTTAAGACCCTCAATGAACTCGACCTGACAAATGCAAGGCCGCCCGCGTCGGCTATTGAACAACTGGCGTTGCTGCCGAAACTCAGGTTGCTTGGACTACGGGAACCTAATACATCAGAGGGCGATTTGGCCAAAGTGTTTGCCGCGGCGCGGCCATCGAAATTCGAAGTCCAAGGGGTATCCCTCGTGGCCCCGACGGCACGAGTTGTTCCCGATGTAGCCGAGGAGAAACGACGCCAAGAACGGGCCGAGAAGCAACGTGTCGAGGACAGCCGCCGCCGTGAACAGGCCGAAAAACTCCGGCGTGACCGCGCAAACGGAGGAAAGTGACAGCCATGCGGAAATATGGCAAGCCCCGGCAATCCTACTGTGGGGCGGTGAAAGGGCCCACCGCCTTTCGGCGTGACGTTTTGTCCACCGAATTCCGAGGAATACGCTGTGATTCGGTCGTGACTGCGAAGCGTAATGTCGCGAAAACTACCCCGACTTCCCTCGCCACCTCCCCCTCTGCCTCCCCCAATCCACTTCCCGCACCACCTCCCGCAACTCCCGCTCCGTCACCCCATCATCCCCCGACTCCACCGCCGGCAACCACAGAATCGCCTCTTGAATATCGGGTGCCAGCGACAGAAGCCCCATGATCTGTGAGAGCCTCGCCCGGCTCACATGCCCCAGCCTGGCCAACTCCGCCTGATCCTTTACCACTCCGTCGCGGATCAGTCCCTCGAACCGAATGGCGAGCGCCATGAGCTTGGCCACGCGGGGCACGCCACGGGGTGTGGCCACCGGACGCTCACCACCCTGGACACGCTTCCGTCCCTTCCCTTGCCGCCCGAAGTGCAAATTGGCCTTCAGTACCGGACCGCTCATGCTAACGCCTCCTGGCTGCCGAACGTTCGAATCCCCGTCGGGTGGAACGTAATGGCCGCATTCCCGCCCACGCCGTCGAAGTCCACACGCTCGATGAGCAGGTGCATGAGCCGCAATTGCTCCCGCGGCGACAGGGACTCCCACACGGGTTCGAAGGCGGCCAGACGCTCGGCGACTTCGGCTGCGGAAATGTACTGTACGTCGGCCAACGCGCGGTCGATTTCCACGAGGCGTCCCTCCCCCAGCCTTACCCGTTCCTGCAGGTCCGCCAGCCGGGCCAGCCCGCCGTTGGTCACCGTCCCCCGGGTGGCGAGGCCCTGGATGTCGGCCTCGTCGCGGCGCAGTTGGCGACGTAGGCGTTCCCGTTCCGCCTGGAGGTTCTTGGTCGCCTCCTCCGCCAGCCGGCCCGTCTCACCAAACGTGGCGACCACAACGGCCGGATCCCGGCCAATTCCATGCGGCAAACAGGAATTTCTGCCGAACCGGCTTGCGATCTTTGCGATTCCGATGCCGACGAAATCGCACGAAAACCAGCGTCAAGTCCACATGGGCCGGTCGCATTTACGCACGAATTCTGCTAAGGAGGCCGAAAGCAAGACTGGATAATCTCGACAATTGGCATACAACGTGCTGATTTTGTCCGCAGACGCATTAACTCTGCCACTCGTGAGCGTCGCCTTACTGATGCGTGCACCGGAGTGACCTATGTCGCTGGAATGAAATGGATCGTCACCGGCGACGACACGATGGCGCTGCTCGATAAGCCGATTGACTGGAGACTGAGGTGCGCCGGTTTTTGTGGACAGCTCGAATGCTTAGTTCGATGGATCCTGGGGGGAGGGAAAAGCGTCCCGCGAGACCCTTCCCAGGTCGCGCAGGGACGCGGTAGCAGAGCCCCGGCTAGGGTTCCGTTGGATTCTCCTCCAAAATTACGCGCTACTTGCCGTTGGTCCTTTCGGGTGGTGCCACCGGACCAGCCGAGGCCGCCTCGAACTCGACGGATAAGACGCGTTCCGACGACCGAACCCAGGCGTGCTCGGCGGCACGAAGTTTTCTATTTCTTCTTCATGATGAAAAAACAATTGAAGACGTCGTGAGGTAGTCGCTTGATCGTCACACGGGTGAAACCGGCGTTACTCAACATCTCCTCCGCAAGCTCCACACCCCAGCAGGTACCTAGTCCCAGTCCGCCTTGGGCCAGTGACACCGTCATGCAGTGCATGCATGAGATGGTGTATAGGAAGGTGCCCAAGGGGTGGTCCAGGTTCTGGTGCAAATGGCTCGAACTGTCAATGTCCTGCATCAGAAAGGTGCCGTCCGACTTCAGACTCGAATGAATGCCGCGGAGCACCGCCGCCGGGTCCGCCTGGTCATGGATCGCATCAAAGGCGGTGATCAGGTCGAACGCCATGGGTTCGTCCAAATGTGCCACATCGCGGACCTCAAAGCGCGCGTTCGTCAGCTGACGTTCCCGGGCTTCGCTTCGGGCCATCGCGATGGCGCTGTCGCAGAGGTCGTAGCCGATGAAACGGCTTCGCGGAAACGCTTCTGCCATGCGGATTACGGCGTGGCCGGCTCCGCATCCGATGTCCATGACATCGATGCCTCTCCGCAGGTCAGCCGCCAGCGCAGGGACTAGCGGTAAAATGTGATCGAGAAGCATGGCGACGACGGTCTGAGCGCTCTCATCACGCATGACCTCGTGAAAACGATGAAACGCGTCATAGGAAACGCCGCCTCCCTTTTGGAATGCCTCGACAATCTGATCCTCCACGCGTCCGAGCACAGAAATCCACTGCATCGTCACCGCATAGTTTTCGGGAGTGGCCGCCCGAGTAAGCAACGAGGCGTGCTCTGCGGGGAGGCGAAACGTCTTGGGCTTCGGGTCGTACTCCACGACGCCCGAGGTCACCATGGCTCCCAGCCATTCTCGCACGTACCGTTCGTGCAGTCCGATCCGGTCGGCAATCTGCCGGCTGGTCAGGGGAGGCATCTTTGCCATCGCGTCGAACAGCCGCGTGCGATGACCGATCGAGATCATCATGGCAAGTCCCGCCGAATTGAGCGTCTGCATCATTTTTTCCGCGAAACGTTCCCGCGCGCCAAGTATCTTCTCCATTGAGTCGGATGTAGTTCGAGACAGGTCCACGGTAGCCTCCTCACTTTGGCAAGGGTTGTGATCTCTTTTCAGTACTCGCCGCACCCCGCTATCCGCTCACGTGCGGCTCGCCTCGTGTTCGAGCTTGGGGTCATACGGCTTCGTGCGCAGCGTTTTCTCCGCCTCTTCTAGCACGATCCGGTCCATGCAACGAAAGAAATCGTAAGGTCCTTGCGTGAACTCGAACTTGCGGCGCGAATCGGCGAGTAGGCGCTGCGCGTTCTCGTTGTGCCCCAGGCGCAATTCGGTCATCGCACGAAAGGCCAGCACGGTGACGGAATCGGCATTCTCGGCCAGGCCTTCCCAGACGTCGCGCGCCTCCTGCCAGCGGCCGCAGCGGAACGCCGCCATGCCCAACGCTAGCCGCGATTCCCAGTCGTGGTACGTGTGGCCCACTTCCTCCGCGATGGGCATCCATCGCTCGGCGTCGGTGCGGGGAGCCAGGCAAAGAATGTGGATCAACGCCACGCGGTTCCAGCGCGCGGTTTCCGCCGACAGGTGTCCGGAGGCACCTCGGCACGCCGCCTCGTAGCCCTCGGTATCGCCACCGCACAGGCAGGCGGCCGCTAATTGCTGCCAACCCCGACGGTGAGTGGGCTCGCCTTCCAGGAATGTGGCGAAGTCCGTCGCCGCAGCACGCCAGGATGCCTGTTTCAAGTACCGACCGCCGCGCACGGCATAGAGCGCGTAGGCGTTCGGATTCTGGTCGACTAACCGCGTCAGCGCGTCGGGTAGCTCTCGCGAGTGCCACTCCGCGGACGGCCACGCTTCGGGCAGATCCAGTAATGAACGGAGTTCTCTGAGTTCGGCTTTCTGCACTCGTGGTAGCGCGCCGGCGGGCTTAAGGCTACAGGCGGCGGCAAACCAATCGCGAGCCGCCCGCTTGTCGCCCACGTGCCAATAAGCGCGGGCCAACAATGACCAACGATCAAAGGCCTGATCAAAGGCGTGATCCAGCGGCAACGAGGCCCGCAGCTCATCGATGCAGTTTCCCCACTCACCCTTCACGCTCCAGGCCCAAGCCAGTCGATAACAGGACGCCGGAGTACGTGTCAAATCGACGGCACACCTCGCGAGCGCAAACACGCGCTCCTTCTCCGCGGGCGTGGTTTGTTCATGGGGCCAGCGTTGCCCGAACAGCACCACGCAGCGGTCCGAAAGTCGCCGGAGGTACGCGGACACCTCCAGGGGCATGTCTCCCGAACCGGCCAGTGCAGCTGCGGCGCCTTTGACCAGCGGCAGTACCTCGTCCGTTCGCCCCTGTTCAATCAGCACGCCGCCGAGACGCAGTCGGACTTGCAGCGTGTGGGGGTGGTTGGGCCCGAATTCCGCCAGGTAAGGGCCGTGCAACTCGCGCAGCACCTTTTCGGCCTGCGCGTATTCACCCTGGTCGTCGCAGCCGCGGGCAACTTGCAGCCGTTGCTCCAGCATGGTCAGGCGTTCGGCCGCGATCGCTCGGTAGACGTGCCATCCCGTGACCAGGACCGCGACGATCAGTGTCACGGCGACGACCGAAGCGGCAGTGACTGCGGCGTGGTGCCGGGCGACGAACTTCCGAAACCGATAGGCGGCTGACGGCGCTCGCGCCTCGATGGGCCTGCCATCCAGATGCCGCCGGACGTCGACGGCCAGTTCACTGACCGTGGCGTAGCGACGAGCGCAGTCCTTGGCCAGAGCTTTCATGACGATCCAGTCGAGGTCGCCGCGCACCAGCGCCGTCCAGCGTTTCCTTTCGGTCTTGCGGCGGTAGGAGATCACAGTCGCCTCCTCCTTGAGGCTGTTGATTCTCGTGCTCGGCCTCGGCGGCTCTTCCTCGCGAATGATACGTCGCACCTCGTCGAAGGTCGCGTCGTTCAATCGCCCTCGATCGAAGGGAGTGGTACCGGTCAACAACACGTACAGCAGCACCCCCAACGAATACACGTCCGTCCGCGTATCAACATCCAACCCGCTGATTGCCGCCTGCTCGGGGCTCATGTAGAGCGGCGTGCCGACCATCTGGCCGAAGTTGGTGAACCGCGTGCGGTCCGAGAGCTGCTGATTCAAAGCCTTGGCAATGCCGAAGTCGATGATCTTAACCGCCGGCCGCCCATCACACCCTGCGACGAGCACGTTGCTCGGCTTAATGTCACGATGGATGATCCCTTTCTGGTGTGCGTGCTGGACCGCCTCGCACACGGAGATGAACAGTTCCAGACGTTCGCGCGGGGGAAGGTGGTTCTCGTCACAGTAGTCCGTGATCGGGGTCCCTCGGACAAGCTCCATCACGAAGTAAGGCCGCCCGTCGGGCGCCGTACCCGCGTCAAAGACGCGCGCGATGCCGACGTGGTCCATCAAGGCCAGTGTCTGCTGTCCCGCCTGAAAGCGGGCGATGACCTGACTCGTATCAAACCCGGGCTTGATCATCTTCAATGCCACCTGGCGGCGCACGGGCTGCAACTGTTCGGCCAGGTATACCACCCCCATTCCTCCCTCGCCGATCTGTTGGAGCAGCTTGTAGGGACCGATCCATGTGCCCGGCTTGTGAGCCGTCATCGCGGAGATAGTGGGAGCGCCTCCCTTTCCCGTCGCAGACAGTTTCGAGTTCTGCGCTAAGCAGCCGCAGGGTTGCATCAAGGCCTCGGTGCGATTCCTCAGCTCACGGTCGCCGCTGCTGGCCTCGTCGAGGAATTTCCGCCGATCCTCAAGCGCCGCGATGCACAACGCCTCGGAAAGGATGTCGATCTCGTTCATTGTCCTGCTTGAAGTGCCTTCACATTAGCGGTTGTCAGAGCGTTGCCCCCAATCCCCCAGTCACCGCTCTTTACCTCCTCGACGACGACGGAGGTGACGCCGCGCATGTTTTCTCCTTCAATCGAAACCATGGTTTCCGTAAGCTTCTCGATCATTTGTCGCTTTTGCTCGGCGGAAAAGACTCCTTCGATCAACTTGACCTGCACGAGCGGCATAGTGAGCCTCCTATTGTGAGAATTCGGGGCGGGAAATCCCGCGGTCGAGTGGTCAAGATCCACGACGCTGCGGACCTTGTCGCATCGCGTTCTTCGGACACACAGAGAATCACCCTCCGGCCACCCCGTCGGTTCAACGTATGCCGCGCGAAGTTGACAAGGCGAGGCGGTTTGTCTGCTGGTCTCCAACCGACGCCGCGCACCATTACTATTCGCGCAGTTCGTCGCCGATACAACTCCCGCGATCCACGGTTCTTGTCTAGCAGAATCTGCTACCCCTTCTTGGGTGTCGATTCGCCGCAAGTGCGTTCGGTCTGTTAGACTACTGACGGCGTGTCCGCGCAGTGGCGGCATTCCGCTTCCGGCTGACGCTCTGGCCGGTGACGCGATCGGTGGACGTGACGGCCCTGTGCGGGCGGATACGGAGGGAGTTGATCGACAGAGGGGGAATCGAATTCACGCTGACGTTCGGAGGACCGAGGAGATGAGCAAGACCACCCTCGTCGGGGAGGGGGAGGCCACCGTCGCCGCGGACCTGTCCGCCACACTGGAGCGGCTCGGCTATGAGCAGCGAGAGTGGTTGCGAGTCACCCTCACCAGCATCGGCGAAGCGGTGATCGCCACGGATGCCTTGGGGCGGATCACCTTCGTCAATCCGATGGTTGAGTCGCTGACCGGCTGGCAAGCGGAGGAGGCGGTAGGCCAACCTGTCTCGTCCGTCTTCCGCATGGTCAGCGAGCACACCGGCCAGCCGATAGATGAAGCCGTCGCGCGCGTCTTGCGCGACGGCGCCGCTGTCCCTTTGGGCAATCATGGTGTGCTTGTCACGAAGGAGGGCTCCATGGTGCCCGTCGAGGACGCCGCAACGCCGATTCTCGACGCCGCGGGGCGACTCGTGGGAGTGGTGCTCGTGTTCCGCGATGTCACCGAGCGGCGACGGGCCGAGGAAGAGCTTCGTCAGAGCCGCCAACGTCTGGCATGGGTGCTCGACAAGACGGGCGTGGGCACCTGGCTCAACGAATTGCCGCTGGGGCGATTGAACTGGGACGAGCAGACGAGACGCTTGTTCTTTGTCCCGGCCGACACGAAACCGACCATCGATTTGTTCTGGAGTCGCTTGCATCCGGAAGATCGTGAGCCGACGCGACTGGCGGTCGAACGTGCACTTCAAGAGCGCAGCCTGTATGCGATTGATCATCGAGCCGTGAATCCCGAGACCGGCGAGGTTCGCTGGATCCGCTCGATCGGTCAAGCGACGTGTGCATCGGACGGGACGCCGCTGCGGTTCGACGGCATCAATTACGATATTACTGACCGCAAGCGAGCCGAACAGACGCTGCGCGACAGCGAAGAACAGACGCGACTCCTCTCGGAAGTTACCGCGGGGTTGTTGGCCAGCGATCAGCCACAGCGGATCGTGGAGTCGCTCTGCCGCCGGATCATGGAGCACCTCGGCTGCCACGTGTTCTGCAACTTCCTCGTGGACGAGCAGTCAGGCGGATTGCATCTCAATGCCTACGCCGGCATTTCCGAAGAGGCCGCCCGGCAGATCGAGTGGGTCGACGACATCGCAACGGTGTGTGGATGTATGGCGAAGGACGGCACGCGCATCGTCGCCGAAGACATCTGCAGCACACATCAACCGCGCACCGACCTCGTGCGATCCTTGGGGATCCAGGCATACGCCTGCTATCCATTGCTGAACCAGGGGCAGGTGATCGGGACGCTTTCCTTCGGATCGCGGACCAGGCCCGCATTCGCCAGAGACGAACGCGATCTGATGAAAACCGTGGCCGACCATGTGGCGGTTGCCATGCAGCGCATCCGCTTGTTGGAATCGCTGCAGCGCCAAGCGCGGGCGGCTGAGGCAGCCAACGAGGCTAAGAGCCAGTTCCTGGCCAACATGAGCCACGAACTGCGCACGCCGATGAATGCCATCCTGGGCATGATCGATGTGGCGCTGCCGAAGGCAACCGACCCGACCGTTCAGGACTGCCTGCAGAGCGCCAAAGGCTCGGCGGATCTTCTCTTGACGCTCCTCAATGACCTGCTGGATACCGCGAAGATCGAGTCCGGCAAGCTGGAACTGGAATCGGCTCCGTTCAGCTTGCGGCGAATGCTGGAACAGATCACGCGCGTCCTTTCCGTGCGGGCCAGCGAGAAGGGACTGTCGTTCTCTTGCCGAATCCCGCACGAGACGCCGGTGGCGGTCGTCGGCGATCGGATGCGGCTGCAACAGATCTTGCTCAACCTGGCCGGGAACGCCATCAAGTTCACAGAGCGAGGTAAGGTGGAAATCCAGCTTCGCTCCCTGTTGCAGGATGGCGAGGCGTGTTTGGAGTTTGCCGTGCGCGACACCGGAATTGGCGTCCCGCCGTCCGGCGTGGAGCGTCTCTTCCAGCCCTTTGGACAAGCCGACGCCTCCATGTCGCGGCGTTTCGGAGGTACGGGATTGGGGCTTGCCATCTCGAAGAACCTGGTCGAGATGATGGGTGGCACGATTCGAGTCGACAGCGAAGTCGGCAAGGGGAGCACGTTCTCCTTCAGCGTGCGGCTGCCATTGGCCAAAGAACTTCCCGTCGAAATCGAGGGTCCCCTTGCACTGCCGACGACGGCCTCCGGCCCGTTGCGCATCTTGCTCGTCGAAGACAACCCTGCAAACCAGAAGCTTGCCACCTACATTCTGCAGGATCGAGGGCATCGAGTGGAGATCGCCGGGGATGGCGAGGAGGCCGTCTGGCTGACCGAGCAGAACCAATACGACCTAGTCCTGATGGACGTGCAAATGCCGGGAATGAACGGCTTGGAGGCCGCCGCTGCGATCCGGCAACGGGAACACAACGGCGGCCGAGTGCCGATTATCGCCATGACGGCCCATGCGCTGAAGGGGGACCGCGAGCGTTGTCTGGCAGCCGGCATGGATGGTTACCTCTCCAAACCCGTGAATGCCCAAGAGTTGATTAGCCTCGTCGAGAACCTGGCTAGCGGCCCAGTACCCGTGACGGAGGGCACCGCGCCGAAGCCCTCCTCGGCCGTAGCCTCTTGCCAGACAGCGTCGGCCGTCTTCAATCCCGACGCGGCGCTGGCACGTTGCTTCGAGAGCAGCACGATGGTACGGGAGATGATCAAGTGCCTCTTCGATGATGCGGATAGACAGTTCCCGAGGATGCGGGCGGCCTTGGAGCAAGGCGACTTTGTGGAACTCGGACGGCTAGCCCATCGCATGAAGGGTACGGCGGTCTACCTTGCCGCGCATGCGGTGGAGGAAGCCGCGCTGCGCGTTGAGCGACTAGGCACCTCGACCGGCGACACTTCATCGGAAGCTCGCGACGCTGTCAACGCGCTGGAGGACGAGTGCCGACTGCTACGAGACGTACTGAGGGAGCATCCACTGGCAACCGGTATCGCGCCGGGTGATTAACCATTCTCCAGCACCCATTGCACTGCCGCGCGGTTCAGCTCGCCAGCAGTCTTCAGCCCCAACTTGTTCTTGATCTTCTCACGGTGAGATTCAACGGTGGAAACGCTGCGGTGGAGACGCAAGGCGACTTCCGACGTGGTGAGCCCCTGCCCGATCAGTTGGAAGACTTCAAGCTCCCGGTTCGAGAGGCACACCGCACCCGCGGCTTCGAACTGCCTGCCTCGGCCAACGGCACGACCAAGCAACTGCTCGGCGGTCTCCTCGCACAGATAAATCCTGCCGTCGCGAACCCGGCGAATGGCTTCCACGATCCGGCCACTCGCCTGCCGCTTGTTGATGTAGCCGAGGGCGCCAGCGCGTAGCGCGCGCTGGGCATAGATCGCATCCGAATATGTCGACCAGACGAGAATCCCGATCGAGTCATCGTGGGCATTGATCCTCTCAACGAGTTCCAGCCCACTGCCGGTTTCCAACTGGATATCCACGACAACCACGTCGGGGCGATCGCTATCCAGGAGTTGCATGGCCTCGGCCGTATCCGCTGCCTGCCCATAGACCTGCAAGTCGCCTTGGGACGCGATGTGCGCGGCCAGCCCCTCCCGGATCGCAGGGTGGTCATCCACAATCAACACCTTGGTGGCCACTACTCTCATCCTCGCTTGACATACGAGTATCAGATTCCCCAGGGAGAGCCGCCGGTCGCCAGACGACTTGCTTCCCTTCAACTCCGCGGGGACTAAGTCTCCGTCTCCCTATGAATCCATCGGGCGAGGTCGGAACGTCGTCTGCCTGACCATTAGTCCTTCCCCCGATCCCGCACAATTCCCTTGGACTCTCAAGCGCCACAAGGAGCAAAACCGCCCTCGCCGTAATATATCCCAACTACTGGAGGAGAAGAGGGGACGCACGTGCAAATGACCGTCCACGATTCGTGCAAAACGCACACCCCATCTATTGCGACACAGCGAGAATCGCGCATGGTCGTTCTGGTCGGACGGGCACGCAGGGTGCCGCGCACAGGACGGATGCATGCCTTCTTCTGTCCCGAGGAAGGGGTGGTCAATTCCGCTAGGCAGGAACCGTCGATCACCGGAATTGTCTCGACGACGAGCCGACCCAACAATGCTTTGTGCGAAGAGCAGTCTCGAAAAACAGACGAAGACCCGGAGCGCAGTGGGCCGGACGCGGGGCGCGTTTGGCCGGCCGACGAAGGATGCGGTGTCTTTCGGAGGTATTCGCCACCGCGATGCCACGGCGTTACGAATCAGATTCGGCAGACGAAAACGAGACGCCTTCGTGCGCAAACGGACGATTCTCGGCCAAGGAGAAAAACACCCATGGCAGCTCCGAGGCTTTCAACGGGACCAGTGAAATCAACTGGGACGTCCGACGACAGTCTGCTTAGGCTTCGCCGATTCGTTGCCACGGTCTGTGTGGCTTGGACGACTGTCGTGTCGGGCTCGCTCGGCTGGAACTGGATAGAAGAGGGTCGTGAAGTGGAGGAAATGGCTCGTGTCCAAGCGGCAACTGGCTTCGCGAAGGATTTGGCCTACCGTGCCTGGGTGGCGGCGCGGGGAGGTGTGTACGTGTGGGTCGATCAGCAGACCCAACCCAGCCAATACTTGGCCCATTTGCCGGAACGGGATCTCGTGACCAGTCGAGGCACACTGACGCTTGTTAACCCCGAAATGATGAGTCGCCAGGTCTATGAGCTTCAGCGCAGGGCGACGGGTATGCGAAGCCATATCACCAGCCTCAACCCGCTGCGTCCCGAAAACGCCGCGGATCCTTGGGAAAGCGCCGCACTGCAGGAGTTGGCGCGTGGTCACAGGGAAATCAGCGCAGTCGGCGAGCTAGACGGCGAGCCCCACATGCGGCTGATCCGGCCGCTCATCACGGAAAAGAGCTGCTTGCCGTGCCACGCCTCGCAAGGTTTCAGGGAAGGTGACCTGCGTGGTGCGATCAGTGTGTCGGTCCCCCTGACGCCGCTCTCGTCGGTCGCTAGAAGGCATTTCACGGTCCTGACAATTGGACATGGCGGGATTTGGGTCGCTGGACTGGCCGGGTTGGTCTTTGCGTCGTACCACTTGCACCGTCAAGTGCAAAACCGTTTGTTTGCGGAACGCGAGCTGCAACATTCCGAAGCAGAACGGACGCTCCTTGCGGAACATAACGCACGGCTGCAGGCCGAAAAATTGCTGGCGGTGACACATACCAAACTATCCTTGGCCGCTGCGATCCAGCGGCAGCTTGTGCCCGACAAACCTCCCAAGTGGCCGGGCATCGAGATCGCTGCTGTCTTGCGCCCTTCGGAGGCGACGAGCGGCGATTTCTACGACTTCTTGCGTTTTCCCGATAACTCGTGGGGTCTCTTGATCGGCGATGTCTGTGGCCACGGCATCGACGCCGCCATGGTCATGGCAGCGGCCAGCTCGCACGTACGTTCGATGGCGGGCTTCTGCAGTGACCCAGCGCAAATCCTCACCCGACTGAACGATTACCTCGTGAACGAATCGGCGGACGGTCGGTTCGTCACCGTGTTTCTCGCACGCATCGATCCTCGCACCTACGAGCTTTCCTATGCCAGTGCCGGGCACCAGAGCGTGCTCCTGAAGTCGGACGGGGCGGTTTTCGCGCTAGACGCCACCAACCTGCCGCTTGGTGTCCTGGCAGACCTGCCAATGGAGTTCGCGCCGCTCCGGATCCTCGAACCGGGCGATACCCTGGTACTGATGACCGACGGGATCTCGGAGACACGCAACCGAAACGGCGAGCTGTTCGGGATGGCACGGGTCGTGGAATCCCTGCGGGCTCACGCCAGTTCCTCGGCAGACGCGGCAGCCGAGGCGCTCTACGAGGCGACTCGCCGGTTCTCCGGCGACGGTCCCCAAGAGGACGACATCACTACTGTAGTGCTCAGAATGATCGGGCCGCCCGCAGCGCAGCCAAACGTGCCGCTAACAAGCGATCCGGATAGCTGCGTCCGACCCGTTGCTGAGAGTCCTATGTGAGCAGCGGAGACGGTCCTGGGTTACGGCACGGCGCCGCTATTCGCCGCGGCCGGCCCAGGATCTCCCGGAGTACTTTTCCTTCTTGAGCCATTCCGGGGCCGCCCTCTCCGCTGTTCTATGAGCACCAACGTGTCGCCGCGTCAATCGTCGTCGCGTTCGTCATCGTCGTCGTCCGAACCGCGACTCGGCGAGGTACGATCGTCGCGGGTCCGGTCGCGTACCGAGTCCAACGGAGACGCGAAGAACCAGTCGCTGCCGGAACCGCCGAAGAGGACATTGCGGGCCGCGTCCCCCAGCACGGTCGTCCCGAACTTCAATTGGACGAGGCCTGCGGTCGGATCCGTCACGCCGGCCTCGAGCCGGTCGACCCGATCGCGGAACGACCTTGCCGAGGCCCACTCACCCATGATCGCCGCCAAAGCGGCCTCGTTGTTGTCGTGGACCGTGGCACCGCCGATGAGGATGTCGTGGCCGGCGTTGCCTCGGAGGGTGTCCGACCCCAATCCGCCGATCAGCACGTTGCGGCCGATGCCGACGTCGAGTTGATCGTTGCCTGCCCCGCCCAAGAGCAGATCGTTGCCCGATTCTCCGTACAACCGATCGTCACCGTCGCCGCCGTACAGCCAGTCGCTGCCGGTCCCGCCGCGAAGCTGATCGTTTCCGGCCCCGCCGCGCAACGTGTCGTTGCCCCCGCCGCCAGAAAGGACGTCGTTCCCCTCTCCTCCGTCGAGAATCGCCGGACGGCGAACCGAACGGCTGAGCACGATCCTGTCGTTGCCACCTCCGCCGCTGGCAAGGATCTGGCCCGGAACGATGTACGGTCCGGATCGCGTGCCGTTGAAGTCGACAATGATCCTGCCTCGCGAGTCGGCCCAGACCATGACGTTGTCGCCCGCCGCGTCACTGCCGACGATCGACAAATTGCCGTTGGGCAGCAGCGTCACCCCAGGCGAGCCGGATTGCTGATCGTCGTTGGTGATCGTTCCTGCGCCCTTATCGT